>Ga0136617_10005805_pt1 | contig 11064 bp, 9 predicted proteins | sample AntDrymUQ3222106_2_FD_129672 | JGI IMG/M metagenome (GOLD analysis project Ga0136617, IMG submission 129672) | Polar desert sand microbial communities from Dry Valleys, Antarctica - metaG UQ322 (21.06) | ecosystem: Environmental > Terrestrial > Soil > Desert | place: Antarctica: Dry Valley...
ACGGCGATAATCGTGTCGGCCTCTTCGGTCGAGAGAATCGACAGCGCGAAGATGCCGCGCAGGTCACGCACCGCGCGGCGCACCGCTAGCTCCAGCGAATCCTCTTCTTTCAAATACTCTTCGATCAGGTGCGCAATAATCTCGGTGTCGGTCTCGGTGACGAAGACGTGGTCCTTGGTGCGCAACTGCTCTTTGAGCTTGAGGTAGTTTTCGATGATGCCGTTATGAACGACGACGACGCGGCCCGTGCAGTCGCGATGCGGGTGCGCATTCTCTTCGGTGGGCCGCCCGTGCGTCGCCCAGCGGGTGTGGCCGATGCCGTACGTGCCGTCGAGCGGCTTGAGGCGAATCGCCTCCTCCAGATTGCGCAGCTTGCCTTCGGCGCGACGGATTTTCAATTCGTGATCTTCATCAACGACGGCGATGCCTGCCGAGTCGTAGCCCCTGTATTCGAGCTTCCGCAGCCCGTCGAGGAGCACCGGCACCACTTGCTTATTGCCAACGTAACCAACAATGCCACACATTGAATATAAATTCCTTTGGTGAATGAAAGTTTAGATTGTGATTGGGCCGCCGGTTGTTAGTTCTGCGCGACCATGAAATTAAAGACGGTCAACCGAATTGTGATTCCAGATTTCTCAGGGAGTGAATGCCGTGCTTGAAAACCGATTCTCGCAGATATCACTGGTGCGGTCACCGCGTGTGTGGGCCAATCGGGAACCTTGATCCGGCTCCGGTCAAACGTTGATAACGTCCGCGCGATGGAAAATTGGAAGGTCGACCGCCGCAGTTTATTTGGCGTTCGTGGTCGCCTCCTCGATGCCTTGTTCGTCCGGAGCTGGCGGAGGAACAGCGGACGGTGCGTCTGGTGGCCCGCCGACCAACTTCCTCTTCATCTTGGCTGGGACGCCGGCCACGAGCGTGTCCTGCGGAACATCCTCGGTCACGACCGAGCCGGCGGCGGTCATCGAACGCGCACCGACGCGCACCGGGGCGACGAGCATCGTGTCGGAACCGATCTTCACGTCGTCTTCGATGATGGTCGAATGTTTGTTGACGCCGTCGTAGTTGCAGGTGATTGTACCGGCCCCGATATTGGTGCGCGACCCGATTGTTGCGTCACCGAGGTAGGAAAGGTGCATCGCCTTCGCCTTCTGACCGAGTCGGGATTTCTTCACCTCGACGAAGTTGCCGATTGTCACTTGCTCGTCCAGGCGGGCATTCACCCGCAGGTGGGCGAACGGCCCGACTGTGCAGCGGTCGGCGATGTCGGAATCGACGATCACGCAATAGTCCCTGATCTCGACACCGTTGCCGATCCGCGAATTGGTGATGCGCGTGCCGGGGCGCACTTCACAGCCTTCGCCGATGACCGTCCGGCCCTCGATGTGTACGCCGGGGTAAATGACCGTGTCGCGCCCGATCTGCGCTTCGGGGCTGACGTAGGTGCTGTGCGGGTCGATGAAGGTCACGCCGCTGTTGAGCATCAGCACGCGCAGAGTGCGGAAGCGCAGCAGGCGCTCGAACTCAGCGAGTTCGACGCGCGTGTTGATCCCGGAGACTTCGCGCGCGTCGCTGTGCAGGTAGACGCTGACATCTTCGCCATCGGCGCGGAGGATGCCGGGCACGTCCGTCAGGTAGTACTCGCCCTGTGAGTTGACGGGTTGCACGCGCGCCAAGGCGGGGAACAGTGAGCGCGTTTCGAAGCAGTAGACGCCGGCGTTGATCTCGGTGACTTGTCGCTCTTCGGACGTCGCATCCTTCTGCTCGACAATGCGCTCGAAGCGGCCCTCGGCGTCGCGGATGATGCGTCCGTACCCGGACGGGTCGTCGAGGCGAACCGTCAACACCGTGCACGCCGCGCCGCGCCCCCGATGAGTGCGGTGCTGCTGTACCAGGGCGGCGAGGGTTTCGGGTTGGATCAGGGGCACGTCGCCAGAGAGCACCAGCAGCGTCGAATTAGCGTCTGCCAGCGCGTCGCGCGCCGCCATCACCGCGTCGCCTGTCCCATGCTGCTCGGACTGTGTGACAAAAACCGCCCCGCTCTCGCCGACTTCAACTCGCACCGCCTGCCGTACGTCTTCCGCTTGGTGGCCGACAACGACGTAAATCGGGCGCGCGGTCTTCATCAACGAGATGGCTGTGCGGCAGACATGCGCGATCAGCGGGCGGCCGCTCAACTGGTGAAGAGCTTTGGCCGTCCCAGAGCGCATCCGCGTGCCAAGACCGGCGGCGAGGATCAGCACGTCGAGCGGGGCGGTACTCACCGTTGCAACTGTTTGAGGGTGCCGTTCCATAAAATCAAAAATGCTGCGCAACGACTGCCGGGTGGGCGCCCGCCGCTTGTTCGTAGCAGGCCGTAATCACCCGCGCCAGTTTCTCCGGGCTGTGGCGCACTTTCTCGCCTTCGTCGAGCAGGTCGGCCCGCCGCACCTGTGCCTCCGCGCCGAAAGCTTTCTCGATTTGGTGATCGGTGACGCCGATCTGATGCGCGCCTTCGGCGGCATAGCGCGCGGTCTGTTCGTCGCTAATCAGGCGGTCATTGACGACGATGTAATCAAAGACGATCTCTGGTGCATACTGCTTTACCGTCGCTATGTGCTGGCGCGCCGTGTAGCCGTCGGTCTCCCCTGGCTGCGTCATCAGGTTGCCAATGTAAATCTTCACGGCCCGCGACTCTCCGATGCATTCGGCGACGCGCGCCACCAACAGGTTCGGCAGCAGGCTGGTGTAGAGCGAGCCGGGGCCGACGGTGATGATGTCGGCGGTGCGAATCGCGGCGAGCGCTTCGGGCAGCGGCAGACAATGCTCAGGTTCGAGGCGCAGACGGCGGATCGGCTTGCCCGCGGCGGTGATGCGCGTCTCGCCGAACACTTCCGTGCCGTCCTCCAGTTCGGCGACGAGTCGGACGTCATTGATGGTGGCCGGGTAGATGCGGCCTTTGCTTGCTAAGACTTCTGAGGAGAGCCGCACGGCCTCGACAAAATCGCCGGTCACTTCGGTGAGCGCCGCGAGAAACAAGTTCCCGAAGCTGTGCCCGCCGAGGTGTCCGTTGCCGCGAAAACGGTAACGGAAGAGGCGCGACAAAAGCGTTGAGTCCTCGGAAAGCGCGACCATGCAGTTGCGGATGTCGCCGGGCGGAAGGATTTGCAGTTCATCGCGTAGCCGGCCCGAACTGCCGCCATCATCCGAAACTGTGACAATCGCGGAGAGTGATTCGAGCCATAGGCCGCCTTGATCGTGAGTGCCGACCAGTCGTTTGAGTCCCGCTAGCACGGTCGAAAGCCCCGTGCCGCCACCGATAGCAACCAGCTTGGTGCCGTGTCTCGTGTCAGTCGGCAAAATTATCCACCCCTTCCGTGCAAATCAAGCTAAGCGCTGATTCGGCGGCCAAATGATACTCAAAAGAGACGGGGTTTGAAAGCGGTGGGTCGAAACTTTGAGTCTAGTGGGGAGCGGACAAGGAAGTTTTGACCTGTCCTTTAAGTCCGTGAAGCAAAAATTAGCCGCTCGTAATCCGGCTCGTTACGCAATGGCGCGAGGTCCGGGTCATGCTGCGCGCGCACGCGCAAGGCCCGTTTGATGTTGAGCGCACGCTCCAATGATTTAAGCGCTAAATCTATTGAACCTAAACGCGCGCGCGTGGCGGCGAGCGCATAGTGGACATCCGCCGCTTCGGCGTCGCGTTTGAGCGCGCGCTCAAACATTTCCTGCGCGGCCACATAGTCCCCGCGGTTAAGCTCAATCACGCCGCGGTCGTAAAGAGCTTCGGCGTCGCGTGGCGGCGCACCTTGCGTCTGTAGGCGGGACTCGGCGATAGCAAGGTAAGTGCGTGCGCGGGCTGTTACCTCAGACGCACCGCCAGGTTGTTCAATCAGGGCACGGAATAGCATCCGCGCTTCCGAGAAGCGTCCGCGCGTAAACTCTTTGTGCGCCCGCTCGAAAGCGCGCATCGCCGCAGCTTCGTCGCGAGTCGGCGAGCGCGGCGCACCAGGTGGCGTGCTTGTGGCCTTCGATTGGGTGGGCAATGGCGTCGCAGGCTGGGTTTTGCTTGTTGGCGCGCCCTTTTTCGCTGGGGCCGTTTTGACAGGCTGCTTGGCGATCTGACGAGTAACGGAAGCCTTTGCTTTGCTTGGTGATACGGAACGTGAACGGGTGTTAGAAGTTTTAACCGGCGGTTTCGCTTTTGACGATTTGGCTGAACGAGTGGATTTGGGCGCGGAGGCGGATGACGCGCCCGCAGGCGATTTTGACGGAGTCGCCTTTCGTGCGGGTGCTTTTTCACCCTTCGAGCGCTTAACCATCTGTTTCGGATGGGCGGAGGACGCCACTACCTTACGGCTCTTTGCCGCTGATTTTGTGGAAACGGTAAGTGATGAAGGGCGTGGAGAAGGTCTTTTCACACCCTTAACGACCGGGTCGCTCATGCGGTGCACTCAGTTTTCATAGATAGTCCCGTTTTTCCTGCAGGGACCGCAAAATCCGGGCGCAGCTTAGCACACGGTTTCCCACAAATCAACGTGTTTGTTGAAGTTGCGTCTGCGCAACGGAGGTTGGCAAAATAACAGCAAGGGCAAACATAGAAAAACAGTTGGTATCAGGAAAGTCGGTGTGCTAATGTGTCGGTGTAGTTGCGATGCATCGCTATCGCATTCGGCTTTGGGTAAAACGTACGGTGGACGACAGCGACCCTCCGCCATGTCTCTGACTTCATCTCACCATCCCTCTCGATTGTTATAAAAACCCTTCAATAGTGTTCCTTTCAAGAAAGCGCCTGTACCGATGACAGACACCTCAATCATAATGCACGAAGAGCAGTTTGAGCAGATCAAAGCTGCCATCGCAAAACTGCGTCAAGATGCCTCTGCGAAAGTTGTTTTTCTGATCGACAAGAACGGCCAGCAGATTGCCATACAAGGTGACATCGGCGACCTTGATACCACCAGTCTGGCATCGCTCGCGGCTGGAAACGTTGCGGCGACGGGCGGAATGGCACGTCTGATTGGTGAGAAAGAATTCCCCACGCTTTCGCACGAAGGAGAGCATGAGAGCATCCACATCAGCATCATCGGGCGTGCGCTGATGGTCGTGGTGTTTGACGAGCGTTCCAGCCTCGGGTTGGTTAAACTTCGTGTTAAGCAGGCGTCGCGCGAAATGGTCCTTATCTTTGAAGAAGTAGCGCGCCGGTCGCAGGACAGGAAGTCTCAGGAAAACGCGCTGTTCGCGGAAATCACTGATGAGGATATTGACAGCCTTTTCAATTAAAAAACCATTTTGGAGGGGACGCCCCAAGGCGTTGGCATCCTGTCATCCTTGATCGCCACCGTAGAAACGCTCCGCTCGCCTTTAGATACCTGCACAGCCCCCGGCATAATTGTTATGACCTTTATTAATTACGCATCACGCGAAATCAACTGCAAGATTGTGTATTACGGTCCCGGTTTGTGCGGGAAGACGACCAATTTGCAGTACATCTACGATTCGACTGCGCCGGCGGCGAAAGGTAAGTTAATCAGCCTGGCGACGGAGACTGACCGGACGCTCTTTTTCGACTTTATGCCGCTCGAACTCGGGACGGTACGTGGTTTCAAAACGCGCTTCCATCTCTACACGGTTCCCGGTCAGGTTTTTTACGACGCCTCGCGTAAGCTTATCCTGAAGGGGGTTGACGGGATGGTGTTCGTCGCCGATTCGCAGGAAGAGCGCATGGACGCCAACATCGAATCGCTTTACAACCTGGAAGAGAATCTTCAGGAGAATGGCTACGACCTGCAAAAAATCCCTTACGTCCTGCAACTCAACAAACGCGACTTGCCAAACATCCTGTCCGTTGAAGAACTGACCGCCGAACTCAGGCGCAAAGACGAACCCGTTCACGAGGCCGTTGCAGCGAAAGGCCCCGGCGTCTTCGACACGCTTAAGTCTGTTGCCAAGCAGGTCCTGACAGAGCTTCGTAAGAGCTAAAAACTTTTCACCGCTCGGACACTTAAAGCCTTCCGCCATCGTGCCGTCGGTTGTCACCGCCCGGTAGGAGATTGATTCGGGCGAGGTCAGCAGGTACTCGAAGGTTTCGCGGCTGTACGCCTCGCCATACTTCCGCGAATCCAAATGTTTCTTAGCGGGAGATAGCAAAATAACCTTCTCTACTGCGCACCACCGGACGGGGCGTGTCAGAAGGTAAACGGACACTTATCTTGAGGCGGTGCCAGGAACCGTTGCGCGAGAAGTTTGATGGACGATAGGCGATTGAGTATTGATGCCGTAAGTCCACCGCAATGCGATCAAACGCTTCATTCATCTCACTTGTGTCTTCCGGATAATAAGCTTTGCCACCCGAAACGGAAGCTAATCCATCGAACACTTGTTGCGTCAAAAGAGAGGGCATACTGACATCCTGGCTGATACCGATAGCGTAGATGGTGACGTTTGATTCAGCCAGCAAGTGGCGCAACTCTTTGTAAGAGTAGCGAGAGTTATTGTCTTCACCATCCGAAATCAAAATAATCGCCTTCCTCGCATGTCTCCCGCGTGAAGCCTTCTCAACAGCCAGATAGCAGGCATCATACAATGACGTATATCCCTTCGGTTGCACTCCCGCGAGGCTCTGCACAAGAGTCTCTGCATCCTGTGTGTGATCCACCAGCAGGCGGACGTTGGAGCTAAAGCCGACGAGAAAAAACTCATCCTGCTCGTGACTGTTTTCGAGCACGCGGGAGACTGCTTCTCTGGCGCGGCTGAGCTTTTCTTCAGTCATCGAAGCCGAATGATCGAAAACTATACCGATGCTGGCCGGGGCATCCGCGTCGCTAAAGAAAGCGATTTCCTGCGATACCTTGTTGTCTATCACACTGAATGCACTCTTACCGAGACCGGTTAGTGGTCGGCCCTGCCTGTCCGTTACCGTGACGTTAATGGAGACAAGCTCACTATCGAGGGTGAGCACTTCGTCACGCTGGATGGTGAGATTGGCCGCCTGCGCTGTTCGCGGAGAGCTAAGGAGATGAGGCGCATCATCCGGCTTGACCTGTGCGAAAGTTAAGCCTGGCAAAAGGAGCGATAGGCCGAGTGTGAGTGTCAGACGTAGCGCAGCAGGGCAATAATTCTTCATAGAAATCTTCTTTTCAATCCCTCTTCCGGTAATGCAGATCGTAATGCTCTAAAGAAAGTTTGAATGACGCGCTTTGTCCGGAAGATTTGGTCAGCGTTTAGCGATCAGCATTCAGCGGTTAGCCAGTCATGCGCCGCGCTGGTCCTTAAATAATTGCGCGCCTGGTTCAGCGAGAGCGAAAGGCCCGCGCGCTGACTTTCGTTTTAGCTGATCGCTGATCGCTGACTGCTGATCGCTTACGATGTTTTTAACAGGAGAGAGACAAAGAGGACAGGAGAGTGTATAGAGAAGAAAGAGGAAACCGGCGCGGTCGGGCAAGGACGTGGTTGACGCCCTTCCTCAGGGTCGTGCCTGCTGCCCTGTTTCCCGGCTTCGGGCCACTACCTGGAATGCTTATCTCGGACGCCCATCGCCGTCGCCGATCGCTTTGATCATCAACAGGCCGTCGCCGCCGTTCGAATAATAGCGCAGCAGGCGCTGCGTCACCGTGTAGCCGAGTTGGATGTAGAGCCGCTGCGCCTCCGTGTTGACCGAGCGGACTTCGAGGCGCACGGTGCTGACATGGCGGCGGCGAAACACCTCTTCAACTTTACTCATCATCCGGTTGGCGATTCCGCGGCGGCGATGTTCCGGCGCGACGCCGAGTGTGGTGATGTGCCCGGTCGCGTTCGGCTCGACGAGGCCGACGATGAACCCAATCATCGTGCCGTCGGTTGTCACCGCCCGGTAGGAGATTGATTCGGGCGAGGTCAGCAGGTACTCGAAGGTTTCGCGGCTGTACGCTTCGCCATCCACAAAGCAGCGCAGGTCGAGGCGCCAGCATTCGTCGAGTTGTGCGACGGTCAGCGGTCTGAGGTCGTAGCGGACCTCCGCCGGCGCGGAAGCGATAGCGGGTGACTTGGCCATCGGCGCCAGGTCGACGTTTTCAGGCCCGCTCTCGACGCCCGGCGAGAACAGACGCGAACGAATTTTCTTCAGTACAGCCATGACGGGAGCATCCGTAAGCGGTCAATCGTAAACGGCAAACGGTCGTATCTTAAGCTCTGACCGTTGACCAATTGCCATCAACTCTTCACTAAAGTATTAACATGCAATCGCCATAGCTGTAAAAGCGATAACGCGCAGCGACAGCGTGCGCGTAGGCCGCGAGCGTTAGCCCGCGTCCGGCGAACGCCCCGACCAGCACCAGCAGCGAGGAACGCGGCAGGTGGAAGTTGGTCAACAGCGCGTCGACGGCCCGAAATCGGTAGCCCGGCGTGATCGTCAGAGATGTGTAACCCGCGACCGCTTGCACGCGCCCCGCTTGATCAATGGCTGATTCCAGTGCCCGCACAGTCGTCGTGCCGACTGCGAACACGCGCCGCCCGCGCGCCCGCGCATCGTTGATCGCGTCCGCCGCCGGGCCGCCGACCTCGTAATACTCAGCGGCGACGCGGTGCTCGCGCAGGTCTTCGGAGCGCACCGGCGCGAACGTGCCGTAACCGACGTGCAGTGTTAATTCGGCGACAGAAGCGCCGCGTGCGCGAAGTTCGTCAATGACGCGCGGCGTAAAGTGGAGTCCGGCGGTCGGCGCGGCAATCGCTCCGCGCCGTTCGGCGTAAACGGTCTGATAGCGTGCGCGGTCTTCGTTACCCGTGTTTTCCGCTTCGCGTTTGATGTACGGCGGGAGCGGCGTCTGGCCGACCTCTTCCAGCAGCGCGTCGAAATCTTCCGCACACGTGAACCGCACCACGCGCCGCCCGTCGGCGAGCGCGTCAATCAGTTCCGCCTGAAGTCGCCCGTCTCCGAACGACAACTGCGCGCCGACGCCGAGGCGACGCGCCGGGCGGGCCAGCGCCTCCCACACGCGCGGCACGTTCGCGGGCCGCGCGGACTGAGCTTCGTCGCCCGTTGATTCTCTGACTTCACCACTTGTCAAATCTTTGATGAGAAACAACTCGACACGTCCACCAGTCGGCTCGCGCCGTCCGGCGAGTCGAGCCGGGAAGACGCGCGTGTTGTTGACGACTAGCAAATCGCCCTCTTCGATTGCTGCCGGTAGTTCCGAAAAGTGACTGTCGCGCCAACTCGCGCGCGCCCGGTCGACGATTAGCATCCGCGCCGCGTCGCGCGCGGCGGGCGGGTGCTGTGCAATCAATTCTTCGGGCAGGCTGTAATCGAACTCGGAAATGCGCATACGACACCACGGCGAGTTCGGCCCGGACAAATAATCGAGGCCACAAGTCTTTGTCACGACGGGGGAGTAATCGGCGCGGCGCGCTCCGCCGCATCCATCGTGGCGACGCCCCCCGATGTGTCCCCCCCGGCGACGATGTTTCCTTCGACGGCGTGCGCGACAGCTTCGGCGACCGTGTGCTCCTGGTGGAGGACGACCGAGAGTTGCGCGCCGAACATCAGAATCAGACTCGACACGTAGCTCCACGTCAGGACGGCGACGACCGCGCCCACCGAACCGTAAATCTGATCATAGTGGAAGTATTGCAGGCTCCACGCGAAGACGTATTTCGCCGCTTCCCACAGCAGGCCGGCGAGAATCGCGCTCGGCAACGTGTCGCGCGTCCGCACGCGGCCGTTCGGCACGAGGCGGTACACAAGCGCGAACAGCGAGATCGTCACCACCACGCTCGCCAGCGCGAATATGAATTGCCAAAAGGCGTCGCCGACGAGCGTCAGGAAGGCGTAACGCTCGATCACACGCAGCGGCAACTGCGCGGCGAGTTGTCGCAGTCCGACAAGCGTCCAGGTCGTTAGAACGGAGAGAATCAGCAGCACGCCGACGGCGCCGATCATTCCGAGCGTGAGCGCGCGTCCGTGCAGAAACGTGCGCGGGCGCGTGCCCCAGATGCGATTCAGCGCGCGCTCGATCACCGCGAAGACCCACGAGCCGGCCCACAGCACGACCACGACGCAGCTGACGATGGCGCTCGTGCTGAGGTTCGCGAGCGAGCGCACCGTCGAGCGCAGGAACTCGCTCGACCCAGGGTAGATTTCGACGATGCGCGCCAGCACCTCGCCGCCCGCCGCGAGCCAGTTGCTTAAGGCGAGCACGACGAGCAGCGCCGGAAAGAGCGCCAGCAGCCCGAAGTAGCTCATCGCCGCCGCGGGCGTGAACAGATCGTTTTCATGGAACTGATGCACCGATTGATTGAGGATAGTCGTCCACGGCGCGTGATTGCGCACGCCCCATGAATGCCGTGAAAAGAATGGAGACCCCCTCATAATCCACCACGGCGCGGAATCAAGCGCGCTCGAATTCGATCACCAAGCTGACTGCCGGAACGTGTATCGCTCGCCATACTTTCGTTCACTTGGCCAATCTCCGCAAAATGCTCATCGGCACATCAGTCAACCGCTTTCGCTTTGCGCATTGGCGGCTGGTCGTGCGTGTCAATCGCGACGCGGGCCGCCGCGATTGACGCCAGCGCGCGGGGCACCTGACCGTTCAGTGTGCGCGCTGCGGCCAGCGCCCGCTCGAAGTCGAGGCGCGCCATTGCCGCGAACAATTCATCAAGTCGGAACGGCGTGCCGTCAACCGCCGAATCCACCTCATCCTCGAAAGACGCTTCGTCCGACACACTATCGATTGACGCCTCGCCCGATGCGGCGTCGACCGGCGACTCAATCTCTGCCTGGCCCGGCAGCAGTTCGAGCATCGTTTCGTCGCCCGTCAAGTCAGCCACCGCGTTGGCCGACTGCACGACCGAAGAGAGCATCTCCCAGGCGCGTGCCGGTTCAAGGCGCGCGACGACCTTTGCCGCTGCAACGAACGCCGCGACGTGACCGTGGGTGTTGTTTTCGATGTTCGCGGCGTGGCCGATGGCTTCGTTCAGCAGTTCGACGGCGCGCTCTTGCCGGCCCCGCCGCTCCGCCAACTCGGCGGCCTGCACTAAGCCCCACGCGCGCGCGAGCGGCGGCACGTCGGCATTGCGGACGAACGTCGCGGCGCGTTCGTAATC
>Ga0136617_10005806_pt1 | contig 11059 bp, 10 predicted proteins | sample AntDrymUQ3222106_2_FD_129672 | JGI IMG/M metagenome (GOLD analysis project Ga0136617, IMG submission 129672) | Polar desert sand microbial communities from Dry Valleys, Antarctica - metaG UQ322 (21.06) | ecosystem: Environmental > Terrestrial > Soil > Desert | place: Antarctica: Dry Valley...
GGTCGGCCGGCTGCCCAGCCCTATTCCCCGTGCGTCCGCCGCGAGCCAAGCCGGCTCGCTCCTGCTGGATGGACCCGAAACCGGAGGCTTGCACGCGCCCTGATGAACGCCGATCTGCTCCAGTTGATCGTGCCCGTGGCCGGCATTGCCGCGGTGCTGTTCGCGCTCTATCTCGCGCGCGACGTGCTGTCCCGAGACAAGGGACCCCAGGCGATGCAGGACGTGGGCGACACGATCCGCGAGGGCGCCGACGCGTTCGTCAAGCGCCAGTACACGACGATCTTCGTCCTGGCCCTGGTGACCACCGTGATCGTCGGCGTGGTCATCGCGATCGTCGAGACTCGCGAAGTCGCCGACGTGCCGGCGCTGGCCGGCGCCCCGATCGGGATCATGACCGCGATCGCGTTTCTCATCGGCGCCATCTGCTCCATGGCGTCGGGGATCATCGGCATGTTCATCAGCGTCCGCTCGAACGTGCGAACGGCGGCCGCCGCCCGGCGCAGCCTCGTCGAGGCGGTCCAGGTGGCGATGCGCGGCGGCGCCGTATCGGGCTTCCTCGTGGTCGCCCTCTCGCTCCTCGGCGTGTGGGGCATCTTCACCGCGTACGAGACGTTCATCGCCGACGTGACGGTCGCGGAGGCGCCGTTCCTCATCGTCGGCTTCGGCTTCGGGGCCTCGTTCGTCGCCCTGTTCGCGCAGCTGGGCGGGGGCATCTACACGAAGGCCGCCGATGTGGGCTCGGACCTCGTGGGCAAGGTCGAGGCGGGCATCCCGGAGGACGATCCGCGCAACGCAGCGGTGATCGCGGATCTCGTCGGCGACAACGTTGGCGACTGCGCCGGTCGCGGCGCGGATCTCTTCGAGTCGACCGCCGCCGAGAACATCGGCGCGATGATCCTGGGTGTCGCGGCCTTCGCCATCGCCGAGCGGGCCGGCTGGCCCAATCCGGAGTCGTGGATCTTCTTCCCGCTCGTGGTCCGGGCGTTCGGGCTCCTCGCCACCATCGTCGCGATGTTCTTCATCCGCGGCCGCGAGGACGAGGATCCCATGAACATCCTCAACCGCGGCTACTGGGTCACGACGGCCCTGTCGGTCGTGGGTCTCGCGATCACGACGAACGTGATGATGAACACCGGCGACGCCGTTGGCGCGAACGGCATCCCGGCCTGGCTGTGGTTCTTCGGCGCCGGGCTCGTCGGACTGGCGACCTCGGTCGCGTTCGTCTACATCACCCAGTTCTACACGGCCGGCACCTACCGGCCGGTGCGCGAGATCGCCGAAGCCTCCAAGACGGGCCCGGCGACCAACATCATCTCGGGCACGGCCGTGGGCTTCGAGACCACGTTCGTCACCGCGATCTCGATCGGCGTGGCGCTCATGGCGTCGTTCTTCCTCGGCCAGCAGGCCAACCTCATCACCGAGGACGGAGACAACGTCGGCGGCATCTTCGGGACCGCCGTCGCGACCATGGGCATGCTCATGACGACGGCCTACATCCTGGCCATGGACACCTTCGGCCCCATCACCGACAACGCCGGCGGCGTGGCCGAGTTCAGCCGCTCCGAGGCAGGCACGCGTGAGATCACCGACCGGCTCGACGCCGTCGGCAACACGACCAAGGCCCTGACCAAGGGCTACGCGATCGCCTCCGCGTCGCTGGCGGCGTTCCTCCTGTTCAGCGCCTACATCGACAAGGTCAACCTCATCCAGCGCAACCGGGGTGGCGAGCTGCTGGAGTCGGTCAACCTGGCCGATGTCAGCGTCTTCGTCGCTGGGCTGATGGGCGCGATGCTCGTCTACTTCTTCTCGTCGCTCGCCATCCGGGCGGTCGGCAAGACGGCCCAGACCATCATCGTCGAGGTCCGCCGGCAGTTCCGCGAGATGCCCGGGATCATGGACTACACGCAGCGCCCGGACTACGCGAGGGTCGTTGACATCACGACGCGCGCCGCGCTCCGCGAGATGGTCCTGCCCGGCGTCGTGGCCGTCGCCGCCCCGATCGTGGTGGGTGTGCTGCTGGGCTACCAGGCGGTCGCGGGCATGCTGATGGTCGGCACGATCTCGGGCGTTCTGCTCGCCACGGTGCTGAACAACTCGGGCGGCGCGTGGGACAACGCCAAGAAGTACATCGAGGCGGGCAACCTCGTGGACGAGAACGGCCAGGTCATCGGCAAGGGCACGTCGGCGCACGCCGCAGCCGTGGTCGGCGACACGGTCGGCGACCCGTTCAAGGACACCGCCGGTCCGTCGCTCCACGTGCTGGTGAAGCTCCTCGCGACGATCACCCTCGTCTTCGCGCCCCTCTTCATCCGCTAGAGCGGCTCTCTCCCGGCGGCCCGCCGCGGCCGCCGGGGCCGCGACCATGGACACGCTCATCCAGGCGCTCGTGATGGGCCTCGTTCAGGGGCTGACCGAGTTCCTGCCGGTCTCGAGCTCCGGGCACCTCGTCATCGTGCCGGCCCTGCTGGGCTGGACCGATCCGTTCATCAACTCGCTCGAGTTCAGCGTGATGATCCACATCGGCACGCTTGTGGCGCTGCTCATGTACTTCAGGCGTGACTGGGTCCGGCTCGTGCCAGCGGGGCTGGCCGCGCTGCGCGACCGCTCGTTCGACGGCGACCCGGATCGCCGCCTGGCCTGGCTGATCGTGGCGGCGACGATCCCCGCCGCGCTCGCCGGGCTGGTGTTCAACGACCTCATCGAGGAGCGCTTCCGGGAGGTGGTCCTGGTCGCGATCATGCTGGTGGTTGGCGGGGCGATCCTCTTCGCGGCCGAGCGGCGCGGCTCGCGCACCCGCACGATCGCGGGGCTCAGCGTCCCGACGGCGCTCGCCATCGGCGCGGCCCAGGCCCTGGCCCTGGTGCCCGGGCTGTCGCGTTCCGGGATCTCGATCGCGGCGGGACTGTTCGCGGGCCTCGAGCGCCAGGAGGCGGCGCGGTTCTCATTCCTCATGGCCACGCCGATCACCGGCGCGGCGGTCGTGTACGAGACGGGGAAGCTGCTCTCGGGAGGGGCCGGCGTCACGGTCGATTTTGCGCCGCTGGCGGTTGGCGTCCTCGCGGCACTGGTCTCGGGCCTGGTGGCGATCGCAGCGCTGCTGCGTCTGCTCCACGCCCACTCGACCGACGTCTTCGTCCTCTACCGGCTGATCCTGGCCGCGGTCGTGCTGGCCGTCGTCTTCGTGCGGTAGCCCGCCCATGGAGGTCATGAAGCAGCTCCGGCAGCGGGCGATCCGGGACCTGGTCCAGCAGCGCCTCATCCGCACCCAGCAGGAGCTGGCGGGCGCCCTCCGCGAGCGCGGGTTCCGTACGACCCAGGCGACGATCAGCCGCGACGTGTCCGAGCTGGGGTTGATCAAGGCCACCCGCGAGGGCACGCAGGCCTACGCGCTGCCGCCCCGCCTGATCGAGGCCGAGACGTCCGGCGAGGATCGCCTCCGCAAGCTGCTGGCGGACCTGCCGATCGAGCTCCACGAGGCCGGGCTCCTGCTCGTCGTCCGGACCCTGCCCGGCTCGGCCCACGCGATCGCGGCCTCGCTCGATCGTGCGCGCTGGCCCGAGGTCGCGGGATCGATCGCCGGCGACGACACGCTGTTCGTGGCCTTCCCGGACCGCGGGTCGCTCCAGCGGATCAAGCGACGTCTGGCCCGGCTGGCGGAGGGTGCGGGGTAGCGCCGCAGCCGCGCCCCGCCCCGGCGCCCGCAGTCCGAGTCACCTACCCACCACACGGGTGGTAGGTCGCCCTCGCTTGCCGATTGGCCCCAACCACCCACCCAGCGGGTGGGTGACGCCGCACGGAGGCCATCCGGGCGCGGGCGTTGGCCTTGCACCCGTGCCACGAATGCCTGAGTCACTTCCGGGCAGGCCGGGTCGGTGGCGCTGATGCGCGCAGCAGCCGATCCGGCTCACGCGGGCCAGCTCGGGCCGCGCGTTCCGGCCGGGCCCACTCCGCACGACCCGCTCCGGGTTTCACCCGTCCCGAACGACGTCCGTCGCGCCGGGCCGGACGATCACGTCCACCGTCCGGCTCGCGCGCTCCTGGCGACCGCCCCCACCGGCGGCTTCCCGCCCGGCCCGGCGGGGCGGCCCACGGCTCGTCGTCGACGTGCACGTCGGCGCTCGCCGGCGGGACCGCCCGCAGGTGGCGGCACCGCTGGACCGGCAGCTCCGGCAGCGACCCGGCCCCCAGCTCCAGGCGCCGATCGACGAACCGCAGCATCCGGCGGCGATCCCGACCCCGGATGAGGACGACGTCGAGCAGGCCGTCGCCCACGGCTGCGTCGGGAGCGAGCGGCACGTTGGGGCCCCCGAAGCGGGTGTTCAGCGCCTCGACCGCGAGATACGAGCCGGACAGATCGCGCCCGTCGAGCTCGAGCTCCCACCGCACCCGCTCAGCGGACACCAAAATTCCGCGAAGGATGTGCAGCGCGCGATCCGTCTCGCGGCCGACGGATTGGGTCAGGTCCGCCTGCCTGCTTCACCTACCCACCGCGCGGTGGTAAGCCCATCGCCGTAGTTCCCGCAGGGTTATCCCCGGCACTTGACGGCGGTTACCACCCGATGTACCCGGGCTCGACGCCCGGCTGCGCCTGGAACCAAGCGTGAAGAGCGCCAGCCGGACCGGAGGCGACGGCGTCGACGGCCGATGCGACCGTCGATCGCCCGAGGATAGTGCTGGGGCGAGTGCGAGCGGCGGCATCCGTCGGCTGCGGGCCACGGCGTCCCACGGCCGAGGGCCGCTGCGGCCGCGTGCTCCGGAGCTGGTCATGGCGCTGCCAGTCAGCGCGTGGGCGCTGCCGGCTCGTCATCGCGGCCGCCAACGCAGCTGGAGCGGGCGCTGCCAGCACCTCGTCCACGAGCGCTGCCGGGCTCCTCGCGTCGCGGCTACGCCGGCGCGATCAGCAGGCCCACGCCCAACGCGACCGCACCAGCGGCGAGGGCCGCCGCGCCCACGTAGACCAGCGAGATCCAGCCGTTCGGCGAGGTTCGTCCCGCGCCCGCCGATGCGAGGAAGAAGCCCGCGGGCATGAGGATGGCCGCGGCCGGGATGCCGGACCGCGCGATCAGTGCGAACGGCTGCCCCAACGCCGTCGCGTCGGCGAGCAGCTGCACGACGAGCGAGAGCGTGACCAGCACCCCGGCGTGGGCGTGGCCGGCCCGCGCGAACGCGAGCTGGAACGGCGTGCGCGGTGTCTTGCCACGGACGATGCCCAGCAGGTACAGGCCCCCGGATTCGATGGCCACGATCGCCAGGAGGAGGGTCGCGCTCGTCGTTCGGGCGGCGTCGGAGAGTTCCATCGGCTGGGCTCCAGGGTCAGCAACTTGACACTGACAAGTTATCCAGGCCGGGCGAACTTGTCAATGACAAGATCAGGCTGCTACGCTGCCCACGTGGCCCACCGTCCGTACCACCACGGCGCCCTGCGCGAGACGCTGCTTCAGGCTGCCCTGGGCGCGATCCTGGAGACCGGCGCCACCGGCTGGAGTCTGCGCGACCTTGCTCGCCGGGCCGGCGTGTCGCATGCCGCGCCGGCGCACCACTTCGGCGACAAGCGGGGGCTGCTGACGGCCCTGGCGACCGAGGGCTATCGCCGTCTGGCAGCCGAGCTGGAGGAGGCGTGGTCGGACACGGCGAGCTTCCTCGAGGTCGGAGTCGCGTACGTCCGCTTCGCGACATCCAATCGGTCGCACTTCGCCGTGATGTACCGGCCGGAGCTGCTGCACACCGACGATCCGCTGCTCCTCGAGGCGCGGGCCAGATCGGCCAGGCCCCTGTTCGGGCCCCTCGAGGAACTCGCCAAGGACAGCCCCGCGTGGAACACCGGCGACGCCGCGATCGCGGCCTGGTCGCTCGTGCACGGCCTCGCCACGCTCTGGCTGAACGGCAACCTCCCGCCCGCCGTCGGGGCGGACCCGGAGGCGACCGCGCGCCGGGTCGCCGCGTACCTCTTCACTCCCTTGCCGCGGCCCGGCGTGGCTTTGACACCGCCGCGCGGGCCGCGCTAGACTCCGCCACCGGTCCGAACTTCAGGCGCGCGAAACGACCGCGTACGCCTGGAGTTCTTCTCTTTATCAGCACGCTTCCGCCCGGCCGGCCGAATGGCGCAAGCCCTCGGGGGACGACCCGACGTGAACAACAAGCCCACCTACCTGTCCAGGGAAGGCCTCGCCAAGCTCCGCGCGGAGCTCGAGGACATGACCAGCCACAAGCGCCCCGAGGTCGCCCAGCGCATCCACGATGCGAAGGAGCATGGCGACCTCTCCGAGAACGCCGAGTACGAGGACGCCAAGAACGAGCAGGCGTTCGTCGAGGGGCGGATCCAGACGCTCGAAGCGCTGATCAAGAACGCGACAATCATCGACGAGCACCACTCCACGGATCACGTCCAGATCGGCTCGACGGTCAAGGTCGAGAGCGACGACGGCGAGGAGTCGTTCACGATCGTCGGCTCCACCGAGGCGAAGCCGGCCGAGGGCCGCATCTCGAACGAGAGCCCCGTGGGTCGGGCGCTGCTCGGCAAGAAGAAGGGCGAGAAGGTCCTCGTCCGCGTTCCTGCCGGCGACTTCACCTACAAGGTCCTCGGCATTACCTAGACGAGCTCGGCCCCGCGTCGGCCGAGGGGGAGTGGCGATGGATTGGGCGGACGAGCTCGCGAACCGCGTCCGCGACGCCGGGCCGCAGGTGGTCAACGACTCCAAGACCCCGTCCGGGACCGTCCACGTGGGCAGCCTTCGGGGCCCGGTGGTCCTCGACGTCATCGCCCGTGCGCTGCGCGCCCACGACATCGAGACCACGTTCCTATACGGCGTGGACGACATGGACCCGATGGACGCCCAGGCGCTCCTGACGCCCGACGCGGTCGAGCGCTGGATGGGCGTGCCGCTCGCCCACATCCCTGACCAGGTCCCCGACGGTCACCCGTCGTACGCGCGCCACCATGCGCAGGTCTTCATCGACCTGTTCGCGGGGCTCGGGATCCGCCCGGATCGCTACTACTGGATGAGCGAGATCTACCCGACCGGCGATCTCGACCCGTTCATCCGGAAGGCGCTCGACGGCGCCCACGTCATCCGCGCCATCTACCAGCGGGTCGCGAAGGTCCACCATCCGGACAACTGGCATCCGCTCAGCGTGGTGTGCGAGTCCTGCGGGCGGGTGGGGACGACGATCGTGACCGAGTGGGACGGCGACCGGGTGCGCTACGAGTGCCGGCCCGCGCTCGTCACGTGGGCCCGCGGCTGCGGCCACGAGGCCTGGGCCTCGCCGTTCGGCGGTCGTGCCAAGCTGCCCTGGAACGTCGAATGGGCCGCCCAGTGGTCGCTGTTCGGGGTGACGATCGAGCCCAACGGCAAGGACCTCGCGACCGCCGGCGGCTCGCGCGACCGGAGCGATGCGATCGCCCGCGAGGTGTTCGAGCGCGAGCCGCCGATCAACTACCCCTACGAGTTCCTCAACCTCGGCGGGAAGAAGATGTCGACCTCGAAGGGCGTGGGCGCGGCGGCCCATTCGTTCGTCGACGTCGTGCCGCCGGAGCAGGTCCGCCTCCTCTTCCTCCGGCCCCGTCCGAACACGGCCATCGAGTTCGACCCCGCAGGCACGGACGCGATCCCGCGGCTGTTCGACGAGTTCGATCGGTTGGCCGATGCGACCGCGGGCAAGACGGTCCGCGGCGAGCTCCCGGCCGGCTACGAGTCCGTCCTCCGCTACTCCCTGCTCGATGCGGCGGCCGACGTCGCTGCCGAGGCGGCGACCTTCCGGCCCGCGTTCGGGCACCTCGCGCTGCTCGTACAGGTGCCGGGCGTTGACGTCGGGGCCCGGGTCGAGGCGGAGAAGGGGAGCACGCTGACGGAGCGCGAGTCCGAGATCCTCCGGGTGCGGGTCGACGCCGCCCGAGCCTGGCTCGCCGCCTACGCGCCCGATTCGGCGCGGCTCGAGGTGCAGCGCCAGCAGGTGCCGGCCGCCGCCGCTGACCTGGATCAAGACCAGCGTGCGTTTCTGGCCGCGCTCTCGCGGACGGCCGGGGAGCACCCGCCCGCGTCCGGCGAAGACTGGCAGACGCGGATCTTCGATGTCGCCCGTTCGACCGAGCTGCCCGCGCGCAGGGCGTTCGAGGCGATCTACCGCGCGTTCCTCGGCCGTCCGAACGGGCCGCGCGCCGGCTGGCTGCTGGCCAGCCTGGAGGCATCCTTCGTCCGGGAGCGAGCCTGGCAGGCCTCGGGCTGGACGGCCGCGGGTCCCGGCGCCGACCCGATCCCCGTGGGCGGCTGAGGGTGAGCGTGGGGCTCCAGCGTCTGCGCGAGGACGCTGATCGCGTCCGGCAGGGGGCAGTCGACAAGGGCGAGGACCCGGCGCTGGTGGACCGCGCGATCGGGCTGGACGAGCGCCGCCGGCGCCTCCTCGGCGAGGCCGACGCGCTCAAGGCGGAACGAAACATGGCGTCCAGGCGAATCGGCGAGGCGGTCAAGGCCGGCGCCGACGCGAAGGGCACGGAGGTCGCCGACCTCAAGGCGCGATCCATCGAGGCCGGCACCGCCATCGACGCCCTCGATGCCGAGCTGGCCGCCACCCAGGCTGAGCTCGACGATCTCCTCCTGCGCATCCCGAACCCGGCCGACCCGGACGTCCCCGTCGGTGGCGAGGAGGCGACCGAGACGGTGCGCACGTGGGGCGATCCTGTCCCGCGTGTCGCCGACGGGTGGGAGCGCCGGCCGCACTGGGAGCTCGCCGAGCAGCTCGACATCATCGACACGGTTCGCGGCGCCAAGATCGCCGGCTCCGGGTTCCCGGTCTACAAGGGCGCCGGCTCGACCCTTCAGCGTGGGCTCATCGCGTGGTTCATGGACACCCTGACCGAGGCGTTCGGCTTCACCGAGATCTGGCCACCAATCGTCGTCAACGAAGCGAGCGCCCGCGGCACGGGCCAGATCCCGGACAAGGAAGACCAGATGTACGTCGTCACGCGCGACGACCTCTATCTCGTCCCGACCGCAGAGGTGCCGGTCACGAACCTGCATCGCGACGAGATCCTCGACGGGTCGTCGTTGCCCATCCGGTACTGCGCCTACACGCCGTGCTTCCGGCGCGAGGCCGGTGCGGCCGGCAAGGACACCCGCGGCATCCTGCGGGTCCACCAGTTCGACAAGGTCGAGATGGTGCTGTTCGAACGGCCCGACGCCTCGGCCGAGGCGCTCGAGTGGATGACCGGCGTCGCTGAGTCCGTCATCCAGCGGCTGGGGCTGGCCTACCGGGTGCTGCTCATGAGCACCCGCGAGATGGGCTTCGTGCAGGCGAAGAAGTTCGACCTCGAGGTCTGGTCTCCCGGCGTGGAGCGCTGGCTCGAGGTCAGCTCGTGCTCGAACTTCCGCGACTATCAGGCGCGCCGGATGGCGATCCGCCACCGGCCCGAGCCGGGCGCGAAGCCGGAGCTCGTGCATACGCTCAACGGCTCCGCGCTGGGCATGGCCAGGACCGTGGCCGCGATCCTCGAGACGTATCAGCGGCCGGACGGCACCATCGACGTGCCGGAAGTCCTGCGCCCGTACCTCCGGCGCGACCGGATCGAGCCACGGGCATGAGCGCCGCCACGACACCGACGCTCGACCTGACGCCGGGCCACCGACTCGTCTCGCTGGCCGAGCGACCGGACCTGATCGATCCTTCGGTCGAGCACAACCGCGCCGCCTGGCCCGCGTTCATGCTCGAGGCCCCCGTTGCCAACGGCCTGTTCTGGCGCTGTTTCAGCGACTCGCCGGAGCTCCAGTTCGTGCTCCACGATGCCGACGAGCGGCTCGTCGCGACCAACAACTGCATGCCGCTGGTCTGGGACGGGTCGGACGACGACCTCCCGGCCGGCTGGGACGACCAGGTCCAGCGCAGCGTCCGCGACCATGACGAGGGTCGTCCGGCGAACACCCTGGGCGCGATGCAGATCGTCGTCAGGGCGGACCTTCGCGGCGCGGGTCACGCCGGCACGATGATCCGGGTCATGCGCTCGGCTGCGGAGGCTGCCGGCTACCACGCGCTGATCGCCTGCGTCCGGCCCACGCTCAAACCCCGCTATCCGCTCACAACGATCCAGCGCTACGCGTCATGGACGCGCGCCGACGGGCTGCCGTTCGACCCGTGGATCCGGCTCCATGCGCGGCTCGGGGGCCGGCTGGTGCGCGCCGCGCCGGAGTCCATGCGGATCGAGGGATCCGTCGCGGACTGGGAGCGCTGGACCGGCGTGCCGATGCCGGACAGCGGCGAGTACGTCATCGATGGCGCCACGCAGCCGGTCCGGATCGATCGCGAGCGGGATCAGGGCCGCTACTTCGATCAGAACGTCTGGATGGTCCACCAGCTCTGAGGCTCGCGACCGTCCTCGCGCTCCTGCTCGCCATCGGCTGCGCGCCGGCCGCGCCCACCGTTCCGCCGGTGCCATTCGCCACGACACCTGCGGGCTGGCAGGAGCACACGGTCGAGCCATCCGGGATCGCGCTGTCGCTGCCGCCGAAGTGGCTGGCCTTCGACGAGGCGGATCTCGCGGACCCGGCTGTCCAGGCGATGCTCGCGGCCGACTTCGTGGGCGCCCGCGGCCTCTTCACGGCGATCGCGGCGCAGGGGGCGAGGGTCCGGCTGGTGTTCCTCGGCGTCGACCCCGCCGGTCGCGGCGCGCCGACCATGCCCGCGACGGTCGCGGTCGTGGCGATCGAGCCGCGCATCCCGGCGGTGGGTCTGGAGATCGGCGCCAACCTCGTCGTGCGCGGACTCGAGCTCGGTCTCGACGTGGAGACCGACGTGACCCGGGAGCGCATCAAGACGCCGGTCGGCGAGGCCGTGCGGATCGCCTTCGATCACCGGGTCGCCAGCGCCACCGGCCCGCGCGGTGTTCGGGTGGCGCTGGACGGCGCGCTGGTCAGCACGGACCGGGCGTCGTTCCTCGTTCTGCGGAACGTGGATGCCGCCACGGACGAGGCGTCGGCGCTCTCGCTCGATGCCGTCCTGGGCACGCTGCGTGAGCTGCCTTGAGCGGATCGGCTGCTATCCTCGCCGCCCGGAGAGGTGGCAGAGCGGTCGA
>Ga0136617_10005807_pt1 | contig 11058 bp, 8 predicted proteins | sample AntDrymUQ3222106_2_FD_129672 | JGI IMG/M metagenome (GOLD analysis project Ga0136617, IMG submission 129672) | Polar desert sand microbial communities from Dry Valleys, Antarctica - metaG UQ322 (21.06) | ecosystem: Environmental > Terrestrial > Soil > Desert | place: Antarctica: Dry Valley...
AGAAAGCGGTGGATTTGGCTCTGCGCATGGTGGAAGCGGCCGGCACTGGACCAGCCATAGGACCCGGCATAGATGGCGCGCGCACCGTGCTCTGCGTGTACCCGCCCGAGTTCGCCTGCGAGCAGGTCGAGCACGGGATCCCACTCGAACGCGATGAAATGGTCATCGAGCGCCCGGCGGCGCGGGGCAGGCCCGTTTTCGAGCCAAGCGCGACGGACCATGGGCCTCGCGATTCGTGCCGTGTGGCGGAGTGCGGCCTGCAGGTTCCCGAGCAGAGGCGAGGGTGACGGATCGCCAGGATGGGGGACGACGGTAAGGTTCTTGCCATCCCAGCTGGCGGAGAACGCACCCCAATGCGCGCTGTGGGAGAGCCCGGACCTGCGTGCATTCTGGCGCTTCATGACGTTGCTCGCACGTATGATTGATTCGTGAATCCGTCAGTATTCTGTCCGGGTTCAGCCTATGGGAGACGTGTTACATTGTACGGTCCGCGCCCCTAACGAAGCCTTCGGCGCCATCCGCCCCGCCAGACCATCGTGCAGGTCGTGACCATGCTTGCGCCCTTAGCACCATGCCGAGATCGAAGCCTACGCCCTCGTAGGCGTTGCGCCGGCCGGATCATCGAACAATCGACGCGGCAATGCCGCTTTTGGAGAAAACAATGAGACAGTTCTGGACGACAACTGCGGTTGCGCTGGCGATTGCGCTGACGACACCAGCCTTCGCGCAGAAGACGATCACGGTCGGCATGTCCGCCCCTGACATCGGCCAGGTCGATCCGCACAAAGCGACGACGACGCAGGACAAGCCGATGACCAGTTGGGCATTCAACGGGCTCGTACGCTTCAAGCCGGGTTCGGGTGATCTCGGCGGGTTGGAACCCGACCTTGCCGAAAAGTGGGTCAAGAGCCCGGACGGATTGGTGTGGACCTTCACCTTGCGCAAGGGTGTGAAATTCCATCGCGGCTTTGGCGAACTGACCGCCGAGGACGTCGTCTTCTCGCTGACCCGCGCGGGCGACCCGAAATCCTCATCCTTCTCGGCCGACTACGCATCCTTCGCCAAAGTGGAGGCGGTCGATCCGCTGACCGTACGCATCACGCTCAAAGCGCCCGTGCCCTCGCTGCTCGGCCTGGTCGCGAATTATCACGGCGGCAATATCGTCAGTAAAAAAGCCGTCGAGCAGATGGGCGACGATTTCAAGCTGAAGGCGATCGGCACCGGCCCCTTCATGGTCGACGAATACAAGCCGAAGGAATCGATCACCTTCGTCGCCAACAAGGACTATTTCCGGGGTGCCCCGAAGATCGACAAGGTCGTCTATCGCTTCATCCAGGCGGATGCCGCGCGCGACCTGGCCTTCCAGTCGGGCGAGATCGACGTCATGTACGGCCGGCAGGACCAGAAATGGGTCGAGCGCGTCAAGACCATGCCGAACGTGATTGTCGATGTGATTCGCCCGGCGGAACTGCAATTGCTGCATTTCAATCTGACGCAGAAGCCGCTCGACGACATCAAGGTCCGGCGCGCGATCGCGACGGCGATCGACCGCAAGCAATTCACCAATTTCATTGGCGAGGTGATCGCCCAGCCCGGCCGCTCGGTGGTGCCGGCCGGCTATCTCGGCTTCGATGACACGACGTCGGTCTTGGGCAGCGGCGACTCCGTCAAAGCCAAGCAGATGCTCGCCGAAGCCGGCTATCCGAACGGCGTCACGATCAAGATGGTGCAAACCTCCTTGCCCAGCATGTTGGCGGTGGCGCAGGTCGTGCAGGCGCAACTGAAAAAGGCCGGCGTCGACGTGCAGCTCGACGTCGTCGACCATCAGACCTTCCACGCCAATATCCGCAAGGACCTCTCGCAAATGGTCTATTACTCGGCCGCCCGCTTCCCGGTCGCCGACGTTTTTCTCTCGCAGTTCTTCCACTCTCGTGCGATCGTCGGCACGCCGACCGCGACGACCAATTTTTCGCATTGCGCAGTGGCCGACGCCGAGATCGACGCCGCCCGCATCGAGCAGGATGGCGCGAAGCAAAAGGCGCTATGGGCGTCCGCGCAAAAGAAGATCATCGAAAATATCTGCGCCATTCCCCTCCACGAGCAACTGCTCGCCTGGGCGCGCAAGTCGAGCGTCGACTATGGCTACAAATTGGAATCCGCCATGCACCTAGGCCCGACGATCAATGAAACAACGACGATGAAGTGAGGCTCACGCGGGCTCGACACTTGCCTTCCTAAGCCCCTTAAGGAAGGAAGCGTCTTTCGTTGATCCGCTATCTCGCTACCCGGCTTCTCTACGCGCTGCCGACGCTCTTGGCAGTGCTGACGCTCGTCTTCGTGCTCGTGCGCATCGTGCCGGGCGATCCGGCGCTGGTCATCATGGGCGACCAGGCCACGCCCGAGGCGCTGCGCGATTTGCGCGAGCGCATCGGTCTCCATCTGCCGATCTGGCAGCAATATTTGGCCTTCATGGGCCAGGTAATGAGCGGCGATCTTGGCCGCTCGCTGATCACCAACCGGCCGATCCTATCCGATGTCGCGGCCGTGCTCCCCTTCACGATTGAGCTGACCGTCGCGGCGCTGGCGATCGGCATCGTGGGCGGTGTGCCGCTCGGCGTACTCGCGGCACGCCGGCGCGACGGGCTCTGGGACTGGATCGCCCGCATCGTCTCGCTGACGGGGCTCTCGTTTCCAGCCTTCGTCTCCGGCATTTTGATGCTGCTCGCCTTTGCGATCCATTTCCACTGGTTCCCGGTGATCTCTCGCGGTTGGCCGTTGACCGATCCCATCGAGCGGCTGCGCTCGCTTGCGCTTCCGGCGTTGAACCTCGGGCTCATCATGATCGCCTACGTCACGCGCGTGACGCGCTCGGGGATGCTCAAGGCGCTGTCGGAGGATTACGTGCGCACGGCGCGCGCCAAGGGTGTACCCGCGCGCGTCGTCGTCTGGCGCCACGGTTTTCGCAACGTTCTCATTCCCATCGTCACCGTCATCGGGCTCTATTTCGGCGTGCTGATCGGTAACTCGGTGTTGACGGAGATCGTCTTCAACCGGCCGGGGCTCGGCAAGCTCATCATCGGCGCGCTCGAAAAGCGCGACTACACGATGCTGCAAGGGCTGATGGTGATCTACGCATTCATCATCGTGATCGTGAATCTCGTAACCGATCTCGCCTATGGACTCGTCGATCCGCGAGTGAAGACGACATGAGTTCTCAGCGTAAGCCGTCCCCGGATCGGCTGCTCTCCTTTTGGGAGCAGCTAACGCATGTGAGCGTGGGGGTCCAATGACGACGACCGCGGCGGCGGTGCGGTCGAACGCCTTCCTTGGGCGCGCGACCCGTTCCGGCGCGCTCGTCATCGGCGTCGCGCTCGTCGTCATCACCATCGCGGCGGCGCTGCTCGCGCCGTGGCTTGCACCGCACGACCCGAACGAGCAAAACGTCATCGACAAGTTGGTGTCACCGAACGCGACGTACTGGCTTGGCACCGACACCTTCGGGCGAGACGTGTTCTCGCGGATCTTGTGGGGCGCGCGCATCTCGCTGCTCGTCGGCTTTCTATCGACGGCGATCGGCATTGGCATCGGCGTCGCGATCGGCATCGTGGCAGGCTATTTCGGCGGCGCCGTGGATCGCTGGATCAGCGGTGCCAACGACGTGCTGATGAGCTTCCCGCAGATCATCATGGGCATCATCCTCGTCGCCGTGCTGGGCCCAAGCCTCAACAATCTCGTCATCGCCATTGCCGTCACGGCTATTCCCGCTTTCGTGCGTGTCGCGCGCGGCTCGACGCTGGCGATGAAGGAGCGCGATTTCGTCGATGCATGCCGGGCACTTGGGTACTCGCATCCGCGCATCATGTTCGCGCATATCCTGCCCAACATCTTGGACGAGATCACCGTCATGGGCTCGCTGTGGTTAGCGACCGCGATCCGCACCGAGGCGACGCTCTCCTTCATCGGCCTTGGCGCTCCGCCGCCAACGGCGACTTGGGGCGGGCTGGTCCGGGAAGGATTCGACAACCTGCTCGATTCGCCGGGCCTGTCGATTTATCCTTCCATCGCGATCCTGATCGTGATGGTCGGGTTGAACCTGATTGGAGACGGACTGCGCGACGCCACCGACCCGCGAGCACCAACATGAGCGCCGCAGGGCCGCTCCCAAGGTGCTCGCCCCCTCGGGGGGAGCGTCGCGCAGCGACGCAGGGGGGATCATGACCGCATCGCCCGCCCTTTCCGTACGCGGGCTCACAACGTCGCTGCGCATCGAGGGCGCGTGGCACGATGCGGTGCGTGACGTCTCCTTCGATCTCGCCCCGGGCGAGACGCTTGCTCTCGTCGGCGAATCGGGGTGCGGCAAGAGCCTGACGGCCATGACGATCATGGGCCTCCTGCCTGCCGGCATTGGCCGGCTCACCTCGGGCAGCGTGCGCATTGGGGAAATTGACACCAGCGCGCTCGAGGACTCCGCAATGGAGCATATCCGCGGCGACGCGATCGGCATGATTTTTCAGGAGCCGATGTCCTCGTTGAACCCGGTCCTCAAGGTCGGCTTCCAGATCGCGGAACCGCTCATCTACCATCGCGCCATGAGCCGGCGCGCGGCGCGGCGAAGGTCGCTGGAGCTGATGGAGCTTGTTCGCATCCCTGCGGCGGCTGAGCGGCTAGACGCCTATCCGCACCAGTTCTCCGGCGGCATGCGGCAGCGCGTGATGATCGCGCTCGCAATTGCCTGCTCACCACAGGTGTTGATCGCCGACGAGCCTACGACGGCACTCGACGTGACGGTGCAGGCGCAAGTCTTGGAGCTGCTTAATGGGCTGCAGCGCGAGCAGGGTCTCGGCATCCTCCTCATCACGCACAATCTTGGTGTGGTCGCCGGCAACGCGCAGCGGGTGATGGTGATGTACGGCGGTGACGTGGTGGAAAGTGCGCCCGTGCACGAATTCTTCGCCTCACCGCGCCATCCCTACAGCGTGGCACTCCTCGCCGCGATGCCGCGCGTCGATCGGCCGGCGAGCGACCTCGCGCCCATTCCGGGTCAGGTTCCCTCGCTCGTCACGATGCCCGACGGATGCCGCTACCAGGGGCGCTGCCCGTTGCGAATCGAGCGCTGCGCAACACTTCCTCCGCTCGTCGCGATCGGCGATACGGGACGGCATCAGGTGCGCTGTTGGGTGACCGCACCTCCTGCGAGCGAGGCCTCCTGATGCTGCTCGAGGTCGCCGACATCGCCAAGACATTCACCGTCCGTCGCGGCTGGCCCATCCCGCGCAATGTATCCGTCCGAGCGCTCGACGGCGTTTCCTTCTCGGTCGATCACGGCGAGGCGTTAGGTGTTGTCGGCGAATCGGGTTGCGGCAAATCGACTGCGGCGCGCGTGGTCCTGCGCTTGATCGAAGCCGATCGCGGGCGCATCGCCTTCGATGGTGAGGACGTGCTTGGCGCAAGCCCGGCGCGGATGCGCGCGCTGCGGCGGCGAATGCAGATCGTCTTCCAGGACCCGGCGTCTGCGCTCGATCCGCGCCAGCGCGTCGGCGCTGCACTTGCCGAACCGCTGGCCGTGCACGGCATCGCGAAGGGCGCTGCTGTGCGCGCGCGGATTTCGGCGGTTCTTGACGAGGTGGGCTTGCCAGCCTCCTCCGCGAACCGCTATCCGCACGAATTTTCCGGGGGTCAGCGCCAGCGTATCGGCATCGCGCGCGCGCTGGCGTTAGCACCTGACCTCATCATCGCGGACGAGCCGGTCTCAGCACTCGATGTCTCCGTTCAAGCGCAGATCCTCTTGCTCTTGGCCGAGCTCAAGCGCCGCCGGCGGTTGGCCTTCGTTTTCGTCAGCCACGATCTCGGCGTCGTACGCCATTTCTGCGAACGAACAGTGGTCATGTATCTTGGCCGAATTATCGAGAGCGGGCCGACGGGCGCGCTCTTCGACGCGCCGAAACATCCGTATACGCAACTGCTGCGCGGCGCCTCACCCGTGCCCGATCCCGAGGCGGAGAAGCGCGTGCTCATTCCCGAAGGTGAACCGCCGTCCCCCGTCGCGCCGCCGCCCGGCTGCCATTTCAACCCACGCTGCCCGTTTGCGACAAACATTTGCCGGGAGATCGCGCCGCCGTTGCGCGACATGGGCGCGGGCCGCGTCGTCGCCTGCCATCATGCGACGTGAGTAGGCGCGAGCACATGCGACCTTACGCGAACCCGGCGTTGCACATGGACCAGATCCCGCCGTCGCCGACTCTGCTTCCCACACGGACCGACGTGGTGGTCATCGGCGGCGGCATCACCGGGGCCTCGACGGCACTCTATCTCGCCCTCAAGGATATCGCCGTCACGCTCTGCGAGAAGGGCGAGATTGGCGCCGAGCAGTCGGGCCGCAACTGGGGTTGGGTCCGTGTCATGGGTCGCGATGCGCGCGAGATCCCTTTGAGCCTCGCGAGCCTGCGGCTATGGGACGATCTCGACGGCCTGACCGGCACCGGAACGGGCTTCCGGCGCGCCGGCATTGTCTACACCTGCGACACGGCCCGCGACGTCGCGGCCTACGAAGCCTGGCTCGCGCAAGCCCGGGCCTATCAGATCCCCACGCGCCTGCTCGATGCGGCCGAGCTAGCCGCCCTCGTGCCCGGAGCGGCACGGCCCTTCGCAGGGGCGCTCTACACGCCCAACGACGCGCGCGCCGAGCCGCAGAAGGCGGCCCCTGCCATCGCCATTGGTGCGCGTGCGAAAGGCGCCGCGGTGCACACCAACTGCGCCGTGCGCGCAGTCGAGACCGCATCCGGGCGCGTGAGCGGCGTTGTGACCGAGCACGGGCGGATCGCGTGTTCCAGCATCGTGCTCGCCGGCGGCGCTTGGTCGCGGCTTTTCTGCGGCAACGCCGGCATCGATTTTCCGCAGCTCAAGATGACCGGCTCGGTCGAGCGTACCGAGCCCATGGAAGGTGGTCCGGAGATCGCCGTCGGCGGTTCGGACTTCGCTTTCCGCAAGCGGCAGGACGGCGGCTACACGATCGCGCGGCGAGGGGCGGCGGTTTCCGAGCTAACGCCCGACCACTTCCGCCTGTTCTTCGACTTTCTGCCTGCGGCACGGCGCGAATGGCACGAACTACGTCTGCGCATCGGCGGCCGTTTCCGCGAAGAATGGCAGATGCGCAAGCGTTGGCGCGCCGACGAGGTTTCGCCCTTCGAGGAAGTGCGCATGCTCGACCCCGAGCCGACCAAAGCCATCCTCGACGAAGGGCGCAGCAATCTCGCCGAGGCCTACCCCTTTTTTAAAGACATGCGGATCGCACAGCGGTGGGCTGGGCTGATCGACGTGACGCCGGACGGCGTTCCGGTGATCTCGGCGGTCGAGGCGTTGCCGGGCCTTTACCTCGCCAGCGGATTTTCCGGACATGGCTTCGGGATTGGGCCCGGCGCCGGACGGCTGATCGCCGATCTCGTGGCGGGTGATGCGCCACTCGTCGACCCGCTACCCTTCCGCTTCGACCGGTTCGCACAGGGCCGCCGGTCGCTCGCGGCCTAGGGCCTGTTCACGGCCCTAATCATCAGTCGCGAATAAACTCGCGCCTGCGCGGGCAATCGATTCAGCGCAGTTGCGTGGCGCGTAGGATCGGCTCTAGGCAAGGCACACCGGTCTTCAAAGCTCGTCAACGACGCTCTGCTGCGCAAAGATTGCGAAAGTCATGAAGACGATCCGCTGGGGCATGATGCGCCATTCCGGCAATCAATTTGGTCAAGCGGATCTTCGCCGAAAAGCATGAGCAAGATGATGGCGCCGCCGCTTCTCCCACTTTGGTCGATCGTCACGCCTGTTATCGGTTGGCTATTGCTCGCCGGGGCATGGGTAGGTCTTGGAGGGGCGTATGTTTTTCTACTGGCGATGGCGCTCTTCGCGTGCGTGCTGGGCGCCGTGCATCACGCCGAAGTGGTCGCGCACCGCATCGGCGAGCCTTATGGAACGCTCGTGCTCGCGGTCGCGATCACGGTCATCGAAGTTGCGCTGATCGTTTCGTTGATGCTCGCCGGCGGGCCAACGACGTCCGCGTTGGCTCGCGACACTGTTTTCGCGGCAGTGATGATCATCCTGAACGGCATCGTCGGCTTGTGCCTGCTGGTCGGTGGCTCCCGCTTCAAGGAGCAGACATTCGGACTTTATGGCGTCAGCGCTTCACTCGCCACGCTCGCCGCGATTGCAGTGCTGACGATGGTGTTGCCGAACTTCACGGTCAGCACTCCCGGCCCGTTCTATAGCCCGAGGCAACTGGGTTTCATCGCCATCGTCTCGCTGGTTCTCTATGGGACTTTTGTACTCGTTCAAGCCGTGCGCCACCGCGACTATTTCTTGCCGATCGAAGCCGCGGGCGACGAAGAGGCGCATGCTCCGCCGCCCACCGTGGGAACGACGGCTATTGCCGCGGCCCTCATGATCGCCTGCTTGGGCGCCGTTGTTTTGCTCGGGAAAGCCAGCGCGCCCGCTCTTGAAAGGGCGATTGCGAGCGCTGGCGCGCCCAAGGCGCTCGTGGGTATCATCGTGGCGGGCGTGGTCCTTCTACCGGAGGGTCTGGCTGCGCTTCGCGCCGCGCAAGCCAATCGTCTGCAGACGAGTCTAAATTTGGCGCTCGGCTCGGCGTTGGCGAGCATCGGCTTGACGATTCCGGCGGTCGCTGCGGTATCGCTCATCACCGGCTGGACACTGACACTAGGCCTCGACGGCAAGGCGACGGTCCTGCTACTGCTTTCGCTGTTTGTGGTCACGGTGTCGCTCGGCACCGGGCGCACGACCGTGCTGCAAGGCACTGTGCACCTGGTTATCTTTGCCGTCTACCTTTTCACCACGATTTTTCCGTGAAGCGAATCGATGCAAGACCTGCGCTTTGAGAATGCCTTCGTGTCCCGGCTGCCCGGTGATCAAGAAACAGGAGCGCGCCTGCGGCAGGTGCATGGTGCGGCCTATTCCTTCGTTGAACCTACACCGGTCGCGGCGCCGCGATTGATTGCGCACTCGCGCGAGGTAGCGTCGTCGTTGGGCATCGACGCCGCTACCGTTGCATCGCCGATATTTGCGGAAGTCTTTGCCGGTAACGCATTGCTTACGGGCATGCAACCGTTCGCTGCCAATTACGGCGGACATCAGTTCGGCAACTGGGCCGGACAACTCGGCGATGGCCGCGCCATCACGCTGGGAGAGACGATCAACGCCGCGGGCGAGCGCTGGGAGTTGCAACTCAAGGGGGCAGGGCGTACGCCCTATTCGCGCAGCGCCGACGGCCGCGCGGTGCTGCGATCGTCGATTCGCGAATTCCTGTGCAGCGAGGCGATGCATCATCTGGGCGTGCCAACCACGCGTGCGCTCTGCCTGGTGGCGACGGGCGAGGCGGTCGTACGCGACATGTTCTACGATGGTCACCCAAAGTCCGAGCCGGGCGCGATCGTGTGCCGGGTCGCCCCTTCGTTTATTCGCTTTGGCAACTTCGAGCTCCCCGCGTCGCGTGGTGACGTGGCACTGCTCGAGCAACTCGTCGACTTCACGATACGCAGAGATTTTCCGGAGTTGATTTTCGGAATGAGCGGCGGCGTGACCGAACGGCTCAGCGAACAACTGCGCGCGGATTGGTTCGCCCAGGTATGCGAACGCACGGCGCGAATGATTGCGCACTGGATGCGCGTGGGCTTCGTTCATGGCGTTATGAACACCGACAACATGTCGATATTGGGTCTCACGATCGACTACGGGCCGTACGGCTGGGTCGACAACTTCGACCTCGACTGGACGCCGAATACAACCGATGCGCAAGGGCGTCGCTACCGCTTCGGTCAGCAGCCGCAGATCGCATATTGGAACTTGGCCCGCCTCGCGAGCGCGCTGGCGCCGGCCTTTGCGTCCCTCGATCCGCTGCACGCGGGCCTTAAGCGCTTTGTGGCCGCATACGACGACGCCACTCGCGCCAACATTGCGGCCAAGCTTGGTCTCGCCGAGTGCTCGGATGAGGACCTCGAGCTCATGCGAACGCTGTACCCTTTGCTGCAAGCAGCCGAAGTCGACATGACGCTTTTCTTCCGCGCGCTGGCTGACGTGGATGTTGACGCGCCAAGCCTTGAGCCGCTAGCCCATGCCTTCTATGACGAAGCCAAGCAGGGGCAATTCGAAACGGCGTACAACGACTGGCTCGCGCGTTACTCGAAGCGCGTCGTGCGTGATGCGATGCCAGCCGCCGAGCGGCGCGCACGTATGCACCGGGCCAACCCGCGCTACGTGCTGCGCAATTACTTGGCACAGCAGGCAATCGACCGCGCGGAGGAGGGCGACGATGCGGGCATCCACGAATTGCTCGAGGTGTTGCGGCGCCCCTACGACGATCAGCCAGATTGCGACCAGTTCACGACGCGCCGGCCCGACTGGGCGCGCAATCGCGCGGGATGCTCGATGCTTTCCTGCAGCTCTTGAGAAAGCCTTAAGGCCGAGAAGCGGTGCATCGCTTCGCCCGGACGCGCAAGGACGAACGCTCAAAAGCAAAGCGGCCCTTGGGACCGCTTTGTCCGCAGTGCTGACGCTCAGTGCTGACCGTTACACGCGCGGTTCGCCCGCACGATTGACGGTGATCGTCGGTCCCGGGGGTTGGTTCATCTGCAGACGATGCTCCTGACCACCGAAGTTGTACGTGACATCGTAATATTCCGGCCGAGCCTGCGATACATTGGCGCAACGCTGGACGTCTTGACTGTACACGTGTTGTCCGCCACCGCCACGTCCGATGTTCGCACCTAAGGCAGCGCCTCCGACGGCACCACCGACCGTGGCGATATCCCGGCCACGTCCGCCACCGATCTGATGCCCGAGGATGCCGCCGATGATGCCCCCTGCGATCGCAGCGGGAACATTGGCGCCGTCCCGGCGGTCTTGCACGACTTGCTCGCGTTCGACCCAGCAACGCTGCTCGGCTTGACCGACGACAGCCCGTACTGAGGTGACGTTCGCCTGGTACAAACGCTCATCTTTGCGCGGGCGGTAGTCGTAACCTTGAGCGATTCCGTAGCCGGCGCGATCATCGCGATCATC
>Ga0136617_10005808_pt1 | contig 11058 bp, 7 predicted proteins | sample AntDrymUQ3222106_2_FD_129672 | JGI IMG/M metagenome (GOLD analysis project Ga0136617, IMG submission 129672) | Polar desert sand microbial communities from Dry Valleys, Antarctica - metaG UQ322 (21.06) | ecosystem: Environmental > Terrestrial > Soil > Desert | place: Antarctica: Dry Valley...
CGGAGCCGCGCGCTCTGGCCGCCCGCAGCGAGTCGAAGAGCACTGCGGCGGGGTCGGTTCCCTGCTTCTGCTGAATCAACGGTACGCCTGTCCGCTCGGCCCAGATGGCGAGCTGGTCAGAGGCAGCGGCGCGAAACGTATCCGCCGCGCAGATCAGCACGTCGTTGCCTTCGGCCTTGATGCGTTGCGCGAGTTTGCCGATGGTGGTGGTCTTCCCGACGCCGTTGACGCCGACGATCATGATGACGTAAGGCGCGACTGATTCCGGCACGCTTTCTTCAGACGCGACGCCTTGATTTTCTGACTCTTGAAGAATTGTTAGCAATTCATCTTTGATTGCCGCCTTCAGCGCCGCGATGTCGTTAATCTGCTTACGCGCGATGCCGCGCCGCACTTTATCGAGAATGGCGAGCGTGGTCGGCACGCCGATGTCGGCGGCGACCAGCGCCTCTTCAAGTTCGTCAAGCAACTCGGCGTCAATTTGCTTGCGACCCTGAAAAACCGTATCAATCCGCTCCGACAGCGATTCGCGCGTCGCGGAAATGGCGCGGCTAAATCGCGTGGCAAAAGCCTGCTCAAGCGCGGCCTCTTCAGCCTGCAACTCTTCCATCGAACGGTCAAGGCCGAGGACTGAAGTGGTGAACGGCGAGCGCGAGGGCACGGTACGCGGCGGCGGAGCGGGCGGCGCGGCGAAAGTGGCCGGAGTAATTGGCGAAGCTCCGCGACGCTCTTCCGTTACCGGCTTTAGAGACTGCGCGGTTATTTTTTCTTCGCGCGCCGGAGGTGGCGGCGTCGGCGCACCGCTGGTCGTTGTCGGCTCGATCACCGGAAGAGCGGTCAGCGATTCATCGGGTTGTGTCGAAGGTGAAGCCGCCGGCGGCTCAAGCTGAGTTGCCGTGGCCTGCCCCTGACCTTGTGCGAGTTCCGTTGCGGCTGGGGTTGTGGTTGCCGGCTCATTAAGTCCGAGCGTGATAAAGCGGTCTTCTTTTTTTCGTCTCCAGAAAAGTCCCATGAGATAGATAAATACCCTCTAAAATAAAGTTTGAGTCCGAAGTCAGCGATTATAAGCACAACCACCACACTGCGACAAAAGCACCAGCGGCGGCGGTACGCTTAGGCGGGCAATCAACCGCGTGCCGCGCGCATCTGATATTTTGCAAAGGCCGTCGCGGCGTGCGTCAAACTTCGCTTAAATATCGGGCAGGGATAATGTATACTCTGCCGTCATAACAATAACCTCTCCCTTGGACAAAATGAACGAGTGCGGTCGTGTTTGTTTTCTGCCGACAGCGCCAGCCTCTTGATTAGGAAGTGGGGTGGATTATGGGAAGAGCTTTGTCTGTTTGCGCCATCGTGTTGTGCGCCGCCGCGTCGCCCGGTTTGGCCGGCACTGTGGTGGGTGATGTCATCCGCACCGAGAACCGTGCGGCAATCGAAAGCGCCATGCCGCAACAAGACGGACGATTCGGTGAGCCGCGCGATGAAGTCTCCGAAGACGAGCGTAAGCGCCGGAGGAACGACGCGAAGAAGGTTTATAAGTTAGGCGTGCAGTTCGGCATTGAAGGAAGATACGTCGAGGCGATTGATGCTTTCAGGAGATCAATCTCGCTTGACGGGACTAACCCCGACGCCTACTTCGGGCTGGGGCATGCTTACTCCGATTTGGGACGCTGGTCGGAAGCCGCCGAAGCCCTGAAGCAGGCCGTGCGCCTTAACCCGAAGGACGCCGAGGCATATCACCGTCTGGGCACGGCTTATTTCAAAGGTGGTAGGTATGAACAATCCATCGCGGCGTTCAAGGAAGCGCTGCTCCTCAAGCCGAAATGGGCCGACGCTCGCTACAACATTGCCAACGCTTTTTTCAACATGGGTCGCTATGAGCCGGCTATCGTCAACTACAACGACGTGTTGCACTTCAAACCTAATCTCGCCGACATACACAATGATTTAGGTGTTGCTTACACTGAACTCGGAAGGCACGCGCCGGCGACGGAATCTTTCAAGCGCGCACTTGACCGCAACTCAGACGACGCTTACGCCCACAACAATCTCGGGCTACTCTACTTTCAACAGGGACGGCAGCGCGACGCGGTCAGTCATTTGAAGCAGGCGGTGCGCCTCGCTCCCAACGATGACGGCATCCGCGACAACTTTAATCTCGTCAGCGCCGGCATCGAACGGGCGGCGGTCGGCGAGCGTGTGGCGTCGTCGAATTCTGAAAGAGTGAGCGTTAATGACGCGGGCGCCGGGAGAGGGTCGGGCATTTCGACGACGCGCTGGCGCAGCCGCAGCAGCATTGTCCGCATCGGTGAGTTGAAAGAACTGGGCACGACGGAACAGATCGCGGTCGTCTCCGCTTCGCTGTTTTCACCGAGGACCATTTCGCCCGACACTACATCTGAGCGAACACCCTCTACGAATGCTGCCACGAATGCCGCCATCAATGTCGCTCCTGATATATCTTCGGAGCGAACTGCTCCTCCCAAGCCCGCTCCAATTAAAACAGCCTCCGCACCTTTACCTTCCGTCGGCTCTGCCGTTGATGGTGTGATGCGCACCGCGCCGAGGACGACGGGCGAGCTGTCAACAATTGCTCCGATTGACGTTGACGCAACGCCCCCCACAATCTCAAAAACGGAGCCGGCGATGCCCGCCGCGAAAGAATCGCCGGGCGCTGTTATGACTCCGAATGCAACTACCACCACCAATGCGGCTGCTCCCGTCGCGCTAACGGATATTTACCGCGTCGGACTTGGCGACGTGCTTGACATCCGGCTCCTCAACTCGCCGACTTCCGCTTCGACCCTCTACACAGTGCTGGCGGGCGGGCTGATTGAATATCCGTTGGCGGGCGACCCCGTGGTGGTCGCCGGGATGACAACCGACGAAATCGCGGCGCGAATTTCCACGGAGTTGCGGCGTCGCGCCGTCCACGATAATCCGCAGGTGATTGCCAGCGTGCGCGAGTATTCGAGCCATGCGGTCATCGTCAGCGGGCTTGTCGCCGAGCCGGGCAGTAAAATCATCCGGCGCGAGGCGATTCCGCTTTATGTCGTGCTCGCCGACGCGCAGCCCCGCCCGGAAGCGGGCCGTGTGGTCGTCGCTTCGCACGCGACCGGCACGAATAGCGAGATTGATCTCGCCGATACGAAGGCGCTGAACGCGCTCGTGCATCCGGGAGACGTGATTACGGTCGCGGCGCGCGTGCCGCAGTTCTATTTTATCGGCGGACAGGTTAACGAGCCGGGGCAGAAAAGTTTTCACGTGGGGCTGACGCTGACGCAGGCGATTCTCGCGTCAGGCGGCGTGCTACACACAGGGTCAAGCTCGGCGCGCGTCGTCGGGTCGGTGCTGACGGCGGGCGTCGTCTCTTCGTCGTCAAAAAGTCCTGTGCGGATCACGCGCCAAAGTTCCGACGGTCATCTTGTCACCGTCGAGTATAATCTGCGCGACATCGTGTCGGGCCAGACGCCCGATCCGCCGGTGCAACCGGGCGACCGGATCGAAGTTGGTAAATGACTTGCACGAACGATTCATCGCCACACGGAATGACGGCATGAGTGGGGGACTTCGCAGAAGATGAGTGCGCAGCTATTGATGCAGGCGGCGGAAAGCGGCGACGCAGATGTCGTCGAGTCTTTGTTGGCCGAGAGCGCGGACGTTAACGAGCCTCTCAACGGCGGCGAAACCGCCCTTATTCGTGCCGCGTCGAACGGTCACGTCGAGACCGTAAAAATTCTTCTGGCGAAAGGCGCGGACGTCAACGTCAAACCGGCGAACGGCATGACTGCGCTAATCCGCGCGGCGTTTTTCGGCCACGCTGAGGTCGTCGCCGCTTTGCTTGAGCGCGGAGCCGACACCACTGCGGAAGACCCGCTCGGACAAACTGCTCTCAAATGGGCGACGGCGAAAGGCCACATCGGAATCGTTAAGCTGTTAAAGAACGCTCCGCCCGCCGTCGCCGCCGATTCTCCGGCAATCGCGGCGTTTACTGCCCCGGTTCCTCCGCCGATCCTTTCGCCGGCTCCTTCGTTGCCTCCGCCTGTTCTCAACGCCAGTTCGGATGATGAGGACGAAGTCACAAAGATTAGTGTGCGAAAAATCGTTTTGGCGAAAGATGTCGCGGCGGAGCGAGTCAAGAATGAATTTGCCGCCCAGCCGCCACCTCCGATGTCCCGCTCAATCCTCATTGCGCCGGTGGCGGCCAGCGATGACCCGACCGATGATTACTCTGATTCTCCATCGGGAGGAAGTCTCAGACGAGTTGCGCTCAAGGCTTTCGCTGCGGCTCTCTTGATTTCCTTTGCCGGCACAATCGCGTTCTACTTTTTTTCGCGCAATGAGCAGCCGGCAGAGGCGGGTGCAACAGCATCACCGGTGGAGCAGCCTGCCAGCGTTTCTACCCCGCCGACGCAACAACCGTCGGTCTCTCTACCGAGGCGGCGCGGCAGCGAGAAGGTTTCGTCGGGACCAACTACCGCACTTTCCTCAACCGACCGTACCGCCATTCGCGGCGGCGAAAGTGCCTCACCGAACAAACCGCCGGCTAGAACAGATGCTCCGGTGTCTGGTGAAAGACCTAACACGGGGCGCGCTGGCGACGCATCGGCGGCTGATTCTGCTAAGGCTGCAAAAAGCACTCCCGCCGACCGGCCAAGGCTTTCTTCTCAGAATCCGACCACCGGAGACGACGCGAGTGTGACTCCGCCGCAGAGCGTCCCGCAACGCCGTGTCGCCGTCTCGGCGGCGACGCCTTCGCCCACACCAGCGTCAAGTGCTTCGCCCGCGCCGAAGAAAAAAGTCATCCAGTGGCCTTAAATTCAGAACGGCGGCCAGCCTTAAATTAATCGTCGGCCCGAAGACGAAAATTCCCGCGACCGAATCTCTCCGGTATTCATTGAACGACAATTATGGTAGCGAAGCAGTAGGCACGCACACGTGGCGAGTGAGCGTGTGACATGCGCTGAAGAACTACAACTTTTTCATCTACACAGCCGGGGCGCTCTCTGTCGGTGCTTCTTTTACGGGGACGGATGAAAGCTCTCTGGCGCGGCGTGACAGGCGCACGCGCCCCGGCGTGATCTGCCCGGAATCGCACGCTTCGATGAGCGCCGCGACCACACTCTCATCGTACCGCGTGCCGACCATTTTCTTAATGAGCGCGAGCGCGTCCTCGAACTTCATCGCGCGCTGGTAAGGACGTTCGGTAGTCATCGCGTCAAACGTGTCGGCGACTGAGACGATGCGCGCCTGCATCGGAATCTGGTCGCCGCTTAAACCCTGCGGGTAGCCGCGCCCGTCCAGCATTTCATGGTGCATGTACATGCCCGGCAGAAAGTCGCGCATCGCCGGAATGTTCGACATGATCTTGAAGCCTTTCTGCGGGTGCTGCTTCATAATTTCATATTCTTCTTCGGTCAGTGCCGCCGGCTTTTTCAGGATCGAGTCGTCAATGCCAATCTTCCCGACATCGTGCAGGAGCGCGCTGACCCGCAACTTCTCGATCTCTTCGTCCGACAATCCCAGTCTTTCGGCGATGGCGATGGAGAAGCGCGCGACGCGCTCCGAGTGACCGCGCGTGTACGGGTCTTTGCCGTCAATCGCGGCGGCCAGAGCCTTCACCGTTCCGATAAAAAGTTGCCGGTTTTCGTCGGCGGCGCGGCGCAAGTCTTCGATGAATGTTTCCACCTGATCGGTCATCGAGTTGAACGCGTTGCCGAGGTCGCCGAGTTCCGTTCGGCTGCGCACCGCAATGCGCTGCGAGAAATCGCCGCTCGTGATGCGCCGCGCGCCCTCAGCCAGTTCATGCACGGGCCGCGTCAGTTGCTTTGCAAAAAGGAATCCCATCAGCAACGCACAGAAGGCGGCGAACATGCTGATGAAAAGCGTCTGACGACGCATGTCGCCGACCGACTGCAGCGCGGCGCGCTCGTCCTGAATCGCAATAACGCCGAGGCGCGCTTCCCGGTCGAGGTTCGCCGTCGCGTAGGCCCCGAGCATTTCGACTCTGCGCCCGTCGCGCTCGGCGACGAACGGCGCGAGAGCCGACTGCACCTGTAAGCCGGCCGCCAGCCAATCCTGTACGACTTTCAGGTCATACATCGGGCGCTCCGCGAAAGCGATGCGCGCGTCGGGGTGGGCAACCGCCCGCCCGTCAACGTCTACAACGAAGACTACGGGTAGGCCGTGGTCGAGCAATTCGCGCTCGCTCATCGAGGTTTGCTGCTGGACGGCCTTAAAGACTTCCTGAAAGGAAACCACTGCGACCACGGCGGCGGCCACCTGTTTGCCGTCCTCGCCTCCCATCACGGGCGCGGCGACCGTCAAAGCCATTTCCTGACTGGAACGAATCACAGTCGGGCGGCTCACCACCAAGTTGCTTTCTGACATTTGCGCGAGCACCGCACCAACCCGGGCGTCGGCTTCCGCTCTTCCGATAACGTCGGGTTTGTAAGCGACCTGCGGCGTTCCGCCGACGGGCAGAATGGCGAGTGCGATCAGGTTCGGGTCGTCGAGCACGGCCTTTTGTAAACGCGCGTCGCTTCCTTCGTCTCCAAGTACGCGTACTCCGCCCGCTAACTCAAAGGCCCGCGCCAACCCGGTCACAACGTCTCCGTAGCGCTGGCCGTACAACTCGATCTGCCGGGCTTTATCCTGCACAAGCTGCGCCTGATAGCGGCCTTCGATTGAGCGCAACTCGTCCGCACTCCGCCGCGAAAGGAGCCACCCGGCCAGCGTGAGCGGCAACAGGCCGACGAGGAGCAGCATCCCTAACACGATATAGAGCAAGCGCCAACGTCTGAAACTTTCAAACATATGTGATTACTTTAGGAAACGATTGGTGAGTCAGGTAATTCTTCAGGAAGATGACGATGTAAGGTCTGCTGAACGGCGTCGCCACCTTAGGACCTTAGCCAATCCTATAGTACGAATTCGTTTTGCGCGTTGTCAACACGCAAATAAGTTTTAACTATATGATACTGTTGGATAAAATTGACGTAACTAGATCGCCGAAGCCTTACAACACGCTCATTGTAATGCAACGAATAGACCTCGAAGATGTGTCGCAATGAGTCGTGTCGGGACGATGATTTGCAAACTAAGTTGACTCACCCGGCGTCTAAACTGCTGAGCATGACGGTTGTCCATATCGCCTAAGATGCTCACGGTTAGATCAATCGGTTATGTTGCTGCGAGAGAATGGAGACGGTGACGACGAGCGACGAGCAGATCGTTGAGCAGGCACTGGCGGGCGATGCGGACGCCTTCGGCGAGATTGTGCGCCGTTGGGAGCGCCGCATTTTCGCGCTCGCCTTCGGGATGCTTAATTCTCCCGAAGACGCCCGCGAGGCCACACAAGAGACGTTTCTCGCCGCCTTCCGCAATTTGCGTAATTTTCGCGGCGAGGCGAAAGTATCTTCGTGGCTCCATCGGATCGCCATCAATCAATGCATCACGCGCCAACGGCGCAGCCGTGTCCGACCGGAAACCGCCCTCGACGACGAAACGGAAAGCGGCGGCGCACAACTCTCGACGCCGGCGCACGCTTCGCCCGCGCGTCAAGCGGAAAGCCGCGAGAGGACGGAGGCGGTGCGCCGCGCGGTGCAGACGCTTCAGCCGGAGTTACGCGAGGTGGTAGTGATGAAGGAATTTGAGGAGATGACTTTTCAGGAAATTGCCGACACGCTCAACATCCCGTTGAGTACAGTCAAGAGTCGGCTCTACACTGCGCTGAAGCAATTGCGGATGAGACTTGAAGTACACGGCACGGAGGTGGCTGTGAGATGACGAAAAAATTTCGAGATGAACTAACAGGTGGTATTGATGCACACCGGCCTGCGGAACGTGGCTCAGAGTGCAGTCGTGACGAAGAGGTCGTCGCTTATCTTTACGGCGAGACGAATGACGGGGAGGCAGCGCGGTTCACTCAACACTTGGCCGCGTGCGCCTCGTGCCGCGAGGAAGTCGCCGCGTTCGGCGTGGTGCGCGAAAGGATCGGCGAGTGGCGCGCGGAGGCTGTGCGTCTCACGCCGTCGCTTGGGATAAGCGATGCGATTTCGCCGACGCCCAAACTTGCGAAAGCGCCCGCGCGCCGTCGCTCGGCAGGGGCGGCGTTGCGAGAATTTTTTGCGCTCTCGCCGTGGTGGATGCAGGCCGGGACGGCGGCAACGGCACTCATTCTCTGCGTCCTCGCCGCGCTGTCGTTCGCTCGCGCCGAGGTGCGGTGGGACGAAAGCGGTGTCGCGTTGATGAGGGGCGCGCGCGACTCAAGTGAGAAAACAAATGAAGCGACGATTCTGAGAGGCGTCACACAATCGCAGGTTGACGAGATGATCGCCACTCACGCGCGCGAAGTCGGCGCGCTCCACCAAGAGTTGCAGCAGAAGGAAGCATCTCTAATTGCCGCACAGCAGAAACTTTCGGAGGTCGAGAGAACACAGCCTCAAACCGTGATGGCTTCAGGCAAGGAACGGCGTCGCCGAAATACTCGTGTGCCGGCGAGCCGGACACCTGATTCGTATCTCGCCGGGAACAGCGAGGAGGATTTGCCGCGCCTTTATGATCTGTTGCGCGATGTCAACTAAAGGGTGAGGAAACTTTTTGAAATCATTCTTGTGGTCGGACGGCTGCAATGTTCTCCCGAGACATCTTCCTTATCGCACGAAGCGGCAATTGAGACGCGCGCGCCGGTCATTCGAGAGCACAAACGAGGAGGGTGTGAGCCATGAAAAAAATTATTCATAAGAAAGCGGTGGTACTCGGCGGGGCGATGCTGTCGGCGCTCCTCCTCTTCTCGTCATCTAGCCCCGCAACGCAAGCTCAGACCGTGCCCGGTGAGACTTCACAGCAGGATGAGCCAGCAGATGAAGAAGAAGCGTCACGTTCCGGCAGCGATGACGGAGAGATGCGGACGCGCTTGAATCTCTCGCCGGAGCAGCGCGCGCAGATTGTCGGGATTCGCCGCCAGAGCGAGGGTGAGGGGCGCGTTTTGGTGCAGCGCCTGCGCCGCGCGCGGCGCTCTCTCGATGCTTCGATCTACGCCGACAATGTGGACGACAAATTAATTGAAGAAGGTGCTCGGGAAGTCGCCGCCGCGCAAGCCGAGGTAATTCGCCTGCGCGCCGTCACGGAGTTGAGACTGCGCCGCATCCTCACTCCCGAACAACTGGGGCTGCTCCGCGATTGGCGGCAGCGCGCGCGCCTCCGCCAGAGAATGCAGGGACGTCCGAGAAACCAGCAGGGGAACAGCGACACACCGCGAAACGCTGTCCCTCGTGACGCCTTCAATAACCGCTTGCAGCGGCGGCAGCAAGCGCCGCCCACACAATCCGACTCACCGACTCCGCCACTTCCCCGCGCGCGGCGCGGCGCTAACAATCCTCTTCGCCGGCAATAGTCGTTAAGAACAAATCAATATTGAGAATGTTGCGTTGGTACAGCCGGGGTTGTAAAGACGCGCTTCCCCTCTCCGATCCGCCGCTTTCAATACGCGCTTTTCAAAACAATTCACGCTTGACGCCCTGCTCTTCTTTTGCGCATGATAGCCAGCCTGTTATTATTTGTTGCATCTAAATAATTTTCCCGAACGTCTGAACATCACGGCTGTTTGACGGGATGTCCTTCCGGCACCTCGGCACCGGCATTTAAGGTTTTGACGGCGTATCGAGACTTGATGAACAATCGAAATAAAACTGAGCGCCTGACTTTCTCATGAACATTGCCACTCGTTCCCTGCTCGAAGTACAGGAAACAACCATGCTCGCGGCGAGTGCTGTGCGCCGCCTCTTCCGCCGCCCGACGTACATCAATGAGATGATTCAGCAGATGGACGTGATCGGCGTCGGCAGCCTCACGATCATTCTATTGACCGGTTTCTTCACCGGCGGCGTGCTCGCGCTGCAAACTTACCCGACCTTGAAATACTACGGCGCGCAGGATCAGACCGGCATGCTGGTCGCGACGGCGCTCGTGCGCGAGTTGGGGCCGGTGCTCACCGGCTTAATGATTGCCGGACGGGTCGGGTCGGCGATCTCGGCTGAACTCGGCTCGATGGTCGTTTCGCAACAGATAGACGCGATGCGCGCGCTCGGCACCGATCCGGTGCGTAAGCTCGTCGCCCCGCGCCTCATCGCCCTCGTTATTACCCTGCCGCTCCTCACGCTCATCGCCGACGCGGTCGGCATCGGTGGCGGGTGGGTCGTCTCAACTCAGATTTACGGCATGTCGTCAACCGCGTTTTCTTCCGCCGTGTGGCAGGGTCTCACCACAAACGACATCTTCGGCGGTTTCATCAAAACATTCGTTTTCGCGCTGATTATCGGAACGGTCTCGTGTCGTCAGGGGTTGCAGACGGAAGGCGGCACGGTCGGCGTCGGGCGCTCGACGACAACCGCCGTCGTCGCCTCTTCGATTGTGCTGATCGTCTCCGACTTCTTTATTACAAAGATGCTTCAGGTTATCCTAGACACGCCGATGTAAGTTTCGGCGCACGCGTTTATGGCTTCAACCGACATCGAAGTTCCGAGAGAGAGCACGCTCAAGCCGCACCCCGATGGCCAAGTGAGCGATGAGGCGGCGGAATCCACGTTCGCCGAAATGGACGACCACGAGCGCGCCGTCCCGGCCATCGAGTTTCGCAACGTGCATCTTTCTTTCGACGACCGCAAGATTCTCGACAATCTCAGTTTCAAAGTACAAAAGGGCGAGACCAAAATCATTCTCGGCGGTTCGGGCGGCGGCAAGTCAACGACAATCAAGCTGGTGCTCGGCCTCCTCAAGCCCGACGAAGGAAAGATTCTTGTTGACGGCGAAGACATCACCAATTTCAACGAAGCCGAGATGATGCGTGTGCGCAAAAACATCGGCATGATTTTCCAGGAGGGGGCGCTCTTCGATTCGCTGTCGGTTTACGACAACGTCGCCTATCGCCTGCACGAGCAAGGCGTCGCCGAGGACGAGGTGGAGGAAGAAGTGCGCCGGATGCTGCGCTTCGTCAACCTCGAAGATGCGATTGATAAAATGCCTATTGAGTTGTCAGGCGGGATGCGCCGTCGCGTC
>Ga0136617_10005809_pt1 | contig 11058 bp, 13 predicted proteins | sample AntDrymUQ3222106_2_FD_129672 | JGI IMG/M metagenome (GOLD analysis project Ga0136617, IMG submission 129672) | Polar desert sand microbial communities from Dry Valleys, Antarctica - metaG UQ322 (21.06) | ecosystem: Environmental > Terrestrial > Soil > Desert | place: Antarctica: Dry Valley...
AAGACAAGATGATCACCATCATCTACCTCACCGCCGCCAAGCTCCAACTACCCACCGTCACCAACCCGACGCCCGCATACATGTCCTCACTCTGAGTAACCCACTTGATACAGCGAAGAGCCGCTCGATGCCGAGTTTACGCGAAAGCATTACTTCGACCTGGAAGAACGGCTGGGTGCTGAGATCTACAACTCGACGGCGGCGTTCATGCAGAGTGGCCCGGTGATCGCCGTGGCTTTGCAAGGGGTTGATGCTGTCGCGAAGGTCCGAAAGATCATCGGCGGCACGTATCCAAACGATGCAGCTCCCGGAACTATTCGAGGCGACTTCGCGCATCAGACGAAGGCTTCGTCCGAAGTCAGCGGCAAAGCAGTGATGAACCTTGTTCACGCATCCGGAAACTCCGAGGAGGCGAAGTACGAAACGGAACTGTGGTTCTCCGACGAGGAGCTGTTCAACTATGAGACTCTCGCCGAGAAGCTTGCCTACTGAGTGCCGAGCTTCCGTCAGCATGTCTGAAAAGTCGCCAGACATCACTCACCCTGACCAGTTGGAGGGCAGTTCGACCGCGAAGTCAGTGTCGATCTACGTGCCGCTGCGGAAACAGCGTATGCGCTAGCGTTCCGGTACCGGGACCACGACTTTAAGGGCTCGCGGCGGTTCGATCTCGCGAAGGCATGGGCACTCCGCGCGATCGAAATTCTTGACGAGCTGCCCTCTGACACGATCGATCACGTCGCGAGCACCCGACAGTCTGTGGGGGGAGTGGCTATTCCTGAGCTGTTACACTCCGGCGTTGTAAGGGAGCGTCTCGGCGACGTTCTCATCTGAGTGCGTCGATCACGGTACGCAGATCCAGCGGCCTCGTTGCGTCCATCGCAGCGAGGCCGCTGGCGTATCAGGGTGCGAGGATTGAGTTCAGATGAAGCTGTACTGGGTCGTAAAGACCGTAGGGAACATAGTCCGGCAGGCAGCTGAGCGTAGACCAGGCGATCTCCACCAGTTCCTCATCGTCGGCCACGGTGGCGTTGCCGTCGATCACCTCGCATGCGACGTAGAACATCCTTCGCCCGGTGGCTGGGTGGACTCTTTCCCCGAGAAATTTCGAAGCTGCGACAGAAAGTCCCGTCTCTTCGTATGCTTCGCGGACAGCGGCCACATCGGGAGATTCGTTTGCCTCGATCTCCCCGGCAGGAAATTGCCACGACAGCTTTCCTTCGGCGACGCGTCTTCTCACGAGAAGAACCTTTCCCTCACGTGCAATGACTGCTGCCGCAATAGCTGGTCGCTGCGGGTCGTCCGTAGCCGGGCTGCTCATCAGGTCTGTACCTCCAGTGCAGTCAGGACCGGTGGGTATATTCGTTCCGCCGGGATGAAGAGGGTGAGTCTCATCGTCGGTGTCCAGGTAACGCTAACATTCTCGCCGGCGTCCCGATTCTCGGCCTCGCCGCTGAGGTAGTGACACAGGACGTACTCGCACAGGACGTTCGTTGCGGGATGGATCCTACGTCCGAGGGTTCTGTCTACGGCACAGTGGATGCCGGTCTCCATGAGAGTCTCCCGTACGGCGACGGTGTGAGCTGTCAGTCCGGGCTTCACCATCCCTGCTGGAAACTGCCACGCATCGTCCTCCCCGGCTTGTCCACGCCGCTGAACGAGCAGCACTCTCGAATTGTCCAGGACGATCGCGATCGCGACGGTCAGGGTGTGGGCGAGATCGCTTGATTGGTTGTCCTCGCGACGTGTTAACCCTTGGCGGCCATCGGCTTGAAGAGCCGCTGCGAACCTGTCCCGAGCAGGGAGCGGTGCTTGTTCCAGTGCCGTCGTGAGGAGCTGCTGCATCTCGGTGTTGGGCATCCGGTCCGGCATCTGATGCCAGGCTGCCACGGTGCGAAGTCCGATACCGAGGCGTCGCGCGTACGCGTCGTTGCTCAGTCGCAGCACGGCTTGCAACAGGCAGGCTGTGAAGCCGTAATGAAATAACTTATCTGTTTGAGGGGGTCGTCGACGCCCTGACCAGCGCAGATGCCATTCTGCACCATTTATGGTGAATTAGTTATTCAGTTACGCCTCCTGTCCGCCCCGTCCAGTGATCGCCTACATCGACCATCGCCGCGTCTACTCAGTCTCGTTCCGGTAACGGGCTAAGTATGCACTTCTGCTGCACTGATTTGGCAATAGATGAGCGTCGGTTGTGCATCGCTTGTGCCAAGGATCCGCCGTTGACTGAACGGCATGAAAAGCAGTCGAATCCACCGCTCATCCATCTCTCTCGGTCGTCGGTGTGGACACCCGATCGAGCACCTCTTCGACGGTGGCGTTGATCTGATCGAGTTGACGGGATACGTCTCCGATGTCGCTCATCTTGTCGGTCAGCTCACGCAGGTGATGCTCAATGACCGAGAGCCTGCCCGTGATGTCCTCGTCGGATCGGACAGATGGCTCGCCAATCTTGGGCAACCTGCGCTCCGCAAGGACCGCGGCCAGATGTCCGGGATGCCAGTCGAGAGCGAGAGACAGCGCTTCGAGCGTACGCGCGCTGCGTCGACGCTGCACCACGTTGTGCTGGATCTCCCGCACAATTGCTTTGGACAGGTGCGACCGTTCGACCAATTGTCGCTGACTGATTCCCAGCTCAGTCATCCGTTCGCCGATCGCTCGCGCGACCGCAGTCCAGTCCTCCGACACGTACTCCTCCGCGCTCCGCCGTCCGGCGCGAGAGTAGCGCGTAGGTGATTGCGGTGGTCGCGGCGTAGCAAACGTCCCGGCCGCATGGGGCGACGATGCATGGCCTTGGATGAAATCGACCCAATTTTACGGATGAAATCATTCCTCAGGCACAAGATAGGGGAAGTTTCGATGATCACGAACCAAGAACACGTCCGTCCGGCCTTCTATACGGTCCGCGAAGCGGCGCAGATCCTGCGCGTCGCTCCGTCCACCCTGTACCGCTCGATCCGGGACGGCGACTTCCCTGCGGTCCGGCTTCGCGGCCGCTACGTCGTCCCCGTCGCCGTGTTGGATCGGCTTGCACGCGAGGCGATGGAGACCGGCGGTCTCGTCGATCCCGCCAACGCGGCCGATGAACGGCGGACGGCGCAGCAGATCGAGCGTCTTGTTGGGCGGTCGTCACGATGAATCCGGAGAACTTCTTTGCGGGAATCGCTGCGACGCTTGATTCGTATGCGAATCTTGACGGTGACTCATTGTGGGAGCTGGTCTTTCGAAGGGGAGCCTGCATGAGGCCGGACTTCAACGACGAGTTGCCCGACTTTGCGAGCGAGGACGAAGACGAGCGTTTGGCAGCACTGCGGATTTGTTCGAGTTGCCCGGTTCGATGGGAATGTCTGGAACTCGACCTCCGGACCTCGGGAGCGGAGCCGTCAGGCGTGTGGGGCGGTTTCGGTCCGGAGGATCGCAGCGCGATTCACGAGTACTGGGTTGCCCGCCGTCGCCAGGCAGCGGGCGGAGCGCACAGATCTTCGATACGTGGTGAACACGAGGCGGACGGAGGGCAGCGGACATGAGTGGGATCACCCTGAGTACGACAGAGCTGGTCCTCGGCGGGATGGCTGCGTTCGCGATCCTCACGATGGTGGTCAAGGCCTGGGCGGGACTGCGGCGGGCGCGGGTAGCGGCTGAGGTTGCCCAGGTCGGTACGGGTGCGGTGTCGCTGGTCGGGCGGGTGCTGCTCACGGCAGGGGCGATCGCGGGCACGCAGTGGTTGGTGATCAGCTATGCGGCCGGGAACACGACGCTGGTGTGGGTGGTGCTCGGAGCGCCCGCGCTGTTCGCGGCGCACACGCTGGCCAAGGCACTGACGGTCACCGAGGTCCGGCCGTCGCGGAAGGGGGGTGCTCGGCGATGACCGGACCGGAGAATCCCGAGCCCCCTGACGAGCAGCATCGCGCCGAACTGGTGGTCACCGCTCCGATCGTCGAGGCCGAGCTCGTCGACAACGCCTCACCAGCCCGGCCGGGCACCGCGGTCGAGCGGTGGCACCGTGTCACCCTCGTCCCACCCGCGCTGCGGACGCGGGCGCTGGCCCGACCGGCGGCACGCGACGTGTTGGCGCGGGTATCGCGGGCGCCGTGGCGCCTGCTCCGCGCTGTCGCCCGAGGTGTGGTGCACACCGGACGGGGATGGCGACGGTGGGTGCGGGTCCACGACTACCGTCACGCCGCCGAGCAGGCCGAGAAACTCGCCGATAAGTACGTCGAGATCCGCGCGCTGACCCTCTTCCGGTGGAAGGTCACACTCACCGTGCTCACAACCACGGGGATCGGGCTCGCGGTCATGGTCGCGATCTACGGACCCCGGGTGTGGTGGGTGCTCATCTGCGCTGTCGCCGGAGGGCTGGCATGGGTCGGGCGTCGGAAGGACGGCGCCCCCGGTCGTACGGCGGTGTTGGCCGGGCCCCGCTCGTTGACCTGGACGATGGACCCCCAGGTCCTCGTCGACGCGTTCCGGGACGCGAAGCTGGTCGGGAAGGACGAGACGCTCCGTCTGGTCGAACGTGCCCACCGGCAGGGCAAGGGCTGGGCCGTCACGATCGATCTCCCAGCGACCCGCAAGGCCGCCGATGTGATCAAGCATCGGGATGCGCTCGCGTCGGCGTTGGCCGTGGATGAGGTGCAGCTCATCGTCGACCGCGTCCGTGGGCGCGGAGGGCATGCCGGACGGGTGGCGCTGTGGGTGGCCGACCAGGACCCCTATGCCGCACCTCCGATCCCGACACCGCTGGTGACGGTCGCTCGGTGGGATGCGTGGCGGCCGGTGCCGTTCGGCCGCGACGCCCGTGACCGTCACGTCGACCTGCCCCTGGTCTGGACCTCCCTGCTGGTCGGGGCGATCCCCCGGCAGGGCAAGACCTTCGCCACCAGACTCGCGACGGCTGGGTTGATCCTCGACCCCTACACGCGGCTGTACGTGTTCGACGGCAAGGGCGGCAAGGACTGGAAAGCCGCCGAGGCCGTGGCCTACCGGTTCGTGTGCGGTGACGAGATCGACCATGCCGAAGCCGTCCGGGACAGGCTGGTCGAGCTGGTCGCTGAGACGCAGGCCCGGTTCGCGCGGATGGCCGTACTGGACGACACCGTCTGCCCAGAGTCGAAGATCACCCCACGGATCTCCCGGGAGCCGGCGCTGAACATGCCCATCACCGCAGTGGTGATCGACGAAGTGCAGGTGTACTTGGAGAACCCGACGAAGCAGGAGGTCGGCGGGCGAAAGACCACGATCGGCGGCTACATCGCCGAGCTGCTCACCTACCTGGCGAAGAAGGGTCCGGCGGCCGGGATCATCGTCATCCTCGCCACCCAACGCCCGGACTCCACAACCATCCCTTCCGCGCTGCGCGCCGTGCTCGGGTCGCGGTTCGCGCTACGGGTGATGGACTGGCGCGACTCGAACATCATCCTGGGCGAGCAGATGAACACCCGCGGTTACGACTCCAGCACCCTCCTGCCCACCCATAAAGGCGTCGGCATCCTCCGACCCGACGGCGACACCGACACGGGCACCGACGTCGTCGCGATCACCGTGCGGTCGTACTACGTGCCCAACGCCGAATGGCGGACCATCTGCGAGCGCGGCCGGGCGCTGCGCGAGCAGGAAGGAACTCTCGCCGGACACGCCGCTGGTGACATCCCCGCGCTGGCCATCGACGCGGACGCGGTCATCCGCGCTCTCGGCAGCGGCCCCAGCCCCGCCGATGACGCGGACGGGCCGAGTCTGCCGGAGCCGCTCGCGTCCGTGGTGGAACACCTCGGCGACGGGCTGACCCGACGCACCTTCGTCCCGACGGCCGAGCTGGTGGCCGCGTTGGGTGTGGAGCCGACCGCCTTCGGGCGTGACATGGGCGAGCTGGGGTGCGCACCCCGCCCCAGCCGCATCAGCGACGTCGACGGCACCGTCCGCCAGGTACGCGGATACTTCACGGCCGATCTCCGCGCCGCCATCGACCGCTACCGCCAGGCGAGGTAGCCCGTCACAGCACCGATGGACCCGTCACGTTACCCGTGACGGGTCTATCACCTTCTTGAACAGCACAAACATGTGGGGTGACGGGCGTGACGGGTGTTGGGGACCTCGTCACGCCCGTCACGTTCCCGGCCTCGTGCGGGGGGTCCAACGAAGCCGGGAAGCTCGACACGCCTGTCACGGTGATCACGGCGATGGACACTGCGGCGGCCGTCATACGGCCCCGGACGGCCGTTGTGCAGTGGTAAGGACCGAGACGACCGGAGACGGTGCCGACCCGGTCGCCACCAGCACCTCAGCCATTGCCACACCGCTCGACCTCCGCCCACGACCTCTGACAGACTGAAATCATCCTGCGCGTTGACCCGTCGTGCAGGAAGGCCACGCGCGGGACCGGCGGCAGCCGGGAACGTGACACACGAACGCTGAGGTGACGTCGTGATAGATACCGAGTCTGTGGTACCGCTGGGAGAGGCCACGCGAACCGTGCTGGAGCGGCGAATCCGGGAGCGGAGACAGACGTTCGAGGAGTTCGTCGCGTTCGCTGAGACGTTCGCTCGAAAGAACGGCGAGGTCGGAACCCTGAGCGTGCGTCACCTGCGACGGCTGGTGGCCGGTGAAACTCAGGCCTCGCGGGTGCGCCCGGCGACAGCCCGGTTACTCGAACGAATCTTCGATGACGACATCGGACGCCTGCTCTCCATCCCGGGTGAGAGAGGCCCCGAGACGTCGCAGTCGCTCGGCTCGGCGAGCGCTGGCGGTGCCCACGCGCTGTGCGTGGCCGTGGCCGTGGTCGTCAAGAAGTCACAGGTACTGGTCGTTTCCCGACGTGACGGCGTGGCCAGCCCACTGTGGCAGTTCCCGGCTGGGATGATCAAGCCTGGTACGGCGTCGCGTGCCGTCGCGGTGACCGAGACCCTGGCGGAGACCGGCGTCCACTGCGTGCACGTTCGCGAGCTAGGAAGACGTCTGCACCCGGTGACGCGGGTGTACTGCGAGTACCATCTGTGTGAATACGTCACAGGTGAGGTCGCAAATCGTGACGCTGCGGAGAATCTGGCGGTCACGTGGGTGGAGAAGTCGAGCCTGACACGGTTGATTGCGCCGGATCTGATCTACCCGCCCATCCTCGAAGAGCTTGGCCTCATGTCGATCTGCGTCGGACATTCAGGTTGATGACGTCGGCATCCATGCCGTGCGCGTCGATCACCACGGCTCGGCGCCCTCGACTTGCGGCCACCAGTCCGCTCGCCTTGAGTTCAGCGATCGCCCGGTTAGCGGTTCCAGCCGATACCTGGTAACGATCCTTCAACTGTTCGACGGTGGGCAGGAGATCGCCGGCACGTAGTGCGCCACACGAGATAGCTCCGCGAAGATCCGCGGCAATTCGCTGGTACGGGCTCACCGGCGCGCCAGGAGCGACTTCGGGCGCAGCCGGGGTGGAAGCTGCGTCGAGCGTGATGGGCAGCACGGGCATGCGCACGCTGAACGTGCCAGCGGCCTTCTGGTCCGCTTCCGACACCCACGCCGAGTAGACGCGCAGGGTGGTCGACCCACCTCCACCGTGCCCGAGTCGCCCGGCGACGGTTCGGACGTCCACGCCAGCCGAGATGAGTTCGGTAGCCGAGTAGTGCCGGAGCTGGTGGAGGTTCATGTCCCAGCCGAGCCGCGCGCACATCCGCCGGTAGCGCTGCGACACGGTGCCCGGTTTCCACCACGTCGCGTGGTCGACCGACGGTGAGAACACCCGCCCGTCGGGTGCGATCGTCGCGTCGACCGCCGACGCGTCCGCCTCGCACTGCTGGCGATACACGCGGAGCAACGCGACGGTGGCGGCGTCGAGCGCGATGCGCCGTTGCTGGTGGGTCTTCGTGTCCTTCTCCCACGTCGTCGCGCCGTCCTCTGCGATGCTGGTCCGGATGACGAGAACCGCGTTGTCGAGATCGAGGAGATCCCAGCGCAGCGCGCACAGCTCGCCGCGCCGGGCGCCCGTTGTCATCGCGAGCCACAGCAGGACGCCCCACGCGAGGTCAGGGAAAGCGGCGTTGAGGATCGCGGCGGCCTGTTCGGACGTCGGCGGGTACGGGTCGTGCGCGACCGAACGCGGCGGCTCGGCCTGGTCGAGCGGGTTGACGCTGATCCAGTGCCAGCGGACCGCGCGCTTCAGGGCGCCGCTGAGGCAGAAGTGCACCTGCCGGATGGACGACGGGGCCAGCGGTCGGCACGTGTGCGGCCGACACGTCTCGGCGCATTCGTGCGTGCCGCTGACACCATGCTCGACGTACGGTCGGCCGTCGCAGTGAGCGCGGCAGGTCCGGAGGATCGCGTAGAACGAGTCGAGCGTCTCGCCGTTGAGCTTGCCGACGGGCAGCCTGCCGAGCAGCGGCCGGATGTGGTTGCGGATGTAGCCCTCGTACCCCTTGTGGGTCGTCACGTCCACGTCGAGCAGTTCGAGGTACCGGTCCATCAGTTGGTCGACCGTGGCCTTCGTGCGCGGGTTGCGCTGCTCGTCGACCTGGTTCTGCAGGCGGGTGCGCGCCTTCTTGGCCGCGACGGCGGCCTTCGGCCCGGCGGGGATCGTCTCGGCGAGGTAGTGGCGCCGTCCGCTCAGCGGGTCGAGCCCCGCGTACACCTTCACCCGCAGCGAGCCGCTCGGCAGCGCCGCGATCTCCCCGCGCCTGCGTCGCCGAGGGCCGCTCATGGTGCGAGCGTACCGACTCGCACCACGTATGGCTACACGCTAGCTGGCTTGACCAGGAGGCCAAGCCTCTGACCTGGTGCCCCCGGCAGGATTCGAACCTGCGACGCACGGTTTAGGAATGACAACTGCACACCGGTCCCAGGAACGCCCCTGGCCTGCGGGAAGGGTGGAGTGCCGTCCGGCGGGTTCTCCGGCGCGGGCACGATACGGGCACGCTGGACACGTGCTGTACGCGGGGGCACCCGACCGTACGGGACTCACCACGGCAGGTCGTCGCCCGTCACGAGCCCCCGTTCCGCCAGGGTCCGTTTCACTGACTCCCGGCGCCCCGCGTCCCTCGCCAAGGCGAAAACAGCCCGCTCGACCCCAGTACGAAGCTCGGGGACTAGCGCGAGGAACCAATCAAGCGCTGCCAGCTGGGTATAGATCGCTGCCTGAGACGTCGCCCTCACCGGAGCCCCGTCACGCAAGGAGCGTAGCGCGCCCCATCGTCCTCGGTAGAGGTCGAAGGACGGTAGCGTCGAACCCGCCCCGGTGAGTACCGCGGTGGCTACGGTCGGCGCGACGGTGACTCGCGTGTAGTTGGGCTCGGTGTTGTCCATGCGCCGCATCTGGTCAGGGTCGAGCCACAAGACATGAAGCAGAGCCTGCTCATCGCCCTTGGCCCGGACAGGGATGAATGGAACGTATCCCGGCTTACTGATGTGGGCAGAATGCGCTACCTCAAGGTTCGCGACGAACGCGCGTGTAATTGGGACGACGGTGGCGAGATCTAGTGTTCGATACTTGTAGGCCAACTGGGCCGGCGCCGCATTCGAACCGACGGCAACGACCGGCAACCGCCCGGCCATGGGTGTGGCTTGCAGCGCCGTCAAAACTCTATCGAGGCCGATCGTCCCGGTTAGCGCCAGGGGGCCGCCATCGGCCTGGACGGACCACTCACGCACTGGGGAGCCAGGTTCGGCAGCGAGCCCGTATATCCAGGAGTCGACGAAGACGACACTCTCCTCGACCAACCTACCTGGATATGCAGTCGGGTGTTCACTCGGATTTTGATCGAGGCCGAGGTCGCGAAGGTGTGGCACTAACCTGCCTCGACTTCGTATACGAGCACGTTCCGGTCACCCGGGGCGATGGTGACCATCACGCGGAGCGGCGTACCGTCAGCCTCATAGCCGGTGCGAGTTACCTCGGCTACCGGGGTACCGGTAGGTAGGCCGAGACGGGCGGCCTCCTGGACGGTCGGCATTCGTATCCCAATCTCGTCGGCGAACCTGGCCTGAATGTGACCTAGCGAGGCGAGCACGCCACCGGGCGCGGAGACTGATCGAGGCTCGGCGAGGGGCGTGCCGCGTGCGATCTGCTCAGGAAAGTAGCTGTCTGCAAGCTGGTAGGGCTGTCCATCTGCATACCGGACTCGGCGGCGGACGACCACGAAGCCGGACGAAGGGTCCATCCGTAGCCGCTCGGCGACTCTCGCGGGCGGTACGACGATGCCAACGTCGATGACCTCGGAGGGCTCCCGGCCCTGGCTCTTAACCTCGGCGGCCCAGGCATCCACCGAGCCGGCCGAGTCGGCACGGGCCGGACCCTCGAAGGTCGAGAGCGACCACCGTAGCGGCGCGTAGGACCGGATAAACCGACCACGTCCTTGGCCGCTCGTGATCAATCCCTCTTGGGCTAGGAGTTCGAGGGCTTTCCGTACCGTGTCGCGGCTGACGCCGTGCTGGCTGCGTAGCTGAGCTTCGGACGGGAGGGGTTCTCGCGCGTCGAAGTCGCCAGCGAGGATCGCGGAGCGCATCCGCTCCGCCACCTGCTCATACAACGGCCTGCCGTCGGTGCCACTGCTGATCGCCATCGAGTCTGTCCCCTTCGGAGGTCGTACGGACAAGGCTACCCAGGGGGTTGACAGCGATCGCACGCCATGCGAGCTTGTACGTGCAAGACGTACCAAGGCACTTAGGCGGACATGGAGGCCTGTGATGGGTTGGTTGAGCGATCCGGCGGCGCAGGCCGTGGCCGGTGCCGGGCCGGTGTGTCCGCGTCCGGTGCGGGAGGCCGGGGCGGTGGGGATGGTGGCGCCGGCCCGGATTCGGGTGCATCACCGCAACATCCGCCGGGACCTGGGTGATCTGTCCGGGCTGGTGGAGTCGGTGCGTCGGGATGGTGTGCGGGCCGAGACCATGACCGTCCTCGACGAGCACCGTCCGAGCGGCCCGGCCGGCGCCGGGATCGGGGCCCCCGGCGTGGACTTTCGGTATCGGGCGGCGTGCCGGTCGGTGGACCCGGAGGTGTTCTTCCCGACCGCGGTCCGCGGTGCGGTGTTCGCGGTGCAGGTGGCGGCGGCGAAGGCGGTGTGCGCGGGCTGCCCGGTC
>Ga0136617_10005812_pt1 | contig 11056 bp, 9 predicted proteins | sample AntDrymUQ3222106_2_FD_129672 | JGI IMG/M metagenome (GOLD analysis project Ga0136617, IMG submission 129672) | Polar desert sand microbial communities from Dry Valleys, Antarctica - metaG UQ322 (21.06) | ecosystem: Environmental > Terrestrial > Soil > Desert | place: Antarctica: Dry Valley...
AGCGCACGAAGATATGGCGGTAAACATCGCCAGACAGGCGGTGGCAGTCCAGTGGTCCCTGAGCAGGTGGTGAAGCGCGGGTGGCGAGAAGATCCACCCACCGAGGATTTCCCCCTCACGGTCGCCCCCACGATCGGCACGTCCCTCCATACCAGTGGCCCACCTGCACTCGAAAGCTCGTTCGACAACTCGAAGGGCATCGACCCAGAGCTGGTCGTCGACGTGGAGCTGGCCGCTGCGGCCGGCAGCAGGCCTGCCGAGCCGGAGGACTCCGATGACAACCGGGTGACACCTCACCCAACGGCCGAAAGACCCGAGGGCGTCGTCCCGGTCATGACGGCCATGGCACCTCCCCAACGGCGCGGCTGGTGGCGGATTCTGGTCGCTGTCGGCATGCTCGTCGCCCTCGGGCTGGTCGCCTGGCTGGCGGTCACCGAGGACGACGTCGACGCCCCGAGTCCGACACTCACCGCGGCGCCCGAGCAGGCCGCCGCGCTCGCTCCGGTGGCATTCGGGGAGCAGGTCAGGCGACCTGACGGATGGACGGTGCAGATCAGCGAGCCGGCTGCGGTCCGTCCAGAGGACAACATCGACCTTCCGACCGGCGTCGATCGGGCCGTGCAGTTCGAGATCACGCTGACCAATGATGCTGGTCAGCCGCGTGACTCGGCGGGTTGGATCCTCAAAGCCACCGCGGACAGCCATCCGGTCGATCTGCTGCCCTCCCACACCGCCACAGCACCGAGCCGGACGATCCTGTCCGGGGAGTCGCTTCGCTTCACCGTGGCCGTGCCGATGCCCGCGCAGGAGAATGTCGACCTGCTGGTAGAAGCCGAACCCGCGGGCAGCTCCCCCGCGCTGTTCGTCGGTCAGGCCTAACCGATCCGCCCGGCGACGCCCATCCGGTATCCCTCCTGAGTGGACCATTCGGCGGTGACGCTGAACCGGTCACCGCGGATCAAGGTCTCCCGCCACTCGATCGGCCGGTCGCCCAGGCAACCGACCCGTCGCACCTCAAGCGCTGCGGCGCCGGCTGGGATCTTGAGTAGCTTCCGGTTCGCGACGCTGGGCGCCACCGCCGTGATCACCTCTGAGCCGCCCGTCAATCGGGCCCCGGTGAGGCTGGCCAGCTCGTCGTAGAGACCGCAATGAGTGAAGTCTGCGTCGAGCAGCGGCGCGGCCAACGACCGCGGCAGCCAGGTGCGATCCAGCGCGAGCGGTTGCCGGTCGGCCAACCGCAGGCGCTCCAGATAGACGAACTCGGTCGACGCCGGCAGTGCGAGCTGCGCGGCCACCTCGTGGTCGACCCGCGGCTCGAGGGCGCGGATCTCGCTGCGCTGCTCCAATCCCATCGCCTCGACCGACCGGAACAGGGAGTAGATCGCGCCGAGCGGCTGCTCGATCCGCGGCCGGCGCAGCCAGGTGCCCCGGCCCCGACCGGACTCCAGAACTCCCCCGTCGCGCAGCCGCCGCAGCGCGTCCCGCACAGTGTGCCGGCTGACCTTGTACTCGTCGACCAGCTCATGCTCACCTGGAAATCTGTCATCGAAGGCACCGGTGCAGATGCGGCGGCGGAGGTCGGCCTCCAACTGCGCCCACAGCGGCAGCGGGTTCGCGCGGTCCAACGGTCGCGCGGTCGAGGGCCGCGCGGTCGAGCGGTCGCCCATACTCACCCCGATGACCAGATCGCAGAAGGTGCCACTGCGAGAACAAGCCTACGGGAGCCACCCACGAACGTGGCCCGAGCGGAGGTCAGCTCGCGTCGGACGAGCTCTCGGCGAACTCCTCGGCGTCCTGCGGACCTCGCTCGGCAACCGCGGCAGCGCCTCCGGAGAAGACCCGGCTACCGATCAGATCGGCGCGTTCGAATGTCGTCAGCTCCGCACGGCCGACCCGCGCATCGGACCGATCGAGCAGACGGCGGGCCTGGCGCAACCGGGCCCGCTCGATCGCGTTGCGCACGCTGCGCGCGTTGGCGAACCACGGTTGCTCGACCCGCTTGTCCAGGTATGCCCGCAGGGTCTCGCGGGCCTCGTCGGAGAACCGGTAACTCAGCTCGTCGGCCATGAGCAGCCCGATCTGCTCGAGCTCGTCGACTGAGTAGTCGTCGAAGGTGATGTGGTGGGCGATCCGCGAGCTCATGCCGGGATTGGCGCGGAAGAAGGAGTTCATCCGGTCGGCGTAGCCGGCGAGGACAACCACGAGGTCGTCGCGGTTGTTCTCCATCACCTGCAGCAGGATCTCGATGGACTCCTGGCCGTAGTCGCGCTCGTTGTCCTCGCGGTAGAGGTAGTAGGCCTCGTCGATGAACAGCACCCCGCCCATCGCTCGCTTGATGACCTCCTTCGTCTTGGGCGCGGTGTGCCCGACGTACTGCCCGACCAGGTCGTCGCGGGTGACGGTGACCAGGTGCCCGCGACGCAGGTAGCCGAGCTGGCGGAGCAGATCGGCCGTCCGGAGTGCGACGGTGGTCTTCCCAGTGCCGGGGCTGCCAGTGAAGGACATATGCAGGGTCGGCCGAGGCGTGGGGATACCGAACCGCACCCGGGTGCGGTCCACCAGCAGCAGCGCCGCCAACTCGGCGATCCGCGCCTTGACCGGGGCCAGCCCGACGAGATCGCGGTCCAGCGCGGCCAGCACGTCATCGACCCCGGTGTCGCGGCGGACTTCGGCCAGATCGACCGTCGCGTCGGGCGGTAGGACCTCGTCGACCCCATCCGCCTCGGCCGAATCCCGTGCCTTACCCGAGGCCGTGTCCTGGGAACCCATCGCGAAACCCTGCCGCGGCGCGGACGCAGGTGTCCCGGAACCGTTGCGGGGCTCGATCATCACGACCGGGCGTACCGCTCGCCGACCGGCCGCTCGGTGGCGTAGGCGTGCGTGGTGTAGCGGACGCTGCGGTCCGCGCCCTCCTGCCGCTCGAGCCGGAAGCCCGGCTCGTGCTGGGGCCGCTGCACGATGAACGACAGCGCCGTGGTCTGCCGGCCCAGCCGCGCGTCGTAGGCATTGAGCTTGACGTAGTGGTCCGGATGCGCGGTACGGCAGGCGTTGAGCTCCATCAGCACGCCAGCGGCGTCCTTGAGGTCGAACATCGGCAGGCCCCACATCTCCCAGTAGGTGTTGCGGGGGTGCGGGTCGTCGGTGAACTCGACCGACAACGGCCAGTCGTTGTCGAGGCAGTACTGGATCTGCAAGGTGATCTCGTCATCGGAGAAGTCGTGCAGGTAGGAGAACGTGCCCTGAGTGATACGCATGTCGCCTCTCGGTGGTGATGCCTCGACCCGGCAAGCAGGTCTCAGACCGACGTCGGCGTCGCGACGACATCGGAGGTGTCGGTGGACGCGTAGTTGAACGAGATGTCGCCCCAGGTGGCGAGCGCCACATCGAGAGCGTGGTTGCGTTTCGCGGCGGCCTTGAGGATGTCGTCGCCCTCGGCCAAGTAGTCGCGGCCCTCGTTGCGAGCTTTGATCATCGCCTCGACGGCCACCCGGTTCGCCTCGGCTCCCGCCGAGATCCCCATCGGGTGCCCGATCGTGCCGCCGCCGAACTGGAGCACGACGTCCTCGCCCAGATGGTGCAGCAGCTGGTGCATCTGCCCGGCGTGGATGCCGCCCGAGGCCACCGGCATGACGCCCGGCATCGACGCCCAGTCCTGGTCGAAGTAGATGCCGTTCGTGGGATTCGCCGCCACGTGTTCGAGCCGCAGGGTGTCGTAGAACCCCGCCACCATGCTCGGGTCGCCCTCCAGCTTGCCGACCACCGTACCGGCGTGGATGTGGTCCACCCCGGCCAGCCGCATCCACTTGGCGATCACCCGGAAGCTCACGCCGTGGTTCTTCTGCCGCGTGTAGGTGCCGTGACCGGCGCGGTGCAGGTGCAGGATGACACTGTTCTTGCGGGCCCAGTTGCTCATCGACTGGATCGCGGTGTAGCCGACCGTCAGGTCGATCATCACGATGACGCTGCCCAGCGATGTCGCGACCTCGGCGCGCTCGTACATCTGCTCCATCGTGCCCGCGGTGACGTTGAGGTAGTGACCCTTGACCTCGCCGGTCTCGGCCTGGGCGCGGTTCACCGCCTCCATGCAGAACAGGTACCGATCGCGCCAGCGCATGAACGGCTGCGAGTTGATGTTCTCATCGTCCTTGGTGAAGTCCAGGCCACCGCGCAGTGCCTCGTACACCACCCGGCCGTAGTTGCGCGCCGAGAGCCCGAGTTTGGGCTTGGTCGTCGCGCCGATCAGCGGGCGGCCGTACTTGCCCAGATACTCCCGCTCCATCACGATCCCGTGCGCGGGACCGGCGAACGTCTTGATATATGCGACCGGGATCCGCATGTCCTCCAGGCGCAGCGCCTTGAGCGCCTTGAACCCGAAGACGTTACCGATGATCGACGACGTCAAGTTCGCGATCGAGCCTTCTTCGAAGAGGTCCATGTCGTAGGCGATCCAGGCGATGAACTGCCCCGGGCTGCCCGGCACCGCCTCGACCTTGTAGCACTTGGCCTGGTAGTGCTCGTGGGCGGTGAGCCGGTCGGTCCACACCACCGTCCACGTCGCGGTGCTCGACTCCCCTGCCACCGCCGCGCCCGCCTCCTCCGGTGGCACCCCATCCTGCGGGGTGATACGGAAGGCACACAGGATGTCGGTGTCCTTCGGCACGTAGTCCGGTTCCCAGTAACCCATCTCCGCGTAGGGAATGACACCTGCGCTCCACCGATCAGCCATGGGTTCATCCTGACCCATCAACCTTCACCTGTCTATCAAGTGTTTTGGGCTTAAACTTCACTTAACTCCACAGTGTCATTAATGATCGTCGTCATTAATGATCGTCATGAATGATCAACTCGGTGGGGCCGGCCGATGATCCTGCCGTCCGGCCCACGGGCACGTTACGTTGGCGAGGTTGATCGACCGGGAGAAAGACCTGCTGACCGCGCGCCTCGCTGACGCGCTGGAGGACCTGCATGTTCGCATCGCCGCCCCCATCGGACCGACCCGGGCAGCCCACACTGGACGACCTGATCACCGTGCTGCGAGCTCCCGCGGCAGTGCTGTCGGACCCCGATGGTCAGCTGCGCGCGCACGGCGCCCAGGGCGTCTACATCAATGACACGCGCGTCTGCAGCCGCCTGGAGATCGCCGTTGAGGATGCGGAGCTGCACCCACGCGGGCACCATCTGGACGGGGCGGCCGGAGCCAGGTTTGACGCCGAGCTGCGCACCGGCAGCTCCGGTCCGGTGGTGCTGGTGGCGCGCAGCCGCACCGTCGGCGCAGAGCGGGTGGTCGAGCACGTCGAGCTGTGCAGTCAGGCCACCAGCGCGGTGGCACTTCGGTTGGTGCTGCGGGCCCGAAGCGATCTGGCCAGAACGCCGGTGGTGAAGTCCGGTGCCCGCGTGGAGTCGGTGGCGCCGCGAGCATGCCGCGACGCCATCCGCTGGGCCGGCGTGGCAGACGGGGCCGAGCTCGCCGTGGCACCGGCCGCCGGCTCTGCCGCGGTCGAGGGCGACGACGCCGTACTCCGATGGCCGGTGCACCTCGAGCCCGGCGCCCACTGGTCGGTCCGGTTCACCCTGTCGACGGTGTCCCGAGCACGCATGGCAGCAACGATCGGCCAGCAGCGCACGGCCGAGGGGAACGGCAGGAGCGATGGGAACACTGCCGCACCGGCGCAGCGCGACGGCTTCGGCCCGGGCACGCCGATCCGCTGGACCATGCCGTCGGGCGCGGTCCCCGACAGGCTCGTGGCCCTGCTGCAGCGGAGCCTGCGCGACCTCGACAGCCTGCTGCTGGCCGACCCGCTGGCACCGGAGGACTCCTTCACCGCCGCGGGCAGCCCGTGGTTCTGCACCCTGTTCGGGCGCGACTCCCTGTGGTCGGCCCGACTGCTGCTGCCACTGTGCACCGAGTTGGCCGCCGGCACGCTGCGTACGCTGGCCCGACGGCAGGGCCGCCGCGACGACGACCGGTCCGAGGAGCAGCCCGGAAAGATCATTCATGAGGTCCGCGCGGGTGGGCTGCGGGCCGGCGGGCTGGACCTGCCGCCGCACTACTACGGCACGATCGACGCCACGGCGCTGTGGTGCTGTCTGCTGCACGACGCGTGGCGGGCCGGGCTCGCCGACGACCAGGTGGCGCCCCTGCTCCCGAACCTGGAGGCCGCACTGGAGTGGATCGCCCGCGGGGCCGGAGCCGGTTTTCTCGCCTACCGCGGCTCGACCGGCAGCGGCTTGGCCAACCAGGGCTGGAAGGATTCCCCGGACGGAGTGCGGTGGGCCGACGGCACGATCGCTGAACGCCCGTTGGCCCTGTGCGAGGTGCAGGGCTACGCGTACGCGGCGGCGCGCGGCGGGGCGGCGCTGCTCGAGGCGTTCGGCCGGTCCGGTGCCCAGGGCTGGCGGGAGTGGTCGCAGCGGCTCGCCGAACGGTTTCGGAGCGCGTTCTGGATCGACGACCCGGCCGGCCGCTACCCCGCGACAGCCCTGGACGGGCGGGGACGCCCGGTCACCGGCCCGGCATCGAACATGGCACACCTGCTGTCCACCGGGCTGCTCTCGCGGGCCGAGGCCGACCTGGTCGCCGACCGGTTGTCCCAACCGGACCTGGACAGTGGTCGCGGGTTGCGCACGCTGTCGAGCACCAACGCGGCGTTTCACCCGCTGAGCTACCACTGCGGATCGGTGTGGCCGCACGACACCGCGATCGCGGTGCTCGGGCTGGCCGGGGTCGGGCGACACGAGGTGGCCCGGTCCCTCGCCGAGGGGGTCGTCGCCGCCGCAGCGACGTTCGACAACCGGCTGCCCGAGCTGTACGGCGTGGCCGGCGGTGTTGGTGCCGACGTGGATGGCGCACCACTCGCCTACCCCACCGCCTGCCGGCCGCAAGCGTGGGCGGCGGCCGGAGCGGTCGCGATGGTGGGTCACCTCAGCGGGTGGCCGGGGCTTCGGCCGTGATCATCGGTTCGGCGCCAGTCGCGCATTCACCATGGCGGGCGCGAACATCTCGTCGACCACCAACTCGACCGTGCCGACAGCCGATGCGTTCTCGCCGAGCTTGGTGGTGACCACCCGCAGCTTGCGGGTGGCCCGGGGCAGCGAGCGCTGGTAGATGAGTTCCCGCAGCCCCGTGACGAAATGCCCGTTGGTGTGCGCCATGTCGCCCGCGAGCACGAGGATCTCCGGGTTCAACACCGAGACGACGGTGGTGAGCACTTCCCCGGCGAGCTGCCCGGCTCTCCGCGCGGCGGCCACCGCGTCGGCGTCGCCGCGCTGCACGTACGCCCGAACATCGGCTACGCAGGACACATCCTTGCCCAGGTTGCGAAGTTTCTCGACCAGCGCGGTGCCGGAGGCCACCGCGGCCAGGCACCCGACCGCGCCGCAGACGCACCGCTCCACGTGGCCGTGCATCCGGATGTGCCCGATATCGCCGGCCCCCCCGTCAACGCCACGGTAGAGCCGCCCGTCGATCACGATCCCGGCCCCGATGCCGGCGTCGACCTTCACCAGCAGCAGCGTCGGTGCCCCCGGCCACTGGCTGCGCTGCTCGCCGAGCGCCATGAGGTTGGCGTCGTTCTCGACGAACACCGGGACGCCCAGGCGTGCGGCGAGCCGGTCCTGCACCGGGTAGTCGTGCCAGCCAGGCATGACCGGGGGCTGGATGACCCGCCCGACCGAGACGTCCACCGGTCCGGGCACGCCGACGCCAAGGGCGATGGTGGCGGTCGGGTTTACACCGGTGTCGGCGACCAGCGCCCCGAGCCGGGTCTCGACGTCGGCGAGCACCGACTCGGGGCCGTCACCGATCACGATCGGATACTCACGCCGGTGCAGCACCCGGCCGCTGAGGTCGAGCACAGCCAGTTCGGCCCGCTCGGCGTGCAGCCTGGCGACCAGGACGTGGCCGAAGTGCTCGTTGAACGCCAGGCCCCCGGTTGGGCGGCCGCGTCCCTCGGCCTCGCCCGCGAACTCGCGGAGCAACCCCGCGGCCAGCAGCAGGTCCACCCGCTGGGTGACGGTGGAGCGCGACAGCCCGGTGACACGGATCAACTCGCGCCGGGTGATGGCGATCCCGAGCCGGACCAGGTTCAACACGTGGCCCGCCGACGTCGAGTCGACCGGAAGCACCCCTAATTTCGTATTCATACTACGCATAATACAACGACTGGTAGAGTTTTTACGACAGCCCGTAACACCTAGATCCTCTGTAGGGACAAATAAATCCATGGATGTCGACGGCCTCAGATCTTCACGCCCGATCGAACCGGCCACGCTGGTCGTGACCCTGACTGCTCCGCGTCGGGTAGAGGTGCTCACCTCGGCGCAAGCACCGCTGCGGGATGGCCACGTGCGGGTCCACACCCGCTACTCCGGCATCTCGGCCGGCACCGAGCTCACGTTGTTCCGCGGCACCAACCCGCACCTCACCCGACGATGGGAACCGGACCGACGACTGTTCGCCGAGGATCAAGCCGCCGAGAAGGACATCTCCACCGGCTATCCGAACTCGGCGTGGGGCTACAGCGAGGTCGGCGAGGTGGTGGAGCTCGGCGCGGGGGTCGAGCCCACCCAGCTGGCGCTGGGCACCATGGTCTGGGGGCTGTGGGGCCACCGCGGGGAGGTGGTGTTGCCGCTCGAGGCCGTCGCCGGCCGCATCCTGCCCGGCGGACTCGACCCGCTGTGCGCCACGTTCGCCCGGGTCGGTGCGGTCGCCCTGAACGCCGTGCTCGCCGCGGACATCCACGTCGGCGAAACGGTCGTGATCTTCGGGCAGGGCGTGCTGGGCCTGATCGTCACGCAGCTGGCCACCCTCAGCGGGGCGCGCGTCATCGCGGTCGACGGTGTTCCCGCGCGGCTGATGCAGGCGCGCGAGTACGGCGCGGCGCTCTGCCTCGACCCGCGGACCGACGACGTCGGCAATACCTGCCGGGATCTCACCGACGGTCGCGGCGCCGACGTGTGCATCGAGATCAGCGGGTCCTACGCCGCGCTGCATGAGGCGGTCCGCAGCGCCGCACCCGGCGGCCGGGTTGTTGCGGCAGGCTTCTACCAGGGCGAGGGGGTCGGGCTGCGCCTCGGTGAGGAGTTCCACCACAACCGGATTCAGCTGGTGTCATCCCAGATCTCCGCGGCGCCGGCCGGCCTGGCGCAGCGCTGGACCCCCGAACGAATGCATCGCACGGTGATCGAGCTGATCGCCGCCAAGGACCTCGACGTGCTGCGCATGGTGAGCCATGTCGTGCCCGTCGCTCGGGCCGCGGACGCCTACGCCCTGCTCGACGCCGACCCGGCAGCGGCGCTGCAGGTCGTGCTCGACTTCCACCGGGTGGGCGCGGAAATCAACCACACCTTCTGGAGTGCCTCGTGAAGCTCACCTGTCAGGAACAGCTGCTACCCGGCGACACGCTGCTGGCGAAATGGGATGCCGCCATGGCATTCGGTTATGACGGCATCGAGCTGCGTGGCCAGGGCGAGCACCGGATCCGCGAGCGACTCCCCGAACTGCACCTGGCCCGCCGCAGCGGCGTCGTGATGAACACCGTCTGTGTGGACATGGCGCACTTCATCGGCGACTTCGATCCTGAGCGGCGGCGCGACGCCATCGCCAACCTGCGCACCCAGCTGTCGGTGATCGCCGAGCTGGGCGGCACCGCAGCGATGACCCCGGCATCCTACGGAATGTTCTCCCGTCGCCTGCCGCCGTTCATTCCTCCGCGTGACCCCGACCACGACCGCGCCGTACTGATCGACGGGCTTGGCGAGCTTGGCCGGCACGCCGAGCAGGAGGGGGTGCGGATCCTGCTGGAGCCGCTCAACCGCTACGAGGACCACATGGTCAACCGGCTCGAGCAGGCGGTGGAGCTCGCCAAAGCCACGGGTCTGGACAGTGTCGGAGTCGTCGCGGACGCCTACCACATGAACATCGAGGAACCGCACCCTCCGACGGCGCTGCTGGCCGCAGCCGACCGGCTCGCGCACGTCCAGGTCTCGGACTCCAACCGGCTCGAGCCCGGGGCCGGGCACCTCGACTGGCCGGCGTTCCTCGGCGCGCTGCACCACATCGGCTACACCGGCGACCTCGCGGTGGAGTGCCGGCTCTCCGGGCCCGCCGAGCAGGTGCTGCCGAAGGCCGCTGCGACGTTGCGGTCGGCAAGTGCCTGACCTCGGCCCCGATCCGGATGCCGCGCTCCGGCGCGATGCGGTCGCGGTGCTGCGGGGCAACTGGGAGAGTGGGTACACGGTGCCCTCACGGCGGCTGTACCCGCACCAGTGGAGCTGGGATTCGGCGTTCATCGCGATCGGTTGGGCGCGGGTCGCTCCCGGCCGTGCACGCCAGGAGCTGGAGTCGCTGCTGGCCGCGCAGTGGGCCGACGGGCGGGTGCCGCAGATCGTGTTCAACCCCGACACCCCGCGCGATGCGTACTTCCCCGGACCCGACTTCTGGCGCTCGCCAACGGTGCCCGGCGCACCCGGGCTGGAGACATCCGGGATTGTGCAGCCACCGCTGCACGCGCGGGCTGCTCTCGAGGTGTACCGCGCCGACCCCGGGGCAGGGCGCAACTTCCTGGCCCGGGTGTACCCGCGGCTGTGCGCGCAGCACGACTACCTGCGACGCGAGCGAGGCGACGGCGGCGGGCTCGCCGTCATCGTGCACCCCTGGGAATCGGGGCTGGACAACTCGCCCTCCTGGGACACCGAGCTGGCCGGGGTGTCCCCCAGACCCGAGGTGCGAGCCGAGCGTCGCGACCTCGACCACGCCGACCCCGGCGAGCGGCCGACCGACCGGGACTACGCGCGGTACGTCACGCTCGCCGAGCGCTACCGCGACCACGGCTACCGGGATGCCTCGGCATTGCCTGGGCACCCGTTCGTCATGGTGGACCCCCTGTTCAACGCGCTGCTGGGCTGGTCGGAGGAGGCGCTGGCGGAGATCGCTGACGTGCTCGGCGAGCCCTCCGAGCCGCACCGGCGCCGGGCGGCCCAGGTGCGCGACGCGCTGCTCGCGCGCCACTACGACCCCGCTGCCGGCCACTTCTTCGCCACCGGCACCCGCCACGAC
>Ga0136617_10005814_pt1 | contig 11053 bp, 10 predicted proteins | sample AntDrymUQ3222106_2_FD_129672 | JGI IMG/M metagenome (GOLD analysis project Ga0136617, IMG submission 129672) | Polar desert sand microbial communities from Dry Valleys, Antarctica - metaG UQ322 (21.06) | ecosystem: Environmental > Terrestrial > Soil > Desert | place: Antarctica: Dry Valley...
GTACTGGCTGCAGACCGTTCCCGCGCTGCATTCGGTGCTCGCACTCGACGTATCCAACCCGTCATCGCCACGCGAGGTCTCGCGCATTGACCTCGGAGCGTCGACCAAACCACACTGGATGGCTAGGGATGAGTCGGGGCGGCGGCTGGTGGTCAACAGCGGATCACGGTCCGATGCGAGTCTATACCTTCTCCGGTTCGATCTGTCTACCGGTGCGCTGTCTCGCGACCCGAGGCTGCCTATCCTCGATCTCTCCAGCGTCAACGTTCCGGGCTTCGGCACAGTGCGCGGCGTTCCGCACGGTACCGTATTTTCGCGCTAGGCTCGCCCTGGACCCCTTTGAGCTGATCGAGCCGCCCACCCCGCTCGAAAAATCAAGGCTTGACATCGACCGAATATCGATCGCCAGGCGATGCTAACTGCTGACTCTCCAAGGGTTTACATTTGCCCCTCAGTGTGATAAACTAATGTATCGGATCGCGGTCGATGTTTCGTCGGGGAGCTTTGTCCAGTCATCCCCGGTAGTAAGCCGCGTCCACTGACCAGCCCCCGCCAGCGCGGGCACGGAGAAGAATGATTCAGCGAAACTATCTTCAGAACGCAGTCCTCTGTGGCATAGCCGTTATTTTTGGTGCAGCCAGCGCATTTCCTGGTAGCCGGGAGAACGGGCCGCTCATGCGCACCGTAATCTCGGTAATGACTGGCACCCTTGCCGCAAGTGACACGGGCGAGGTGGATGGGCTGCCGGGCGAGGCACCGCCTGCCCCGGAGCTGCCGGCCCTGGCGGTCTCGCCCTCCAAGGTCACCACCGCACTCGGCGCATTTCAGAATGCGGTTCGCCCGTTGAGTCATTCGCGCGCCCTTGGCGATGCGTTCAGAAGCTATTTCGCGTACAAAGCGGCCAATCCTGAACAGGTCAGAAAGCCCTATCTGTATTTCGTCGATTACGGTTTGCCGAGCACGACACCGCGCGGCTACGTGTTCGATATGGAGTCGCTGAAGATCCTGGACGGCCCCTTCATGGTCGCGCACGGCCGTGGATCGGCACCGAACAAAGAGGGAATTCCGACGCGTTTCTCGAATGCGTACGGCAGCTATGCGACCTCGCTCGGACTGTATCTCGCGCAGGAGACTTACACGTTCCGTGGAAAGAGCGGCGGCAGAGCCTACAGCTCCATGGGTCTCAAGCTTCAGGGAGTGTCGGGGAGTTTCAACGACAATGCGCGAGCGCGGAAAGTCGTTGCACATGGTGCGCCTTACGTAACCCCCACCAGGGCAGGGAAGAGCGAAGGTTGCCCCGCGGTGGAGCAGTCGCGTGCGCGAAAAATTCTTCCGGCCCTCGCGAACGGAGCGATGGTGTTCCTGTTTGCGCCTGATGAGAGCTGGATGCACCGCGACCCCTGGGTGACCGCCAGCGCCGAATAAACGTCTCGTTGTCCTTCCGGCTCGGCGGGATAGTCGCGCCGGTTCGCGCCTGGCGTGAAGCCGCTAGCTCCGCCTGCTTCGACGACGCTGATCTAGCGAGCTTGCAATGGAGTTGAAAACAGCCTTCTCGCTCCGTTCATAACAACGACGATCTCCGGCTTCCCAACCGGCTGCAGAAGCACGAACCTGTTGCCGCTGCGATCAGCATCGTAGTTGGGATGTATGAAGCCGACGAGATACTGATCCGCAAAGAGCTCCTCACGCGCGGTCACTGAAGCGCCCGCCGCGAAAGAGAGTGTCGCCGAGATGAAACTGTCGGACGAACGGTACACGACGCGTGATCCGTTACCGGTCCACAACGGTTCGGTTCCGCCATTCGTGGAAACCTGTACGCGTGCGCCGGGGCCGGGGAACGGCCGCACATAAACTTCATATCGTCCCGACTCGTCCGAGATGTACGTCAGCCAGCGCCCGTCGGGCGAGATTCGCGGTCCCATCTCGTTGAAGCCGCTCGTGAGAAGCGGAATTGCCTTGTGTGATCCGCGAAGCGTATCGAGCGACAGCATCCATATGTCGCGGTTTGTCGTCGCGTGATCCGCACGAAAGACCGCCTGCCCGCCGACCGGGGAGAACGTCAGCTCGTGAACAGGATTTTCCTGACCAAACAATCGCTCTTCCTGGCCGCTGCCATCGGCGGGGACGCGCCAGGCCTCGTTCTTTCCGTCGCTCTCGCGGATGTAGGCGATGTATCTGCCGTCGGGCGTCCACTCGGGTTGCGTCGACGAAGCTTGCGACGTCAGCCTCGAGAGCGCCTGCGACGAGATATCGTATGTCCAGATATCCGCTCGCGTTGTGCCCGTTGACGACACCTCGACAGCGATCTTGCGGCCGTCTGGCGACAGGCGAGGGTATCGGTAACGACGTACTTCGCCAGCAGCGCCGACAGCGGTAGCGCGATTGTCGGTCATCACCAGCCGGTTGGAGTTGCGCGCGCGAACGTAAACCAGCGAGCCATTGGAGGCGAACGAGGCGGCCGCTCCAGTGAAAACGCTTACCTCATCAAGGACTATTCTCGGCTCTCCATTCGACTTCTTTCGCCTTGCGTCGAAATCCACAGCGGCTATCAGTCCGTTCGGTCGCCCGAAAAAGAGCGTTCCATCCGCGAAGACCAGAGGATTGGTCCCGGCTATCCCGAGGAGTTCGTGTCCCTCTCTGTCCAGCGAAGCCACGGCCAGCCGGTCCAGCGTGCGAGACATCCTGTCGTCAATCCGGAAAACGACCGTCTTGCCATCCGGGAGGAACATGGGCTGACCGTGCCGGCGCTCCCCTCTCGCTGTGTTCAGCCGGGTGACCCTCACCGGTTCACCGCCTGCTGCGGCGACTTTGTACAGGCCGCCGCCGCCGCCAAAGACGATCCAACCGTCGGCATTCCATGCACCGCCTCGCATGTCTGTCGCCTTGGCAATGCGGGCGGGAGACCCTCCTGCGGTGGGAACCTTGTAGAGAGAATTATCTCCCGTGGAATAGGCGATCCACTTTCCATCGGGCGAAAAAAATGGCAGTACGGCGTCGTCAGTCCCGCGTATCTCGCGTGCGACAAGCTCGTCGAGGGGCCGGATGAACAGGCGCCGCGCGCCGCCGACAGACGCGGCGTACACTATCGATCGCCCATCTGGTGCAAACACGACGACACTGGGATCCAGCGCAAGCTCCGCTGTCGCTGGTGTCGACACGGTGAAGCTGACGAATCCGGCCGGAGACTGCTCGCGCGGCCACAAGGCGAACCCGCCATCGCAACCGCTGCAATTGCAATGGACGGCCATAGTGCGCGGCGGACACGATTTCCGCGTCCTGGCGCTGCCGCATGCCACGAAGCAGACGCACTCTCGAGCCGCGGCCTTGAAGCGGACGTTGCGGCTGGATCGGTGAGGGCTTCGGAGAATTGGCCCGCGGTTGCCCACCGATCAGCGGGGATTTTTGCCAGCGCACGGTCGATTGCCGCATCTACATGTTCAGGCACCCGCTCGCGCTGAGACCGCGCGCTTCTCGGTTTTTCCACCAGCACCTTCGCGATCACCGCCTGCACCGTGCTTCCCGTATGCGGCGGATCGCCGGTCAGCATCTCATAGAGCACGCAGGCAAGAGCATAGATGTCGCTCCGCCCGTCCACTTCGCGATCCCCGGCAGCCTGTTCGGGACTCATGTACTGAGGCGTTCCAAGTGACAACCCGCTCTGCGTAATTCGCGCGCCGCCCGCATTCGACACAGCGAGCGCGATGCCGAAGTCGGCGATCACCGGCTGCCCCGCGCTTAGGAGGACATTCTCCGGCTTGAAGTCGCGATGGATTACGCCGTTCCGGTGCGCATAGTCCAGTGCATTCGCGCAGGCAACGGCGATGCGAATGGCTTCATCGACTGGGATCTGTTTCTCGCGATCCAGGCGATGGCGAAGCGACTCGCCTTCCACGAACGGCATCACATAGAAAAGGCGCCCGTTGGCTTCACCCGAATCGAACAACGGCAGGAGATTCGGGTGCTGGAGGTTTGCAGTCACTCTGATCTCGCTGAGAAACCGCTCCGGCCCCAATATCGCGCCGAGCTCGGCCAGGAGAAGCTTGAGCGCGACCTTCCTGTCGTGGCGCAGGTCGCGGGCGAGGTAGACCGTTGCCATTCCGCCTTTCCCGATCTCCCGCTCAATCACATATCGGCCCGCGAGCGAGCTATTCAGCTGCCCGGTGGCGTCTGCTGTTTCCACTCTGTGGATACTCCGCGCCCGATGCCAACGCTAAGAGACGGGCGTCGGGAGGTTGAAAAAGCCCGCTGTGCCTGTCGGAGAAGTTACGACGAAAGCGGATCCAACATCAGAAGCGCGAAGCGGTGGGTAAGCGTTCGTTTAGAGCGATGTGTGCTTTCTGCGCGATCTGTAAGACTGCGGAAAGGAATCGCTGCATTCCGCATCTTTTCCGGCACTCCCTGCGTCCAAGCCTGCATACCGACCAAGCAGCGCGTCTTCGCGGATGCCTCGATGCCGAATGGCGACGATGCAATCGTGACTGGCAGACGCGATTGCAGATGGATCAGGAGAATGCGATGCGAACCCGCTACGTTGTGCCGATCGCGATGTTGCTAGCGTGTGTGATTGCAGGATGCACCCCGGCTGTGCATCACCCCGCGCAGTCGTACGACCCCGATGTCATAACTATTTCCGAAATGCGGAACATCAACGGAGGATCGGCACTCGATGCGATCCGCCGCGTCCGGCCAAACTTCCTTTCCATGCGTGGCCGGCTCAGTCTCCTCGGCCCTGGTTTGCCAATGCCGACGGTGTACCTGGATGGGATGCGTTATGGAGGGATCGAAACACTCCGCCAGATACCGTCGGACTGGATCTCCGAGATTCGCGTATTCCGGCCGTCCAACATCGCGCACGCCGGGGCCGACAATGCCGGCGGCGTGGTGTCGATCACGACACGAAAGCAGTAGGATGAACACGTCCACCAGATAGGCAAACGTCGCGCGGTCCGAGATCACGCGAGCGAAGCCGACCTGCTCGTTGGCCAGATAGACACCGAAAGGTAGCGAATGGTCAATTGACCGTTCGACGGTTTCGCGACTCACTCCTGGCGACCAGTGTGCGTGCGACAGGAAGTCGTGAATGGCGTCAATGTCGAGACTGCTTCTATCGGTGGTGATCCGATAATTTCCCCGGACAACTTCAAAACCATTCGCCGACAAGCCTGACCTCTTGGCGCGAAGCGCGGAATAAGTGATGGAGGAATGAACGCACGGACAACCCTTCCGGAACCTCAACACCCATGACCCAGACGTTCAGCAATCCCGCCAGCGGCGCCGGAGATGCGGCCGCACGCTACGTCCAGTCGCTTCTCGAAGTGCTCGGCGATCGCGACCCGATCGAAGTGCAGGGCCAGCTGGTTGCCTCACTCGAGCGAGCGACCGCCGGGCTCTCACTTCCGCAGCTCCGTCAACCGGAGAAATCCGGTAAGTGGTCGGTCAACGAAGTCGTCCAGCATCTCGCGGACAGTGAGATGGTCACCGGTTATCGGATCCGGTTGATCCTCGCCAGCGACACGCCCGAGATCCAGGCATATGATCAGGATGCGTGGGCTCATGCGCTTCGCTACGCTGAGGCCTCACTTCCCGACGCGCTGACGCAAATCCGCGTGCTTCGCGGGAGGTCGCTCGAGCTTCTTCGCGCGTTGCAGCCAGGCGGATGGGAGCGGGCGGGGATGCACACCGAGCGTGGACGAGAAAGCGTCCGACAGATCGCGACGCTCCAGGCCGCGCATGACCTCGTACATCTGCGGCAGATCGCGCGCATCAAGTCGGTGATCGGTGCGTCGTAGCGACAGGAGCGTTCGACGGCGGCCCCGTCGAGCAAATCGGAAGGCGTTCCCAAGAACCGCGTTCAAGTGTTACGTCAGATGACTCTCTCTCCTGGAAAAGTACAAGTAGAGCGGGAAGCCGAGTGATACGATTACCAGACCAATCAGCGATTGACGGGGGCTGGTAATCAACGTGGTGATCAACAGCCATGCCGTAACGGCCAGGAAGATCGCGGGAACAATCGGATAGCCCCACGTCCGGTACGGGCGCTCGGCGTCGGGCTGCGTCCTCCGGAAAATGAAGACGGAGGCCGTAACGAGCCCATAGAAAAGGTACGAGGCGAAGATCACTGAGTCAGTGAGCTGGTCGAACGATCCCGACAACACGAGAATGCCCGCCCAGATCGCCAGCGCGATCACCGCGTTGGCGGGAACGTGAGTCCGGCCAGTTGCGACCCCAAGCCGCTTGAAGAAAAGTCCATCCTGGGACATCGCGTAGGGAATCCGTGCACCGGCAAGAACGCCGGTATGCAGCGATCCGAGTGTCGACGTCATCATCGTGGCGGCAATGAAGCTGACCGCCGTCGCCCCCAGGAATCGTCGCGCCACCTCGGTAGCGACGGATGAGCTCGCTGCCACGTTTGCGATGTCGCCGGCTGGAAGGACGTAGAAGTACGCGGCATTCACCATCAGGTAGAGAGCGATGACGACCATCACTCCACCGATGAGCCCGAGCGGAACGTTCCGCTGCGGATGTCTCACCTCGCCCGCGATCTGTGTCATGTTCGACCAGCCATCGTAGGCCCACAAGGCGCCCAGCATCGCGGCCCCGAATCCGGCAAATCCACCGCGTGCGGCATCGGCGACTCCAGCGCAGACGCCGGCGGAGCCCGATGTACCAAAGTTCGTCCAATCACCTTTCGCGAACGCGAATGCTCCCACGCCAACTCCAATTATCAACGCCGCTTTCAGCAGAGTCAGGACTATCGAGATAGCCCCGTTCACGGACACGGCCGCGCAATTGATGAGAGCTATCGCGGCGATCGCCGTGAGCGCGACGATCTGGACTCCTCCGAGTGGAATCGTTCGTCCGGCAATGGTCGCGGAGAACAAGGTGCCCGAAAGCGCTCCTCCCAACAGAGCATTGAGGAAGATCGCGAGTGCGATCCCCTTGGCCGCCTGCGACGCCGTATAGGTTATGGACACCTGAGTCCATCCATACACGACGGCCAGGCGCCGTCCATACGCCTCGCGCATGAAGACGTATTCGCCGCCGGCCCGAGGCATCATCGCGGCGAGCTCCGCGTATGTGAGAGCGCCGGCGAGAGACAGCATGCCGGCACTCACCCATGCGAGCATTACGAGCCCGGGTGAGCCGACGTTGCACGTCATCACTCTCGCCTTGAGAAACACTCCGGTTCCGATAATTCCCCCAACCACGATGGCCGTAGCCGCAACGAGGCTTAGCCCGCGGGAGAGTGATCCGGACGGCGTATCAGCAGTTGATGATGTCATGGACGCGGGCGGGGCCGGAGCAGTTTAACTCAGCTAAAGTTACGGATTCGTCGCCAGATCAGGTGGGAAACCAATGCCTCATACGGACTGTATCGTGTTGTTGCGCACAACGTACTGGCAATCCCCTGCCACACCGATTCTGCCGTTCACCAGCGTTGTCCAGTGAATCCCTCGAGGACTGCGACGCTCAGCCTGCTCGACAGCGTCGCTTTCCGAGCCAAACTTCCCGATCTCGATAGACTGGCGTTCCCCTTTGCGAGTGACCTCAAGCGTCCAATCCATATGACTGATCAAGGCGAGTTTCGAGCCACGGCTATTTCAACGCTCGAGATCGCCTACGCCCTGACCGGAAACGTGCTCAATCCTTTAACGGCCACTAGTGCCGCAAAGAATCGGACACCGCCACGCGGGCTGTCACCATCCTATCACACGCTTTCCCGGGGCGGCGGCCTCCGCCTCCGTCTCAACAAACTGATGACTCCTTGACGGGCGGCCCAATATCCAATGGCTACGTAACGGTACGTATGGGAGCGCCCCGGGAACGAGGCTAATCTCCGGTCGCACCACCTAACAGGAGATTGCAATGAGCCCCATTCGTTCGCTGCTCGCCGCCCTGATGCTCGCTCCCGCCGCGCTCGTCGCGCAAGACGTGCCGCAGATCACGGCCGCGCGCCCGTCGATCACTGTCTCCGCTTTCGAGTACGGCACCGTTGCCGCTCAGATCGCCAGTGACAAAGGCACGCGCAAGCGTCTCGAGAAAATGGGAATTCGAGACGGCGCCAACTTCGCCGAGGCACTTGGCCTTGGCGCGACCGACCTGATCGTCGTAGAGCTGGTGAAAAGCGGCGCGTTCCGAGTCCTCGAGCGAAGGGAGCTCGACGCGATCCGCCAGGAGCAGTCGGTCATGCCGGACTCGATCACGAGCGCATCGCCGACACGGATCGCGCGTGCCCGATACATCGTATCCGGGTCGCTCACACGGCTTGGCTTCGAGGAAAAGCATCTCGGCGGTGTGGCTGGGCGCCTTGCCTCGGCCGCGTTTCTTTACGGGATCGGCGGGAAGAAGAACACCACCCAGGTCAATCTCACCGCGCGGATCATCGACGCCGAGACTGGCGAGATCGTCGCGAGTTTCACCGGCGAAGGGATCTCCACCAAAGGGTGGGGCATTACCGTGTTCGGCATGGGTGGCTGGGGACTTGGCGGGGCGAAGATGGGTACCGAGAACATCCGCGAATCAGCGATCGGCGAAGCGACGGCCAAGGCTGCGGTGAGCATCGCCGAGCGAATCGGACAGTTTAGAGCGACGCTGGCGGCCGGCGAGTAGCGCCTGCTGGGCCAGCCCGCGGAGGTGAATGCAAAAGAGGCGCTGGTTCGATTCTCCAGGCCGCAGACAGCGACGCACTGCGGGAAGTATCGTGCCGCACCAGCTCCTCTCTCAACCGGTGCGGCACAGGAAATGTTTCGTGGCATGTCGACATTGGAAAATGTACTTTGTAGAGCACACGTCCCTCAGGTCTACTGGTTCCGAGCACTGCTCGGCAATTACCTTCTCACGAAGGAAGAAATATGACTGAATCGCTCGCTTCGCATCCCCGCAGGCACTTCCTTAGCCGTGCCGCTGCTGTCCTGGCCGCATTCGGCGTCGGATTTCCATCAGTTGCACGCGCTGACAGGATCCTCACCGGGAGTGCGGCCGACTCCGATCACGATGCCTGGATGAAGCCTCTAAAGGGAAGGCACCGGCAGATGTTTCACGCCACGGCAGCGGGGGACGTTGCGATGCTGATGGCCAACAACTTCCTCGACGCTTACGCTGGAGAATTCGCAGCGAAACCGGGTGAGGTAAACGCCGTTATCGGAGTTCATGGTGGAGCGCTGTCGCTTGGGTTCAACGATTCTGCGTGGACAAAATACTCGGTGGGGAAGGCGTCCAGCGTCACTGACCCGGCGACCAAGGAGCCGGCACTGAAGAACATCTTCGCCGCGGGCGGACGCCTGGGCATTGCGGAGTCGCAAAAGCGGGGAATTGTTTTTCTGATGTGCAACACCGCTCTCCGGCTTCGATCCCGGGGAATTGCGGCCGAACGCGGTGAGACCTACGAGGCAGTCTACGAAGATCTCAAGGCGTCGCTGCTGCCGGGAATGATCCTCGTTCCGGCGATGGTCGTCGCCCTCAACCGGGCCCAGGAGGCCGGGTTTACGTACGTGCGCGTCTGAGCCGGACTGAATCGCGAGCCGCAATTTGCTGCGCGCCTCGAACAGGCGAAGAGTCTTCACGATTTTGCGGCCTTCACGGGAACCTTTAGAGGCTGCTGCCTCTGCGGAGACTCATAACAGCTGACCGCAACGCGGAAAGCACCAGTCCCGCGGTAGCCATCATCGAGGTTCCGTGAGTCAGAGCAAACAAACCATCACGCGGGTGCGCACACCCACGCACGAACAGGTCGCTGCGCAGCGGCGACTGAGCTCCGCTGATGCCGCGGCCACGATGGGGGGGTACGCACCCACCGCGTGTGTCATCCTGTCAGCAGGACACCGCAACAACACCGGCGGCGGAGCTGCGGGGGAGCGTGAGCGGACGCACCTGTTCGCGAGGGCGTATCGCGACGTCCTTCGGAGTGCGGGCTACAGGGTCTACTATGTTCAGGAGCTCGACGCCGATGCTGATCCGGACTGGTTTTCGGGAAACCTCAGCGCCGTTACTACAAAGATTCGCACGATCGCCGAGTCGAAACCCGGGGAAAGGCTGGTGATGCTCGACCTGCATCTCGAAGAGGGCCCGGCGCCGCGAGGGGTGTTCACGATCGTCCCTGACGACCCGACGGACAGATCCGATGATGTCTGGAGTAAGAACGGCCAAGCGATCCGCCTGGGTGGCCTGATCTCGGAAGCGATTGCCCGACGGACTTCGCTCGTGATACGGAAGGCGCGCTTGCCGGGAGTGATGTCCGAGCGTCAGACCGGAGTCGGTGAGAAGAAAATGAGGCTCGGGATGTTCCGCGGTACAGCGATGCTGCGCACGCGGATGGTCCGACTCATCATCGAGCACGGAAACGTCGTTAAGGACCGCGCGATTATCGACCGGCCCCATACTCCCGCCCGCTGTGCATCGGGCGTTACTGAGGCGCTCGCAAGGTACTTTGGCGAAGTGAGTAATTAGCGAACCCGGCGCAACAGCCCCGTGCGTCCTCCTGTCGCCCGCACCAAAACGATACCGGTAACTTGTCCGTTGCCGTCGCGGTGGAACTCGATCGTACGCCATCCCGGATCCAGCGGGTGGTACGCGACGGCTACGTCCTTCGATGTCATGCGGAATCTTCCAAATCCCGGTAGTCGAATACCGTCCGCGAAGGCGCCGACCCTGTTACGCTCCCAGATCAGGCGGATGACTGGAGCGTTCTCGCTTTTACCCAGCTGAACGAACGTGTGTACGATTCCTGGTCCGGCGGGGTGAGGGACAGTACCCAGGAGTATCGCCGAGTCCGCTCTAACATTGTGAGCCCGCGTTCGGATCCATTCCCTCAGCGCGGTCGCTTCATTGACCAGTGTGCGAGTCGTCTCGCCGATAACGCCGTTCATCGCTTCGCGAACGATTGTCAACGAGCTCTGGTTGGCAACGATGGTGCTCGCTGAATCTTCGCGTCGTGACTCCACCAGCGCGTCGGCCGCCAACTGCGCCTCCCCGCCGACGACGAGGGTTCCTTCCTCAGCGACTATTCGGACGTAAGCGCCTGGTCCAATTTCGTATCGACCCGTGCAGAGCTGGA
>Ga0136617_10005815_pt1 | contig 11053 bp, 14 predicted proteins | sample AntDrymUQ3222106_2_FD_129672 | JGI IMG/M metagenome (GOLD analysis project Ga0136617, IMG submission 129672) | Polar desert sand microbial communities from Dry Valleys, Antarctica - metaG UQ322 (21.06) | ecosystem: Environmental > Terrestrial > Soil > Desert | place: Antarctica: Dry Valley...
AACCAATAATTTACGGCGATTTGCCACATATTTCGATTTGGAGAGCGGCACAACCCGTTCAAGTTACTGCACGCCCGCACAGGTTTCCGAAGCCTTGCAAATTGCCGAAACGAGTAATCCGAAAGCCAACCGCCGGAGTAAATCAAGTGGAATCTGAACATAAACTTTACGCACGGGATGAACTTTACCGAATGCTCGCCGCCGCGTTAGTTACAAAAAAGGCTTTACCGTCCGATGATTGGAGTGTGGTCAAACTCGATGAAGAGGTTTTCCGAGCGGGAAAAGAATATGACCCGAATCTGTTTTCACGACACCAAGACGCGCTCATCACATCGGTTTTTTATTTGGTAGATTTCGCCCGCCAAATGCCGGAATGGATAAATCTTTCGACCGAAAACGAAAGAGTCCGCAAGATATGCGGCGAACTCGCTGACGAGATTGAGCAGATAACATATGAGCCGGAATCGGTAATCGGCAAGCACAACAAACTAAAAGCACAGCTCAAGGCAATTTTGGCGGTTCAAACCTGTTGGATTTACCGCGAGGAAACCGCCAGAGTCATTGCCGAAGAGACGCAAGCCAAAAGCCAACGACGAATTCCTCAATCAATCAAAAAATCTCCGCAAAAAGCTGAATCACAATCTGAAAAGTGGCAATCAGCACTAGCGAAACAAATTTTTCAAAAAGTAAGCGGCAGAAAAGGCGCGGCAGAACAGCCGAGTTTGTTCTGAAATTCCGGGTTCAAAAATTATGAAATTACTGCCAATAGAATTGCGTGAGCAATTACCGAAACTTTACGAGCAAGAGGGAGCGGGTGACCACTTCGTTTATATCAAATATTTCTTTCCCGCCGGAAATTGGACGTGGTTTGTCACCGAAGGCGAAGCCAAAGGCGATGACTTTTTATTTTTCGGCTACGTCATCGGTTTGGAAAAGGAATGGGGTTATTTCACTCTCAAACTGCTTGAAGAAATCAATCTTCACGGATTAACCGTTGAGCGTGATTTGTATTTTAAGCAGGAAAATTTTAGCAGTTGCTTGAGGCGTTGGAAACAGGAACGCGGCGGTTGATGAAAATTCTAAAGATATTTAAGTTTATCTTTACATTTAGTCATTTGGCGTATAATATAACGACAGATGGCTTGCTTTTGATAAAATAGTCAGTCAAAATCGTTCTATTGAGGTGCTAAAATGACAACCGCAGTTTTTGAATCAGAATCAACTTTAAGTGCAGATTTGGGTCTGAGTAAGTTGCTTGGGAAACAGGTCACGAGTTCTATGCAATTAGTGAATTTTATTGAGCGTGGCTTTTCATTTCACACACTTGAACGCTTTCACCGTGAAACAGGTCTGCCAATGGAACGTCTTGCCACTGCTATTGGGATTAGTCCACGAACCTTATCGCGTCGGAAAAAAGAAAAAAAGTTGTCTTCAAGCGAATCTGATCGGCTTGTTTCAATTTCACGTCTTTTTGCCTCAACCGTTGAATTGTTTGAAGGCAATAAAGAAAAGGGCTATCAATGGTTTCTTAATCAAAATCGAGCTTTGGGAAATTTATCGCCGCTTGAAATGGCAGCTACCGAAACGGGTTCGAGAGAAGTAGAAAATTTGATCGGCAGACTTGAACACGGAGTTTTCAGCTAAAAAATGTCTGAGGAAATTACCGTCTATCGGATCTGTAAAACCAAATATGCACTGACGGCTTTTGACGGCGAAGGAGCTTTTCGTTTCGGCGGTCGCTGGAACTTGCGCGGGACAAGAATCATCTATACAGCCGGAAGTCTCTCGCTCGCGGCTCTCGAGATGCTCGTTCATCTTGACGACGATTCGATGCTCTTCAAGTATTCATATATTCAGGCGCAGATTCCGCCGGGTTTGATTTTGAAAATTGAAGAATTTCGCCGGTTGCCAAAAGATTGGAGCGCGTCTCCTGCACCACTTATTGCGCAAAAAATCGGAGATGATTGGGCAAAATCGGGAATTTCGGCGGTTTTGGAAGTTCCGACTTCAATTATTCCATTGGAAAAAAACTATTTGCTGAATCCATTACATCCCGATTATAGCCAAATTATTTTAGGCATACCGGAAGAGTTTTCTTTTGATGCAAGATTAGCTAAAAAATAGTATTGTTGGTTTAGTTTTCAATCAAGTTTCACACTTCTAAATCTCCTCTTTTTCTTAGTTCTTCTCCCAAAAAAATCAAAAAAAAGCGGTTGGTAAAAATTTAAGAAATACAGAAATTTCTTTTATTAAACCGACTATGAACATAAATTCTGAAATCACCGTAAATTCTTCGCCTTTGAGAATTTCGAGCAGGAATATAAACGCTCCATGGAAACGCTTTCAGCGGCGAAAGCGGAAGTCTTGGCAAATTACGATGAGATTTTGCTCACCTTGCGAAAAAGTTTTGCCGAATTAGCCGAAGATTCCGCCAAAAGGTTAGATGCAACGCTTAAAATTCCGCTCGACCGCGAAGAATTTATCGCCAACGTCGTCGCTCACGCCCTTTGTATGATTCCGACTCGTGAAGTGATTCGTGATGGGTTGACTATCACGATGAAGCCGAAAGTGATCGTCTTGGGTTCGGAGATGCTGGCGGAACAGCAAGCGGCGAAAGCCTTGAATCTCGAAAACTCCAGAATCGAAGCCGCACACAACCGAGTGCGCTTGGAACTCGACACCAAAACTCGAATCGAACAATTAAAAATTCACGATTTTGAACTTGAGAAGCAGCGGGAAAGGGAAGTCAAAGAACGCATCCGGCAAATGAAGATCGAAGCCGCCCGCGATGCGGCACAGGATGCGATTTCGCCGATAAAGGAAGGACTCGACCAAATCACCGCGAAAATTTTTGAAGCCGCACAGGCGATGGCAAACAAACTTCAAGCGGCGGATTTCGTTCCCGGCGCGCTCGCCAAACGTGCGCGGCAGATGTGCGAATGGTATCGGCTGATGAATTTTACGCGGGACACTTCGCTCGAAGAAGTTCTGGAACGATTGCAGTCGGCGGCGGGCGCGGACGCAAAAGTCCGCTCCAAAGCCGAGATGCAGGTCGCGCTCAATGATGTCTTACGCAGCACAAGTCTGCAATCCAAACGTCTCCTCGACGATGATCGGCTTTCCGCTTTGGAGATTTAGCAATTCAATAATTCATCCCTTAATTTATGCCAGCCATAGTTCGCGCTGAATACCTCGGCTATTACAATCCATCGCGTAACAGCGATAAACTTTTCAATATTTTTCTCATCCTGGCTGATGACGGTACTTACAGTTGTCTGACCGAAAACGGCAGACGCGGAAGCAGTTTAGTTCGCCGGACAATTTGCGAAGAAGGGCGGCGCGAACGGGCGGAACAAAAATTTTGGGAAAAAGTGCGCGAAAAACGCAATCACCGCGAAACGCCTTACACGGATGAATCATTCGGTTACAGTTACAGTCAAATCGCTTCGCTATACTCTTTTAACTCACAATCGGAAAGCGCAATAACTACCAATAGAGTCAAAGTTTCTGAGCCGAAAGAAAATGTTATCGCCTTCCCGGTTGAAAAAATAAACAACCAAATCAAAAAGCAAAGCACGAGCGGAATTCTCAACAGCGAACAATTCGACTCGTTAGAGATATAGCAAGTAATTGTTTGCGGATTAAAGCGTTAAAACTCTCCCGCACGGCTCTTAACTAATCTTGTTCAAATTGTTTGATGTGATAGGAAGCATCGGGGAAGCGAGCGATTATTTCCAATTTCCCGCCGAGGGCTTTGATGAATTCCCGAAGAGTCGAGATGTGCATATCGGAACGGCGTTCGAGACGTGAAATGGCGGCTTGTTTTTTATTAAGCAATTCACCTAATTCTTCCTGATTGATGCCGAGAGCGTTTCTGAGTTCGGTTAAACGGATTTCATCGCGTAAATCTCCGGCTAGTTCGGCAGAAAGTTTTTTAGACGCGGGGGACATTTTATCTCTTAGATTTTTGAATGATTTAGCCATTTTTTCTGTTCTCCTTTTCCAAAGTTTCGAGATGCTCTCGATAAAGGCGATCTGCCAGCGGAATGAATTGTTCGCGCCCAACGGCTGTTTCCCGTTTTATCACTGCCGATGAGCAGAATAGCCATTCTTCTCGGGTCAAACGCATATAAAACACGATACGGCTTACCCTTATGCTGCGCTCTTAATTCACGCATTTGATTCACGCATTTGGGAGTATTCCGAACCTTTAATGGCGGACGAATACGGGAAACCGAGGGCAACCCCGAATTCTTCGAGCATCCTGACATATGCGTCAACCGTTGCTTGTCCGGCTTCGTCTAAAGTGTTCCACCATTGTTCAAACTCATCTGTATATTCAACTTCAAATGGCATACTTTATATTACACCAATGTAATAATTTGTCAATAATTTTGGACTCTAAGAACTTTGGTCAGGAAAAAAGAAGCGGTTGGCAAGTTGTGGAAATGTTGAGGGAATTGGGGTGATTTCCAAACTACCAAATTCAATAATCGTTTAAATCTTCAACAATCAATTAAATTAAATGTCTGAAAACACAAGCTCAAAAAGTATCGAAAAATTTCTGACCGAACTCGATGTGCGAATCAGAGCGCGGTATCCGCTGATTGCTATCAACACATATGAGGAAAATAATGGCGGAAATAGTCTTTATTCTCGAACCAGATGCGAGACGCTGCATCATTGAATCATCACAAGCCGACGTTAAAACCGCGGAAGAATTAAACAAAGATTTAGGGCAGGGAAGTGTGGTAAATTGCGTCCGCCCAAAACTTGAAATTGAGGTTAAACATCACTCCCAAATCTTTGCCGCAGCTCAGGCAGAAGTTTCTCAAAACGCACAAATTTATCTTTACCGAATTTATCATCATTCAACGGTTGACGGACTGGGCAGAAGAAGCGTCATTCAGGTCGCGGGTTGTTCCATTCGCTGTCCAGGCTGTTATATCCCAGAAACTTACGAGCGAAAAAACGGGCAACTCGTTTCGATTGCGAAAATTGTTGATGAAATCAAAAAAAGAAGTGGTGAGCATGATGGTATAACGATTTTGGGCGGCGAACCATTTGATCAAACGAGCAGTTTGGAAGTGTTGGTTGAAAAACTCAAGGAACAAGGCTTTCAACTGACGATTTACACGGGTTTCACACTCGAAAGTTTGCTGGCTCGAAACTCTGAAAGTGTCAACCGAATATTAGCAAAAACTGATTTGTTGATTGATGGAGCGTTTGACCGCACTCTGACGAAAAATGCCGGAGAATATCGTGGTTCAAGCAATCAAAGACTGATATTTTATCCAATGCGCGAGGCAGAAAAAATGAACGGTGAAAAACAAAAAAGGCTGATTTTGAAGAGGCGCGAAAAAAATCTGAGGCGGAGTTTCTCGAATTTCTCGAAATTTGTCTTGATGAAGGCTGGTCGAAGACCTTATGCCCGGAAGATTGTCCGGTCGAGCCGGATGGAACTTGCCCGCACGGTTACAAAAGCGTGGCTTCGGAATACGGTTTCATTTGAATTGGAGTAAACAAACTAAAATTTATGGAAGCAATTATTCACGCCAAACAACTAAAAGAACAAGTCGGAGCTTTACAAGGCATTTTTGCCCGCAAAGAAACAATTCCGGTTTTGGGAAAAATTAAAATTGACGCTAATCAGAGTGGTTCATTCGTGATGACCGCGACGGATTTGGATATTTCGCTGATTATCGAGCAGGAAGTTGATATTTTGCAGGCAGGCTCAATTTGTCTTTCAGGCAAGAAACTTGGCGAAATTACTGCTGGACTGCCGAACGAGCCGGTGCATTTGAAACCCGATTCCAAAGGCGAGCGGGTCGAATTTCGTGCCGGACGTTTCAAAAGCAAATTAAGCGGCAGCACAAGCGATCAATTCCCGGAATTTCCGCGTGTCAATGCTGAAAGCCTCAAACTGCCTGCAACTGTTTTTTACGAAGGCTTGCGGCGGACGATTTTCGGCGTTACCGAAGATAACAAGCGTTTTACGATTAACGGAATTTTGCTGATTCTGGATGAGTCGGGATTGAAAATGATTCTGTCAGAGGAGAGCAGGAATTATTTGAGGCGTTCAGCCTATTAGAAACAGACATTTCCGCAATTAAAGATTTTCTGTTCTCTCCGCTAAAAACCTCGACACATCCCGCCGTTATTCTTTATTCGCATTATTCGTTTGTCATTTTCCTTAAAATTTAAACTACACGGTAGAAATCAGCACGGATGATTTCCGCTCTTCGCTTTCACGCGTTACCTTAACCTCCGAAACTAAAAATTACTCCGTTTCAAAGATAATAGAGATGGGGAAACTGCTGCTTAAATCAGGCACGGGCGATGCCGGAGCGCAGGAAGAAATGCTGGCTGTATTGAATGGCGAAAACACTCAAAATGTTCCCACCTTGCGTTTCAACAGCCGCTATGTGCAGGATTTTCTGCAAGTCGCTTCCAAAGCCGGAAGTCCGACTTTTTCACTGGGATTTAATGATGGTAATACTCCGTTTGAGTTGTTTTTGCCAGACCAACCGGAGGGCTTTCGCTGTGTCTTGATGCCGCTTAGAGGCGAATAAATTTATGTTTGATATGGCAGTTACAGAAGAGCCGGAGGGAATCGAAGAAAGCGTTGAGAAGTGTGACAAAATAAGCCTGATTGCGCTAAATGGCGGTTTTTCAACGGGCGATGTTTCATATAAGTTCGAGATAAAATCGAACGGCACAGGCACGTTTTTCTATTCGGATTTACCCGGTGATTCCGAAAATTTCGCGCACGAAGTAAAAGTCGAAAGACTCGCCTTGGAGATTGAGGCAGCAATAAAAGATGAAATTGCTTTACAGTCCGAACAAACCGCGCTCGATGATTCGGAAATTCAAAATATTCGCAACGAAACGACTTCCGAAATGCTCGAAGGAGTTTTCTGGGAAGCAATCAATCAAATACTCGAAGACCCGTTTTTTCGTTCGTTTGAATATGACAGTGAATGGGGCGAGGAATTTCAGTGCGAAGGCGGAACCATTGAAGAGTTCACCGAATTTTTAAAACTTTGCGCTTTGACCGAGAGGAAAATCGAATGCGCCGAAGATTTTTTGATTGTCGAAGCCGAAACCGAATTAGATGAGGCGGGTCTGAGCGAATGCAGTTATTACACCGAGCGTTTGGGTGAGCTTGTTGAAATTGCCTGCGAATACTATAAACCGAACGGCTATCGTTATGACTACAACGACGGCTGTTATGATCGAATGTCCGGTTATTCGATGTCGAGTGAGTCAATCAGCGTTTCGCTCGCGGAAGTTGCCCGCGTTCCAGTGCGCGAGAAAATGCTCGGAATGATTGAACTCAGAAAAAAACTTGTGGCAATGGACACGGAAGGCGAAAAAATAGAGCGGCTGACGGCTTTTTGATTTTTCAGGCAAATATGAACGAAGTAATTGTTTGCAAGCCAAGTCCGGCGAAAGTGCTTGCCGTTTCCGCTGCTCCGCTTAGAGAGTTGTTAAATTTTCTGATTTACAATGCTCGATAAAAACGGAAAATTGTTTTTTGATTGTGAGAAAAGTGATCAACACATTGCCATTTTGCTGCATAACAACGGAGCGCAGTTTTGGATTCACTACTTTCGTTGCGGCATCGGATTGGTCAGTTTGTCATTTTTCAGTCAGTTTGCTTCTGCTGAAAGTTCTTTGATGGATAAAACCCGGAATGTTACACCTTCGCACGAATATCAATGGTTCACACACGATTTGTCGGCAGACTTTTTTAGCGGCGCAGTTTCCGATTCAAAAATTATTCAAGTGGGCGATTATTTCGTCCGGCGTGTTAATCCGACCCTGATTAGTCCGTATTCGATATATTTTGAAAGGGAGTAAACCGGAGAACCTTACAAATTTGTTTCGGGAAGTCTTGAAAGGCTCACGGAAATTTTGACTTGGACACGCTTTGTTTGTGAGGGATTGAAACGAGAAAAGGAAGCGAACGGCAAAACTTGGGTCAGCCCGTATATGATGATTCATTGCGGAAATGTTAAAGATGCGCCGGCATTTGAACACTCAACTGAATTGTTTATCAATGCTATCAGTGCAGTAGTAGTCAAAGAAAACGCTCCTTACACGGTTTTGCACGAACGCTTTGGACGACGCATCATCGGCTATTGTTACGATTGGCAACGGAAAAATAAACATCGGATATTTCTTATTCTTGAGTCCGAAACCGAAGATGTGTCGGTTCGGTTGAAAATTGCCTCTCGTGCTTTCCTTGTTCATTGGCTCAAACAGTAGGATGTGGAGGGGGAGCAAATTCTTAAAACGTGGAAGTTATAAAATCAGATGGAAGTTGCTGAAAACTTTTCAAAACTTTTGTTTTTGGCGGCTTCGATATTTATCCGTTGATTTGCTGATGAAATTGAATTGTAGCCACTTAAGTTTGTCCGTTGCCTACAGGTTTATTGAATTAATTTAAGGAATTTAATTGCTTATCGTTCGTAGTTAGATTATCTTTGGCTTTTATTGAAAAATCAATTTAAAAGTTATGATTTGAAATGAGTGGAGGGTTTGTAGTTGAAATGGCTAAAAAGAATAAATCGGATCAGGATTTGGTGACTGAAGAGAGGAAGAAATTTCTTGAGTTTGAACAAGAGTCACCTGAGCAGCTTAGTTTATTCGCGCTTCTTGATCCGCGGAAAGAGTCGCGTTACTCAAATACCGTTGAACTCTACGATTTTCTTCCAAAATATGTGGGGGGGAAATCAACTCGCATCAATGACCGTTTTCTTGAATCAATTGAGCGTGATTTTGAGTGTCGAGGGAAGAAGTACTCGCTGACGATGCATCCGGCGCGTGTTAAAACGAAGACAGGAGTGCAGAAAGAATATTATTTATCGAAGAAAGAAGAAATCGTGGAGGATGCTCTGCGGAAAATTGCGATTTTTGGGGAAGCTATCTATCTTGATAAGAAAATCGGAATGAGTTTTTCAATTTACCAATTGCAGAAAGAGCTGAAGAAAAGCGGACATTCGTTTAGTCGTCAGCAAATAATCGAATCGCTTAATGTTTTGGCAAATACCAAAATCGTTCTGACTTGTCATGATGACGATCAGGTATGGACTTTTAGTCCGATTGAAACGCTCGGGTTTAAGGGAATCAACGATGAAACTCATACCTTTGTTCGCTTCTCGGCTCTTGTGACGAAAAGCATTGATGAAAATACTTTCCGGCTTTATGACTACCAGAAAGTGATGAGTTATAAAAATGTTATTGCCAGGCAGCTTCATAAAAGGATAAGTCATCATTTTACTCAGGCAAATTTTGCCCAGAGTTACGAGATTACATTGACGACTCTGTTACGAGATTTTGGGCTAAAGCCGGCTGCAAGCCTTTATTCCAATCTGGAAGATGTAAAAGATGCTCTTGAAGAAATGAAAAATAGAGGAACGATCTTATCTTATTCGATAGGAGAGCCGACGCTTGATTCTCAACGAAGAAATAAATTACTAAATGTTAAGTTTTCGATTAATCCGAGTGTACAGTTTTTGAATGAAATAAGAAAAGGGAATGAGAAAAAACTTCAGGCACGAGAGCTATTGGCGAAAACGGGTTCCTAAAAGTGCGGAGTTTCTTATTTTCTTTAAATTAACTTTAAAACATTAAAGAATACTTTAGCCAAAAAATTTAGCTTGTAAGCGGTTAGTTTTCAGTTGGTTAAAGAAAATAAGAATTACTCAGAACTACTCGTTTCAGTTGCTCAGAACTACCTAAAGCGCGGTTGGGTTACTCAGAACTACCTATCGGATTACTCAGAACTACCTAAAAGTTAGTGCTCAATTACTCAGAACTACCCAAATGAGGGTCTTTAATTATTCAGAACTACCTAGCACGTTACTCAAGACTATCTATTTTCTGTGGAAAAGTGTTGATATAAAGTTCGTCGATTACTCAGAACTACTCATTCGATTACTCAGAACTACCTATTGCCCTCAAAAAACTTATCGACTCTTTAAAATGGCTATACGATTTGGATTACTCAGAACTATCTATGTTCTTGCAAGATTCATTCATTTATTGAAAAAGCCTATGCAAATTGAATTACTCAGAACTATCTATATTTATTGAATAGGTTTATTACAAGTAGAAATTTACGTCCGATAATAATTCAAATTTAGTTATTCATTAATTTGATTGCGACAAAGCAGGTAAAAGGGAAATACTTTTTCTACAAATATTGAAGCAAAAAACAATTTTGCTTCAAACTAAAAATCAGAATAAACGATAAGTAAACTATCCTTTTAATTAAATGAATTAATGTGAAAGATATTTGGTTTTGAAATTAATCCTTATAAACGGTCGCGCAAGTGAAATTGTAGATTATAATAAAATTTAACGCTTATGATGACTACACGAGCGTTCGGACATTATCCATATCCTGAAAATGAATTGCCTGACGTTGAGCGATTCGGATACGGCACATCTACAATTTAAAGGGCTGATTAGAGAGAAAGGTTATCAAATAACAATTTTAGTCGTAGAAGATCTGCCACGGGTTTCCATTAGGCAAAACGGGGAAGTAATTTTTGAAGATACTGTAAAAAGCATAGATGACTTGAAGATATTTCTTGAGGAACGCCTGTATCTTTATCTGGGAGTGTAATTTTTGTTGTAGACATAAATCAGTCTTTCTATTAAAAAGCTAAAGAATTAGATACTATTTTTTGGATGATGGATATCTTAAAGTCTTGGAGATGAGGTTCATCTCTGTTTTAACAACCTTGTTTTAGATGTTTTCTTGTCTGGTGAATGAAGATTTTTCACATTGAGAACGTAGTTTGCGAACCATTAAAAAGAGCTTTAGAGATTTTTTTGCACTGCTTATCCTTTTTAACCATTTATTTAATTAATGATGTTTAATCTTGGAGATGTTATCGGACGCAACAGAAAGAAAAATGTAACCGTTCAGTTGGTCGGGGCAATAATTTAACTCCGATTTTGGACAATCGCGCATTTTATTTTTATGCTTGATTCTAATGTGGCGCACTCTTGGCATTGATGGAACTGAATGGCAGCACAC
>Ga0136617_10005816_pt1 | contig 11052 bp, 11 predicted proteins | sample AntDrymUQ3222106_2_FD_129672 | JGI IMG/M metagenome (GOLD analysis project Ga0136617, IMG submission 129672) | Polar desert sand microbial communities from Dry Valleys, Antarctica - metaG UQ322 (21.06) | ecosystem: Environmental > Terrestrial > Soil > Desert | place: Antarctica: Dry Valley...
GACGATCTTGCGTACGCCGAGCTCGTGGGCCCGCTCGATCCGCGACGCGAAGTGGTCGACGAGGGAAGGCATCGGGTCGCCGTCGACCGGCAGCTCGCCGTCCTCGCGGACGTTGGCGGCCTCGCCGAAGCACATCAGGACCGTGGCGTCGTGGGCGGCGACCAGCCGCATCATCTCGTCCTCGTCCTCACGCCCGGTCAGGTTCAGCACCCGGGCACCGGCCCGCAGCGCCCCGTCGACGACCTCGGTCTGGTAGGTCTCGACGGAGACCACCAGCTCCTGGGCCAGCGTCTCCACCACGGGCAGCAGCCGGTCGAGCTGCTCACCCGCCGAGGCCCGTTCGGCCCGACTCCCGCTGGCCTCGGCGCCGAGGTCGACGATCTGCGCGCCCTGGGCGGCCTGCACCCGCCCCATCTGCACGGCCGCCGCCGTCGAGACCGCGACGCTCTCCCGGTAGGTCGAGTCGCGGGAGAGGTTGATCGCCCCCATCACCGTGACCCGGCCGTCGCCCACGACCACGTCGTCGGAGACGGTCACGGGCGCGACCGGCAGCTCGAGGTCGGCACGGTGTCGGTCGTGGAGCTCTGCGAGGGCGGCCAGCGAGATCACGGAACGAGTCTAGGAGGGTGCTTCGCGAGGCCCGCGCGGCATCGGTTACCGTCGTCGGACGACCCGCTGGAGGTGGGGCATGCGAGTCCTGATCGGTCCTGACGCGCCGCTGCACGAGGTGTACGCCGCGCCCGAGGGGCCATGGCTGCGCGCCAACATGGTCTCCACCGTCGACGGCGCATCGGCGGGGGTCAACGGGACCAGTACGTCGATCAACACCGCGGCCGACAAGATCGTCTTCGACCTGCTGCGCGAGCTCTCCGACGCGATCGTCGTGGGTGCCGGAACGCTGCGTGCGGAGCAGTATCGACCCAATCCCAAGCCCGTCGTGGTCGTCAGCCGCAGCGGCGAGGTGCCGGCCGGGTTCGTCGGGCCCGGCAGCGGCCCGGTGCTGCTCGCGACCTGCTCGGCCGGCGAGGGCCTCGGCCCCAGCACCGAGCAGCTCGGCGACCACAACGTCATGGTGCTCGGCTCCCACCGGGTCGACCTGGCCCGGATGCGGGCCGAGCTGGTCGACCGTGGCTACGACAAGCTGCTCTCCGAGGGCGGACCGCGGCTGCTGCGCGACCTGCTCGACCAGGGCTGTGTCGACGAGGTGGATGCGACCATCTCCCCGCGCCTGGTCTGCGGCAACCACCCGCGGATCACCGACGGACCCCCCGTCGACGTACCGCTCTCGCTGACGACGCTGGTCGAGCAGGACGGCACGCTGCTCGCCCGGTGGACCACCGCCTGATCACGTCGAGTCATTTGTCCGTCGTTTCCGCCCGCGGCGGTCGGTGGCGCCGTACGCTGTGCTCACCCCCCCGCGTGAACGTCAAGGGGGGCTTTGCGCATCGACTGGGTGCCGATCTCCGCGTCCTCGCTGGTCGTCGGGGCCGCCGCGCTGTCGGTCGGCGCCATCGTGCTTCCCCAGGCCGGCTTCCCGTCCTCACCCCTGTGGATCGTCGAGGAGCAGCCCGCGATGTGGCGAGCAGTCGCCGGGCTCTACGCCGTGGCCTCGGTCGGCCTGATCCTGGGAATGCCGGCAGTGCTGAGCATCTTCGACCTCCGCGGCGCCCGGGTGGCGCTGGCGGGATCGGTCCTGTTCGTCGTCGGCTGCATCGGGACCGCGGCGTACGCCGTGATGCTTGCCGTCTATCGCGCGCTGTCCACCGGCGACCAGTTCGTGACGGGGCTGCACGAGCTGACCGCAGACACCGGCCTGCAGGTGATCCTGTACGGCTGGGTGCTGGCGTTTGCTGCCGGGGAGCTGCTGCTCGCCCTGGCCCTCGTGCAGGCGCGGCGGGTGCAGCACTGGGTCCCGGGGCTGATGGTGCTCCACGTCGGGCTCTCACCGCTGTCCCCGACGCTGCCCGACCTGGTGGCCGCGGGCGTGGCGCTGCTGGTGACGGTGGCGTTCGCCGCGCTCGGTGTCCTCGCCAACCAGCGCGCGCTGCTCCCCTGAGCCGCTGGGGTGGGCTCGCTACCGTCGTGTCGTGAGCACCCGCACCACCACCGACGACCCGACGATGGGGTGGGTCCGCGCGGGCGCCGTGAGCCTGGGTTTCGTCGCGCTGCTGTGGGTCAGCGAGATCCTCGACGCCGCGCAGGGCGGCGACCTCGACCGCTACGGCATCCGCCCGCGCTCCGACGAGGGGCTGTGGGGGATCCTGTTCGCCCCACTGCTCCACGGCGGCTTCGCTCACCTGGAGGGCAACACCGGCCCGCTGCTGGTCCTCGGGTTCCTCGTCGCGACTGTGTCGACGGCGCGGTGGCTGGCGGTGATGGCGTGGGCGTGGCTGACCAGCGGGATCGGGGTGTGGCTGACCGCGCCGACGCAGTCGCTCACCCTCGGCGCCTCCGGCCTGGTCTTCGGCCTGCTCACCTACCTGCTGGTGGCCGGGTTCCTCGAGCGCAAGCCGGTGCGGATCCTGGTCGGCGTGGTGGTGTTCCTGTTCTACGGCGGCGTACTGCTCGGGGTGCTGCCCGGCCAGGCGGGGATCTCCTGGCAGGGGCACCTCTTCGGAGCCGTCGGCGGAGTGCTCGCCGCGCGGGTGCACGCGCGCCGTCGCGCTCGCCCGGACTGGGCCTAGCGCGGCTCGTCGGGTGCGACGGCGGGTCACCGCCCCGGCGTACGTTCCGGGGGTCTCGGGCCTCGTCGCTGGCGCTCCTCACACCTTCAACTCCGGAGAGTCCCACCGCTCCTCGGGTCTCGACGTGCGGAGCCGGCACCGGAGGTTGAGGTGCGAGGCCGGTCACGGCCGAGCCTCGAAACCCCCGCACCGGGGCAGGGCGGTGAGCACTGACGGGAATCACCGCGCCGGCGGCACGGTTGAGACCAGTCGATGTCTGCCTCCACCGACGCCGTCCCCGGCGACACCGCCAGCGGCGCCGACGACTCCCGGCGGGTGTCGGTGCTCCTCGGCGTCCTCTTCGGGCTGGCCGGCATGGGGTCGTCGTCCGCGGCGGTGGTGCTGCCGATCCTCGGGCCCGACCTCGGCGTCACCCCCGGGATCGCTGCGTGGACGATCAGCCTCTATGTCCTGATGCTCGCCGTCACGACCGCGGTGTACGGCAGGATCTCCGACCTGGTCGGCGTCCGGGCACCGCTCCTCGCCGGCCTCGTGCTGATGTCCGTCGGGGCGCTCGTCGCCGCGCTCGCACCCACCTTCGGCGTGCTGCTGAGCGCCCGGGTCCTGCAGGGGGCCGGCGCGGCCGCCGTACCGACGCTGGGCGTGGCGATCCTGTCCGCCCGCTACCAGGGCCGGGTCCGCGGGCTCGCCTTCGGCCGGCTGGCCGGCACCGCCGCCGCGATCAGCTGCCTCGGCCCGCTCGCCGGCGGTGTCGTCGAGGGACTGCTCGGCTGGCGGGCAGTGATGGCGCTGCCGATCCTCGGCATGCTGGTCGTTCCGTTCCTGTGGCGGGCGCTCACCGCCGGCGGCAGCGGAGCGCGGCTCGACGTCGTCGGGGCCGTGCTCGTCGCACTCACCGCCAGCGGGATGGTACTGCTCGTGCAGTCGCCGTCCGCCGGCCTCCTGGTGGCCGTGGTCGGCGTCTCGCTGATGCTGCTCGGTGTCCCCGCCGTGACGGTCTCCGTACGTCGCCGACCCCACGGGTTCCTCCCGCTGGAGGTCGTGCGCAACTCGGTCGTCGTACGCAGCGCGATCGCCGCCGCGGCCGTGCCGGCGTCGTGGTTCGCGCTGCTGATCGCACTCCCCGCCGTACTGCTCGCCGACGGCTGGGAGGCGTGGCAGGTCGGCCTGGCGATGGTGCCGAGCGCCGTCGTCGCGCTGGCGGTGCCGCGGGTGGCCGGGCCGCTCCTCGTCGGGATCGGCGCCGGATGGTCGCTGGCCGTGGCCGGAGTGGTCTCCTCGGCGGCACTGCTGGTCGCCGCGGTCGGCGCCCACCGGGTCGACGCGCCGATCCTGGTCGTGGCGATCGTGCTGGTCACGTTCGCCTTCGGCCTCGGTCAGCCCGCGCTGAGCGCCGCCGTCGGCGACGCGGTCGCGGTCGACGTACGCGGTGTGGCCCTCGGGATCAGCACCCTGCTGTTCCTCGTCGGCGGCAGCATCGGCTCGGCGGTCGTCGCCGGCCTGGGCGGCCCGCTGGGACTCGACGTCGCCGTCGCGGTCCTCACCGTGCTGCCGCTGCTGGGACTGCTGGTGCTGCGTCCGACGCTGCGCCACCGGACAAGCTAACGCAACGTTGTGCGTGCTCACGGGACGTTGCAACGTACCGGGAGCCGCACTGCCGTTGCGTTAGCCAGGCGCTCGGCCAGCGAAGGCGGTCGTCGCCGGCCTGGGCGGCCCGGGGCTCAACGTCGCCGTCGCGGTCCTCACCGTGCTGCTCATGCTCGTCCTCAGGGTCGGCGCGCTGCCGGTCTGGACGCTCACTCGCGCGGGGGGCCGCTCCCGACGAGTTCACCGCGACCCGGGTCGACATCGGTGCACTCAGGGGCGAGCTGCCCGGCGGTGGCTCGTCCTCCTCAGCGACGTGGACAACGCCACCTTCGTCTGCGAGGTCGACGACCGGCAGGGCCGTGCCGGCCGCGCGGCAAGCGGCTGCGACTCGGCGAGGGGACCCACACCTTCAGCGTCGCGGCGGTCGACTCCTCCGGAGTGGCCGACGCCTCGCCCGCCACCGAGACCGTGACCGTCCCGATCGACGACGGTCGACTGGTGCGGAAGGGCAGCTGGAAGCGGGTTCAGACGCCTCGGCGTTCAGCGGTGACTACACCCGTTCGCGCGACAAGGGTGCCCAGCTGGTCACGCCGGTCCGCGGTGTCAGGCGGGTGGCGCTCGTCGCGAGCACTCGTCGCAGCGCGGGCGCAGTGTTCCTGGGCAAGGAGCGGCTCAGGACGATCTCGCGCCAGGGCCGCAACCGCACCCAGCAGGTGCACAATGTGGCGCGGTTCGACGACCCGCGGCGCGGCAAGCTCAGGATCGTGGCCGCTCGCAACAAGCAGCGGGGCTGGCGGTGGTCACCCGACGCGGACCGGCCCGTTGAGTCGCCACCCGGGCGGGTTGAGTCGCCACGTACGCGGGTTGAGTCGCCATCCGGCGCACCAGGAACCGGCGTACGTGCGCACTCGTTGGCAACTCGGTCAGCCCGGCTGGCAACTCAACCCGCGCGAGTGGCGACTCAACGGGCCTTGCGGGCGCGGGCGGCGATCTTGGCGCGCTCGTGGGCGTCGAGGATCAGCTTGCGGATCCGTACGTTCTGCGGGGTCACCTCGACACACTCGTCCTCGCGGCAGAACTCCAGGCACTGCTCGAGGCTGAGCCTGCGCGGCGGGATCAGCTTCTCGAAGTTGTCGGAGGTGGCGGACCGGATGTTGGTCTGCTGCTTCTCCTTGGTGATGTTGACGTCCATGTCGTCGGCGCGCGAGTTCTCGCCGACGATCATGCCCTCGTAGACCTCGGTGGCCGGCTCCAGGAACATCACGCCCCGCTCCTGCAGGTTGGTCATGGCGTACGCCGTCGCGGCGCCCTTGCGGTCGGCCACCAGCGAGCCGTTGTTGCGGCCGCGGATCTCGCCGGCCCACGGCTCGTAGCCCTCGAAGATGTGGTGGGCGATGCCGGTGCCGAGGGTGTCGGTGAGGAACTCGGTGCGGAAGCCGATCAGGCCGCGGGCCGGGACCAGGAACTCCATCCGGACCCAGCCGGTGCCGTGGTTGGTCATCTGCTCCATCCGGCCCTTGCGGGCGGCGAGCAGCTCGGTGATCGTGCCGAGGTACTCCTCCGGGGCGTCGATGGTCAGCCGCTCGACGGGCTCGTGGATCAAGCCGTCGACCTCCCGGGTGACGACCTGCGGCTTGCCGACGGTCAGCTCGAAGCCCTCGCGGCGCATCTGCTCGACCAGGATCGCCAGCGCCAGCTCGCCGCGGCCCTGCACCTCCCAGGCGTCCGGACGCTCGGTCGGGAAGATCCGCAGCGAGACGTTGCCGACCAGCTCGGCGTCGAGGCGGTCCTTCACGAGGCGGGCGGTCACCTTGGCGCCCTTGATCCGGCCGACCAGCGGCGAGGTGTTGGTGCCGATCGTCATCGAGATGGCGGGTTCGTCGACGTGGATGAGGGGCAGTGCGACCGGGTTGTCCGGGTCGGCGAGGGTCTCGCCGATCGTGATGTCGGGGATGCCGGCGATGGCGACGATGTCGCCGGGGCCGGCCGACTCGCCGGGCTTGCGCTCGAGCCCCTCGGTGACCAGCAGCTCGGTGACCCTGACGTTCTTCTGCGTCCCGTCGCGCTTGATCCAGGCCACGCTCTGGCCCTTCCTCAAGGTGCCCTCGTGGACCCGGACCAGCGCCAGCCGGCCCAGGAAGGGTGAGGCGTCGAGGTTGGTCACGTGGGCCTGCAGCGGCGCACCCTCGGTGTAGGTCGGGGCCGGGATCGTCTCGAGGATCGTCTTGAACATCGGCTCGAGGTCCGGGGAGTCCGGCAGCCCCGCGTTCTCCGGCATCACGAGCGAGGCGCGGCCGGCCTTGGCGGAGGCGTAGACCACCGGGAAGTCGAGGGCGTCCTGGCTGTGCCCTCCCTGGAGGTGACTGTCGTCGAGCAGGTCCATGAACAGCTCGTACGTCTCGTCGACGACCTCGGCGATCCGGGCGTCGCTGCGGTCGACCTTGTTGACGACCAGGACCACCGGCATGTCGGCGTTGAGCGCCTTGCGGAGGACGAACCGGGTCTGCGGGAGCGGGCCCTCGCTCGCGTCGACCAGCAGTACGATCCCGTCGACCATCGACAGCCCGCGCTCGACCTCGCCACCGAAGTCGGCGTGGCCGGGGGTGTCGATGATGTTGATCGTCATCGGCTGGCCGCCGCCGGCGGGGCCGGCGTAGTGGATCGCGGTGTTCTTGGCGAGGATCGTGATCCCCTTCTCGCGCTCCAGGTCGCCGGAGTCCATGACCCGGTCGGCGACGCCCTCGGCCTGGTGCTCGGTGAAGGCGCCACCCTGGCGAAGCATCGCGTCCACGAGCGTGGTCTTGCCGTGGTCGACGTGGGCGACGATCGCGACGTTGCGGAGGTCGCTGCGAAGAGTGGAGTGAGTCGTGGGCACCGCGAAAGTCTACGGAGCCGCGGCCGTTCCTCCGATTCGCCGGCTCTAGAGTGACTCCATGGTCTCCATCGCCACGAACACGAAGGTCGACCGCGCCGGGCTGCTCGACTTCGCCCGCGAGCGGCACCACTACGCGCTGATCACCACTCGGCAGGACGGGCGGCCACAGGTCTCGCCCGTGACCGGGGGAGTCGACTCCGAGGGTCGGCTGGTGATCTCGACGTACCCGGAGCGCGCCAAGGCCCGCAACCTCAGGCGCTCTCCCGCCGCCACCGTGCTGGTGATGTCGGAGGAGTTCGACGGTCCGTGGGTGCAGGTCGACGGCACCGCCGAGGTGCTCGACATGCCCTCACAGCAGGCCGAGGACGGGCTGGTCGACTACTTCCGCTGCATCGCCGGCGAGCACGACTACCGCGCCGCGATGCGCCGCCAGGGCAAGTCGCTGATCCGGGTCACGCCTCAGTCGTGGGGTCCCGTGGCTACGGGGGGCTTCCCGCCCCGGCTGTCGACCGGCGCATGACGCTGGTCGCCGCTGCTGACGGGTCCGCTCTCGGCAACCCCGGCCCCGCCGGGTGGGCGTGGTACGTCGACGACGACTGCTGGGCGAGCGGCGGCTGGCCACACGGCACCAACAACATGGGCGAGCTCACCGCCGTCCTCGACCTGCTCCAGCAGACCGCGGAGCTCGACGACGACCTGCACGTCATCTGCGACTCGACGTACGCCATCAAGGCGATCCGGGAGTGGATGCCCGGCTGGAAGCGGCGTGGCTGGAAGAAGGGCGACGGCAAGCCGGTCGCCAACGTCGAGATCATGAAGGCGCTCGACGCCGCCATGGCGGGCCGCCGCGAGCGGGTGCACTTCGAGTGGGTCAAGGGGCACACCGGCCACGCGCTCAACGAGGCCGCCGACAAGCTGGCCAACGCGGCCGCCCTCGCGCACCAGAACGGCGAGCAGCCGGCCCACGGCCCGGGCATCAGCGGGCGTCGTGGGGCCCACGACTTCGAGGTGACCCGCTCGGCCGAGCCCGACGCCGACCTGTTCTCGCTCGTCGACGACGAGCCCTCCGACGAGGACCAGGTGATCGCGCTGGAGCGCTCGCTGCTGACCGAGGAGGTCCGCGCCGACCCCGCGGCCGTGGCAGCCCTGCTCGACGCCGGCTGGACCGAGGTGGGTCGCTCGGGCCGCGTGTGGAGTCGCGAGGAGATGCTCGCCGAGATCGGGCCGCTCCCCGAGCCGGTCGAGTCCGAGGTGCTCGGTGTCGACCGGGTCGCCGACGGCGTACTCCTGCTGCGGTGGCGCTCGCTCACCCGAGCCGGCGACAGCACCCTGCGCAGCTCGCTGTGGGTGCGCTCCGGTGGCCGCTGGCGGCAGCGCCATCACCAGGGGACCGCCGAGTCCTGACCCGGTCCCTTGCGGGCTGTCGGCGGTCGCGGGTAGGCAGGAGTCGTGAGCACTCCCGGGAACCCCACCACCTGCCACTTCGTCCCGCCCTACCTGATGCTGGAGCTCGCCCGCAGCGGGACGCTCGACCAGGCGTACGTCGACGCGTCGCTGCGCATCGACACCGACATGCGGGCCCGACGCGGGCCGGGCCGCGGCACCCCACCAAGCGCGACACCGACGCGCGCTGGACCGTCCACACCGCGCGCAACACCGAGACGCTCCCCGGTGACCCGGTGGTCAACGAGGGCGACCAGCCGGCCGGTGACGAGGCGGTCGACGAGGCCGCGACCGGCATCACCGCGACGCTCGACCTGTTCCGCGACGTCTACGAGCGCGACTCCTTCGACGACGCGGGTGCGCGGGTGCTGCTGCCCGTCCACTACGGCGAGCGCTACGCGAACGCGTTCTGGGACGGCACCCACCTCGTCTTCGGCGACGGCGACGGGACGGTCTTCCGGCGCTTCACCCGCGCGGCCGACGTGCTGGCCCACGAGTTCTCCACGCGGTCACCGAGCACACCGCCGCACTCGTCTACCAAGGCCAGTCCGGGGCGCTCAACGAGTCGGTCTCCGACGTCTTCGCGGCCTGCCTCAAGCAGCAGCTCCAGGGCGAGGACGCCGCCGGAGGCAGTTGGGTGATCGGTCGGGAGATCTTCGTGGAGGGAATCAATGCCCGGGGGCTGCGCGACATGGAGAACCCCGGCACCGCCTACGACAACCCCGCCCTCGGCAAGGACCCGCAGCCGGCCCACATGGACGACTTCGTCGAGACCACCGACGACAACGGCGGGGTCCACATCAACTCCGGCATCCCCAACCGGGCGTTCGTGCTGGCCGCCCGCGCCGTCGGTGGCACCTCCGCCGAGGGTGCCGGCCGGATCTGGTACGCCGCGCTGACCTCGGGTCAGGTGGCCGCCGACTCCGACTTCGCGTCGTTCGCCGCGGCGACGGTGGCCGCCGCCGGTGACCGGGCCGACGCCGTACGCGAGGCGTGGCAGCAGGTCGGGGTGACCCCCGGCGCCGCATCGGCTCCCGGAGCGCCGGTGCCGACGACGCCGTCCGGCCTGGTCGTCGTACGCCGCAGCGGCGGCATCGCCGGCCAGGTCGTCGAGGGGACCGTCGACCCGGCGGCCGACGACGACCGGGCCCGCGAGGTGCGCGATCTGCTCGCGCGGGTCGACCTGCGGGCACGCGCGGCCGCGGGCTCGCCCCAACCCGACCGCTTCGTCTACGTCGTGGTTGCCGGCGACGGCGAGTCGTTCGAGGTGCAGGAGACCGCGCTCGACGACGACACCCGCCGGCTCGTGGAGCTGGTGCTCGGCGGGCGGTGATCTGGACCGGGCTCGGCTCGGTAGTCGAGGCGCGGGCTCACTCCACGCGGTGGACCTTGTGCTGGGCGGCCTGGGCGCGCGGCCGGATGACCAGCTCGTCGATGTTGACGTGGGAGGGCCGGGTCGCCACCCAGACGATGGCCTCGGCGACGTCCTCGGCGACCAGCGGGTCGGGGACGCCGGCATAGATCGCGTCGGCCTTGTCCTGGTCACCGTCGAAGCGGACAAGGGCGAACTCCTCGGTCCGCACCATCCCCGGTGCGATCTCCGAGACCCGGATCGGCTCGCCGCACAACTCCAGCCGCAGAGTCTCGGTCATCACCTGCGTGCCGTGCTTGGCGGCGGTGTAGCCGCCGCCGCCCTCGTAGGCGACCCGGCCGGCGGTCGAGCCCACGTTGAGGATCAGGCCGTCGCCAGACGTCCGGAGCGCCGGCAGCAGGGCCTGGGTGACGTGGAGCGTGCCGAGCACGTTGACCTCGAACATCGCGCGCCAGTCGGCCGGGTCGGCCGACTCCACGGGCTCCGAGCCGAAGGCGCCGCCCGCGTTGTTGACGAGCACGTGGCAGAGCTCGCCCACCGCGGCGGCCAGCTCGGCCACCGAGGCGCGGTCGGTGACGTCGCAGGCGACCGCGACCCCCTCGATCTCGGCCGCCAGCTCCTCGACCCGGTCGGCCCTCCGGGCGGCGCAGAACACCCGGAAGCCGGCCTCGGCGAGAGCGCGTGCGGTGGCGGCTCCGATACCGCTGCTGGCCCCGGTGACAACGGCGGTACGTGGTTGGTCCATGACTGCGATTGTGCCGGTCGGGCGCCGGGTCGGGGTCGGCGCGGTGCGCCGGAGCCATCCGGGTGGCAGACTACTGGGTCGAATACCGTCGGATCGCGTTCCGGAGACGAAGGCAGGGGTCGATGGATCTACGTGCACTGGGCCTGGGCGCCGGGCTGTCGGGTGCCCTGTGCTGGGCCGTCATCTGGGCCGTCAGCCGGGCGGGCGACGTGGTCGGGGACCCGCCTGGCTGGGGAGACCCGGTCCGCTGGGTGGGGCCCGCCCTGCTCGGTGTCGCGCTCGCTGCGGCCGGGTCGGGGCTGGTCAGCAGGAGTGCGCCGTGGCTGCGTGCGATCGTGGCCCTCGC
>Ga0136617_10005817_pt1 | contig 11051 bp, 7 predicted proteins | sample AntDrymUQ3222106_2_FD_129672 | JGI IMG/M metagenome (GOLD analysis project Ga0136617, IMG submission 129672) | Polar desert sand microbial communities from Dry Valleys, Antarctica - metaG UQ322 (21.06) | ecosystem: Environmental > Terrestrial > Soil > Desert | place: Antarctica: Dry Valley...
AGGTAGCAGACCTCTTCGAACGAAGCGCCGCGCGCGAGGTCGTGGATGTCGTATCCGTAATACGCGAGCACGCCGCGATCGCCATCGAGGAAGCAGATCGCCGAAGACGCCGCAACGACATCCTCGAGCCCCGCCTTGGGCTTCGCTTCAGTGGACATGGGTTGATGATAGCAGCAGCTTTCAGCTGACAGCCGTCAGCTGTCAGCCAGAGCTGCTGCAGGAGCTTGCATTTTTGAGCTGAAGGCTGACAGCTGACGGCTGAAAGCTACTTCGCGACTTCCGGCCCGGTCAGCATCATGTCCTCACCCGTGAACTGCTGCATGATCGACAGGAGCCCGGTGTAGAGGAAGCCCACCTGGAAGAGCATCAGGAAGGGAATCGTCCCGTAGATGCCGTTTGTCAGGGCGTAGAAGACCGTCGCGGTGAAATACAGTCCGAGCGCGAGCTCGACCAGCGGCTGGATCCCCACCGACTGGTGGTACTTCTTCCCGACCCACTCGTCGGTCTGGCGCTCGATGCCGTATTTCGGCGTCCGCGCGAACTCGCTCTGCTTTCCGAACACCGCCTCGAAGACCGCGAGCGTGTTGTTGACGCACAGGCCGATGCCGATCGACATCAGGAACGGCAGGTATTTCAGCCGTGACTTCCAGTCGGGATACAGCTCCCGCTGCGACACCATGTAGAAATTGCAGAACGACATCGTCGCCAACCCGAAAAGCGGGATGTCGATGAGCAGCATCTCCGTCCACCCCATGCTGTACCGGACGTACATCGCCGGGAACATGAGGATGGACAGAAGGGACATCAGCAGGTAATTGAAGTTCGCCGACAGGTGGAAGAAGGCTTCCGCCTTGACCCCGAAGGGCTGGTCCGAGCGTAGGATCGCCGGCAACAGCTTCATGCAGGTCTGGATCGATCCCTTCGCCCACCGATGCTGCTGAGACTTGAAGGAATTCATTTCGACCGGAACTTCGGCCGGCGCCACCAGGTCGGGCAGGAAGATGAAGCGCCAGCCGCGCAGCTGCGCGCGATAACTCAGATCCAGGTCCTCGGTGAGCGTGTCGTGCTGCCACCCACCCGCGTCGGGGATCGCGTCGCGACGCCAGATGCCGGCCGTGCCATTGAAGTTGAAGAAACAGCCGGCGCGGTTGCGGCCGCCATGCTCCAGCACGAAATGCGCATCCAGCAGAATCGCCTGGATCTTCGTGAGCAGCGAGTAATCCTGGTTGATGTGGCCCCAGCGTGCCTGCACCATCGCGATTTTCGGGTCGGTCGCGAAGTACGGCAGCGTCCGCATCAGGAAGTCTGAGGTCGGGGTGAAATCCGCATCGAAGATCGCGATGAACTCTCCCGTGGCCACGCGGAGGCCGGCGTCCAACGCGCCGGCCTTATAGCCGGTACGGTCGACGCGGTGCAGGTACTTGATGTCGAATCCACGCGCCGCATGCCGCCGTACCGCAAGCTCCGCGATGCCGGTCGTCTCGTCGGTCGAGTCGTCGAGGACCTGTATTTCGAGCAGCTCGGTCGGGTAGTCCAGATCGCAGACCGACGCGATCAGGCGGTCGGCCACATACATCTCATTGAAAATCGGGAGCTGTACGGTCACGCGCGGCAGAACCGACGGCGGAGGCAGCGGCACCGGCGTCTTGTCCTTGTTCTTCATGTAAAGATAAACAAGGAAGTAGCGGTGCCAGCCATAAATGGCCAGCATGCTGAGTACAAAGAAATAGACAACGAGTATTAATGTCTCAGTGAAGTTCATACAGACATGAATGGGTCAGACGGCACAATCGACTATTCTAGATGTCGGTTGAGCTGGAAGTCAATTCGCATCAATGGCTTGCCTCGATGACGCGCCTGGAGTTGCGAGGCCTGCTGGACCAGGTTCAGGCCGGGTCGCTGACGCCTGAGGCCGCGCACGCCCGCCTCCTTCAATTCCTGCGCCACGCGCCGTTCGAGGACCTCGGTTTTGCCCGAATTGACCACCACCGCTCGATCCGGCAGGGCTTCCCCGAGGTCGTCTTCGGTCCGGGCAAAACTCCCGAGCAAATTGCCACGATTTCCGACCGAATTGTCGCGGCCGGGCAGAACCTGCTGGTGACGCGGACCACCCCCGAGGCTCACCGGGCTGTCCTCGAGAAGCTGCCGGGCGCAGCTTTCCACGACACAGCGCGCACAATCACCGTGCGGGTGGCCGAGCCCGATCCCGGCAAGGGGACCGTGGCGATCGCCGCGGCCGGGACGGCCGACCTTCCCGTGGCCGAGGAAGCGGCAATCTGCGCCGAGATGATGGGCAATACGGTGGATCGCCTTTACGACGTAGGAGTTGCGGGACTTCACCGGATCCTGGCGGTCCATGACCGCCTGACAACGGCGCGCGTGGTCATCGTCGTCGCCGGCATGGAAGGGGCGCTGCCGAGCGTGGTGGGAGGCCTCGTGGACGTGCCCGTGATCGCAGTGCCAACAAGCGTCGGCTATGGCGCCAGCTTCGGCGGAATCACGGCCTTGCTCGCGATGCTGAACAGCTGCGCCAGCGGCGTGTCGGTGGTCAACATCGACAATGGCTTCGGGGCTGCCGCCATCGCCAGCTCGATCAACCACCTGTAAACATCGGCTTGTCGGCTCATCGGGCTGTCGGCCGATCGATAAGTCGATGCGCCGAGAGGCCGATAAGCCGATGAATTTGCGCTATAGTTGACGATTGCCCTGACGGCGATAGCTCCACTCCTCTTCCAGATGCACGCCGGAACCCTGCGCGTCCTCGAATTCGATCGCATCGTTCGTGTCGTCTGCGGATACGCGCAGACGCCAATGGGCGCGGCGCGGCTGGCGGAGCTCGCGCCGCTCGCCGATCCGAGCGGCGTCGCGCGTGCGCTCGCGGCGACCGCCGAAACGGCGAAGTTTCTCGGGGATAACCAGATCGCTCTCCGAGCGCCGGAGGAGTTCCACGAGATCCTCCGGGCCCTCGACGTCGAAGGACGTCTCCTCGACCCGGCGCAACTCGTGACGCTCAGCGCCTTCCTCGCATCGGTGGACTCGACGGCGGCGGGTGTGCGCCGCGCGCGGGCGGCGTTCCCGATCCTCCGCGCGATCGCGGACATCGTCGCCTCCTTCGAGAACGAGATCGCGGACGTCCGCCGAAAAATCGACCCCGCCGGGGAGGTCGTCGACGATGCGAGTGCGGAGTTGCGTGGGATCAGAGACAGGTTGCGCAAGCAGCGGACGCGGCTGCGAGGAACGCTCGAGTCGTACCTGCGCGGCAAGGACACCGCCAAGTACCTGCAGCAGCAGATCGTCACCGATCGCAACGGCCGGTACGTGCTGGTGGTTCGCTCGGAGCACCGCTCGGCAATCCCGGGCATCGTCCACGGCAGCTCCGGCAGCGGTGCGAGCCTGTTTCTCGAGCCGCTCAGCACCGTCGAGATCAACAACGACATCGTCGCGCTCGAACAACAGGAGGCGGAAGAAGTGCGCCGCATTCTCCTGGCCTTGACGGATGCCTTCCGCCGCCGCGGGCCGGACCTGGAGCAGACGATTACAGCTGCGACGGAATTCGACGTCTTGCAGGCGCGCGCGCAATTCTCGCTGGCGGTGGACGGCATCGCGCCGAAGCTGGCCGAAGACGGCCGCCTCGAGCTGCGCGCATCACGTCATCCGCTGATGATCCCCGCGGTGCGGCGGCGCCTGGACTCGGGGGGAAAGGGGACAGCCATCTTTTCCGGTGGGAACAGCGCGGAAAAGGTGGCTGTCCCCTTTTCCCCGGTACCGGTCGACATCCTGCTCATCCCACCCGTCAGCGTGCTGGTGATTACGGGACCGAACACGGGCGGCAAGACCGTGGCGCTGAAGACCGCCGGCCTCCACGCGTTGATGGCGCAGGCGGGTCTCCTGATCCCCGCGGCCGAGGGTTCGCAAGTGCCGGTGTTCAAATGCGTCTTCGCGGACATCGGCGACGAGCAGTCGATTTCGGCGAGCTTGAGCACCTTCTCCGCCCACATCCGCAACGTCGTTGAAATGCATGCGTCGCTGGATCTGCCGGCACTGGTGCTGCTCGACGAAGCAGGCGCAGGGACGGACCCGATCGAAGGCGGGGCGCTTGCGATGGCGATGATCGACCAGTTCCGCAAACGCGGAGCGAAAGTTGTCGCGACGACGCACTACGATTCGCTGAAGACGTACGCGGCAACCACGGACGGTGTTGTGCCGGCGGGGTTCGGGTTCGATCCGCAGACCTTTGCGCCGACCTTTCGTCTCAATTACGGGTCTCCGGGCAGCAGCCTTGCGCTCGAGATCGCCGCGCGCCTCGGGATGCCAGCAGGGATCATCGAACAGGCGCGCTCATATCGCAGCGAACGGGAGACGCAGCTGGCGGAGCACCTGGCGCGCGTCGAGAAGGACCGTCAGTCGCTCGAGCACGAGCATCGGCTTGCCGCCCGCGAGCGCCACACGCTGGAAGAGACCGCGGCCAAGCTGCATACGCGGGATCAGGACCTGAAAAATCGGGAGGAAACGTTCCGCCGCCGGCTCAACGAGAAAATCGAAGAACGGCTGCGCGACGCGCGACGCGAGATCGACGCGGTGGTCGAGGATCTGAAAGGAAGAACCGAGAAGCTTGCGGCGGACGCCGAACGCCGGATGGCGCCGCGGCTGATCCCGACCGGGCAGACAGGGGCCGCCCGCAGCGACGCCCGCGCCGCCATCGACCAGATCGGCGAACGCCTTCGCGCGCCGGTGCAGCCGCCGGTCTCCCTCGCACCCGTCGATCAGCGGCGCGCCGCTGTCGGGGATCGCGTGATGGTCGGTGCGCTCGGTCTCGAGGGGGTCGTGCAGTCGCTGCACGATGGGTCGGCCGAAGTCGATGTGCGCGGCAAGCGTCTGCGGGCGAAGATCGACGAGCTGCGGGTCGTGACGAACGCCGCGACGGTGGCGGCGCAGCCATCGCGGATACACGTCAACGTCGACCTCCAGCCGCGCTCTGGTCTGATGACCGAGCTGAACCTGATCGGCAACAACGTGGACGAGGCCCTGACCCGCCTCGAGCGGTTTCTCGACGAATCCCTGATCACCGAAACAAAAACCCTGCGCATCATTCACGGCTACGGTACGGGACAGCTGCGTCGCGCGGTTGCGGATTTTCTGAAAACACACCCGCTCGTGGCGAACTATGGCCCAGCGCCGGAGAATCAGGGTGCAGGCGGGGCGACGGTGGTGGAGTTGAAGGACTAAGCAGATTGGCCCTTTTCCCCGCGTCCTTTATCGACGACCTGAAGTCGCACGCCGACATCGTGCAGATCGTGCAGGAGCGCGTGCCGCTGCGCCGCGCGGGGAGCTCGTGGAAGGGGCTGTGCCCGTTTCATGGCGAAAAGACGCCATCGTTCAACGTGCACGGCGACAAGGGGTATTTCAAGTGCTTCGGGTGCGGCGTGGCCGGTGACGTCATCAAATTCATCGAGCTGTACGACAAGCTGCCGTTTCCCGAAGCCGTCCGGCAGCTGGCCGTGCGGGTCGGCCTTCCGGTCCCCGAGGCGGAAGGGACGAAGGAGGACGCGGAGGCGAACCGTGATCGCGAAGCGCTGCTGAAGGCGCACGAGGTGGCAGCGTCCTGGTTCCGCGAGCAGCGCGCCGGCCCCGCCGGGGCTCCCGCACGCCGGCAATTGAAGGATCGGGATGTCTCGGCGGAGACGATCGAGCTGCTCGGCATCGGCTATGCGCCGGCAAGCCGCGATGGCCTGAAAACGCGTCTGATGAAAGAGGGCTTCGCTCCGGCGGTGCTCATTCGCTCGGGCCTGGTGGTCCAGCGCGATGAGGGCACCCTCGTCGACCGGTTCCGAAACCGCATGATGATCCCGATCCATCGCGACAATGGAGCGATCGTCGCGTTCGGGGGGCGCGCCATGGACGCGGGGCAGCAGCCCAAGTACCTGAACTCCCCGGAAACCCCGATCTATGTGAAGGGAAGGACGCTCTACGGCCTTCATCTCAGCAGGGCGGCGATCTCGAAGGCGAAGTACGCCGTGATGGTCGAAGGTTATTTCGACGTGGCGCAGGCGCTCCAGGCGGGGATCGGCAATGTCGTCGCGTCCTCGGGAACGGCCCTGACGCCGATGCAGGCACGCTTGCTGAAACGATTCGCAACGAAAGTCGTCCTCAGCTTCGACCCCGATGCGGCTGGCCAGGGGGCCGCGGCGCGGACGTCCGAGCTGCTCGTGGCGGAAGGGTTTCAGGTAAATGTGGCGACGCTGCCGGCCGGAGACGATCCTGATACGTTCATTCGCAAGGCTGGCGGGGCCGCGTACCAGGAAAGGCTGCGGAATTCACGCCAGTACCTGGACTATCTGCTCGATCGTACAGCGACCGAACACGACTTCACGAAAGACGACAGCCGGCGGGAATTTCTCAGCCGGATGCTGACAGTGGCTGCGCGCATCCCGGACGCCGCGGCGCGGGATAGTTTCGCCGACCGGCTTGCGCACAAGGCTCGTATTACGGAAGAGGTAGTGCGCGCCGAGATTCGAAAGGCCGCCGTGCATCGCCAGACGGCGGTCGAAGAGCGGAAGCTGCCGGCGCCAGGCCAGGTGAAACAGGCCGAAAAGGGCCTCATCTGGGCTCTCCAGCACCAGCCCGCGGAGGCGATGGAGGCGCTCCTGGGGCTCGACAATGACGATCTGACCGGGTTGGCGGCCGAGGCAATCCTTCAACAGGCCCGATCCCTGCAGGGAACACCGCCAGAGGCTTTACCGACGACGCTCTTGGAGCGTCTAACCAGGGGTGAGGCCGGCCTGGTCGAGGACATCAGCCGGCCGTCCAGCGCCCCGGCGGATCCGGCCGATTGCGTCCGAACACTCAAAAAACGGCGATTCGACCGCGAGCGCGCGGCGGTGCAGCGCGAGATCGATCGCCTGCAGGAAGAGGGGGCCGCGCGGTTCGAAGACGAAATCGTGACCCTCTGGGCCCGGAAGCAGGACCTCCTGCGCCGGATCGAAGCTTTTAACGACTAGGAGAAGAACGCGGTGTCGATCGAAGAAAAATACGATGAAGTGAGGCAGCTCATTTCCATCGGCAAAGAAAAGGGATACCTGCTGTACGACGAGGTCAACGATCTCCTCCCTGCCGACATCACGTCGTCAGACGAGCTCGACGACCTGTTCAGCACGTTCAGCAGCGCCGGCATCGAGGTCGTCGACTCCGAGAAGACGTACCGCGAAGAGAAGCTTCTCGATCGCACCGGGGAGGGGGCCGAGGAGGTCGAGCTCGATCTCACGCCCGGAGCCCTCGACAAGACCAACGATCCCGTTCGCATGTATTTGCGCGAGATGGGGACGGTTCCCCTTCTGACGCGTGAAGGTGAAGTCGAGATCGCCAAACGCATCGAGCGCGGAAAGCTCGCGGTCATCAAGTCCATCTCGAGGACCCCGACGACGACGCGCGCGATCATCACGATGGGCGACCAGCTCCGTGCCGACGAGCGGAGCGTGCGCGAGTTGGTGATCTTCAACGACGAGGAGATCACCGACGAGAAGATCGATGACCGCAAGCGGCAGATCCTCCGCCAGATCGACAACGTCCGCAAGGCCTGGCAGGGGCTCGAAAAGGCGAAGGAGAAGCTCGGGAAGATCCCCCGCGGCTCGACAACGCGCGAGAAGCGGAAGTACCGTCGCGCCCGCTGGGAGGCGCTGCGCGCCCGCGTCGAGCTCTCGAAGCTGATTCGCAAGATCGAATTCACCGAGCTCGTGAAGCGCCGCCTGATCGACCAGATCAAGGAAGGCGTCGAAAACGTGATGCGCCTGAAGCGCGAGGTGGATCAGATCGAACGCCAGGTGAATCCGAAGACCGGCAGGAAGAGCCGGCTGAAGGAAGAGGAAAAGAAGAATCTCGTCCGGCGCCAGAAGGACGTCCGGGCGCAGATGAAGACGATGGCGGAGGAGCTCGAGGAGACGCCCGAGCAACTGATGCGGACGCTCGAGACTATCGCGCGCGGCGAGATCCAGGCCGAGCAGGCGAAGAAGGAGCTGGTCGAAGCGAATTTGCGTCTCGTCGTCTCGATCGCCAAGAAGTACACGAACCGCGGGCTCCAGTTCCTGGACTTGATCCAGGAAGGGAACATCGGTTTGATGAAGGCGGTCGACAAGTTCGAGTACCGCCGCGGCTACAAGTTCTCGACATACGCGACGTGGTGGATCCGGCAGGCGATCACGCGCGCGATCGCGGACCAGGCGCGGACGATCCGCATCCCGGTCCACATGATCGAGACGATCAACAAGCTGATTCGCACCTCGCGCGCGCTGGTGCAGGAGCTCGGCCGCGAGCCGACCTCGGAGGAGATCGCGAAGCGGATGGACATCCCGGTTTCGAAGGTCCGCAAGGTCCTGAAGATCGCGCAGGAGCCGATCTCACTCGAGACGCCGATCGGGGAGGAGGAAGATTCGCATCTTGGCGACTTCATCGAGGATCGCCAGGTGGTGTCGCCGTCGGACGCCGTCATCAACCTGAATCTGAAGGAGCAGACCGACGCGGTCCTGAAGACACTGACGCCGCGCGAAGAAAAGGTGATCAAGATGCGGTTCGGCGTCGGCGACGGGAGCGAGCATACGCTCGAGGAAGTCGGCCAGAGCTTCGCCGTCACCCGCGAGCGTATCCGTCAGATCGAAGCCAAGGCCCTGCGCAAGCTGCGGCATCCGTCGCGCAGCCGCAAGCTCAAGGCGTTCCTGGAGGGCCGTACGTAGGCCAGCAACTGCTGCCTTTTCGTCTGTTACACTGGCCGGCGGGCCCATAGCTCAATGGTTAGAGCCGCCGGCTCATAACCGGCTCGTTCCAGGTTCGAGTCCTGGTGGGCCCACTTCACCCTACATCCTGCACGCGCCGCTCACGACGGGCGCCGCCGCTGGCGGCGCGGCGCTGACATCCAGAAACTGCACGAGTGGAGGGATCGTAGGCGCCAGCGTGATTGACACGCGAAGGTCTCCGCGTTCGCATTTCATCGTCCAGACACCGCGGAGCGCGTTCTCGACTGAGTCGAAGGATTTCGGTGCAGCGCACTGGCCCACCCTGGTCTTCAGGTCCTCGATTTCTTTCCGGCGCCGTTCCTTCGAGCGATCGAGATAGAGATTCATCGCTGCCACACGATCAGCCTCCTGGTCGTCCCACTTCATGATCAGGCGCGACACCGCGTCCCGCGCTTGCACGAGCGCATCGGACGGCTGCGGCATACGCGGCTGCAGGCCACCGGTCTTTGCGAGGAGTTCGAAGGCATTGGCCACGGCGCCGCCACCGGTGTAGGTCAGGTTGCCGAAGGCAATCACCCCCACGCCGTATTCGGGCAACCACTGCATCAGCGTTCCGAATCCCGGAAGGCCGCCGCTGTGCGCGACGATGTGATTGAAGTCGCAGGTCTGAGAAATCCGCAGGCCATACCCGTAGCCGCCGGCATTGAGTTGCGGCTTCCCGGCGGACGTGAGTCCAGCGGACGCCGGTCGCGACCGCCAGATCTGCTGCATCTCCCGTAATGATGCGCGGCTGACTGGGCCAGGCTCGGGTTCGTCACGGGGAGGCCACGCTGCGAGGAAGGTGCCAACGTATCGTCCGAGATCGTCGAGCGACGTGAGCATCCCGCCCATGGCGCCGAACGCCCCGTCGGGCAACGGCGGCTCTTCCTTCCAGATGTTGTCTTCCCAACGATACCCACCTGCGATGCGCTCCTTCGGCACCGCACCCGGCTCGAGGGTGGTCGATTTCATTCCCAGCGGGCGAAGGATCGCCTCGGCGACGTAATCCCGATACGGCTTGCCTGAAACATTCGTGACGATCCGTCCCAGGATTGCAAAGCCGTAGTTGGAGTACTCGTACGCGACACCGGGCGTGTTCGAGAACGGAATGCCCTTTCGCACCATCTCGCTGAGCTGCGCTTCGGTGGCGGCGAGCTGCTGATCCCCCCACGGGTTGTCTTCTGGAAATCCTTCTGCATGCGATAGCAGATGACGGATGGTGATGCGTGGCGAGTCACTGCTTGGGTACCTGAGACTCTTCAACTCCGGAACATAACGCTCGGCAGCGTCGTCCAGCGACAGCTTCCCTTCGTCGCGCAGTTTCACGATCGCCATCGCCGTGAAGCTTTTTGTCATCGACGCGATGCGAAAGACCGTGTCGCGTGTGACGGGCGCCTTCGCCGCGATATCGCGGTGACCGGCGACGCCGACGTGCGCCACCGCGCCGTCGATGACGATCGCCCACGCAGCGCCGGGGACGTGCATCCGCTCCACGAAGGCAGCCGCCTGGCGATCGATTTCCGGAAACGCAGCACTCAGCTTCGAACGTCGGTCAGGGTCAGCGAAGATTGCCGGCGGGTTGGTTCCGGCGGCCGGCCGGGCCTGTGCAAACACGCGGATGCCGCGTGACGGTATCGTCAGCGCCGCGACAACGGCCGCGAGCAGGAGGAGCGTTCGAAATTTCATATGACCTCAGAACAGGAGTTCAGGACGCTTCAGAACGACCCGATCGCCGGCAGTGACGATACCTTCGCGCAGGACACGGGCATAGAACCGGCTCCATCCGGGATGGATCTTCTGAGAGACGCGACCGAAGTCGCCGTCCCTGAACGATCCCGCAATCTGCTTGCAGGGTGATGTGGATTTCGTGATCTCCAGCAGGACGTCACCGATCTCGATCCGCGCGTCGGGTCTCATCGCCGTCCAGTCGATGCCGGCAAGCGTCAGGTTCTCCCCTATCGTGCCCGGACGGATCGGGTGCCCTTCCCCCTGCAGCGCCTCGATCAGCTCGGACGAATACAGGCAGACGGCACGATCCGGCCCGCCGTGAAACATCCGGTGCTCCTGCCGGTCCCCCTCGACCCCTTCTGCCCGGACGTGGGCCCATGGTCTCGGCTGCTTCGGCACCCCGCCATCGGACACGTTGATCGATTGCAGGATGCCGTGAAACTCGTTAGGGATTTCCAAAGGTCGATTACTTCCCGCTCAGATACAGGACGTTCGGGGCGCCCGATCGCGCCAGGGCAATATCGGGGAACTTGTCGCCGTTGACATCACCGATGGCGAAGC
>Ga0136617_10005818_pt1 | contig 11050 bp, 8 predicted proteins | sample AntDrymUQ3222106_2_FD_129672 | JGI IMG/M metagenome (GOLD analysis project Ga0136617, IMG submission 129672) | Polar desert sand microbial communities from Dry Valleys, Antarctica - metaG UQ322 (21.06) | ecosystem: Environmental > Terrestrial > Soil > Desert | place: Antarctica: Dry Valley...
CGGGGCCGGGCTTGTTGGGGCACCTGTCTTCGCTATTGGGCACGCCATCGCCGTCACGGTCACGCGGCGCTTGGTCGCCGGGCGCCGGACCAGCCGACGGCTTGACCGGGCATCCGCTGTCGGTGCCAGGCTTGTTGGGGCACCTGTCCTCGCTATTGGGCACACCATCGCCGTCACGGTCACGGGGCTTGCCGGCCGAGGCGGGAAGTGATGACGTTGACAGGGATGGTCCGGGTGCCGGCGGCCGATCGACGCCGCCCGGTTGGGGCAGGGGGCTCTGTTGCTCGGGTGCCGCGCCGTCGTGCGTCGAGCGTGAGCCTTCGCCGTGCCAGTTGCCGGCACCGGGCGCCATGTAAGCCCCGGGGCGGGGAGCGCGGGTGCGGTCGCTGGCCACACCCCCGCTGGCACGTGGCGTGCCGGCGGCCTCTCCGCCGCGGTCAGGCCGCTGAACGTTGGCCCTGTTGTTGGCACCCTGGGACAGGTGCCGCTCGACGGCGAGCGGCCGCGCGGTTGCCGGCGCGGGGGACCGGATGGCCTGGTATTCGTCGTGTCGTGGGCTGCTTATGTCCAAGTCTGGTGTCATGGCAAGCGCCGCGGAGATCGCCAAGACGCCGCCAAAGGCCAGGCGGCGCGCGGCAGCAAAAGGACGTTCCCGCGCTCCCGCGGACTCCTGGCGCAAAGAGAGCGGCGCGTCGTGCGCGACGAAGCCCGTTACGGGCGCGGGAGCGATCAGGCCGTCCGGTAGACGCACTCGCGGCGTCAGACGAGTTTTGCCTAGGGCTAGCGTCGGCACCCCAGCGATCTGGGCCGCGCAGCCCAGCAGGCACAGCGCCTCCAGCGCGACCAGGCCGGTGGCGGCCGACAGGTCGCCCGCGAGCAGGATCGCTGTGGTGACGACGCTGTCCACGGCGATACTCGCGATCACCCCCAGACCAAGCTCGGTGAGCGGTCGCTCGATCGAAAGCAGCGGGACGAAGGCCATGCCCGTGCAGACAAGCAGGAACCACAGCGTCAGCACGACGCGCACCGGGCTCTGCACGTCGGCAGCGACGAGGGCGGCTAGGAGGGCGCCTGAGAGAACGATGACGAGCGGCCAGAGCTGGCGCCTGCTTGTCATGGCGGCCCCCGCGGCGTCCGGGCAAGCGCGAAGACCGTCGCGTCGTGGTTGTGGAAGACCGCCGCGAAGCGGGGAGAGGCGCGCAACGAGCGCTCGATCCGGTCGAGGCTTCCGGGCGGCATCACGCCAAGCTCACTGACCTCGATTTTCTGGCTGCGCGTGATAATGACGAACGCGCCGTTGCGTGACGGGTCGCCCATCCACTCCGCCAGCACCCTCGCGGGACGCGCCAGGACGCGCCTACGCGACGCAAGCGGCTCCTGAGCGATCGTGACGTAGTCCAGGCGCTCGTAGTTCTTGAATTGGGCGGGATAGTTGTGGGTGCCTTCGATGAGCAGCGCCCCCGAGGACGCGTGCGTATAGACGTAGCGCGCCGCCGAGACCTCCGCGGGTGTGAAGTAGTACTGGTGCTCCTTGCCGTAGTAGGCGAAGAGGAACGCCGCCAGCAAGACGGACCCGACAGCCGCCGTCGCGATCGCCGGCCGCCACGACCGACCGCGCGCCTTTGCGGACGCGAGCACGGCGTGCCCGGCGAGGAACGCCAGGAACGGGAGGGCGAACAGGTAGATCCGAAACAGAATCTCGCCGTCGTAGTCACCGCTGAGGAAGAGCAGCAGCGGCGCCAGCGCGAGCACCACCGCCGGCCGGTTGAGGCCGCGGCTGCGCCACTGGCGCAGCGCGCCTGCGAGGGCCAGCACGGCTACCCCCACGACGAGGGCGCGCGCGACACTCGACACGAGTACCTGCCCTTGGCTTAGCTGCGCGATGTCGGTGAGGCTTGACTCGGTCGTCACCCACGGCAGGCGGATCTTCTCGGACAGCGTTGCCGCGCGGCCGTCGACATAGTTGATTGCGAAGACGAAGTCCCACGCAGCGGTAAGCGCTAGGGCCACGACCGGCAGGCTGCGCACGCCGCAGATGTGAAACAGCACGAGGACGGTGAGTGCCAGGATGACCATGACCGCGGTCAGGGCGTGGCTGGCGGCGATCACCGCCAACAGCAGCACGGCGAGCCCCACCATCGCGGCGCGCATCGCGTTCTCGCTCGACCGTTCGCCGGGGCGCGCCCACGGCTTCGGCCGGTGCTGCTCTCCGTTGGCCGGGCGCGCGAACCTCGGCAGCCATTTCAGGACGATGCCGATGACGATGAGATAGAGAAAGAACGCGAAGGCCTGGGGCGAGAAGTAGTCCTGGCCGACCCAGCAGGTGATGAGAAACAACCAGCCGCCCAGCCAAACCGCGCGCCGGTCGCGCGTCAGGGCGCTGAACACGAACAGCACCGCACCGAGGATCAGCACGTTGAAGAAGACCGATCCCCACATCGCGAGCCCGAGCGTGTCGTCGAGCCCGGCGATGTCGGTCAGCAGGCTGTCGAGTGCGAAGAACCCCGGCCAGTTGTGGTAGACGTCAAGCGCGTGGATGTCCGTCGCCACGCTGCCGTGACGCTGGATGTAGTCAACGATCCCGACGTGCTTCCACGCCCAGGAGTAGCGCAACGTGCCATAAACGATCGTCGGCGTGGCGTGCAGGAACGCGATCAGCGCGAGCAGATGCGCAGTCAGCAGCCAACTGCGCTGGGGGCACCTGTGCACGAGCGCGGCGAAGCTCATCGTCAGCACGAGCAGCGCGGCGAAGTAGCTGGCGGGTAGCACCGACATGAGACCCAGATCGGTCATCGCGCCCGGGTCGATCGCACTCAGCGAGACGACCCACAATCCCACCGCGACCGCCAGCGCGGCTGGCATAGCCGCGTGCTCCAACGCGAGCTTTCCGATGATCGGCCGCACGCTACGAGCCATCCGCGGAATGCCGGCACCCTGATTGCCCGCGCGACAGAGCGCTCTCGCCGAGGATCTGCGCGAGCACCGGATCGATGTTCCACCGCACCCACGCCCGGCTGCGCCCGTAGTGAGCGGACTTCGCCAGGTTCGCCGAGACGTGATGCAGCCAGGCCAGCAGGACAAGGGTGCGCGTCCGTACGCTCGTGGACGGATCGCCCTGCGCGACGACGCGGGCCACAGGCAGCTCCTCGGTTCGCCACCGCGGATCGCGAAGCATCTGCACCACGACCGCGCCGAGTTCACGCCGCTCGACTTGCATCCGCGCCGTCATCAGCAAATGCAGCAGGTCGAGCTGCGCCAGCCCTCGCTCGCAGCCCTGCTCCCAGTCGACGATGCCGAGCACAGCCCGAGCGTCCGAGCTCATCAGGAGGTTGCCGGGGCACAGATCTCCGTGGACCTGGCTCGTTAGGAGAAGCCTGTCGCCCAGGACCTCGCGCAGCTCGTCGCGCAGGCAATCGACCGCCCTCGCTGCCTCGGACAGGCGCGAACGGCGGGCGATGACCGAACATAGCCGGGCCAGCGGGAGGGCGACCCAGTCTCTCAGCAGCTCGTCGTCGACGCGCGCCACCTGCCGGGTGGCCTCGTGCAGTGGCCGGATCGCCGTCTCGGCGGAGACCAGCAACTGCTCGTGGCTTCCAGGGTCCCGCAGCAGCCGATCGCCTGCGATGCCCGGCAGGCAATTCTCGACGACGAAGCACTGACCGTCCGCCACGCCGCTTGAGAGCACCTGCGGAACAAGTCGCGCCCAGCGCTCAAGGGTGGGGATGCCTCGCAGCCGCAGGATGGTGTCATGTTGGAGTCGTAGCGAACGCTGTGCCGCCTTGCTCGTGGCGAGCTTGACGAACGCTGACGGCGCCGCTCTCGGTGGGCCGACCATGCTCACCGCCACGTCGTTGCGTGTGCACAGGTGCCCCTGCAAATGCCATCCCGCACGCTCGGGCTCGCGTGACCGCAGATCGTCGAGAACCGTCTGCCGCGCGCGCGCCCCACGAACGATCCGCCACACGTGCAAGCCCCAGATGCGCGCACTCGACAGCGCCAGCAGCGCGTGTGTTCGCCACCAGCGCCGGTGAGCGTGCCGCAGGTGGCCGGCGATGATCGCCGTCGCCACCGTGGACTGCGCCGCCAGCCACCCCAGCCCCAACCCCTCGATGCCGAGTGTGGCGAGCAGCGGTAGCCCGAAGGCGAAGACGAGGCCGCTAAGCGCGACGTTCGCGCCGATGACCGCCCGCATCCTGCGCTGCACCCGCGCGACGTTCGTGTAGGTCACGAAGATCATCCACGGTAGCGCCGAGAGGGCAAGCAGCCTCAGCAGCACGACCGATTCGCGGGAGTAATCTCCGCCGAGCAGCCCGAGGATGAGGGGCGCGGCGACAACCACGACGGCGACGGCGGGCACCGTTAGTCGGGCCGTTTCGAGCACCGTGCGGCGGCAGTGGGCCCGCAGCAGGGATGGATCGAGCGAGGCCTCGGCAATCATCGACACGCCCATGCCGCCGGCGATGAGGTACAGCGCGTAGGCGATCGACCAGGAGACGAAGTAGTACGCGCTCGCCTCAGGCCCCAGGACACCCAGCACGATCAGCGGTAGCACCCCGATCGTGACGGTCAAGATGAGATACGCGGCGTAGTCGGCAGCGAGGTAGCGCGCGATCTGGCCGGCTGCGACCGTCTGCTCCTGTCCACGGGTGGCCCGCACGTGGCGCGGGATCAGGCGACGGAACAGCAGCAGGTTCAGCGGAACCACGAGCGCCAGTAGCGGCACAGTCCACGCCACAAACGCGCCGAGTGTCGGCGCGATCGCTACCAGGACAACGAGCAGCGCGATCTTCGTGACGGCGTAGACAAGGTTCTCGACCGGAACCCAGCCAGCTTGACGAATGCCGGCGAAGACGCTGTCCTGGAGGACGAAGATCGTCCAGGCCATCGTGCTGGCGACGAACCACAGCGCGAGCTCGGGACGTTCACTGAGGAACCCAAGCCGCGGCGACCAAATGTCGAGCCCCGCGAGGAAGATTACGCTGGCCACTGCCGACGCGCCGAGCGCGACGGCGTAGGAGCGTGTGACGAAGCGCGCCGTCGTGTCGCCCGCTGTGGGCAGGAACCTGTTGAGCGCGCTCTTGAGGTTGACCTGAGCCAGGTTGGCGAGCAGCGTCATCGCTGAGATCAGCGCCGCGCTGACACCGACGGCGGCCAGCGAGTAGGTGCGCGCCGCCACCACCCAGTAAACGAGACCAAGTGCCGACGTCAACCCCGAGCCCAGGACCAGCGCGTAGCCGTTGCGATACAACGGCAGCTGCAGGCGCGTCCTGAACCAAGGCATCGGTGCGCGGGCCACGACCGCGGTCGCGATCGCGGATCCCTTCATCGCCACACCTTCACGCTGTCGACCAGCAGCGCGCTCGGAAACGTCGTCGAGGAGCCCGGCGCACCGGGCCACTGCCCGCCGACGGCGAGGTTGACGATCAGGTACATCGGTGTGCTCGGGACGACAGCGCCACGCACGCGCCAGCGCACCACCCCGTCGACGAGCCAGGCGAGGTTGCCAGGCCGCCAGTCGATCGCGAACGTGTGCCAGCCGCTCCGCAGCCCCCCGTCGGCCCACCGCTCCCCGCGCTGCTTCGCAGTGCCGTTCGGAGCCCGCCAATGCAGGTGAAACTCGACGACCTCGGGGCGCTGGCCGATGATCTCCATGACGTCGATCTCCGGCTTCGACGCGCGGTTAACGGGCAGCAGCCAGAACGCCGACCACAAGCCCTTCCCCGTGGGAACGCGGGCCCGAATCTCGGCGCGGCCATAACGAAAGGCAAACTTCGGCCTGCTCGAGCCGCGCCCCGGCCCGGAGCTGATCATCCCCGACACGTAGCGGTGGATGCCGCCGTCCGAGCCGCGCGGCCGGCTCCGTTGCGCGACGAGCCGCAGCGCGCCGCCGCGCACGCGAACCTGCTCGGGCCGGTTCCACTGCAGCTCATGGTTGCTCGCGATCGTGCAGCCGCGGACCGCCCACCAGTAACAGGTGCGCCAACGGCTGCGATCGATCTGCGACCCGTCGAAGTCCTCGCGTAGCATGAGTTGCGGCGACGAGCGCGAGCCGGCGCTGTGTCGGACCGTCACGACGCCCAGGGCAGCCGCCGCCATCGCCACGACGAGCAACAGCGCCGCCTTACGCATCTCTGAACCGCAGCGCGCGCTTGACGAGTCCGCGCGCCGCCGCGTCGGCCGCCGTGAGCGGGACGCGCTCGAAGCGGTACTCCGAATACGCCACGGGCCGCGCACCGAGCTTCTCCTTGAAGCGCGCGAGCGAGACCGAGGCGCCGCTCTCACCCATGTGGTAATGCCTGCAGCCGGCGTCGCACGCATCGCGGATCGCAAGCCAGTGCAGCAGCTCGTTAGCCGCGACCGGACCAGCCAGCTCCTTATCCATCGCGCCGCGCGTGTAGCTCGCATCGGCACCGAGCAACACGACGATCGAGGCGACGGCGACCCCGTCGCGGTAGGCGACCCACACCCGCAGCGACGCGCCCATTGCCCGCGCGATGAAGTTGAACTTCGCGAGCGGGTCGCGCCGGCGAGCGCGCAAGCGCGCGAGCGCGAGCGGCTCGTGCTGAGCTTGCGCCCAGCGCCTGACCGAGGAGCCCAGCAACGTGTGAAACTCCGCCAGCAGCTCCTCGCTGCAGCCGCATTCGATGTGAAGCCCCGAGCGCTCGGCCTTGCGCACGCCCCGCCGCGCCGAGGACGCGAAAGCTCGCTGCCATACGTCGTCGACGCCGCCTTGGAGGTCAAGCACATGAGCGCGGCGCGGCAGCGAGGTGACCTCAAGAGAGTCAGTCGCGTGCGCCCACAGGTCAGCATGCAGGGGATTGGGTCGGATACTCGTGCGCAGCGCGGGCAGTGAGGCGAGATCGGCGGCGATGAGCGACAGTTCCGCCGCCTCGATCGGCGCGTCCGCCACCATGCCGCCCATCCCCCATGCGTGAGGTAGGGACCCCTGGGGTGCCAGCGCGCGCGGGAACGGTCCTCTGCGGCGCGCCAGCGGCAGGATCATCCGCCTCCCGCGACTCGTCTCATAGAGGCGGCTCGCATCCTCGTAGCGGCCGGTCGCGCAGATCGCGTCAGTCCACTCGGGCGTCTGGAATGCGAGCGCTTCGCGATCGGCGCCGAGCAACTCGCGCCAGACGCCGCGCGGCGCCGGGGTCGTCACGAGGAGCGGTGCGCTGCGACGAGCAGCCGGGCGCCGGGGATGTCCGAGCGCCGCCATCGCGCCGCTCATCGCAGGGCTCTCGCGCGAGCCGACGCGCGCTCCACGAACGGCTCGACTCCCGCGCGACGAAGCGAGCGCCAGGCGGTCCGCCGCAGCGGTCGGGGCCCCGGCGGGCGCCGCGCTACGTCGAGCATCTTCAGCAGCGCCTCGGCGCTCGTCCCGGCCCTGACGACGATGCGCGGTATCGCGTAGTGGTCATCAGACGCCGAAGCCACCCCGTCGGCCACGGCGTATGCATTCGCCAACCCGGCGCGGCGAACCTCCTCGCGCACGCGCGGCGAGTAGTAGCCATGCGGGTACGCGAAGGAGCTGACGGGACCGACGACGGCGCCAAGCGCCCGCCTGCTGGCCACAATCTCCTCACGCGCGCGCGACCGCGCGACCGCGTCGAGCTGGACGTGCGTGTGCCCGTGCGCTCCGCACTCTACGCCCGCTTGGCAGATCGCGGCGATCTGCGACCAGCTCATAAGTGGCCGGTCGCCTTCGCCGTGGCGCTGCAGCCACGCGCTCGTGGCGCCCACGTGCCCCGTCGTCACGAACACGGTGGCTGTCAGGCCGTAGCGCACGAGCTGCGGCCAAGCGGCCGTGTAGAAGTCCTCGAACCCGTCGTCGAACGTGATCGCCACCGCGCGGGCGGGAAACGCTGCGCTGCGGCTGAAAGCCCGCCGCGCGAGATCGCTGGCTGTGAGCGTGCTATAACCCTCGCTCGCCAGAGCATCCATGTGCGACGCAAACAGCGTTGGGCTCACGGCCCATGTCGCGAAGCGCGGATCCACCACGTCGGCGACACTGTGATACAGGAGCACCGGGAAGCGCTCGCCGTTCACGTCGCCCTCGCGGTCTTGCGGCGACTCGCGACGTACGCGAACGGCCCCGCGAGCATCCCAAGCCGCTCAAGCCGAACGAGCGCCGGCGGATATCCGGCCGGTAGACGGGCATTCTTCGCCGAAGCCGTGCTGAACACGTATGAGGCCGCGGCGGGCAGACGCCGCGTCGCGGACCCCAGCAGACGCGGCCGGTCGAGCACGCACTTCGTCAGATAGGCCGTTAGGCCGACGCCGTAGCCATACACCGAACGTTTCAGCGCGCGCGGATCGCGCGAATGGCGATGGCGCACGATCGCCATGGGTTCGTACACTAGGCGATGACCGCGCTGAAGCACTTCAAAAAAGGCGGACAGGTCATCGCCGCCCATCGCGCGCGTTCCGGCGCCAAGCGCCGGGTCAAAGCCGCCCTGGTCGATCAGCGCCGAGCGCGCAAAGGCCATGTTCGCGCCCGAGCCAAGCTTGCCGGCCGCAAACGGAAACAGTGGATCGCTCGGGCGGTTGGCAGCGAGGTCAAACACGCACCGGGTGGCGCCCTTGTCATAACCTGCGTAACCCTCAAGCAGCACTTGCGAACGCGTCACGAGCTCGTAAGGCACGATCTTGCCGGTTACGCAACCGACATCGGGGGCACTTGCGAAGGCCTCAACGATGCGCTGGAGCCAATGCTCATTGGCGACGACGTCGTCGTCGGTGAACGCCACGAGCGGAGTTGTCACCTCACGCAGCCCACGATTGTGAGCGGCCGCAAGGCCAAGCCTCGGGCCCTCGACATACCTCACCGGCCCGAGTTGGGCGTAGCGGGCCACGACCGCTGGCGTGTGATCGCCGCCGGGGGCATCATCGACGACCACGACGAGCGTCGGCGGGTGGGTCTGCGCCAGCAGCGAACGCAGACAGCTTTGGAGCTCTCGCGGACGGTTGCACGTCGCCACGACAACGCTGGCCGCAGTCATCGCGCGTACAGACCCGGCCGTGCGCCGGCCGCATAGCCCGCAACGGTTGCGCCCAGCCCGAGGACGATCGCGCCCGCGCGCGCGAGCCCCGCGGGCTCGCCCCGCAAGAACGCGGCGAAGCCATCGCGGACCCCGGCAGGCAGCGCCCGGCGCGCGTAGCTGCGCTCGCTCTCGAGCGCGCGCCGACGGCCACAGCGGCGGGCGACCTCGGCCTTCGACAGGCCCTCCGCATGACAGCGAGTGACGAAGTAGCCCAGTCTCGTCCGCTCCTGCCCCACGCGGTGTCCGACTCGCGTGGCGGGGTCATAGACAACTATCCCTTCGGGGAACTGCTGGCCGAGCCTGATGCAAAGATCGGTCTCCTCGCAGCCCAGGCGGTCCGCTCCGACGCGCCCAAGCCCATCCGCGAAGCCTCCGACACGCTCAATCGCCTCGCGTCGGAAGGACATGTTGGCGCCAATCAGGTTGCGCACTGGCGAGCGTTTCACGGGCTGTCCGCGGTAACTGCAGCCCACAACCCAGTCAAACTCCGCCGGCATCCAGCCCGGACGCCGACCGTCAAAGACGGGCAACACCGCACCCCCCGCTCCGAAAACCCGCGGGTCCCGATACGCCGCCGCGAGCCGCTCTATCCAGTCCGACGCCGCGAGCGCGTCATCGTCGAGGAACGCGACCACCTCACCGTGCGCCGCGCGCACGCCGGTGTTGCGCGCGCCCGCGAGGCCCGGGGCCGCATCGTTCTCGATCGCGATGGCGTCAGGGGCCTCCGCGCGTACAAACTCAAGGAGCGCACGGTTGTGGTCGACAACCACGATCACCTCGCGCGGGCAAACAGACTGCTCACGCAACGATCGCAGCGCGTCGAGCAGCTCGCTGGCGCGCGCCCTTGTATAGGTGCAAACAACGACCGAAATCGTCGGTGGCGCCGGGAAGGGGGCGTCAGCCGAAAGCATCAAAGACCTCCAATTGAGGTTGAAAAGGCGAAGTCGGCCTGCCGCGACCCCGCAGCTGCGAGCGCTCGCGGACGATCGTGCGCAGCACCCTGTAGCCGTCCCGGAACGTGCTCAGGTGGCTGAGGCCGTAGATGCGACGGCCCTCGTGACTTGGCACCTCGGCGACCTTCATGCCAGCCGCGAGCACCCGCACATTCATGAACGTCTCGATCTCGAAACCGTCTGCGTCGCCGTCGATGACCGGCAAGACGCTGCGCCAGAACGCGTTATAGCCGTAGCAGAGGTCCGAATAGCGACCGCCGAACGCGACACGCACAGCGGTTCGCAGCATCCAGTTGCCGCCGCGGCGCACAACCCCCATATCGTCGGTACCGCCACCCTGGACGAAGCGCGACCCCTTAACGAAGTCCGCCCCAGAGAGCAAGCAGGCCACGAACAGAGGAATCTCAGCCGGATCGGTCGATCCGTCGGCGTCGATCGTCACGAAGATGTCCCCCGTGGCGGCTCGGAAGCCAGCCTGCAGCGCGGCGCCCTTGCCCGGCCGCTCCTGGCCCACGACCCGGATCTCGGGCAACAACAGCCGCGCAACCTCGACGGTTCCATCCAGCGAGCCACCGTCGATCAGCACGACCTCGTGGACCCACGTTGGGATCCGCGGCAACACATAAGGCAGGTTGCGCGCTTCATCGAGCGCGGGCACGATCACGCTGACCAAGACGTCTCTGGGCAGGTCGCGCCCCTCGACGATCTCGCGCTCGCCCTCCAACGCGCGCTGGGCGGTCGCGTTCCCGCGACCCCCGCGCTGCCCCCGACCGTTTCCGTTCAGCACTGCGGTGGGCGCGCGCTCCGCGCCGTGGCTCTTCATCCCTGCGGCTCCTGTTCCGTTCATGCCCACTCCAACGCCCGCCGCCACCGGAAGTTGGAAGTACACTTACCCGATGCTGGTAATTCGGGGGACCAGGCCTCCTCTTCGCAGGATGGCGTGACGTGGACGGACTACGGGCGTGACTTGGAGGCCAACCTCCGAGATCTTCACGTCCGGGTTCATCGCGGCAGCTACCGGGCGAGGCCGTCGCGCAGGGCGTACATCCCGAAGGC
>Ga0136617_10005819_pt1 | contig 11048 bp, 1 predicted proteins | sample AntDrymUQ3222106_2_FD_129672 | JGI IMG/M metagenome (GOLD analysis project Ga0136617, IMG submission 129672) | Polar desert sand microbial communities from Dry Valleys, Antarctica - metaG UQ322 (21.06) | ecosystem: Environmental > Terrestrial > Soil > Desert | place: Antarctica: Dry Valley...
ACAGTTACACGCCCTGGCCCAGCATTCCGACCCACGCCGATCGAGGACGAGACAGCCTCCTCGGCACGAAGGCCGGCTCGCGCGGTTGCTGCGCCGCCCTTTGTGGCGGAGCGGCGGGCTCCGCCTCCGGACAGGACGCGTTTGCCGGCGCTGATTGCTTTGGCGAGGCCTTTGCATCCTTTGCAGACGCTGCCGACGATGCCCAGCAGCGAGGAGGTGTCGGGCTTGACGAAGTCCCATGTGGCCTTCAAGGCGGACTTCGCGCCGTCGCACACCGCGTCCGGCAGGACCCTCAGGGGCCCCCAGCCGCACTTGTCTTCCTTCTTGGGCGCTGGTGGGGGGGTGAGTCGTTTCAGCAGGGCCTGTGCAACGGCTGGGTTCTCGCGCATATCAGCCAGAGCCCGCTTGCGGTCTTGGCGTTGGAGTCCGAGCCCGTTGACGGCTTTGACGCGGACATCGCGCTTGGCGAGCGCTTGCTCTTGTTGGCCGATGGTGCGCTTGCGCCCGGGGATCCGCTTGCTGGGCTTGTGATATCTGAACCCAGCTTTGCGAAACAGGGGTGGGACATAGCAAATTCCGCAGTGATGATGTCCGTCGAACTCGACGTTGGTGACGGGGTTGGCGCCGGCGAAGGCGTAGCGGTTCTGGGTCAGCGGGTCGGCTTGCAGCGCTTGGTCGCCGGATGCACTGGCGTAGATGTCTTGGGAGAGAAAGCGTCCTACCTCGGGGCGGTAGGCGCGGGCGTGCATGTCATAGCTCTTGACGCCCGAGTCGTAGTAGAAGCCCTGGAAACGGAACGGGTTGTCCTTCGCCTCCTGGGACAGCCCCTCGTCGAGGTCGCCCGTGGCTGAGGGCTCGCGGTCCAGCTCGCCGTAAGGGTCGTAGTCGTAGCGCTCGTTAGCGGCGATGGTGCCGTCGTTGTCCTCAAGGCCGGTGACCGAGCCGTTGGCGTCCTTGGCATAGGCCTTGAACGCCGAGCCGGCGTTGGTGGCCTGCCCGGTGCGGTCGCCCTGAGAGTCGTAGTCGTAGGTGTGGCTCTTGTTCTCCTTGATGACCAGGCCGCGCGAGTAGCGCTCGCTCGTGACCAGCTCCGTGGATCCCAGGTAGGAGTAGTCGCGCAGCTCGCTGTCCTGACCGGCCTGCTTGGTCTGTTTGCTGTCGCGGCGATCGAGCCCGTCGTAGGTGACGAACGTCGGCTTGTCGATGCCCGACCCCGATGCGAAGGTCTGGCGGTTGAACTCGTCATAGCAGTAGCGCACGGTCCTGCTACTGCCGAGCGTCAAGTCATCGGCCTTGCACTCATCCGGAGACAGCGCAGTCTTGCCGGGCTTGGGCAACGTGACAGGCCCGCTGGTCTGGGTGTAGATGCGCTGCACGTTGCCCGAGTCGTCATAACGATAGGTCTGCGTCGACGTGGCCGCCGTCGCGCCCGTCCCGTCGACGGTCTTGGTCTCCTCCAGACGATCACCGTCATACATGAAGTCCGTCTCGGTCATCGCTGAGCCCGTGGGGCCGGTGTCGACCTTGCGCTTCATAGCCCCGGAGCCATCCAGGTCATAGGTCGTCAGCGCACCGGGGTTCGCGCCGCGGCCAGCCGCGTGCTTCCACCACACCAGCTGATCGCGGGCGTTGAAGCCGTGCTTGCCACGCTCATCGCTCGTGCGATTGCCGTTGGGGTCATAGTCGTAGCTGACCGGGCTGGGGTCGCTGCCATCACCGTCGGGATCGACGCTGGGCGTCTGGCGGATGCGCTGATGCTCGGTCTTCTCACCCAGCGCGTTCCACTTCCAGACATCCCGGGTGCGGTTGGGCTTGCGCCGCCACGCCATCGTGCCCGAGTCATTCCAGCGCGTGTGGGTCTCGCGCGCGTCCTTGCCGGCCTCCACGACGCTCATGCGGTACTCGCGCCCCAATGCGTCATATCTGAAGCTCGTGGACTTCTTCGAAGCCCCCGTGATCTCCCCACCAGACAGCACCCCGTCGCTGTCGCGACGCGCGAGATCACCCGTATAGGTGTCGTAGACGTAGCGGCTGTCGCCGAAGCGCTTGGACACCGGCGTGCCCTCCCCGGCGTCGAAGCGCTCGTCGACCGACAGCTCGCGCTCGGCGCCGTCGCGCTCGAACATCGTCACCCTTCGCTGCTTGCCATCCGCCACGCGGTCGGCGTCCTGATCGATGACCTTCGCCAACGACCGGTTGAGGTTGTAGGTGTACTCATACGTGCGCTTGGACTCCGTGCCATCAGTCAGCGGCTTGACCGCGCTGCGGCGCTGCATCTGCCCGTTGGGCCACCAGTCGAAGCGCAGTTCGCGGCCCCGGTCGTTGCGGCTGTAGTTCTTCGAACGCCAGCGCAGCTGGTTGCCCTGCTCGTCATAGGCGTACGTGAAGGCCGTCGTCTGGTCATCGGGCGCACCGATGCGCGGTACGCGCTTGGTGTCGCTGGTCTTCGTTATCCAACCGGCGTCGTTGTACTCATACGTGGTTCGCAGCACCGTGTCGGCGCCAACCGCATAGGGCATCGTCACGCCCGTCAGGCGTCCGATGCGCCCGTCGCTGTTGTCCGCGCGCTCGAAGCGCCGCTCATAGCGCCCGTCCGAATCATCGACGACGTTGGCGCTCTGGTCGCGCTTGGCATCCCACGGCAGACGCTCACGGATCTTCAAATCATCGGCGCTGTACACGTGAACCGTTGCGCCACGCGACGCGGTCTCGAGGTTCGCGCTCGCGTCGGAGCCGCTGTCGACCGCCCGCGGCAGGCGCGTGTCCTGATCGACGCCGGCCGGACGGACCTCGCGTCGCAGGTTGCCGTTGGCGTCGTGTTCGTTGATCGAGACGCGCCGCTGAGACTTCTCGCCGACCGACGCCGACGCCCGGCGCACGGTCGTACGCCACGGCAACCCGCGGCCGTCGTGCTCCACGGTGGAAACCACACGCTCGGGCGATCCCGGCGCCTCGGTCCGCTCGCGGTTGCCGTCGTCGTCGTAGCCGAAGGTCGTCTGCAGCACGCGACGCTGCACCTCGTCGCCGCCGGCGTGGATGTCGACCGGGCGCTTGACCGACGTCAGCTGCCCCGCCTTGTCATAGCCCGATGTCGCCGTGTACAGATCATCCGGACGGCTCGCGTCGCGAGCGCCGGGCGCGATCTCCTCCGTGCGCTCGCCATGGCGGTTGTAGGCATAGCGCCACAGCTCGGCCTCCGGGTTGGCCTCCGAGACGAGCTGATCCAGCGAGTCATAGCCAAACGAGAAGCGCGTCCCGCGCGGCGTGACACGCTCCGTGACGGTTCCGTTGGGTCCGTAGGCAAAGCCCGTCTTCTCGTCCACCGCCGGCAGGTTCGGCCCAACGGCGTTGGCGCCGTCGGTGGTCTCCTCGATCCGGCGGTCGTAGCCGTCGTAGTCAAAGCCGGTCTCGATAGCGGGAAGCTCCGCGCCCGACACGTCGGCTCCGCGCTCCTGCGTGACGGTCTTCAGATTGTCGTCGGCGTCGTAGCCGAACGTGTGCAGGATGCGGTTCGAGCCGCTGAAGGGCATGCTCTTGCGCATGACTCGGCCAGCCGGGTCATATCCGATCCGCGACTCGCGGCCCTCCGCGTCCAGCACCGTCGAAAGGCGATCGGTCGCGTCGTAGCGCAGCCTGACCTTGCCCGCCCGCGGCAGCCATTGCGGCATGTCGGCCTGCTCGGGGGTACCGAGATCGCCCTTGCCCAGCGAGGGCGGCTTGTCTGCGCTGCCGTCGGCCGGGTCGACGGCTCCCGAGCGCTCCTCCAGCCGGGGCCCGCCGGCCGCCATCTGCATGTCGGCCGCGTCGCTGCCGGCGTACTGGTCGCCGGCCGGCGGATTCTCCTCGCCCTCCCACTGAAGCTCCCACCACGACGGACGCGTCGACGAGCGCAGCGCCCCGCTGGCATAGAAGTCATTGGAGATTGTGTTCCCCGAAGCGTCGGTGATCTCCTCCGGGTTGCCGACGACGTCGCGCTTGTACTGGACCTTCCAGCTCCGCACGTCGGGGCGATCGGGCCCATACTGGTCCGGCGCGTAGGGGACCGACCGCTCGACGAGATCGCCCAGCGCGTCGTAGCGCATGCGCGTGGTGAACGTCGTGTAGGGATCACCGGACGCGCAGCGGGCCTTGTCGGCCGCGGTACCGCGCGGCGAGGTCTCGTGGGTCACGAGCCCGTCCGCCTGACGGCGGTAGCACGTCATGCGGCCCTCGGGATCCGTGCTGGAGCGCACCCTGCCCATCGTGTCGTGATCCATCGTCGTGACGCGGTCCGCGTCGGCGTCCTCGACGGTGACCTTCGTCACGTCGTCCTCCTCGTCGTAGTCCGTGCGTCGCTCGCGCACGGCGGCGCCAGACTCGGTCGGGCGCTCGCGCTCCACCACGGCGCGATCGAGCAGGTCGTATTCGGTCTCGGTGCGACCGCCACCGGGTTGGCTGACGGCTGTGATCGCCGCCGCGGGCGTCACCGGCCTGCGCTTGCTGTCATCCTTGGGCGCCGCGGGATCGGGCGTGGAGTTGCGCAGCGGATCGCGCTGCGCGATCTGGTTTCCACGGCCGTCATAGACGCTTGACTTGATCAGCGCGGCTGGGTCGCCCACGCGCAGAGACGTCGAGACCTCCGCCAGCGGCAGGCCGCGGTGATCCAAGCACCAGCGCGTCAGGTGGCGCTGACCGGCAAGCGCTCCGCCCTCGCACATCGCCCGCGCGCTGTTGCGCGCCCCCGCCAGGTCCGCGCCGGCGTGGCCCATCGGCTCGAACTTGCCCACGAGGCGGCTGGCATCGTCGTAGACGTAGTCGGTGAGGGCGTCACCCGAGCTCTTGGGCTGCTTTACGAGCTTCGTCTGGTCCATCGCGTCCGGCGTGATCTCGGTGCTCGCGCCCTGCTCGTCGGTCACGCGAACGACATTGCCGTTGCGATCGAAGCCGCGTGAGCGCTCGACGAACGCCGGGCCGTCGTAGTCTGCCTCGGCGGCGTTGGCCGTCTTGCACGGGTCCGAGCCGGTGGTGCGCACGCAGCGGGGGATGCGCTCCTTCACGAGCCTGTCAAAGCCGTCGTAGTCCAGTGACGTCGTGTAGGGCGTGTCGCGCGCGAACAGCCCGCCCGCACCCTCGACGGCCCCCGCCGGCGCACGCGGATCGAGGACCTGGCGGATGTTGCCGACGTCGTCGTAGCGGTAGCGCCACGTGCGCGGCGCCTGTCCAGCGTCGGCGGGCAGCGTCACCGTCTGCGGCTGGCCGGTCGGGTGGTAGTTCGCCGAGGGGATCGTGGTGAGGCGCCCCATCGCGTCCACCTCGCGGACGATCTGCCCGTGCTGGTCGTAGTCGGTCTCGAGCTTGATCGCGTCCGGTCCGCGCCGCCAGCGCTCGTTGCCGGTCGCGGGCTCGACGAAGAACTCCCATGCGCGACCGCCCGGACCTGTGATCTTCTTCGGATCGGCGACGAAGCCGCCCTCGACCGCGTCGGCGTACTCGAAGCTCCACTCGCGCGTCTTGCCCTTGGCCTTCACTGTGCGCCTGGTCAGCGCGCCCGAGGCCGTGTTCGACGGGGAGTCGGTCGTCGCGTACTCGTAGTCCGTCGTGCGCTCGTCCGGTTTGCCGGCGGCCTCGACGAGCTTGCCGACCTTGTTCTCGGTCGCGTTCCACGTGAGGTTGGTCGTCGTCGACCCCTGCGACGGAACGGGGGTGAAGGCCTCGGAGGCCCCTTGCCGGTCGGTCGCCCGCTCGATCACCGACTCCGGACGGCCCTCGCCGTCGAGCGTGGTCTCACGCGTGAGATGACGGTCGCCGTCGCTCTGCTCGTGCACGAAGAAGCGCTCGACCTTCTTGGCGGCGTTCTCCTGGTAGCGGTAATGCTTCGGTGCCCCGTTGCGCTTGGTGATCTGTGCGACCTTGCGCGGCGCGGGGCGCAGCAGCTCCTGTCCCTGCTCGGGCGGGTGGTAGGCGATCTTCGTCGCGGGAGGATCCTGTCCGGCGACAAGCGGCTTGATCTCCTTGAGCTGCTTGACGTCGCCGAGCGCCAGCCCCGGCGGCTCTTCGTAGTCGAAGCGGGTCGCCCGCTGGGGCTCTCCCTGTCCCTCTACCTGCGCACCACCGGCGTTCTCGGTGAACTTGCACAGGTACGCCTTGTTGTCCGGGCAGTACTCGAAGTCGTAGCGGCGCCCGGCCTGGTCGGTGATCGTCTTGATCTGCGGCGCGGCCCCGCTCAGCCAGCCGAGACCGAGCTCGTTGGGCAGCGGCAGCGCCACCGTGCTCAGCACGCTGTCGATCAGGCCCGGCTCGGTGTAGGTGAACGAGATGCGGCGGCTGTGCGTCGATGGGTCGTCCTGCTTCCAGGACGGTGAGCGGACCTCCTTGAGGCGTGGCACGCACAGTCCCAGGCCGTCGAGCAGCTGGCCGATCAGCTTGCCGACCGGATCCTCCACGCTGCACGATCCGCCGACGATCGGCTTGACGCCCTCGTATACGTAGTCGAGCACGTTGCCGTTGCGATCCTCGGTCTTCTGCAGATAGCCGTAGCGATCGAAGATGTGCTTGACGCCATCCGGGCGCAGCAGCTGCCAGAACGGTTCGGACTCCAGCGCGGCGATGCTCGGAGGGAGCAGGGCGTCGACGCCGCGCGCGCCGACGTAGCTCAGGCGCATGTTCACGCCTGCCGGCGCCCGCCACGCCGTGGAACCCACCGGGCGCGTGAAGACATGCGCCGTGCCGTCGGCGTCGGTCATCGTGACGCGGCCGTCAAGCAGCCCGCCCGGGGTTTCCACGCCAGGCCATGGGCTTCCGGCCGTGGTCGCTCGTTCGACCGTGCCCGCCACGAGGATCCCGCCGAGCGGTTCGTTGACCCGTGTCGGTCCCGAGACCGAGATCGAGAATCCGGTTCCCGCCTGCTTGTAGGACGTGCCGATCAGGTCCTGGCCGAGGATGTCGTCGACGTCGCCCAATGCGACGATCGGCAACCTGCCGAGATCGAGCCCGAGCAGCCCGCCGCGCTCCTGCGAGTTGTAGGTCAGGTTGACGACGCTGCTCAGCCCGCGCCCAGGGTTGACGATCGGTGTGCCGTGCCAGACGAGGTTGCCGTTCTCACCGTTGACGTAGGTGTTCGTGTCGCCGCCCGCCGGCGTGTCGTCAAGCTCGAACCACTGCTCGAGCCCGAGCTTGCCGCGCGACCCCGAGCGCAGCTGAACGATCTGCACGCGCCACTCGTCGACGCTGGCATTGCCGACACGATCCTTGGCCGTCGCCCGGAACTCATACCGGCCCGTCGGCGTGTTCGCAGCCAGTGCGTAGCTCAGGCTCTTGTCGTCCTTCGGACAACCCATGTTCGTCGGACAGTGATCGACGAACGCCACTCGCTCATACGCGCCAACCGGCGCGCCCGAGCTGCTCAACGACCGGCGCTCGAGCTCGAGCGTGTCAAGGCCGCTGGCTCCGTCCGACGCCGTCAGATCCGCGCGGGGGCCGGTTGCAAGTGGCGAGGAGCGCAGGCCGCCCGACACGACGAGCTTGGGCTTCCTCGTGTCTACCAGCTTGAACGATCGCTTCACCGTCGCACTGTGACCGGCGCCGTCGCGCACCACCACCTCGGCCTCGTGCGTGCCCAGCTCCATGTCCTTCGTGTCGAACTCGAGCTCGATCGTCGCGGGCTTCTTCTGGCACTGCACCGTCGCCGAGCAGCCCAGGTCCTTGTCCGCGATCGTGCGCCCGGCAACCGTCACCTTGTAAGAGCGCACGCCCGAGGTCTCGAGCGACGGATTGCCGGGCTTGGCGTCGTCCAGGTCGATGGTCAGCTTGTGCTTGTCGCCGGCCTCGGCTCCAGCCTCTGCGAATAGGGGCCCGCCGAGCGCGGCCGACGGGTTCGTGCGGTCCACCTTGACCTGCCACTTCGCCTCGGGGGAGTACCGCGCGACGGCATCGATGCCGCGTGCGGACATCGACCGCACGCCCTCGGCGAGCGACAGCGAGTCGTAGACCACGTTGCCCGACTGCCACGCACCCAAGAAGCAGCGGCTCGGCTTCGTGTTCGGCGGGCAGCCCCGGACCGACGCGCCGAACAACGCGCCGTCCTGGTATACGCCCAGCGCGATGGGACCCAGGCCGCGGTCCTGGATCACCGCGCTGTCATACAGCGCCGCCCTGTCGATCCATCCCGGCGGCAGGCCATACGTGAGCGCACCGCCCGGTAGCTGGTATGCATGGTGCATCGTCGAGATCGCCGGGTCGTAGTCGTCGTACATCCACACGACCGAGCCGTACATCGCGATCGCGTGCGTCGCGTTGCGAACTGCGTTGAAGTTCATGTAGAGCCCGATCACGGCCCAGTTACCGCCCGCGCCGTGGTGATCGCTGGTTCCTCCGTCCGGAACGCAGTCCGCCCTCCCCGGATCACCCGCGAACTCGGGCGGGCGATTGTGATTGCCCGCGCAGTGCGCCCGGTAGTTGCCGCTCAACGACGGCGAGCAGTCGACTACCGGCGACGGCTCGGGCGAACCGTTGCTCCTGAAGCTCGTGCCCGGATCCCACCGCAGCGCGGGCGTGTTGAAGATGCCCTCCAGCAGGCACGACCCATTCGTAACATGGTCGACGTAGGCGAAGTCCACGCGCTCGATGTACACGTCGTTGGACGGCGTCGGGTAAAGCCACTCGCCGTACGCCCCGTTCGCGTAGTAGCGGCCCGGCGTGGAGACCACCGCCAAGCCCCAGGTATTGGGGTCCGTGACGTTCTTGTAGCCGCGGAGGTCGTTGCCCTGGTTGCTGGCATAGCCCCACCCGGCGAATGAGTCGGTCCCCCAGGTCTTGTTGCCGAGGTTCTTGTCGGCGATGCGAAACAGGTCCACCGCCGCGACCATCGGATCCACAGCCACCGGATACGTCGTCTGCGAAGCGCGGTGCGCGACGTGCAGGACCGGCTGGTCGCCGTCGCTGCGGTACTCCGCGGCGACCGGCTGCTCGGCGGCGTCGATTGCCGACGGAGCCGAGACCCGATACAGCAGCTTGCCGTCTCGCTCGATCAGCAACATGCCGGTCGACTTCTCGATCCGCCAGGACGCGCCCGCGGGCAACTCGAGCTCGAGCGCGATGTCCTCGCTGGCCTCGGCCGCCCTGACGATCGCCGTGATCTGCAGCCCCGCGGGCGCCGGCGTCGCAAGAACATCGATGTTCGCCCGTCCGCCGCCGTAGAACACGCGGTTCTCCTCGATGTGCCCGGCATCGGTCGCGAGCATCGGCGTGATCCGCAACCCTTCGTCATCGACGACGATCCCACGGTCCAACGCCTCGGGAAGGCGCGCCTCGATCAGCGGGTTGTCGGGCACGAAGGCGCTGCCGTCGCGCTCGAGGTCCAGGTCGACGCGACGCAGCTTGCCGCGCTCGTCACGCGCGCGCAGCGGAAGTGTCGAGGCCGCCATCAGGCCCGCGCCGTTCTTGCGGTCGATGCGCGCCGTGTAGTCGTTGACGTACTCCTCGACCTTCTCGCCGTCCTCAAGCTTGAGCGGCTCCCATGGTGGAGCTCCGGCCAGGTCGGGAAACTCCCGTTGGGCCAGTTCGGCCGCCTCTGCGTGGCTGGCGTCGCTGTGAGCGGTACGAGATTCCCGGGCGCGCTTCAGACCCCGCGGATCGGCGGCCCGCTTTTGTGAACTGTCCAGGCGGCGACGCTCGGCGCCGACCAGGCGCTCGACGGTTGGGTCGCGATCAAGACGTGGCGCAAGCCGGTCGAGCTCGCCCTGCGATGGCTCGCGCGGAACCGACAGGGCCTTGCCGCGCCCCGAGGTGACCTTCGAGGCCTTGCCGCTCTTCGCACCGAGAGTCGGCGCCGCGCAGCTCGCTGCGAGCAGCACGACCATTCCGATGAGACCCCACCATTGCGCAGCACGTAGACGCATCGCACCCTTGCCCATTTCCCTATTCGAGGCAACCCTCCCGGCATGGGCATCCCGCTGTCATCACCCGCACGGGTGACGATCGGGTGATCGAGCGGTCCTGGCGCACAGCCGCTGGACCACGACATCGTGCAAGCGCTCATCTTCATGAATATTCGACTTCGATGCACGAGACGTGCTTACCTGTGGGACGCGTGGTAACTGGGGACCATACGGTGGGCGGGCGTATACGTGTTCGATGGACCGTGCGCTCCGGTGAGCAGGGCCCGCAACGGGCTTGGGCGCCGGCCGCCCGCGTGTGTGTCGAGAACTTCGATGAGCTCGTCGCTCACGGCTTGAGGGCCATCCTGGGGAACGCAGGCTGGATGGTCGTTGCGCCCGGCAGCGATCTCGCCCTGGGGAACGCGCCCGTCGACCTCGTCATCCTCAACCTCAGGTCATTGGCGTCGGGAGAGCTCGCGAGGCTGTCGGCGGACCAGCCCGACACGCGCTTCGCGGTCCTCGGCGAGCGGATGACTCGACGCCAGGCGCAGGCCCTCCTGCGGCAGGGAGCGGCCGCAGCGCTCGCTCTCTCGACGCCCGTGCGCGATCTCGTCGCGGCGCTGCGCCTAGCCCAACGCGGGCTTTGGGTCGTCCATGCGCAGGCGGATCCGCTCGACGCACTCAGTGGTGCCGAGCGCCGCGTCTACGGGCTTCTCTGCTCCGGGCTCAGCAATGGTGCGATCGCGCAGAGGCTTCAGCTCGGCGAGGAGACGATTCGCACGCATGCTCGTCGCATCTACGCAAAGCTCGGCGTCCGTGGTCGCCACGAGCTGTTCGTACCACCCGAGTTCGCGGCGCGACGCTCACAAGCCTCCTGACCAGCGGTGACGCTCGGCTGGCCAGCAGCTTCGGGGCGGGCGGGGAACGCCGGCCGCTCGGGCTAACGTCGACCGACGCGCTCGGCCAGCGCGTCGAAGATCAGGTTGGCGCCCGGCAGCGTGCCCGGGTGCTCGCCCTCCCACGACCAGCGCACGATCTGGTCGGGACCGACGATGACGAGCGCGCGGTTGGAGACGCCCGTCGGCTCGAAGTAGGCGCCGAAGGCCTTCGTCGCGGCGCCCTTTGGCTCGAAGTCCGAAAGCTGCTCGATCGTCACGCCGAGCGACTGACGCCACGCAACCTGGCTGTCGCTCT
>Ga0136617_10005820_pt1 | contig 11044 bp, 16 predicted proteins | sample AntDrymUQ3222106_2_FD_129672 | JGI IMG/M metagenome (GOLD analysis project Ga0136617, IMG submission 129672) | Polar desert sand microbial communities from Dry Valleys, Antarctica - metaG UQ322 (21.06) | ecosystem: Environmental > Terrestrial > Soil > Desert | place: Antarctica: Dry Valley...
TGGCGAACTCGTTGCCGTTCGAGGGCTATACCGGCGGTCCCGACCCCGACGACGACACCGGCGCCGACGTGGCAGTGGACGGGCTGATGGCGACCGGTGACCTCGGCCGGTGGCGGGAAGGCCTGCTGTTCGTCGAGGGCCGCGACGACGAGATGATCGTTTCCGGCGGCGAGAACGTCTACCCGACCCAGGTCGAGGACTGCCTAGCTACCCACTCCGGCGTCGCCGAGGTGGCCGTGACCGGCGTCGACGACGACGCGTACGGGCAGCGGCTGAGCGCGTACGTCGTCCGCCGATCTGACGTCGAGCTGGTCGACGCCGACGCCGTGCGGGCGTACGTCAAGCAGCGGGTGTCCGGGCTTGCCGTGCCGCGGGACGTGCACTTCGTCGACGCGCTGCCGCGCAACGAGACCGGGAAGGTGGTCAAGCGCCGCCTCGTCCCCAGCGGAACCCCAGGGCCGTTTGCCACGTAACGGGGCAAACCGCCTGGGGCGCTAGTCGGTAGTGGGTCAGTTTGACCTGTGGCTGGGCTCAAACTGACCAACTACTACCGCGCGGTGGGCTGGCCGTTTGCCACGTAAACGTGGCGGAGCGCCCTTTAGGTGGAGCGTGCGCCCCGCAACGGGGCCCGTTCCCCGCGGTTACGTGGCAAACCGCCCGAGGGGTTGGTGGGGCGGCTGGTGGCTACGGTTGGGGCCGGTTTGGGGCGCATAGCTCAGCGGTAGAGCGCTTGCCTTACAAGCAAGATGTCACAGGTTCGATTCCTGTTGCGCCCACCACATCGCCGCAGCTCAGAGCAGGAATCCGAGCTTGGAAGCGGGCTACGTGCCCGCCACGTGCCCAACGAGTCCGGCGGGATAACAGCGCCACCCACGCCAGGAGGCGACCCGCAATGACCACCATCAGCTAATACGTGCCCGGATGAGCGCCGCGACGACGACCTGTGGAGCCGCGAGCACGACATCGGCAACCTGCACCTGTCCGACACGCGGCGCGTTGACCTCGTGACCCGCGCGTGCCAGGGGCGGGTTGCTGGTCGAGACCCGCCGGTCCGGGTACATCGCCCACGCCAACGGCAAGGTCCGTGCGGTCGTCGATGCGACGGTTGCGCTGACCGCCGAGCCGCCCGGCAACGGCTCTTGACCTCGATCAGCAGCAGGGCGCCGGAGTGCCCGGCCCACTGGATGCCCGAGCCGGGTGCGGCGGGGCTTGCGAATGCGGGTTGACATGTGCGGTTCTCCTTCTTGGTCGTGCCTGGCCGCGGGTGCGGCTCAGCCGGCGGCGAGCTGGTCGATGCGGGGTCATCGGATGATGGCTCGGAGTCCGAACTCTCGACGGCGGCCAGGCCGACCGGCGGTGAATGTGCGCGCCCGTTCCGGGTGATCTACCCTTAGGTGACGAACCGGGCACCACGGCTCCCGTGTCGGTATGCCGCGTCGAAGTAGCGGGGGCCCCACCGGTGCTCTAGGAGGTTGCCATGCGTAGAGCTGCGGTGTTTCTCCTCGTCCTCAGCGGGCTCGCCTTGGTGCCCTTTGCATCAGACGGCGCCTCGCGCACCGCTGCGGCCGAGGTAGACCCGGTGGAGGTGACCACTGACCCTCCACCCAGGACGGAGGCGACAACCGATCCGCCGCCGACGACCGAGCCGCCACCCGTGGGGCTCACCGTCGCGGCGGTTGGCGACATCGCCTGCCCGCCTTCGGCCCCGGTGACGCCCACGACCTGCCAGGACCAGGCCACCGCTGCGCTAATCGCTGCCCACAGCCCGGCCGCGGTCTTCGTCTTGGGGGACTCGCAGTACAACTCCGCGACCTCGATCGAGTACGCCGGCCGCTACGCCCTGTCCTACGGAGCATTCTGGCCCATTAGTTACCCGTCTCCCGGCAACCACGAGTACAGAACTCCAGGCGCGACCGGCTACTATGACTACTGCGGCCCGCGCGCCCAGGGGAGCCCCGGCTACTACGCCTTCGACCTGCCCGACCTAGCTGGCTGGCGCTTCTACGCCCTCAACAGCAACTGCGCCAAGATCGACTGCTGGGCCCAGCGCCGATGGATGGCCGCAGACATCAAGGCGCACCCCGCGCTGTGCCAGGCGATGTTCATGCACCACCCCCGGTACTCCTCCGGAGGGGGCTACACCGTCGGCAAGCGCTTCTGGACCCTTGCGGTCGCCGAGCAGTTTGAGCTGGCCCTGGCCGGGCACGCGCACAACTACGAACGCTTCGACCGCATGGACGCCTTCGGCGCCGTGACCGACACCGGGGTGCAGTCCTTCATCTCGGGGTCGGGTGGAAAGTCCCTCTATGGCTTTGACGTCCCGCAGCCGGGCTCGCAGGTCCGCTACGGGGATGACTTCGGGGTCTTGTTCTTGACCTTCGACCCCTCCGGCTATGGCTGGGACTTCCGTACCGTGAGCGACGTGTCGGTGGACTCCGGGTCGACGACGTGTCGGTGAGACGGTTCTGCGAGCCTTCCAAGGTGCAGATGATGTGCCAAGCGCGCCGGGCGCACGCAGGCGGAGGTAGCCGGACGCGATATGCCTGGATTGACGGACCTTGCAGTGAGATGCGTGCCTCCACCATCGGGGCGAGTTCAGCCTCGCCCCGTGCCTCATCGTCTTTGGGAGAGAGATGACCGGGTACCTCCCACGCTGCTGGGCTAACCGACTGGTGACGCCCGTGAACGCCCGGGCGCGGATGGCAGGGGTCATGGCCTTGGTGGGCATGGCCTTGGCTGCTGCTGCCGCCATAGTGGCGCCAGCACAAGCATCCAACCCGGCTGTCGACGGCGACCCGGTAGCCCCCAACGTGGTGCTAGTTCTCCTCGATGACACCCGATATGACGACATGGTGGCCATGCCCGAGGTGCGGCGGGAGATCGGTGATTTCGGGGCCACCTTTACTCACTTTTACTCATCGTTCCCGCTGTGCTGCCCGGCACGAGCCACGCTGCTCACTGGCCAGTACCCGCACAACCATGGGGTGCTGAGCAACAAGGCTCCCCAGGGTGGTTTCAAGGAGTTCAAGGATGCCTCGACGCTGGCGACGTGGTTGGACCCGACCTACCGCACTGGGCTGATCGGCAAATATCTCAACGAGTACAGGCCGCCCTACACTCCACCGGGCTGGGATGAGTGGATGGTGCCGAAATGGGTGTACTCCTACACCGGCTCCTCGTGGTGGATCGACCAGGGGCCAGCCGGGGCCTACAAGTCCCTGCCGGGCTATCAGACCGATACCATGGGCACGCTGGCCAGTGATTTCATCAGCCGCAGCGCACCAAGCCCAGAACCGTTCTTCCTCTACACCTCGATCGTCGCGCCGCACGACGGCAGTCCACGCACTGACGACCCGTCCTGGTACTCCGGCCCCTCGCCCTACGTGGACCCGAAGTACCGTGACCTCTTCGCCGGGCAGGGCACCGGTGACCCGTCCTTCAACTAAGCCGACGTGAGCGACAAGCCGTTGCAGCCCTCACCGCTGAGCGCGAGCCAGATTGAGAAACTGGTGGAGCAGAACGCTCAGCGCCGCGAGGCCGAGTTGAGCGCACAGGACCAGGTCATCAGAATCTTGGACGCCTTGCGGGCCTCTGGGGAGCTAGACAACACCTTCGTGATGTTCATGTCCGACAACGGCTACATTCTCGGTGAGCACCGCATTCGCGACGGCAAGGTGGCACCCTACGAGGTGGCCAACCGGGTGCCGTTCATGGTGCGCGGTCCCGGCATTACCCCCGGCACCCGCGTGCCCGACGCGACCGCCCAGGTGGACTTCGCCCCCACTGTGCTCGACATGGCCGGTCTCCCGGTTCCAGACAGCGTGGACGGTATCTCCTTGCTGTCACAGATGCGTGACTCAAGCATCCCGCTGAGTCGCCCCGATGTGCTGATCGAGGCCACTGACACTGGCGCCACCACTGATCCGCTGCCGTGGCTGTACCACGGGATCGTCACCGACCACATGAAATACATCGAGCGTACGACCGGCAAGAAGGAGTTGTACGACCTCGACGCTGACCCGTACGAGTTGGTGAACGTGGTGGGCGAGCCTGCCTACGCCACTGAGCAGGCCCGCCTGGCGGGTCTCCTTGCACAGGAGCAGTGGTGCTCAGGGGTGGCTTGTCGCTAAACCTGGCCTAGAGGAACACCCGGCCTCTAAGGCAGGCGGACCTGACCGGAATCGGCGCTCCCTGCGTTCGGCGATGCCTTGGCTAGCTGACCGTGTTGGTCCCGGACCCAGGTCCGCCCGGCCGTGTCGCGAAACGTCAGTGCCACAGCAAACTCACTGAACGACTCGGCGTAGACCGGCACTTCGTCGTCCTGGCGCTCCGGCCGCCGAGGCTCGATCGGGCAGTGGAACTGGTCCTCGCCCGGCGGGAAGACAGGGACCGTGATGCGGGCTCGGTCTGTGCCGTCCGGGCCGATGAAGGTCACGACGAGGTTGTAGACGGGCAGCGAGCTTGCGTTACGCACTACGGCCCCAAGGCTGCGTGGCACGGTCAGCTCGGCGAACTCGTGGTCGACCGTCGTGGCCCACGCGGCAACTGAGTCGGCCTGCGCCGCTCGCTCTGCGACTTCACGCCGCTCGCTATCCCGATCCAACTCGATCTGGAGCACGCGCCACGAGACCCGCGCCGCAACGACCGCCGCGGCCAATGCACCGGCCGCCACGACGGCGGTCGCCCACTCGGCCACGCTGCCCCACTCCGTGCCCACCCGCGCAAGTATCGCTGTCAGCGGCGGTGCATCCCGCGTGCGGCGGCCCAAGCCCGGCGGATGCGGCTGTTCATGTCCTCAGGCGCGGTGGGGGTGGTGCGCGCGCCGCCGTCGAAGGACGGAACCTTGCTGGCGGGCTCGGACTCGTTGCTGCGGTCCGCGTTCGCGGTGCTCGGTGCCTGCTGGTCGGTCATGTGTTGGCCTCTCTCGTGTAGGTCTGCACTCGCGCGTCGGACGGCACGCGCATACCCAGGTTGCGGGCCGACTCGGGATGCACTAGCGCGAACCAGTCGCGTCGGCGCCCGCGCTCCTCGAGCCACGCCTTCCCGGCGTCAGACCACCGACGGCGAGCTTGGATGCCACGCCACCGCGCAGCCGAATGCGGCCCATCACCGCTGGACCACCACGGCGGCGGCTGCTCGGTCTCGTCCGCCCACTCGGCATACCGGAACAGGGTCAGCCAGTCCGGCGCCCGGTCAGTGGACGCCGGCGCGGGGGGCTCTCGGCGTTTCACGAGGTCACCGTGATCTCGCCGGTGGTGCGGTAGCTGCCCAGAGCCTCGTCCTCGTCGAACACGTCGTAGCCGTAGAAGTCGAGCCACTCCCAGCGCGCGGCCTGCCACTGCCGATAGCGCTCCTGGAAGGGCAGCTCGGGACCGTCCCACGCCTTCATGTCGACCACCCACACCGGGATCGGCGGCCGAGAGTTGGCCCCCTTGCGCTTCACGATCCGGCCTCCGCTGCGCGGGCGAGGGACCTCACGCGAGCCGCCTCCAGCGAGCCCCCTCGACCTTGGCCGCCGCGGATGCCGTATGGCGTGCGAACACCGACCCGCCGCTGCGGACGGGCCGTCGCCTGATGGTCACCATCCTCACCAGCCGGGAGCCGCAGCGCCGCAAGCAGCCGGGCCAGCGCGATCCGCTGCTGACGGGCCTCCACCGCGGCCGGGTGCGCCCTGGTGCCCTGCGGCGACTCGACTAGCGGGCCGTCCCGGCGAACCGCGGCGTCGAGCTGGTCGAGCACGTCGATGGTGCGGCACGCCTCCAGCAGCATCGCGCGCTCATGCTCGTCCAGGTCGTACTCGTCCAGCACCGACGACCAAAGCCGTCTGCCGGGTGCACGTAGCCCCGCCGGGGCCTTCTGGGCTGTCATGTGATCCTCCTGAGGTCCATTCGTTTCAGCCATCCCGCACAACGAGCACCCTCCCCCGCGGTCCGGTGTGGTTCGGGCATTTGACCTCACCCCCCCACCCCTGCCGGCTCGCTGAGGGTGGCTGCCGACCGCAGCGGCGGTTAGGTATCCGCGCGGTCGGCAGCCGGGCAGCGCGGCACGCCGTGGCGGGTGGCAGGAGGTCGACGACACCCACCGTCCGGCTGCACCGCGCTGCCGGTCTCATCAGCCCGCCCAGGCCCCGACTGCGGCGCGGGTGGCGCGGGCACGTTCGGCGTTGGCGATGCCCTCGGCGTAGACCTCGCGCACCGCGTCGTCGAGCTGGTTGGGTGTCGGCAGCCACGGCTCGAGGTCTCGGTGCGCGGCCAGCCACAGCAACCGGGGCAGGTTGTCGGCCGGCCACGGTCCGGTCCATCGGCCGACCGGGCGGCCGTGGCGGTCCTGGCCGATCAGGCGGTCCGCCCGGCGGACTACGGCGAACGCCGGGACGTGGGCCTGCTGCTTGGCGGTGGGTGGTAGCCCGAACAGTCGGCCCCAGGTGTCACGCACCGCACCGAACCGGGCCGCCAGCTCCTCACCCTTCACGACGCTCTTGCGCACAGTGTTGCTGGCGCGGGCGACGTCGACCGGCCGCATCGGCTGGGCCGGGTCGAGGTGCGGTGCGACCTCGGCGGTTGCGTCGACCAGTTCGGCCAGCACCGGGTTGAGCGCGCCGATCAGGGTGTCGCGGCGGTCGAGCACCAGGTCGTTGAGGCGCCCGGCTTGCTCGGCCCGGGCCTGCGCGAGCGCCGCCGCTGCGGCGTCACGGTCCCGCTGGTCGTCACGCCAGGACTCGTCCACCCGACCGGGCAGGTCGTCGCCGCTGCGCGCGGCGGCCAGGAGCCGGTCGACGGCTGCCCGTTCCTCGGCGGCAGGGTCACGCGCCGGCGCGAGGGTGTGGGCCTGTAGGCGCAACAGCGCAGCGTGCTCAGCCGTCACGTCGCCGGGAAGGCCGACGTCGATGAGCGGCGCGGCGTCGAACAACCAGCTGTAGCGGAATCGGGTAGTCACGGGATTGTCCTTTCGGTTGTGGGATGGGTGCATCCGGTGCAGCACTGGCCGAAGCCGGCCCGCTGACGGGCGTCACAGCCGTCGCGGGTGCCTTGGCAGCCGGTGCAGGTGTCTCGGTCGGTGGTCATGGGGCCCACCTCTGCTCGCGTCGGAGCACGCTTGGTCGCGCGCCGGACCGCCAACGTTTCGACGGCTGGGCCGCACTCGCGGCACGGCCCGTTGAGGCCGTGCTCGCATTCTGGGCGCTCGGCCAGGGCGCGGATGAGGCTCATCAGCCTGGTCTCAGTCACGAGCTGACCTCCGTGGAGTTGCTGCCCGCCAGCCACGGGCAGGTGTCGTCGTGGTTCACGACGAGCACGTACACGCCGTCATCTCGCCGAGTCATGGTCTGGTAAGCCGCGCAGTCGTCGCAGCCGCGGCAGCCGGTACAGAGGTCGCGGTCGGGGGCGGTCACGATGCGGCCTCCCTCTCGTTGTCGGTCACGGGGTACAGCCGGGCGCGGTTCTGCCCGGTTGCGCGTTCGTGCCGGATACGGGCCAACGCTCGCTCGACGCAGGACTTGTGCGCGGGTCGACCGGCGGTGTTTCGCAGGTTCGTGGGGGCGCCGCACAGGTAGCACGGCTGCCGGCGCGGGGACCAGTGCTCGGAGCCGGACCAGTCCAGCGACTCGTGCAGGTGGTTGCAGGTGGTCATGCCAGCGCCTCTGCGGTGTCGTGGAGGTCGGGGCAGCTGCACCACGACGCGGCCGGCGCGGTCAGCGGCGTGGAGCAGTCGGGGCAGATGTCCGGCCAGTGGTCGGACACCGGACCAGAGAGAGAGTGCGAAGTTGCGTCCGACGGGTCGTTTGCGTCCGCACCGTCCGCCGAACCGAGGTCGTTTGCGTCCGCACCGTCCGCCGAACCGAGGTCGTTTGCGTTCGCCCGACCGTCCGCCTGTTTGTGCAGGTCAGCACGGGTGGCGGACGGTGCGGACGGTTCGGACGGTCGGTTTCCACTCCCCTCTGACGTGTCCGGGTCTGGCGGCTCCCCGCTACTCGGGCTGACCTGAACAGAGAGGAGCGTGCGATTTGCGTCCGCACCGTCCGCCGGTGCGAGAGTGATGGTGCGGGTGTTGGCCTTCCCGACCCGCTCGAAGCCGACGACGACGCCGGTGGCCCGCAGCGCCGGGGTGACCCGGCGCAGCGCCCCGGCCACTCCGCGGGCCGACTTCGGCCAGCCGCGCGGCGGTCTTTCCGGGGTCAGCCGGTCGAGCAGCTGGGTCGCGGTGCCCTCCCAGCGGGCCGTGGCGAGGGTCCGCACCGCCTCGGCGAACGGGTCGGACTCGACCACCGCCTCGGCTACGTGCAGCGCCGCGTCGGCGTAGGACTTCATGGTGGTGCTGCCGAGCACGGTGTCGACCGCGGCGAGCACCCGTGCGAAGTCGGCCATCCGGGGCAACTCAACCAGCCGGATGGCCGGCAGCACCGCGAGCACCTCGTGCAGCAGGGTGAGCAGCGCGCCAAGCAGCTCGGGGCGAGCGTCGGTGAAGGCGGCGTCGATGTCGGACTCGGTGCGCCTGGCGCCGGCCGGGATGCGGTCCAGCTCGACCGGAAGCAGCCGCTCGGCCAGGTCGCCTGACAGCGCACCCGCGTCGATGGAGGTGAGTGCCACCACGCGGCGAAAGCTCAGCACGGACACGTCGTCGTCGGTGTAGAGCGCCCGGTCGACGATGCCGTCGCCGGTGACCGCCCGGCACAGGATGTCGGACAGCCAGCCGGGGATGCTGGACACGTTGTCCAGCGCCACCGTCCAGCTCGCCGACGCGGCCACCGCCCACTGCCGCAAGTCGCGCGGGCAGGACCGCAGCGGCGCCGGGGACGGGTCGAGCAGGTTCACCAGCAGCCGCGCGGTGGTGCTCTTGGCGGTGCCCTGTTCGCCGAGCAGCGCCAGCACCGGGTGCGGCAGGTCCGGGATGAGCGCGGCCACGCACCAGCCGAGCAGCAGGTGCCAGCCGTCGTCGTCGACGTTCAGCAGCCGGCGCAGCCGATCCAGACTCCCGCCGTGCACCGGGTCCGGCAGCGGCGAGGTCAGCGCGGTGCGCCGGAACAACAGCGGGGACGCGGACTCGACCCGCCAGCCGGCCCGGTCGACGACCACGCACCGGCCGTCCGCGGTGCCCAGGTCCAGCACGATGCCGTCGCCATGACCGGCCAGCCGCAGCTCCACCGGCTCCGGGTTGCAGCCGCGGGCGTGCCCGTCCAGCACCGCCAGCGCATCGGCCAGCGCGGACGCCGCCGGCACCGTGCCCCCGGTCGTGTCCGCGTAACGCTTCGCGAGTTGCTCTCGCAGACCAGTCCGGCCGCGCAGCGGGCGGGCGATGTTCGGCCCGTCCACCGCGACCGCGTACGGGCGGCCGTCGTCACCGAGCAGCACCCGGTATCGGGCCAGCGCCAGCTCGACCAGCCGGGTCGCCTGTGACTTCCGCGGCGGCGGCGCATCGTTGTCGGACGGGTCGACCACCCAGGAGTCCGCGATGTCGACGCCCATTAGGCCACCTCCCGCCCGTCGAGCGCGGCACGGATGGTGTCGAGGTCGTCGTCGCTGGCCTCGCAGAGCACGGCCCGGTTGCGGCACGCTTCGGCTTTCGCCGCGAGGAGCTGGTTGTTCGCCTCGATCTGCTCGGTCGAGCACAATCCGACGAAGTCGCCGGGCTTGTGCATCGCGGCTTGGAACTGCTCGGCTCGGCGCAGCCAGTAGTCGGCGGTCATCTCGGCCAGCGCGTCGGTGAGAACACGCTCGTGGAAGTGGTTCAGGTAGTCGGCGGTGCGGCGTATGCTGTCCCCGAGCTTGCGCCCACCCAGTTGCTCGCTCCGCGGCCCGGACTCCACGCCGGGCCGCACTCCTGTCTCAGGCCGCATCGCCGGCCCCATTGGGGATGGGGCGCAGCAGCGCCTCGAGCTCGTCATGGTCGACCCGGACCAGACGTGGGCCGAGGCGGTAGCCGGTGAGACGACCCTCAGCGATGTAGCGGCGGACGGTGCGGGTGCTCGCTCCGAGGTGGTCGGCCGCCTGCTGTGTAGTGAGCAGTCGGCGCGATGATGCGACAGTCGGTGGTGCCACGGGAGGCTCCTTGGGCAGCGCTTCTTAGCGCTCCCTGTTCAGGAGCCTTACTCCCGGCGTTGGTCCGCTCCGGGTCGGGGTGCAGCCTGAGCTACACCGACGGAAGGGCGCCCACTTGTCCGCCGTCTGGGACGGCCGCACGCGGGTCCTTCTACGGTCGCGCGCGGACTTGCGTTGCCACTATAGCGTCGAGCTTCCGCAGAGTGGCGCGCGACTCGCCGCGTGTGGCGAGCCAGTCCAGCGCGGCGAATAGCCGGGCTGGGGCCAGCTCCACGCGTTGAGGACACAACCGGCAGGCGAGGTTGTAGACGACCCGCACCCTGCCGCTATCCCGTGGCCACCGATTAGCTTCGCGGATTGACACGGGACGGTCGTCCAGGAGGTACGTGGCAATGCCAGGACCGTTGTCAGGCGTTCCCGTCACGTCGTGAAACCACTCCGTGTTCGGGCCGGGAGTTTGAGCTGGCGGGCGGTAGGAGATGTACCCGCGCTCAACGTCGTCGGTCGGCTCAACATCCTGCAACAGCACAAACCGCGCGACCTTCACCGTCCGCCGCGGATGCCGCGTGTCCTCACACTCGATCGAGACACCGAGTTCCTCATCCTCGGTCACGACGCAGCGCCCCCAGCGGCCAGCGCCGACAGTGCCCGCGCAATCTCCCTGTCGCGCCCGGCAGCCGTGTGCTGGTATCGCAGCGCCGCGGCCGGCGTCGAGTGCCCGAGACGGCCCATCAGCTCCGCCAAGGTGGCCCCCGTGGAGGCGGCCAGCACGGCTCCGGTGTGGCGGAGGTCGTGCCACCTCAGATCGGGCCGGCCGGCGGCGTCACGGGCCTTGTGGAACGGCACATACAACGAGGTCGGGTTGAGATGTCCGCCGGCCTTGGCGGGGAACAGGAGCCCATCCCGCCCGGGCGCGGCGTGCACGACTAGGTGGTCGCGCAGCATCCCGACTAGGTGCGGCGGGACGGCTACGTCCCGAACGCCGGCCGACGACTTCGGGGTGTCGACCA
>Ga0136617_10005821_pt1 | contig 11042 bp, 12 predicted proteins | sample AntDrymUQ3222106_2_FD_129672 | JGI IMG/M metagenome (GOLD analysis project Ga0136617, IMG submission 129672) | Polar desert sand microbial communities from Dry Valleys, Antarctica - metaG UQ322 (21.06) | ecosystem: Environmental > Terrestrial > Soil > Desert | place: Antarctica: Dry Valley...
CGATCGACGCATAGGAAGGCAGCACGCGATGGCGTGCGTAGTAATCCTGGAGGGCGTTCAAGTAGGAACGATCGTTCGACACCGGGGTAGAATAGCGAACGAACGTTCGCGTTGTCAATGCCTTTTCAAAGCGCCTGTTACCCCGACCCGGTTCCGCACCCTTTATGCAACTGTTCGCCTCGTCCCTTGCCTTCGTCGACCTAGAAACGACCGGCGGCAGCGCGCTGCGCGACCGTATTACTGAAGTCGGGATTGTTCGTGTCGATGCGGTGGGAGGTGGGCAGCCCCCGAGTGTCTCCGAATGGAGCACGCTGATCGATCCCGAAGTGTCGATCGCACCGGCGATTACCGCGTTGACCGGCATTACCAACGCCATGGTGAAAAGCGCCCCGCCGTTTTGCGCAGTTGCAGCCGACATTGCCGCACGGCTCGACGGCGCCGTATTCATCGCTCATAACGCGCGTTTCGACCACGGATTTTTGAAGCAAGAATTTGCGCGCATCGGCCGGCCGTTCTCCGCACGCGCGCTGTGTACGGTGCGCCTGTCGCGACGGCTCTACCCTGGCGTCCACGGCCACAACCTCGACGCCGTCGTGGCGCGGCATGACATCGCCATCGTCGATCGGCATCGGGCGTTGGGCGACGCGCGCGCGATCTGGGCGTTCGTCGCGGCGCTGTACCGCGAGTGGCCGCCTGAGATCATTGCAGCCGCGGTCAAACGCGTCCTCCGCATTCCGAGTCTTCCCCCACAACTGCCGGAGGATGCGCTCAACGGATTGCCGCACACCCCGGGCGTTTATCTGTTCTACGGCGACAATCAACTGCCGCTGTATATCGGCAAGAGCCTCGACATCCGCGATCGGGTCAGCGCGCATTTCTCCAGCGACTGGATGAGCGAGACGGATTTGCGGCTCTCACAGGAAATTCGCCGGATCGAGTACGAATCGACGGCGGGCGAACTGGGTGCGCTGCTGCGCGAAGCTACGTTGGTAAAAGCACTGATGCCCGCGCACAATCGCCTGCTCCGGCGCAAAGAGGAAGCCGGAGTGCTGATGCTATCGGACAGCAGCGACCCGCAATACGTTGCCGCAGCCGCGATCGAGCCGTGCGACCTCGGGGGGAGCTACGGTCCTTTCAGCTCGCGGCGCAGCGCGCGTGAACATTTGCGCCTACTCGCCGCCGAACACGGCCTGTGCTGGACGCGGCTGCGCCTCGAGCGGCGCGCCGGCGGCCCGTGTTTCCAACGGCAGTTGCGGCGATGCGTGGGAGCGTGTGTGGGTATGGAAAGCGGCGAATCGCACGATGTCCGATTGCGCGCAGCAATCCAGCCATACGCCATCCCGCCGTGGCCTTATTCCGGGCCGGCATTGCTGCGCGAGAGCACCTACGACGGCGAGCGCGTTGACGTCCACGTGCTGCGCGACTGGTGTTGGCTGGGCACCGCGCGCGACGAGAGCGAGCTGGCACGCATCATCGAGGCGCCCCCGCGTCCGGCATTCGACATCGACGTGCTGCGCCTGCTGTTGCGCCGGCATCGTGCGGGCAAGCTCGCGGCACGGCCGGTGCGCTCAACCAACGATACGGAATAGTTCGCGTCATGCGGAATTAGCATCACCACCATCGGCGTGGCATGTGATCCACCGAAGTTAACGTTCCCTCTGGAAATAATTTCCTATGGACCTTGACGGCTACCACTCGTTTGAATTCCCCTTCGAGGGAAAGCAGAGAAAAGTGTTCCAACGCGGCGCAGGTCCCGCCGTCATGGTGATGCATGAACTACCCGGCATGACGCCCGCATGTCTCGCGTTAGCGGAGCGGATTGTTGCGAACGGCTACACGGTTTACCTTCCCCTCTTGTTTGGTGAGCCGGGTAAAGCGGCACTGATCACGAATTACGCCAAATTGTGTGTCTCGCGCGAGTTCAAGCTGCTTGCCGCGAATGGCGTCAGCCCCATCACGGTGTGGCTCCGAGACTTGTGCCGTCATATATATGCAGAGCGCGGCGGTCCCGGCATCGGTGTGATCGGAATGTGTTTGACGGGAGGATTCGTGTTATCGATGATGTTGGAGCCGTCTGTTATCGCCTCGGTTACAAGTCAGCCGTCATTACCTCTCGGGGCCTGGACTGACGCGCGGAAATCGGCGCTCGGCGTTCCCATGGAAGAGCTCCAGGCGGCAGCACATCGCGCCGACATCGGGAACCATTTGTTGGGACTGCGATTCGGCGAGGATGGATTCTGTCCGCGCCAGCGTTTCGACACGCTGCATGCCCATTTCGGCGACCGATTTATCCGGGTCGAAATTCCCTCCCAAGCGGGCAATTCCTTCGGGATATCCTCGAACGCGCACGCCGTATTGACCGAGCATTTCGTGGATGACGAAGGTCATCCCACGCGAGACGCACTGCGGACGGTGCTCGCTTTTCTTGACGAGCGGTTGCATCCATAAGGTAATCTGTCGGGACGAGCAACCCTCCCAAGACTCTGTTGTCGCAGCCTGCGGCCGTGGCATTTCCTGGCCTTATTCACTCTTGTTCTGAAGGAACCTGCATGACCATTTCCATGTATCAAGCCTCGGTACCCGCCTTCGTCAGAGGGCTGACCAGCCTCAAAACCATTCTCGAAAAGGCCGCCGCGCACGCGCAGGCGAAGAAGATCGACGACGCCGTTTTCGTGAATGACCGGCTGTTCCCGGATATGTTGCCGCTGGCGCGCCAAGTGCAGATTGCCAGTGATTTTGCGCGCGGCACCAGCGCGCGGCTTGCCGGCGTCGAACCACCGCCGATGGAAGACAACGAGAAAACCTTCACCGAGCTGATTGCGCGCGTCGACAAGTCTCTCGACTACGTGAAAACCTTCACCGCGGCGCAGATTGACGGCTCGGAAGGTCGGCAAATCACGCGGCCTGTCCGCGGCCAGCCCAAGACGTTTACCGGGATCAACTATCTGCGGCAATCGTCGTTACCGAATTTCTACTTCCACATGACGACTGCTTACGCCATCCTCCGGCATAACGGCGTCGAAGTAGGTAAGGTGGATTTCATCGGAAGCCTCGACTGAGCAATTTCGATGAAATCAGGATGGCTGCATTCGGTTTTCGTTTCGGTCTTTGCATTGCTCTCGGCGACGTGCTTCGCGCAAGACAATTTCTCCAAGGTTCAGATCAAGACGGAGAAGCTGACTAATTCCACGTACATGCTGACCGGCGCCGGAGGCAATCTCGGCGTCTCGATCGGCGCGGACGCGGTATTCGTCATTGACGATCAGTTCGCCCCGCTCACGCGGAAAATCAAGACCGCCATCAGAAAACTCAGCAAAAAGCCGGTCAAGTTCGTGCTGAACACGCACTGGCACTTCGATCACACCGGCGGCAACGAGAACTTCGGCAAGGCCGGCGCTCTGATCGTCGCACACGACAACGTCAGAAAGCGCATGTCGACCGCGCAGCTCATCGAATTTCTGGGAATGCCGATCAAGGCGTCACCGAAGCAGGCGCTGCCCGTCGTGACCTTCACGACAGACGTCACGTTCCATCTTAACGGCGACGAAGTGCATGTTTTCCACGTTGCCAACGGGCACACCGACGGGGACGCGATCGTCCATTTCAAGAGGAGCAACGTGATTCACCTGGGAGATATATTCTTCAACAAGCTTTATCCGTTCATCGACACGTCCAGCGGTGGCTCGGTCGACGGCGTGATCGCCGCGACGGACAAGGTGTTGAGCTTGGCGAACGACGATACCAAGCTCATTCCGGGCCATGGCCCGTCCGCAACGAAAGGCGATCTGCAAAGCTATCGCGATATGCTGGCGACTATTTCCACCCGCATCAAAGCGCAGATCAAAGAAGGCAAGAAGGTCGAGGATGCAATCGCCGCGAAACCCACCGCCGAATTCGATGCGGTGTGGGGCAAGGGATTCCTGCCGCCGAATAAATTCGTCGATATGCTGTGGAAGAATTTGCAGAAGTAACGAGCCTGCGCCCATCCTGACGGCCCAACTCCAAACACAGCAGCTTTGCAATGGCACGGCCATTGCATCCGCCTTAGTCCAACAGAAAGCGTACCTGGCCGTGCGACCGCCACGCTATTCGTCCTCGGCAACGTATACGCGCCTGGCGGCGCACGAATCCTTTATTTTCAATGCTATAGGCAAACTTGGTGGCTCGCGCGCTCATCGCAATCGCTCTCTGCCTCGCCGCAACGACGGCGACCGCGGGGAGCCGGTGGCATTGCGACAGTGTCGCCCCGCGGCATCTGGCGGCTTGTCAGGAGTACGCTGCGCGCTACATCGCTTATCGCGAGGCCGTTGAACAGCGCAAGCAGGAATACGCGGATCGAAAAAAAATGCGCGAGGACGCGCGCGCAAAACGCCGCGGAGTCGATAAGACGAGTAAATCGCTCGTTTCGGGAAACGTCAATTAAAGAACGAACGCGTCATACGCGCCGGCATACCCTAAGAAAGGCGTCGAAACGCGCGATCACCGCGGTACGGCAACTTCTCACGGCGCCAGCCACAACTCCTAGCGGCGCGGAGGAGCGGAACTCCGTCTCTAAGGACAGCTTCACATGAGTACCGAGCCGCTAACGTGGTTTGTTCACGATGAGCCGCCTCGTGCTGATGCACTCGTCGTGGACCAAGGACTCGAAGCAGCAAACGCTGCGGCGGCTCCGTTGTCGGACGTACAGCCGCTAGCGTGCTTCGCCCATTCTCCACCCGGCAACGTCGTCGCAGGCGCTGTCGGCCGGACGTGGGGAGTTTGCTGCGAACTGCAGCAATTGTGGGTTGAGCCGAAGCTGCGCCGCAACGGAATCGCGTCGCAATTGGTGCGGCTGTTCGAGGAACGCGCGACTGTTCGCGGTTGTCGCGTCTTCTACTTGGAGACGTTCAGCTTTCAGGCTCCTGCTTTCTATCGAAATCTTGGATACGAGTCTGCGCTGGAACTCCGTGGTTCCCCATGCGGCATCGTCAAGCACGTAATGACCAAGAGGATCGGCGCCAGCGTGGACTAAAATCCACCGTACGCTCGCTTGATGGTGCCACCCACAGAGCCCATTCTGCGCGATAGACCTGAGCTCGATTGAAGCCGATTCGGATCTGATTCGGACACTTGGGAGACCACGTTCATGAAGCGGATTCTGGGCGTTCACGACAGCCCCCAGCCGCACTGGGTGGGCGACGGTTTCCCAGTGCGTACGCTCTTCTCCTACCACTCGATGCGCGAGCACTTGAGTCCGTTCCTATTGCTTGATCATGCGGGACCGGCGGACTTCGCACCGAGCGAGCGGCCGCGCGGTGTCGGCGAGCACCCGCACCGCGGCTTCGAAACCGTGACCATCGTCTACCAGGGCGAGCTGGAGCATCGCGATTCGGCCGGCAACGGCGGCCGAATCGGTGCTGGCGATGTCCAGTGGATGACCGCCGCCTCGGGGATCATGCACGAGGAGTTCCACTCCGCGAATTTCACGCGCAGCGGCGGCACGCTCGAGATGATGCAGCTCTGGGTAAATCTACCGGCCAAGCACAAGATGGCGCCGCCTGGCTACCAGACGATTCTCGATCAGGACATCCCCTCCGTCCCGCTTCCCGGTGGGGCAGGACAGGTGCGAGTGATCGCCGGCAACTTTGGCGGCCAGCGGGGCCCTGCGCGCACGTTCACTCCGATCAATGTCTGGGATGTGCGAATGCACACGGATAAGGCGGCGACCTTATCGGTGCCGGAAGGGCATTCCACCGCTCTGGTCCTGATGCACGGCAGCGTTGTCGTCAACGGCACGCAGTCGGTCGCGGAAGGACAGCTGGTCGTCATGGACCAGTCGGGCGACGCCTTGACCGTCGAAGCCGGCACCGACGCGACGGTGTTGCTGCTCAGCGGCGAACCGATTCTCGAACCCGTCGTCGGGTATGGGCCATTCGTCATGAACACGCAAGGCGAAATCGCCCAAGCCATGCGCGTCGTGCAGAGCGGACGGTTCGGGCGATTGTCGGGTTGAGAAACGATTCCGGATTCGCACGACCGCCGCGGAGCAAGTTGGATGGCTCCAAGAGCCGGCGACCCGCATCGTGGCGCGCGGCCGATCGCCAGCTCGCGACCTTCCACGACAAGTCCACCCTGAAGGCCTACCTCGCCGCGGGGATGATGAGTGTTCAGCCGCTGACGCCGCCGGGTTTCTCGGCGGCTCCGTCTGCCGCCGCGTTTTCCCCCACGAACCCGCAGGAGACGGATGTCGATGAGGCTGACCTGGTGAAGTCGGACGGCCGCTATCTGTACACCTACTTGCATGACAGCAACGGCATGCGCCAGCCGGTCGTGCGCGTTGCGCAAGTTGGCAACGACGGAGCGGCGCTCGACGTGCGCGGTTCCGTATCGTTGCGAAGCGGTCCCGATACCGCGGTGGGCAGCGCCGGGTTTTTCCTGCATGGCGACAACCTAGTCGCGGTGACCGGGACGCAGCCGTTTTCTTATTTCGCATCGCCTTGGGCCAGTGGCGGGATCGTGGATGCGCGGCGTGACCCATATCGAGATCTTGAGCACGGCGACTCCCGATCTGCCGGTAACCCGCTGGCGGGCGGAGATCGACGGGCACATCGTGGCGAGCCGTCGCATCGGCCAGCGCCTTTACGTAGTCTTGCGTTTCGTCCCGTATGTGCCTGGGTACGTCTACGGTACGACCCACCCGCCCGCTCTGTCGACCAACCAGCAGATGCTCGCCGCTACACCGCTGGCGGGACTACTGCCTAAAGTGCGCGTCAACGGCGGCGCCGTCACCCCGGCAGTCGCGGTAACGGCGGTCCACGCCCCACCCCAGGGTTCAGCGCAAACCCATGGCGGACATGATCCTGATCACGGCGATTGACTGAAGCGAACCGCGCATCGCGCAGACCGTTGCTATCGTCGGCTCGGTCGAGACAGTCTATGCGTCAAGCGCGCATCTATTCATGGCCAGCTCCCGTTACGAGCGGCGCGATGCCTTTGCGCTGGCGTTAGCGGTGCAACCGCCCCTTTACCTGACCGACATCCACCAAGTCCGGCTGGGGACGGACGCGATGAGCATCGTGGGATCGGCTTTCGATCGAAGGCGTCCTCGGCTACGACGTGGACAAGGCGGCCTTCCGGCTGAGCGAGTACCAGGGCCGGCTGCGGGCAGTTACCAGCGGCGAAACAATTTGGAGCGGCGTAAACAAGAACCGTCTGACGATCCTGGAGCCTTCGGCGTTGGCGCCCGGCTTGCTCAAAACGGTTTCGTACCTGCCGAACGCGCGGCGGCCGCAACCGTTGGGCAAGCCCAATGAATTGCTATTCGGCACGCGCTTCCTCGGCGACCGACTTTACGCCGTAACCTTCAAGAAGACCGATACGCTCTACATCGTCGATCTCGCGGACATTACCGACCCCCGTATTGCCGGCGAATTGGAGGTCCCCGGCTTTTCCGACTACCTGCATCCCTTACCCAACGGCCTGCTGCTCGGCTTTGGTAAGGATGCGCGCCCCCCTGACGTGTTCGGCGATGGACAGTTCGCTTGGTACCAAGGGCTGCAGCTGACGCTGTTCGATGTCGGAAACGCGGGTCAGCCCCGCGAGATCCAGCGCGTGCTGATGGGCAAGCGCGGCAGCGAGTCAGCGTTGCTGCGCCATCGCCATGCGTTTAGCGCGCTCATGCAATCCGACGGGTCGGTGTCGACCGGCATTCCCGCGCGTATCCATGATGGACCGTTTGCGGAATACGGCGGCGGCGACTCCGCTGTGTACCCCTGGCAGCGTAGTGGATTGATGCGCTTCGAGCTGCACGGCACGACTGCATCCGATGCGCGCCTCGTGCAACTGCCGAACCTGATCACCCACAGGGCAACGCAACTCTCCGCGCCTCATATCGATGCCGCGAGCACTGGCGGACGGTCGGTATTGTTCCGCAATGGCACCATCTATATCGGCAACGGCCAGTTCTGGCGCCAGGACAATATCGGAAATGCGTTCGGGCCGTATTGAGGCATCTGCCCACGAGGTATCGCCACGCTTCTGTGTCGTTGCAGCGATGACGGTCGTATTTCCGCTCGTCAGCATCAGCGGTTGAACGTTGGGCGAACGGGCCGTTAGCCGAAACTACGAACTATCGCTTGCTCAGAACTCGCAATGCTTTTCTCTTCAAGTACTCGTTCAGCTTCGATCGCCTCGGTGGCCGTATGCCATGGAGAGGTTCCAACCGGTGCTTCTCGGGCAACGGTCTCGAGCGCCTTTAGCAGATCCGGGGCGGCGGCTACCAAGGCGCCGGACCCCACCGGGACGTTGAAGGCGACAGGCTCTTGATTGGCATCTACCACGACATTATGAAGCCCGTACTTCGCGGCATGAAACGACCACGGACTCGGTCTTCGCTTCGCATAGCGCATGGCATAGTTTCCTTAACTCGTCTCAGCGATTTCTACCGCTCCGCGTCGAAAAACGCGGCGCTCCTGCGGTTTTGGCGCGAGTAGAACTGATATGTGGTCCTGCATTCGGCGACCTCGGCAGGGTCATTTTCGGCAGAGCTCTTAGATTGGGACGCGTTCGAAAACTGGTTGCGCCATGCTGGGCACGATGGCCTTGACTAGCACTACGGCAACTCCGGCTACAACCATACGGTTCACTTGAGTGGCGGCCTAGCTTCGACGCGATTTTTATGGGAGCTTGCGCTTCTATGACGTCCGGGCCGCCCGCTTCACTAGCGTGGCGAGCTTTGCTCGGGAGCGCAGTTCCGAACGCAGGAATCGATCGAAGAATCCTGCACCGTCCCCAATCACCGCCGCCTGGGCAACCGAATCTACCTGGGTGGCGGCACCGACCTTTGATTGAGGAACCAGCTCGGCGCCACAGTGATTACAAACGTTCGCCTCCTTCAACACAAATACCGTGCAGTCGCGACAGCGAACGTGTGTTACCGGTCGTGTACCCAATTGCATCCCCCTTCGTTACTGCCTGATTGCACTACGCGACCGACTATTCCCTCAGAACAGCAGTACACCGGCCAACCCGAGTACCATCCACAGGACACATCCGAACAACGTGCCGAAGATGACGCCCATGGCGCTGCTAAAGCGTTCGGCAAAACACCACCCGCTGGCAGCGTGCCAACTCCCCCGCGCTGCCGCTAGGTCAAGGGTCATTCTCCGATAGTCGCTCAACCCAAGCATCGAGGTTTTCCGCTTCGCGCGCGACATGCCCGTCAGCACTGTCGTCGTCAATCGACACCATTGCGTGGTCGCGCAGGACCGATAACGCGGCGCACCGCCGCTGCGTGTCGACGTGTTCCACGTCGTCAACCATTAGAAATGTGGCTACTACGTTCGCTCGCCCAGAATTGCCGCCCCCTCGGGCAACGCATTCCTGGTCTGGGCTGCCCTATCGCGGACAGCATTTAGAAAGTAGCCTACAAGTGGAACCGTATACCCACCTCCAAGCCCCGTCTGTGCGGTGCCGCATATAAGGTGATCGCTGCATTTCGTCTGTTTCGTGCCACCGAGGGAGCCTTAGATCTTGAAAGACTCGAGCGTTTCCGCAGGGATGCCTCAGTGATCCGGCAGAATGCCGCGGATCCACACCAGCGCGATCATCTGCTATTCGAGATCCCGGCGCGCTTGCCGATGCGATCGCGCGGCCCCCTCACGCCCGAATCGGCGTTGACGTAAATACCACTACGTAAACGACGAGCCAACCAAACCAAAAGGAGCATTGCGGCGCTTGCAGCAAAGGTGGAGAGCCTCCAAGTGGTCTGCAACAACAACTGCGGAGGCCAAGGCCAATGCAACGCGAGGGACTTCATGCGGATTTTAAGCTTGCAAAAGACATGAAAATCGCCACCTTCAATATCAACAGTATCCGGGGCCGTCTATCGTGCCTGCTTGAATGGCTGCGCGAAGCACAGCCCGACGTGGTGTGCCTGCAGGAGTTGCGCATCTACCACGAGGAGTTCCCCGGCGAGGTGATCCGCGACGCGGGTTACGGGGCGCTCTGGCAAGGGCAGAAGCCGCGGTTCAACGGCGTCGCCATCCTCGCGCGGGGGAAAGAGCCGGTGGAGATCCGACGAGGGCTGCCCGGCGACCCCGCCGATGCGCAGGCGCGTTATCTCGAGGCGGCCATCGACGGCATTCTGGTCGGGTGTTTGTACGCGCCGAACGGCAATCCGCAGCCCGGCCCCAAGTTTGACTACAAGCTCGCCTGGCTCGAGCGCCTCATCACGCATGCCGCCGATTTATATGCGTCGGGCGCGCCGGTGGTGCTGGCCGGCGACTACAACGTCGTGCCCACGGACGGTGACATCTATCCAACTACGTCCTACGACGACGACGCACTGCTGCAGCCGGAAAGCCGCACCGCCTTCCGCCGCCTGCTCGACCAGGGATGGATCGACGCTATCCGCGCTCGTCATCCGACGGGGCCGATCTACACCTTTTGGGATTACATGCGCAAGCGGTGGGAGCGGAATGCGGGATTGCGCATCGATCATTTGCTACTGAACCCCGAGCTGGCGGTATGTATGGTGGATGCGAACGTGGACAAGGCCGTGCGTGGCAGGCTTGGGGCGAGCGATCACGCGCCGACATGGATCGAGGTTGCGATGGGGCAGAATAGGATGAAGCGAGCGCGCCGATAATAGGCAACTGAAGGGGGTCTCGCCTCTCGCGGCCTAGCCTGAGCGCACTTGCTGTAACGCACGGTTCACGCACACTTCGCGACTTGGCTCGCGCTCGCCCGCGACGGATAGCGCCGCGGCCCGCGCGTTGAGGCGAGAAGGCTACACTCGACGCCTCCTCCACGCGAACGCCCATGAAGCAACCGAACCTGCTCGTAATCCTGATCGACGACCTGCGCTACGACGAGTTCGGCGCGGGTGGCCACCCATACATGCGGACGCCGAATATCGACCGCCTCGCACAGGAAGGCGCGCTGTTCGAGCGTGCGTTCCACACGACGCCGATCTGCTCGCCGAACCGGGCGTCGATTGTCACCGGGCAGTACGCGAGCCGGCACGGAATCATCGACAACGTCGCGCGCGACGCGATGAGCCA
>Ga0136617_10005822_pt1 | contig 11041 bp, 10 predicted proteins | sample AntDrymUQ3222106_2_FD_129672 | JGI IMG/M metagenome (GOLD analysis project Ga0136617, IMG submission 129672) | Polar desert sand microbial communities from Dry Valleys, Antarctica - metaG UQ322 (21.06) | ecosystem: Environmental > Terrestrial > Soil > Desert | place: Antarctica: Dry Valley...
GCACCGCCGGCAGCCGCCGCCTCGGCAGCCGCCGCCCCGGCCGCCCCGGCCGCCGCCGCGGCCCCGCCCGCCGCCGTCGAGCCCGCGGGCACCCCCGTCGACGCCGGCGAGCCGATCCAACTGCCCGACGACATCTCCGACGACTACCCCGGCAACGACGCCTCGAAGGACGAGCTCGCGAAGTGGCTGGCCAAGCAGGCCGACAAGCACGGCCTGCCGCCGGAGCTGCCGGTGATGGCCGCGCTCGTGGAGTCCGGCGTCAAGAACCTCAACTTCGGCGACGCCGACTCCGTGGGCTTCTTCCAGATGCGCGTCGGCATCTGGAACCAGGGCGCTTACAAGGGCTACCCCGCGCACCCCGAGCTGCAGGCGAAGTGGTTCATCGACCAGGCGCTCGCGGTCAAGAAGCAGGCGATCGCCCGCGGAGACGCCGACTTCGGCAGGGACCCCTCGAAGTGGGGCGAGTGGATCGCCGACATCGAGCGTCCCGCCGAGCAGTACCGCGGCCGCTACCAGCTGCGCCTCAAGGAGGCGCGCGGCCTGCTCTCCTAGCGCGGCTCAGCCGTCCTCGCCGCCACCCGAGGCGGGCTCTTCGGGCTCGGTGTTGTTGGCCGGGGGCTGGGTGTTGTTGGCGGGAGGCTGCGTGTTGTTGGCGGGCGGCTGCGTGTTCGTCGCGGGCGGCGTCGTGGTGTTCGTCGACGGGGCGTTCGACTCAGGCGTCGCGGACGGGGTGGTCGTCGTCGACGAGTTGTTGCTCGCGGCCTTCTTCTTCTTCTTGGCGGGCGCCTTGCGCTCCGCCCTGAGCGCGGGCAGCGTGCCGCCGACCTCGACGCCGGCCACCGCCGCCGGTGCGGCCGCCTCGATGGTCTGCGCCTTCACGCCGGCGCCGGCGCCGGCGGTCTCGGTGTCCGAGCCACCGGACCTGGCCACGCCGAAGGCGGCCGCGAACGCGGCAACGACGGCCACGAGGCCGATGGCGATTGAACGGGTCTCCATTCCTGGGCTCTACTTTCTCGCGCGCGGCGCGCGGTGTGATGCGCTTGGGTGAATGTTTAGCGTGAATCGCTGGTCGCGGGAAAGGGACGAAGGGGTAGTCATCCGGGCCGCTTCGCTCACGTGGCGATCTTGTAGCCCGCTGCCTGGAGCCCCCGCAGCGCACCCGCGATGGCCTGCTCGCCCTGCTGCACGGCCGTCCGCGCCTGCGCGTAGCCGCTCTTGCTGCCCGACCTGGCCGCGGCGGCGAGCTTGCCGTAGCCCGCCCCGGTCTCCTTGAGCGCTGCGGCGAGCTGCGCGTTGGCGGTCGCATCAGCGGGTGAGACCTGAAGGCCCGTGACGGAGGTCGACGCGGCGTTGTACGCCGACGCGAGGCCGGCGGCCGCCGCGGCCTGCGCCTTCGGCGTCTTCGCGCTGCGCAGCTTGGCCCGCCCGGACTTGACCTTCGTGTCCAGGGCGCCGAGCGCCTTGCCGAGCCCGGCCGCGTAGTCCTTGCTCGGCCCGACCGGGAACGCCGTGCCCGCGTTGAGCTTGAGCGTGTTGGCGATCGCCTCGCAGTCCGCCCCCGGGTCGACGCACGCGAGCGTGGAGACGCCCTCGGAGGTGGGGACGGTGAAGATCGTGACCGGGTCGTCGAGCCCGCGCGGACGCAGGTTCGCGTAGCGGTACGCCTGCAGCTTGGAGCGCGAGAGCTGAACCGCGTCACGGGGCGGAGCCTCACCGGGGTCGAGCTCGAGGGCCGCGAGGAAGCCGGTCGAAAGCAGCGTCGAGTTGTCGGCGCCCTCCTTGACCTGCCCGAGCACCACGCTCTGCTGGCCCTTGGCCGCCGGCGGCTTCATCGCGACCGGCTCGGACAGCGTCGTGCCGGGGATCTCCGGCGCGCTCGACGCCTTGGTCCAGTCCTTCGGGAACAGCGCCTCGACGTCGGCGTTGGAGGCGGCGGCGGTCGGCTTGCCGCCCGCGGACTCGCCCGAGTCGCCTGAGCCGCCGACCAGGAAGCCGACCACGGCGGCGATCACCACCGCGACCCCGATGCCGATGAGGACACCGTTGCCGGACCCTTGCCTCGGCTCCTTCGGCGGCTTGGGCTCGACCTCGCGCGGCTTCTCCTCGGCCGGCGCGGGCGGCTTGACCGACGACGGCATGACCGTCGCGGCGAGCTCGTCGTCCTCGTCCAGCGGGCGCAGCGGCGGCGGGGCCGGAGCGGGGGCCGGTGCGGGCGGCGGAGGGGGCGGCGCGGCGGCGACCGGCTCGGGGTCCGGGGCGGGCGTGGGATCCGGGACCTGGGTCGGCTCGTCGTCGGTCGGCGGGCGCAGCGGCGGGGGGGCGATGTAGGTCTCGAAGCCCCCGTCCCGCGTCTCGGGCTCGGGCTCGGTGGGTGGAGCCGGCTCCACCGGGGGCGCCTCGACCTCGGGCGGCGCGGCCTCGGCGGCCGGCGGCTCGACCTCTGCCGGCTCAGGCGCGGCGGGGGCGCCGAACGTCACGAAGCCCTCGCCTTCGGAGTCCGGCGCGGACCCGTCGGCCTCCACGGCGGGCCCGGGTGCGGGCGTCGGCCGGCCGACCGTGGGCTCGGGCGGCAGCGGCGCCGAGTCAGAGGGCGGCGGCGTATCGGGGCCGGGGGGCGCCGGCGCGTCCGGCGTGACGGCGTTGCCCCACGCGAAGGACTGGAACTGGTCGGAGACGGCAGCGTCGGAGGTCGTGCCCTCGAACGGGGCCGGGGTCAGCGGCGCGGGCGTGTCGAACTGGGCGGAGCCCTCGCGCAGCCGCGCCTCGCGGCGCCAGCGCGGGCCGAGCAGCCCGATGATGATCTCCTCGAACTCGTCCCACGCGTCGTTGGCGTCCTGCGTGCGCTTCGTCGGGTCCTTGACGAGCATCCGCTCGATCCAGTCGGAGATCTCCTGGTCGATCTTGGGATCGATGGACTTCACGCTCGGGATCTGCTCGTTGACGTGGCGCAGGAGGATCGCCATCGGCGCCTCCGTGTCGTGGAACGGCACGCGCCCCGTGAACATCTCGAACGCCATGCAGCCGACGGAGTAGAGGTCGGTGGGAGGACCGATGTCCTGCGCCATCGCCTGCTCGGGCGCCATGTAGGTCGGGGTGCCGACCGTGGTGCCCGTCGCCGTCAGGAAGGCGCCCGTCTGCATCTGGTTGGTCGCCTTGGCGATGCCGAAGTCGGCGATCTTCACGCGCCCGTCGGAGGTGACCATGAGGTTCTCCGGCTTGAGGTCGCGGTGCACGATGCCGTGCTGCTCGCCGTGGGCGAGGCCGGCCAGCAGGCCCTCGAGCACACCGCCGATCTGGGCGAGGTTCATCGTCCCGACATAGGGGCGGAGCGAGCCGCGCTCGATGTACTCCATCGCGATGTAGGGCGTGCCGTCGTGCTCGAAGTAGTCGTGCACGGTGCAGATGTTCGGATGGCTCAGGGAGCCCGCGACGCGCGACTCGCGCAGGAAGCGCTGCGCGAACGAGGGGTCGGAGGCGTGGAACGCCCCGAGCTCCTTGAGAGCGACGAAACGGTCAAGATCGGTCTGCCGGGCCAGATAGACCATGGCCATGCCACCGCGACCCACCTCGCGGAGGATTTCGTAGCGGCCGACCGTCTTCATCACATCCGGCATCGTGCTCCTTGCCCGTGGGACTCCGTCGCGCGTAGTATCGCCTCAGCGCTTTGGCCCGGTCAATGTGAACCTCTTCGTTCTCGATCCACACACGATCTACAGAAGGGGGCTCGCTGCTTGCCTCGAACGGGTCCCTGGTGTAGAGCGGGTGGCCGACGCCGAATCGGTGCGGGAGGCGTGGGAGCACCCGGATCTGTTCGCGTCCGAGCTCGTGATCCTCGAGCGCTGCGTCGACGGCGGCTCGGAGTTCATCAGCGCGGTGACCGAGGCGACGGAGGCGCGCGTGATCGTCTGCACAGCGGATGCGAGCGAGGACGCGGTCATGGGCGCACTGCAGGCGGGCGCCGTCGGCTTCCTGCGCAAGGACACGCTGACGCCCGAGGCGCTCGGAGCGGCAGTCCAGGCAGCCGCCAGCGGCGCGGGCGTCCTGGCCCCGGACCTGCTCGGCAGCCTGCTGCGCGGCGTGGCCGCCGAGGGCGCCAACGGCCGCCCGTCGCTCGCGCGTCTGACCGAACGCGAGCAGCAGGTCCTGGCGCTGATCGCCAAGGGCCATCCGACGCGCGAGGTGGCCCTCGAGCTCAGCTACTCGGAGCGCACCGTGAAGAACGTCCTGCACGACGTCGTGACCAAGCTCAATGCCCGCAGCCGGTCCCAGGCCGTCGCACACGCCGTGCGCGAAGGCCTGATCTGAGGCGCTGCGTCATTCGGCCAGGCACGCCGCGGTTGTCCGGTCCATGACATCAGTCGTCCCGCTGCTGGAGGGCAAGCGGATCGTCATCTGCGCCGGCTCGGGAGGCGTGGGGAAGACGACCACCTCGGCCGCGCTCGCGATGGGGATGGCGGCCGACGGGCTGCGGGTCGCGGTCGTCACGATCGACCCCGCTAAGCGCCTCGCCAACGCGCTCGGGATGAAGGAGCTGGGCAACGAGCCGAGGCTCGTCGACCCCGAGCGCTTCCGCCCCCACGGGATCGAGATGCAGGGCGAGCTGTGGGCGATGATGCTCGACGCCAAGCGCACCTTCGACGAGGTGATCGAGAAGCTCGCGCCCGACACCGCGACGCGCGACGAGATCCTCGGCAACCGCATCTACCAGCAGCTCTCGAGCGCGGTCGCGGGCTCGCAGGAGTTCACGGCGATCGCGAAGCTCTACGAGCTCGACCAGGAGGGCGACTACGACCTGCTCGTGCTCGACACGCCGCCGTCGCGCAACGCGCTCGACTTCCTCGACGCGCCGGGTCGCCTGACGGGCTTCTTCCAGGGGCGGGCGATCCGCATCTTCCTGCGCCCCGCGGGCCTCGGCGGCAAGATCATCGGCCGCGGCACCGGCGTCGTCTTCTCGCTGCTCAAGCGCGTCACCGGCGTCGACCTGCTCGAGGACCTGTCGGTGTTCTTCCGCTCGCTCGCCGGGCTGATCGACGGCTTCACGGAGCGCGCCGAGCGCGTCGGCGCCCTGCTCGAGGACCCGGCCACGACCTTCTTGATCGTCACCTCGCCCCAGCACGACCCCGTCGAGGAGGCGATCTACTTCCATCGCAAGCTGATGGAGGCCCGGATGCCGTTCGGGGGCATGGTCGTCAACCGCGTGCACGCGATCGCGGAGTCCAACGGCGCGGTGTCGCCGGAGCTCGCCGCTGAGCTCGGCGCCGAGCTCGCCGACCGGGTTGCGGAGTCCGCACGCGAGCAGGCGGCCCTCGCCGCGCGCGACCACGCCGCGATCGACCACCTTGAGGCCGCGCTGCACTCGCCCCCGACCGTGCGCATCCCCGAGCTCGAGGACGACGTGCACGACATCGACGGGCTCGCCCAGGTGCGAGCCCATCTGTTCGGAAGCGACTAGAAGGCCGTCGGCTCGGCGGGCTGCTCGTCGAGCAAGCCGTCGGCGAGGGTGCGCAACGAAGGATCGAGGTGGCCGCAGAGCACGTCACGCAGGATCGCGCGCACGTGGCTGCCGAGGTCCTCGACGAGCATCTCGACCGCCTCGTCGGGCGTGACCCGCCCGGCGATCGCGGCGCGCTCGAGCGCGGCGGTGTCGCGCAGGCGGCGCACGAGCGGGGCGCGCTGGTCGGCCGGCGCGCAGATCGCGGCGATCCGCTCGAACACGCGCTCGTCGCCTTGCGCGTCAGCGTCGCCCAGCAGCGCGCGCACCGCGAGCAGCCAGTCCGACAGCGCCTCCCACGGCGACGCGCGCTCGCAGCCGAGCTCGAAGCGCCGCAGCGCCCACGCAAGCTCGCCCGCGCGCGGCGTGCGGCGGGCGATCAGCGCGCAGAACGCGCGCAGCGGGTCCTCCTCCTCGGGCGAGAGCAGGCAGTCGCCGTCCATGCGCCGCAGGCCGGTCGCGAGCGGCACTGACATCCACGGGCCGCCGTCGGTGCGGGCCCACGCGATCGGGGCGAGCGAGGGCTCCGCGTCGTCCCACAGCCGGAGCGCGGTCTGCAGCCGCCGCAGCCGGCGGCCGGCTGTCTCGAGGCCGGGTGACTCGCCCGGCGCGCCCTCGAGGTGCAGCACCGCGACGGTCGCGTAGTCGTCGCCGCGCAGGTCGGTGGGGGTGCTCGCGAGCGTCGTGCCGTGGACCAGCGACAGACCGTCGCCGAGCGAGACCTCGTCCGACTCGATCACGAGGCCCTCGACCGGCACGAGCACGACCGACAGCGAGCAGCCGTCGTAGACCGCGTCCTCAAGGTCCGCGTAGACCTGGTCGAAGGGGGCGGGCTCGTACACGAACTCGGTCGCGTCGCTCCACAGCGCGGTGATGAACGCCTCCAGCGCGGCGTCACCCTGGGCGCGCCCGGGGCCGGGACGCGTGCGGCGGCCGCGCGCGATGAGGTAGGCGGAGAGGTTCGGGAGCGCGGCGAGCCCCTGCGCGGCCGCGGGGTAGGAGGGAAGCCGCTCGAGCATCCCGAGGTGATCGGCGATGAAGCGATCGGTGAGCGGCTTGTAGCAGTAGAGCGGGGCGGAGGCGCGGCCCTGCTCGATCAGCTCGAAGGGGATCTCGGCGCCCGCGGCGACCTCCTCGGCGAGCTGCCAGGCGGCCTCTTCCACGAACGCGGCCAGGGTGTCGTGCAGCGCGCGGTTGTGCATGCGCCCCGGGTTCTGCGCGGGCGCACGGGGTCCTTTGCGCGCAGCGCGGATTGCAGCTAGGCGAGGGCTGCGACGGCCGGCTCAGGCGCCTCGGCGCACGAGCCCGTCGCGCCGAGCCACTCGGTGCCGTACTCGCGCATCGACTCGATGATCGGCACGAGCGCGCGGCCCTTGTCCGTCAGCGCGTACTCGACGCGCGGCGGGACCTCGGGGAACGTGGTGCGCTCGAGCACGCCCTCCTCCTCGAGCGCCCGCAGGCGGAGGGAGAGGGTGCGGGGCGAGATCCCCTGGAGCGAGCGCTCGAGCTCGCAGAAGCGCGAGCGGCCGTCGGCCAGGTCGCGGATGACCAGCAGGGTCCACTTGCCGCAGACGATGTCGGCGGTCCGGCAGACTGGACAGTCGGAATTTGGCACGAACCCAGTCTAGCGGCAAAGCTTCAACTACTGAAGTATGACGTCGACGTCCCGCTCGTCGGTGCCGCGGAGGATGCTGAGGGTGAGACTCGCAGTCGTCTCGAGGGCATCGAACAGCTCATCGACAGAGGTCAGCGGCTGGTGGTCGATCCCAACGAGCAGGTCGCCGCGCTCGAGCCCGGCGCGCCCGGCGGGGCTGTCCTGGACCACCCCGCGCACGAGCAGGCCGTCGCGCTCGGGCAGCCCGACGGCCGCGCGCATGCGCTTGGCGGCGCGCGGGGGCGCGAGCGCGAGCCCGAGCCGCGGTCGCTCGGCGCCGGTCCCGGCGGCGAGCGCCTCGGCGCGGCGGCGCATCGCGGCATCGGCCGGCAGCGCGAGGATCAGGCCGCCCTCGACCCGGATCGAGTTGAGGCCCAGCAGCCGGCCCTCGCCGTCGACCAATGGGCCGCCCGAAGAGCCGCGCGGGAGGGGCGCCGTGTGCTCGATCGAGCCGCCGATCCGGCGCCCGCGCGGCCCGCGGAACGACCGCCCGGTCGCCGAGGCGAGCCCGAACGTGGTGCGCAGCCCGCGCCCACCGGGGTTGGCGAGCGCGAACACCGGCTCCCCGATCCCGACCGCGTCGACCCGCTCGGGCTCCCACGCGACCTGCGGCGCGTCCCCGGTCTCCACCGCGATCGCGGCGAGGTCGAGATCCGGGTCGGCGCCGGCCACGCGCCCGTGCTCGGTGCGGCCGTCGGCGAACGTCACCGCGACCTCCTCACCGCGCAGCACGTGGGCGTTCGTCAGCACCGTGCCGGCGGCGGTGATCACGCCGGACCCGCGACCCCAGCCGCGGCCGAGGCCGACGACGGCTGGGCCGACGGTGTCGGCTGCTGTTGCCACCGCGCTCTGAAGCTCGTCAAGTACCGACATCGTTTCCGCCTCCGCGAGTCACTTGCTGATTGCAAGTTGCAATCTAGCAAGCGCGTCGATGCGGGCGTTCGCGGCTTGACCGGCGGACGTCAACGGCGGCTGGGTGGGAAGGGGTTCGAGGGGGAGCGGCGGATTCGGTCGGGTGTGGTGGGTTTGTGGGAACTATTGCGATGAACACACCACACCCGGCCTCGCGAGCCGCCGCGACACCTCAAACCCACCCCCACCCAGCCGCCGTTGACGTGCGCCGGACCCGCAGGACTACGCTCCGACACACCATGCGCCGCCCCCGCCACGCCGCGCCCTCCTCGCCGCTCGCCGACGCCCTCGCCCGCGTGGGAGACCGCTGGACCCTGCTCGCGATCGCGGCGCTGCTCGAAACGCCACTCCGCTTCAACGAGCTCCAAGACGAGCTCGACGGGATCGCCCCCAACGTGCTGAGCGCGCGGCTGAAGGCGCTCGCGGAGAACGCGCTCGTCGTCGCGCGCCCGTATTCCGACCGGCCCCCGCGCTTCGTCTACGAGCTGTCGGACTCCGGCCGCGAGCTGGCCGGGGCGCTGCGGCTGCTCGCCGACTGGGGCGCGCGCAGCGCGGGTGCCGAGCCGCTGCGGCACACCGCGTGCGGCACGGCGCTCGAGGCGCGCTGGTGGTGCCCGGCGTGCGAGGAGACGGTGGATGACCTCGACGCGGGCGACGAGGTGATCCACCTCTGATCCTCAGCCGTTGAGCAGGTTCCCGAGCCCGCCGCCGCTCGACGACCCGCCGGCCACCGGCACGACGCGGCCCTCGGAGGGCTGTACGAGCGCCCAGCCCTGGCCCGAGAAGGCGAGCTGGATCGACTCGCCGGAGCCGCGCCCGATCAGGTTCTTCATCTTGAAGTCCGTCTTCAGGCCGACGGTCACGCCGGAGGACCAGGTGATCGCCGCCTGGGCGTCGGCGAAGGTCGCCGCCTGCGCGACGTTGAGCAGCACGGGCGGCCCGTCGGACAGGATCGCGACCCAGCCGGTCCCGGACAGCGACATGTTGAACAGGCCTCCGGCCATGGCGCCGGCGGCGCCGCCCTTGAGCCGGTTGATGTCCCAGTCGATGCCGGCGTCGAAGGCGAGCAGGTTCGGCCCGTTGACCGTGATGTTGTCGTTCTCGAGGTAGATCAGGTGGATGTCCTGCGCCTGGTCGGCCACGAACACCTCACCGCTGCCCGACATCCGCATCAGCGACGTGCCCTCGCCGCTGACGGCCTTCTTGAGCATCCGGCCCATGCCGCCCGAGCCGGCGTGCTCGAAAGTGACGTCGCCCTGGTAGGCGACCATCGAGCCCAGCTTCGCCTGGATCGTGACCTGCGACAGGGAGACCTTCAGCAGCTTCGAGTTCTGGAGCGCGAAGGCGTCCTGCGACGTGGTCTCGTTGAACTGAGCGAGGGTGGTCTGCACCGGGCAATTCCTTTCGAGGGGTGAATCGAGCGACACTCAACTTTGTCGCGACCGCCAGGGCGAGTCAAGGCGCCGCGAGCGGCGCCGTGAACCCTACGAGGGGACGCCCGGGGGTGGCGCCGAGGCGCCGGGCCGCGGACCCGCGGGTGCGGGCGGTGCGACGGGAGGTGCGACGGGCGGCTGCATCGCCGCCGGCGGAGCGACAGGCGACGCGGCGGGCGGAGCGACAGGCGACGCGGCGGGCGGAGCGACAGGTGACGCGGCGGGCGGAGCGGCCGGAGGCGCCGACGGCGGGTGCGCCTCGGAGACCTGGTCCGGCGCGCCCTCGATCTTGCCCTCGCCCTTGTTCGGATGCGAGCGCGGGCCGATGCGCGACTGCGCGGCGACCATCAGCTTGAAGTCGTGCGGCGAGGACGCGGTGAGGACGGCGTCCTCCATCGTGATCCGGCCGGCCCGCAGATGCTCGAGCAGGTGCTGGTCGAAGGTCTGCATCCCGTAGTAGCCGCCCTCGCTGATGACCTCGCCGAGCATGCCCGTCTGCTTGGGGTCGAGGATCATGTCGTGCACGCGGCCCGTCATGACCATGATCTCGCAGACCGCGACGCGACCGTTGCCGTCCGGGGTCCGGACGAGCCGCTGAGAGACGATGCCCTTGAGCGTGCCGGCGATCATCGCGCGGGCCTGCTGCTGCTGATGCGGCGGGAAGAAGTCGATGATGCGGTTGATGCTCTCCGGCGCGTCCACGGTGTGGAGCGTCGAGAGCACGAGGTGGCCGGTCTCGGCCGCCGACAGGGCGGTGTGGACCGTCTCCTCGTCGCGCATCTCGCCGACGAGGATGACGTCCGGGTCCTGGCGCAGCACGCGGCGCAGCGCGCGCTTGAAGGACGCCGTGTCCTGGCCGACCTCGCGCTGGTTGAGGATGCAGTTGCGGTCGCGGTGCAGGAACTCGATCGGGTCCTCGATCGTGACGATGTGCTTGTGCATCGTCCGGTTCATGTGGTCGATCATCGCCGCGAGCGTGGTCGACTTGCCGGAGCCGGTGGTGCCGGTGAGCAGGACGATCCCGCGCTCCTGCTCGGCCAGCCGTGAGATGGCGGAGGGAAGGTTGAGCTCGTCGACCGACTTGATGTTCACCGGGATGGCGCGCATCACGACGGAGACGGTGCCGCGCTGGAAGAAGGCATTGACGCGGAAGCGCGCGAGGCCCTCCAGCGAGTAGGAGAAGTCGACCTCGTTCTCGGCCTCGAACTCCGCCAGCTTGTTGGCGTCCTGGAGCATCTCCTGGACGCTGTCCATCGTGTCCTGCGGAGAGAGCGGCTCGAAGCCGGGGATGGGCTGAAGCTTGCCGTGGAGGCGAACCAGCGGCGGCGAGGGGATCTTCAGGTGGAGATCGGAACCCTCGGACGCGATGAGGTAGCGGAGTGCTTGATCAAGGTCGAAAGACATACCCGGCCTTCATCGGCCGGGTGCCTCTCTCGCTTGAATCGCCCGAGGACTACGCGACGTCGCGAAGCTTCTGGGCCTCCGCGAGGGACTGCAGCTTCTTGAGCGACTGGTTCTCGATCTGGCGGATGCGCTCGCGCGTGACGTTGA
>Ga0136617_10005823_pt1 | contig 11040 bp, 11 predicted proteins | sample AntDrymUQ3222106_2_FD_129672 | JGI IMG/M metagenome (GOLD analysis project Ga0136617, IMG submission 129672) | Polar desert sand microbial communities from Dry Valleys, Antarctica - metaG UQ322 (21.06) | ecosystem: Environmental > Terrestrial > Soil > Desert | place: Antarctica: Dry Valley...
CGCCGCGACGGCGACGAACAGACCCAGAACACCGACACGCTCATCGTGGTCTCGCTCGACCCCTTGAACAGCACCGCCGCGATGCTCTCCATTCCGCGCGACACGCTCGTGACCATTCCCGGACTCGGCCAGGACAAGATCAACGCGGCCTACTCGTTCGGCGGCGCACAGCGCGGACCGGATCTCGTCCGGCGGACCGTCGAGGGGCTGCTCGGGATCCCGGTGCACGGCTTCGTGCTCATAGACTTCGCGGCGTTCACCAAGATCGTCGATTCGTTCGGGGGAGTCCTGGTGGACGTGAAGCGCCCGCTGCGGGATGAGGAGTACCCCACGGCGGAGGCCGGGATCGAACGGCTGCAGATGGTCGCGGGCCCGCAGCTGCTCAACGGCGATGACGCGCTGCGGTACGCGCGTTCCCGCCACGACAGCAATGACTTCAGCCGTGCGCGCAGGCAGCAAGACCTCCTTGCCGCGATCCGCGCCCGGCTTGTGCAGGGCGGCCTCGGGCGGATCCCCGCGATCGTCGATCGCGTTGGGACCGCCGTGCAGACGAACTTAGACCCGGCCAACGTGCTGCCGCTCGCGCGCACGGGCACCGCCATCGACGGCGGAGCGATCCGCAGCGAGGTGATGCTGCCGTGCGAGGCACCAGACGCGGATCGCTGCGAGCTGAACGAGGAGCAGTCGGTGCTCGGCTACTACCTCATCCCCGACAAGGCCCGGGTCGCGGAGCTCGTGTCGAGCCTGTTCTACGACCCGCGCGTGCGGCAGGAGGCGGCACAGGTCGAGATCCGCGCTACCGGTGCCCGCGGCACCAGCGTGAGGTCAGTCGTCGAGCGGCTCGGTGCGCGGTCCTTCACGGTGTCACGGGTCACCGAAGGCGCGACAGCGCGCACAGCGGTGATCCTGCGCAATCCTGCAACGCGCCATTCCGCGGAGGCCCTCGCGAAGCACCTCGGCATCGGCGTCGTGGAGGATCCTGCCGAGGCGGCGGACGCCGACATCGTGGTCCGGCTCGGCAGCGATTTCCGGGGCCTCGCGACGGATCTGCGCATCCGCAACTAGGCGAGGGAGCGGGCGAGTCACGACGTCCCGGGATCGCGCTAGTAGACCGGGGTCACCCACTCCTTGTAACGATCGAGATTGCCGCGGACGGCTTCGAAGTAGATCGTGCCGAGCCGGCGGGCGACAGGGCCGATCTCGCCGTCCCCCACCTTCCGACGGTCGACGCTCGTGATGGACGACATCTGCACGCCGGTCCCGCAGAGGAACAGCTCGTCAGCGAGGTACAGCTCGGTCCGGTCGATCGAGCGGATCTCGACGGGGATGCCTTCATCCCTGGCGAGCCGCATCACGCTCGCGCGCACGATGCCCTCGAGGATGTTGTCGGTCGCCGGAGGAGTGATGAGGACGCCGCCGCGGACCATGTACAGGTTGGCCGCGCTGCCCTCCGAGACGTGACCGTCGTGGGTGAGCACGATGGCCTCATCGAATCCCGACTCCTGCGCCTCCGTTTTCGCGAGGGCGGCGTTCACGTACGAGCCCGTGATCTTGCAGCGGGCCGGGATCGCGTTGTCGTCGACGCGCCTCCATGACGAGACGCACACCGAAAGGCCGCGGTCGATCTCGACGTAGTTGCCGAAGGGCACCGCGAACAGGGTGAAGCCCGTCGTCAGGTCGTGAAGCCGGACGCCGATGAGCTCATCGGACTTGTATGCGAGCGGGCGGATATACGCGTCCTCGCGGAAGCCGGAGCGCCGGAGGACCTCGCAGGTGATCTCGATGAGCTCGTCCACGCTGTGCGCGAGGTCCAGCCGCATGATCCGGCAGGATTGGTGCAGACGCTGGAAGTGCTCCTTCAGATGGAGCCCGTAGAGCTGCTCGTGCACCGGGTTCCAGTACGCTCGGATCCCCTCGAAAACGCCGGTGCCGTAGTTGAACGCGTGCGTGAGCACGCTGATCTTGGCGTCGCGGACCGGAACGTACGCGCCGTCGAAGAATGCCCAGGCGGCATCCGGCGCGGAGCCAGGCCGCAGTGAGACCGCCGGCCGCGCGAGCTCCTTGACCATGCCCGGCCCATTGTGACACGCGCGGCCCTCGCGGCGACGCGACCCCTGACGAACGACGCCGCCCGGCACTCGGTAGGGTATCCGGGTGGATCTCGCGCTCGACACCGTGCTGCTGCTCGTCTCCTTTGCGGTCATCCTCGCCGGCGCCGAGCTGTTCACGAACGCGATCGAATGGTTCGGGAACAAGCTCGGCCTCGGTGAGGGAATGGTCGGGAGCGTGCTGGCCGCGGTGGGCACCGCGCTCCCGGAGACCCTGATCCCGATCATCGCCATCATCTTCGTCGGCACGGCCGCGTCCGAGGAGGTCGGCATCGGCGCGATCCTTGGCGCGCCGTTCATGCTCTCGACGGCCGCGATGTTCGTGACCGGGGTGGCCGTCCTCTACTACGCGCGACGTGGGCGCCGGTCCACGAATCTCCAGATCGACCAGCGGATCGTCGGCCGCGACCTGCGGTTCTTTCTCGGGATGTACCTGCTCGCGGTCGGCATGGGCCTGCCCTTCTTCGAGAAGCCATTCTGGCTGCGCATCATCGCGGGGATCGCGCTTGTGCTCGCGTACGTGCTCTACGTCCGCCAGACCGCGCGAGATCCGATGGACGCCGACGCGAGCCACGAGGAGCTCAACCCTCTTCGCCTGCAGCCGAAACTCACCACCCCGAACATGCGGGCCGTCTTGCTCCAGCTCTTCGTCTCGCTCGCCGCGATCATCGGCGGCGCTCAGCTGTTCGTGCGGGAGATCAGCGTGTTCTCGGCGGCCTTCGGTCTCTCACCGCTCATCCTTTCGCTGGTCATCGCGCCGCTCGCGACCGAGCTGCCGGAGAAGTTCAACAGCGTCCTCTGGGTCCGCCAGCGGAAGGACACGCTGGCCATGGGCAATATCAGCGGCGCCATGGTCTTCCAGTCGTGCATCCCGGTGGCCGTCGGGCTCTGGTTCACCCCGTGGGTGCTCACGACGGCGGCGATCGTTTCGGCTGCCGTGGCGATCGCCGCCGGCCTCCTGCTACAGCTGTTCCTGCGCACGGGTAGCGTGCTGTCCGGCCGCGAGCTCGCCTCGCTCGGGATCTTCTACGCGGCCTTCATCGTGTACGTGGTCGGCTTCTATCAAGGGCCGGTGCCCGCGCCGCACTAGCGGCGTCAGGGAGCAGAGGTCGAGTGAGGAAGGGCCTTGCCCGACCGAACGGCCTAGACTCGCGGTCGGCCGCCTGCCGCAATTCCTCGCCGCGGGCGGCGCACGTAAGGGAGGTCCGATCCGATCATGAAGCGACTGCTCGCGGTCCCCATCCTCGCGGCGCTCACCGTCTCGGCGTGCGGCGGCACAGGCTCCGGCGGCGCGCAGGCGACCGGTGGGGCCGGCACGGCACCGGCGGCGAAGGCCGTCCGGATCGGTCTCGTCACCGACGTCGGAGGCCTCAATGACAAGAGCTTCAACACGCTCGCGAACCTCGGCCGCCAGGACGCCGAGAAGGACCTGAAGGTCGAGACCAAGGTCACGGAGTCGAAGCAGCAGGCGGACTACGTGCCGAACCTCACCTCATACGCGCAACAGGGCTACGACCTCGTCATCTCCGTCGGGTTCCTCATGGCGAATTCGACCTGGAAGGTCGCCAAGCAGTTTCCGAACGTGAAGTTCGCGATCGTCGACGGCGCGCCCGCGGACGACGCCGGGAAGACCGAGAACCTGCCGAACGTCGCCAACCTGTTCTTCGCCCAGCAGGAGGCCGGATACCTCGTCGGCGTGATCGCCGCCGAGATGGCCAAGGCCAAGGTCGGCAAGGCGACGAACAACACCGTCTGCTCGATGGGCGGGATCCCGATCCCGCCGGTCGACACGTTCATCGCCGGCTACCAGCACGCCCTCCAGACCATCAGCCCGACGACGAAGATCCTCAACGGCTACTCGAACGACTTCGTCGACCAGCAGAAGGGCAAGGAGGTCGGCCTCCGCCACATCGACCAGGGCTGCGACATCCTCTTCCAGGTGGCCGGCGGCTCGGGCCTCGGCTACATCCAGGCGGCCAAGGAGAAGGGCAAGTACGCCATCGGCGTCGACGCCGACCAGGCGGACGTGGCCCCGGGCGTCGTCATCACGAGCGCGCTGAAGCGCGTGAACAAGGCCGTGTACGACTCCATCAAGTCGGTCAAGGAGAACACCTTCAAGAGCGGCGACACCTTCTTCAACGCGGCGAACGAGGGCATCGGCCTCGGCAAGCTCGACCCGGTGGTGCCCGCCTCCGCGAAGGCGGCCGCAGACAAGGCGCTCGCCGACATCAAGTCGGGCGCGATCAAGCCGAAGACGGACATCGCGGTCAAGTAGCGGTCATCCGGCTCGCAGTCGACCGGTGAGCGGCGGCGCGCCAACAGCGACGGGGCCGGGCCCCGGTGGTCCGGCCCCGTCCGTGCGCCAGCCGGCGATGCAGTGGGCGACCGGCCCCGCGGTCCCGGTGATCTCGGTCATCGTCGCGCTCCTCCTCGGCGCCGTCTTCGTCGCCGCGACGGGAAATGACCCGATAGCCGCATATGCGGCTCTCGCGCGCGGCGCGTTCGGGACTCCCTACGACATCACCGAGACGCTCGTGTCGGCTATCCCGCTCGTCCTGACCGGGCTCTCCGTCGCCGTCGCGTTCCGCACGGGTCTGTTCAACATCGGCGCCGAAGGTCAGCTGCTCGTCGGGGCGCTCGCTGCAGGCGCCGTCGGTGCGCGATTCGCGGAGCTTCCGGGCCCGCTCCTCATGCCGCTCGTGATCCTCGCGGGGATCCTCGCCGGCGCCGGTTACGGCGCGATCGCGGGGGTCCTCAAAGCCGCGCGCGGCGTGAACGAGGTCATCACCACGATCATGCTCAACTACATCGTCGTGTTCGTGATGCACTGGCTGCTGCAGAGCGGGCCGATGACCGCCCCGAGCGCGCTCGGCACGCCCGCATCGGCGCGGATCGGCGACGGCGCGATCCTCCCGGTCATCCTGCCGAACGAGCTCGTGCCCCTCTCGCGGCTGCACGCTGGGATCCTCCTCGCGGCGCTCGCCGTCGCGGTGTTCTGGTTCCTGCTCTGGCGCACGTCGCTCGGGTACGAGCTCCGCGCCGTCGGGCTCGGCGCGCGGGCCGCGGCGCAGGCGGGGATCGACCCCGCCCGCAGGATGGCGCTCGTCATGGCCATCGCCGGGGCGTTCGCGGGGCTCGCCGGGATGATCCAGGTGAGCGGCGTCTTCCAGCGCGTCTTCGACGGGTTCTCGTCCGGATACGGCTTCGACGCCATCGCGGTCGCGCTCCTCGGGAAGAACTCGCCGCTCGGGATCGTCGCGGCCGCGCTGCTGTTCGGCGCGTTCGCGCACGGCGGCGCGATCATGCAATCGAACGCGGGCATCTCGTCCCACCTCGTGTCGATCATCCAGGCACTCGTCCTGTTCGTGATCGCGGCCGAGGCGATCGTGCGCGGCATCGCCGGGCGCTCCCGGCGCGGCCGCAAGCCAGTGGAGGCGATCGCGTGACGGTCGACATGGTCATCGGGGCGAGCGTCCTCGCCGCGACGCTCCGCCTGGCGGCGCCGATCCTCCTCGCGGCGCTCGGCGGCGTCATCTCCGAGCGCGCGGGGGTCGTGAACATCGCGCTCGAGGGCTCGATGCTCGTCGGGGCCTTCGTCGGCATCGTCGCGGCCGAGCAGACCGACAGCATCGTCATCGGCGTCGCGGCCGCCATCATCGCGGGCACCCTGCTCGCGGGGATCCACGCGATCGCGGCCATCCACTGGCGCAGCGATCAGATCGTCTCCGGGATGGCGCTCAACATCCTGGCACTTGGGCTGACGAGCTACCTGAACTTCCAGCTGTACGGAACGACCGGCACGCCGGCGGACGTGCCCGACCTGCCGACCGTCGCGGACCAGAGCATCCTCGTCTGGGTCTCCCTGGCGCTCGTGCCGCTCACTCATCTGTTCCTGTTCGGCACGGTAAGCGGGCTGCGCCTGCGCGCCGTCGGCGAGCATCCGCGCGCGGCCGAGACGGTCGGCATCGGCGTGCGGCGCGTGCGCTACGCGGCGGTCCTCGCCAGCGGAGCGCTTGCGGGGCTCGGCGGCGCCTACCTCTCGCTCTCGGTCGCGCACTCGTTCACCGACGGCATGACCGCGGGACGCGGGTTCATCGGCCTCGCCGCCGTCATCTTCGGCAAGTGGTCACCCATCGGCGCGCTCGTCGCGGCGCTCCTCTTCGGCTACGGCAACGCCCTCTCGACCTCGCTCCAGGGCGCGACGATCGGCGACACTCGCGTACCGGTGCAGCTCCTCGGCACGCTCCCCTACCTGCTCACGATCCTCGCCGTCGCGGGGTTCGTCGGCCGCTCGCGCCCGCCGGCCGCCGACGGCGTGCCGTACGAGAAGGAGGGCCACTGATGGTCGGGTCCGGACGCGGCAGCGAGCGGCCGGGCGCAGGCGCCCCCGACCGAGGTAACGGCGCCGCCGCGCGTCGTGAGGCGGCCGAGTGACCGCGCTGCTCGAGATGCAGGGCATCCGCAAGCGCTTCGGCGAGCTGGTCGCCCTCGATGGCGTCGATCTCTCCGTCGAGGAGCGCGACGTCCACGCGCTGCTTGGCGAGAACGGGGCAGGCAAGTCGACGCTCATGAACGTCCTGTACGGCCTCTACGCGCCGGACGGCGGGCGCATCCTCCTGCGCGGAGAGGACGCCCGCATCGGCGGGCCGCGCGACGCGATCGCGCGCGGCATCGGGATGATCCACCAGCACTTCATGCTGATCCCGCCGCTCACAGTCACCGAGAACGTGGTGCTCGGCGACGAGCGGACGGGTGCGCTGCTCGACCGGCGCGTCATCCGCGAGCGCGTGCGCGAGCTCCAGTCGCGCTTCGGCATCGAGGTCGATCCCGACGCGCGCGTGGAAGACCTGCCGCTCGGCCTCCAGCAGCGCGTCGAGATCCTGAAAGTGCTCTACCGCGGCTCCGACCTGCTCGTGTTCGACGAGCCGACGGCCGTCCTGACACCACAGGAGGTCGACGAGCTGTTCGCGATAGTGCGCACCCTGCGTGAGCAAGGTAAGACGGTCATCCTCATCACGCACAAGCTGCGCGAGGTCTTCGCCGTCACCGACCGGATCACGGTCCTACGCCTCGGGCGCAACGCCGGGTCGCTCGTGACCTCGGCCACCACCGCGGGCGAGATCGCGCGTCTCATGGTCGGTCGTGAGCTGCGCGAGCTGCGGCCGCGGGCGACCGCGGGCTCACGAGACGTCGTGCTCGAGGTGACCGGGCTCGGCGCCCTGTCGGATCGCGGCACGCCGGCGCTTCTAGACGTGGGCCTCACGGTGCACGCGGGCGAAGTGCTCGGCATCGCCGGTGTCGGCGGGAACGGTCAGAGCGAGCTCGCCGAGTGCATCATGGGCCTCCGCCGTCCGACGGCGGGTGACATGCGCATCGGCGGCGCCGACGTCTCGCGCGACGGGCCACGTCGGACGCGCGCCGGCGGTGTCTGCTACGTGCCCGAAGACCGTCGGCGCGAGGGCCTGGTGCTCGCGTTCACCGTCGCCGACAACCTCATCCTAGGGAAACAGGCGGGACCGCCATACGCGACGTTCGGCGTGCTTGATCCCCAGGTGATCGAGCGCGAAGGAGCACTGCTCGCGCGCGAGTTCGACGTGCGACCGCCCAACCCGCTCGCGATCGCGGGCAACCTTTCCGGCGGCAACCAGCAAAAGGTCGTGCTTGGCCGTGAGCTCTCGTCGTCTCCGCGGCTCATCGTGGTGAGCCAGCCGAGTCGCGGGCTCGACATCGCGGCGACCGAATACGTGCACGACCGGCTTCTCGAGCAGCGCGCGCGTGGTGCGGCCATCCTGCTCATCTCGAGCGAGCTCGACGAGATCCGCGCGCTCTCGGACCGCATCGCGGTGATGTACGAAGGGCGAATCGTCGCCACCCTCCCCGCAGCCGAGGCCACGGAGGAGCGCCTGGGACTCCTGATGGCAGGACACGAAAGCACCGGGGCTGCGTAGGTCGGCTTCAGTCTCATTGCGCAGGCGCGCCGTGACGTGGCAGGTCGCGCAGGAGCGGCAGCGCGCCGATGAAGCTCGCGACCCCCGCGACACCGAACACGGCCACCCATCCGAGCCCGAGATCGAGCGCGAGCCCTGCGGCGGGCGGCCCGACGGCACCCGCGCCGAACCCGATGAACGCCTGGATGGCCTGCGCCGAGCCGAGCTTCCCGGCTGGCGCGAGCTCGGTGACGCTCGTCGAGTACACGGCCGAATCCGCGGCGATCAGGCCGCTGTAGACGAAGCCGAAGGCCAGCAGCACCGACCATGGCGCGCTACCGAGCGCCCCGAACACGAAGCCGAGCGCCCCGCTGGCGATGGCGATGGTCAGGGCCGTGCGTGCGCGCCCGAGGCGGTCCGACACCCACCCGCCGATGAACACGGCCGGTATTCCGGCGCCGAGAATGAGCGCGGACCAGCGACCGGCCTCACCGGTCGCGTCGGCGGTCGTGGCGCCCTGCGCTACGAGCACAGAAGCCAGGAACGCGGTCATCCAGGCGCGGACTGCGAACAGCTCCCAGGCATGGCCCGAATACGCCCCGACCGTGCGCATGAGGCGCGCCTCTTTCAGCACCGTCAGGTCGAGGATCGCCTTCCCACCGGCAGGCGGCAGCGGCGGGGCCCCCCCGAACGCGAGGCCGACGCCCACCAGCGAGGCGCCTGCCGCCCAGAGCATCGGCTCGCGCCAGCCGATCGAGTCACCGATGAGCAGTCCGGCCACCAGGAAGGAGGCGGCGGACCCGAGATAGAAGGAGGCGACGAACAGGCCGACGGCGAGGCCACGCTGCTCTGGTCGCGCGGTCGCGGCGACGACGCGCACCCCCGGCATGTACACGCCGGCGAGCCCGGCCCCCGCGATAAGGCGAAGGGCGACGGCGATCCAGGGATCACGCGCAACGAGGGGCAACGCGAGGCTCGCCAGGGCTGACACCGCAGCGCCAGCGACGATGATCCGTCGCGACGGCAGGCGATCGGTCAGGGGCAGGATCATCACGACGGCGGCCGCATATCCCGCGAGGTACGCGCCGACGACCCAGCCGACAACGACGGCAGAGGCCGACCACTCGGCGCGCAGCAGCGGCACCGCCGCGGCGGGGATGTTCGACGGGAGCAGCACGAGGGCCAGGGTCAATCCGAGCCACACGCCGCTCACGCCCATAGCATCGCAGTGATCGCGTTCCTGCTCGGCCTGGGTGCCGGCATCGTCCTGGGGATCCTCACGACGGTGGTCGAGACATCGCGGCTCGCCTTCGGGCCGCTGGCGTTCTACGGAAATGGCGCGCTCATCGTGCCGTCCGTCGGAGCGGGGCTCGGCATCTACGCGATCTGGACCTGGATCGTGCGGAGCGGGCGCGCGCGAGCGGAGCTCTTGTGGTCGGCCCTTGGGCTGCTGCTCGGGATCGGGGGCACGGGCGGTCTCATCGTTGTTCTGGTCGCGCCGATCGCCGTGGTCACGTACGCCGTGTACGCGGCCCTTGCCCGGCGCGGAACGGCCATCGGCGCCACGGTCCTCACGGCACTCGTGGTCCTCGGTCTGGTCTTCGCGTTCCTGATGCCGCCGCTGGCCGTCGGTCTCATCGTCGCCCCGTTCCTCGTCACCGCCATGCGGACGACCGCCCGCAACGCGGTCCTGCTCGGCGGGCTCCTGGCGCTCGTGCTCATCGCGGCGAGCATCGGCGTTCCACTGCTCACCGCGCGGCGATAGAGAAAGGGCCGGCGGCCGGCCGGCCGCGCCCGCTACCTGTCGGTGGCTTCTGGGGCCTTCGCCGGCGCCGGGACGGGTCCCGGACCCGCGCGGATCTCGCCCGGCGAGGCGGCAGCGGGCGACGCGCCCTGCGGGGGGACACCCTGCGGGGTTCCGGCCTGCGGCGCGCCGCCCACCGGCGATGTGAACGGACGCGGCGCGCCATACGGCGCCCCCATCGGGCGGAACGGCGGTCGCTCGGCGCGTGGCGGCGGCGGGCCGCCGGCCATCGCGCGGGCCTGCGGGGACATCTGCGCGCGCACGTGGTCGGCGGTGTACGGAAGCATCGCCATGTGCCGGGCTCGCTTGAGCGCGGTCGTGAGCATGCGCTGGTGCTTCGCGCAGTTGCCGCTCTTGCGGCGCGGGTCGATCTTGCCGCGCTCGCTCACGTAGCGGCGAATACGACCGATGTCCTTGAAGTCGATCTTCTTGACCTTGTCGACGCAGAACGAGCAGACCTTGCGTCGCGGCCGGCGCGGCCCGCCGTAGCGCGGCCGATCGCCACCGCGGTCGTCGCGGTCTCCACCGCGACCGCCGCTCGAGCCGCCGGGGCGAGGGCCGCCGTAACGCGGTCGGTCAGCTGGAGGACCCGGTGGTCCTGCGGGACGCGGCCCCTGGGCGGGCGGCTGGGGAGGTGTCTCGGAAGCCATCAGAACGGGATCTCGTCGGGGTCAAAGGTCGCCGCCGGAGCGTCGGCACCCTGGCCCCCCGGGACCGGACCGCCACCCATGCCGCCCTCGCGGTCACGGCGGCTGCCGAGCAGCTGGAAATCATTGCAGCTGATGTCGAGGCTCGTGCGCTTCTCGCCTTCCTTGGTGGTCCACTCGCGCGGGCTGAAACGCCCGTCCACGTAGATCTGCTGACCCTTCTGCACGACCTGCTGCGCGGTCTCGGCCTGCTTGCCCCAGCATGAGATGCGGTACCAGTCGGTCTGCTCGGTCCGCTCGCCCGCGCTCGTCGAGACACGGTTCACGGCGACGGAGAAGTCGCAGACGGGACGTCCGCCTGAGGTCATGCGGAGCTCGGGGTCGCGACCGACGTTGCCGATGATGGAGATCTTTGCCATCGATGCCATGGCTCAGTCCTTCTTTCGCTATTCGTCGCGGCGGATGACGAGGTGACGCAGGATCTCCTCGGTGAGCTTGATGGTGCGCTCGAGCTCGCGTGCCGCCGACGGCGGGAGCGAGTACTCGATGACGCC
>Ga0136617_10005824_pt1 | contig 11040 bp, 7 predicted proteins | sample AntDrymUQ3222106_2_FD_129672 | JGI IMG/M metagenome (GOLD analysis project Ga0136617, IMG submission 129672) | Polar desert sand microbial communities from Dry Valleys, Antarctica - metaG UQ322 (21.06) | ecosystem: Environmental > Terrestrial > Soil > Desert | place: Antarctica: Dry Valley...
CGGCCACGATCAGCTTCGAGCCGACGCCGTCGCAGGACACCGCCAGCCCACGGCGGTCGTCCAGGCGCAGCACGTTCGCGTAGTGGCCCGAAGCCAGCGCCGAGCGAGAGGGCCGGCCCGTGTCGATGCCGGCGAGCACATCCACCAGCGCCCGCACGGCAGAGCCGGCGCCGGCTTGGTCGACTCCCGCTCGCGCGTAGGCCGAATCGCTCACGTGGACTATTCAACCTGACCGGGCGGCGGGCCCAGTGCCAGCACGGTCACGCCCAGAGCGATGCGGTAGAGGGCAAGGACCCTGACCGCGCCCGGCCGCTCTAGCGTGGACAGAAGGGGCAATGAGGCCACCGACGACGCCAGCGCGGCGGCGCAGCCGGCCGCGAGCGACACGTTGAGCTTAGGCGCGAGCGGGGTGCGGGCCATACGCGTTCCCTCCAGCGCGCCGGCGGCCAGCGTCACCGGCAGGGCTGCGCGCAGCGACAGCCGGGCCGCGGCCGAGCGAGACAGTCCTCGCAGGCGCCCCGCGGTCAAGGCGGCGCCCGAGCGCGAGACGCCCGGCAGCAGGGCGGCCGCTTGAGCCAAGCCGACGGCAAGATGGTCGCCCGCGCCGGGCGAGCCGCGCCGCTCGGGAGCGAAATCGGTCAGCAGCAGGGCCATACCGCCCGCCACCTGCCCCGCGCAGACCGAGGCCGTCCCGCCTAGGCGCCGTTCGATGGCGCTCTCGAAGAGGCCTCCGATGACGGCCGGCGGCAGGAGGGTGAGTCCCAGGCGGCCAAGTGGTCCAAACCCGCAGCGCCGTACCGCTACGCACAGCGCCGGCGCCGACCCCGCGTGGAGCGCCACCTCGAACGTCTTGCGCACCTCCGGAGCCAGCCCGGCGTACTCCCAACCCAGCATGCGCGGAACGAGCGCCAGATGTCCCGAGCTAGACACGGGCAGCAGCTCCGCCGGCCCCTGGATCAGTCCCAGCAGCAGAGCTTGGCGAAGCGGGGGAGCCGCTAGGCCGATTCGGTGGCCGGGTCGGAGCCGGGCGAGCCCTCGTCGCTCTTGCGCCGGCGGGCGCGGAGCAGCAGGTAGACCACGCCCACCACGATCGCCGCAGCCACCACGTAGTCGACGTAATGCAGGCTGTCCTTCCAGCTCTCCCAGTTGTCGCCGGCCTGCTTGCCGATGTAGGTGAGCATGAAGACCCAGGGCAGGCAGCCGAGGAAGGAGAGGACGCTGAAGCGCCAGAAGGGCATCCGCGCCACGCCCGCGGGAAGCGAGATGAACGTGCGGATGATCGGCAGCATGCGGGTGAAGAAGACGGTGGCGTCACCGTGGCGCTCGAACCAGCGGTCGGCCCAGCGCAGGTGCGACGGCTTGATGTGCAGCTTCTTGCCGTGTTTCTCGAGGATGTCGACCCGGCCGGCATAGCCGACCCAGTAGGCGACCCACGAGCCGACAAGGTTGGCGAAGGACCCGACCAGCGTGGCCGCCACCAGGCTGTACTCCCCGCGCGACACGTTGAAGCCGGCGAAAAGCATGGTGGCTTCACTGGGCACGGGGATGCACGCGCTCTCCAGGAGCATGAGAACGAACACTCCCGGAAGCCCGAGGGCATCCACCACGTCCACCGCCACCTCGACAATGGGATCCGTGATCGAGGCAAACATGAAATCTGAGACTGGAGGTCGAAGTTGGCAATCAGAACGCGGGGCAGGATGCCCCGCGGAGGTCAAAGTAGGGTAGCGATCCTCTCATGGGCGACGTCCCACTCTTCGCCAGCAGCCTCGAGCCTTACCACGACCGCCTCGTGCAGGCGATCGAGCGCGTGGCACGCTCGGGCGCCTACATCCTCGGACCCGAGGTCGAGGCCTTCGAGCGCGAGTTCGCGGACTACCTGGGGGTGAAGCACTGCGTCGGGGTGGCCAACGGCACGGACGCGCTCACGATCGCCCTGCGCGCCCTGGGCGTCGGGCCCGGCGATGAGGTGGTGATGCCCTCGTTCACCTTCTACGCCACGGCCGAGGCCACCATTGTCGCGGGCGCCACGCCGGTCTTCTGTGACATCGATCTCGACTCGTTCTGCGTGACGCCGGAGACGGTGAAGGCGGTGATGACCTCGCGCACCAAGGCCATCGTTCCCGTGCACCTGTTCGGCAACGTGGCGCCGGTGCCCGAGCTACGGGAGCTCGGCGTACCCGTACTCGAGGACGCCGCCCAGGCGGCGGGCGCGAAGCTCGACGGCGTCAAGGCCGGAGCCCTGGGCGACGCTGCAACCTTCTCCTTTTTCCCGTCGAAGAACCTGCCCTGCCTGGGTGACGGCGGCGCGATCACCACGAACGACGACGACGTCGCCGAGCTGGCCCGGGTGCTGCGCTTCCACGGCTCCCAGGACAAGACCACCTTCATCGAGGTGGGCTACAACTCCCGACTCGACGCGATGCAGGCGGCGGCGCTGCGCGTGCTGCTGCCCGAGCTCGACGGCTGGAATGAGAGCCGGCGCGCCGTGGCAGCGGCCTACGAGCGCCTGGGTATGGCCGAACATGCTGCCCTGCCGAGCGCGGCCGGCGGGAGCCGCCACATCTACCACCTCTACGTGGTCCGCTCTCCGCACGAGCTGCCCCTCGGGCGCGGCTACTACCGCGTGCCCGTGCACCGCCAACCGGCGATCGGCTCGGACGTGGCCCTGCCGGTGACCGAGGAGGCCGCGCGCACCAACTACGCGCTCCCCATGGGCAAGGACCTCACCGAGGAACAGGTGGCGGAGGTAGTGGCGGCGTGCGCATCTGGGTCGACCTGACCAACAGCCCCCACGTGCTCGTGATGCGGCCGCTGATAGGCGCCATGCGCGAGGACGGCCATCACGTGGAGGTCACGGCGCGCGATTTCGCCCAGACGCTCGAGCTGTGCCGGCGCTTCGGCATGTCGCACACCGCCATCGGGCGCCACCGGGGCGGCCGGCTGGCTTCCAAGGGGCTCGGGCTGCTTTCACGCAGCCTGGCCCTCGTGCGCTGGGCGCGCGGGCGGAGCTTCGACCTGGCGATGGGCCACGGCTCCAACGACGTCAGCGTGGCCGCGGCCACGCTGGGGATAGCGAGCGCCACCGCCTTCGACTACGAGTGGGCGAAGCTCCAGCATCAAGTGAACTGCCGGCTCGTGCGCGCAGTGGTGGTGCCGGACGCGATACCGCCCGAGCGCCTGTTCCCCTACGGCGCGAAGGGCAAGATCCGGGCGTATCCGGGACTCAAGGAGGAGTACTACCTCGCCGACTTCGAGCCCGACGCGGCGGTGTTGGCCGAGCTCGGCCTGAGCCGCGACCGGCCGCTGGTGGTCGTGCGCACCCCGCCCGAGGTCTCGCTCTATCACCGCTTCGAGAACCCACTCTTTCCGCGCGTTCTCGAGCATCTGGCCCATAACGGGGCGCAGACCGTGGTGTTGCCGCGCACCCAAGCCCAGCGCGAGGAGATCGCCCGGCTCGGCAGCTTCGTCGTTCCCGAGCGGGCCGTGGACGCCCAGAGCCTCGTGGCCCTGTGCGATTTGGTCGTGTCGGCGGGCGGTACCATGAACCGCGAGGCCGTCGCCCTCGGCACGCCCGTGTACACGACCTTCGAGGGTCGGCTCGGCGCCGTCGACGAGGCGCTGCTCCGCGAGGGGCGGCTGCGCAAGCTCGACGATCCCGGGCAGATCGAGATCCAGCGGCGACCCGAGACAAGCGAGTTGCGGGTGCGCCGCGACCCACGAGAACTCGTCAAACTGCTGCTGTCGGCCTCCGCAACATGAAGAAGCTGCCCTCCTCCGTCAACGCGCGCCGCCTGGGTCAGGTAGGTGTCGACGCGTGCCTGCTGGCGGCCGCCTACTACCTGGCCTACGCGCTGCGCTTCGATGCGGAGATCACCAACAAGTACGAGAACTTGCTGGTGGACACGATCTTCGTGACCGTGGCCATGAAGCTGGTGATATTTGCCATGTTCGGGCTCTACTCGAAGCTCTGGCGCTTCGTCGACCAGAAGGACTTCGAGGCGATCCTCAAGGCGGTGGTCGTGTCCACGGTCGGCCTCATCGCGGTGCTCTTCCTCTTCTCGATCGGACGCGTCAGCCCCCCGCGCAGCGTGATCGCGCTCGATTTCCTGCTCTCACTGGTCTTCGTGAGCGGCGCCCGCTTTGCCGTGCGTGCACTGGTCGAGCGCCCGGCCCGTGGCCCCTTCCTCGAACGGGCGGCCAACGACGTGCTGATCGTGGGCGCGGGCAACGGCGGACAGCAGGTGGCCTTCGAGCTGCGGCGCAACCCGGCCCTGCACAGCGCGGCGGTGGGCTTCGTGGACGACGATCCGCGCAAGCAGGGCATGCGCGTGGCCGGTCACAAGGTGCTCGGCACGACCGACGAGCTCGCGCGGGTGCTCGACGGCGTCAAGCCCGACGAGGTGATCATCGCGATTCCCTCCGCGCCGGGCATGGTGCGCCAGAAGGTTGTGACCGCCTGTCGCGACCGCGCAATTCCCGTGCGCACCCTGCCCACGACCTTTGAGCTGCTTTCCGGTGGGCTCAACCTGATGCGCCAGGTGCGCGAGGTGCGCGTGGAGGACGTTCTCGGTCGTGAGCCCGTACGGGTCGAGATCGATCGCGTCGGGGCCTACCTGTCGGGGCGGGTGGTGCTGGTCACCGGCGCCGGTGGCTCGATTGGGGCGGAGCTCAGCCGTCAGATCGCGCGCGTTTCGCCCAAGCGCCTCGTGCTAATCGAGCATTCCGAGAACGCGCTCTTCGAGATTCGCCGCGAGCTCGAGGAGGAGCGTCATTTCGGGCGCGCCGCCGCGGTGCTGGCCGACTGCAAGGACGCCACCCGGATGCGCGAGATCTTCGCTGAGCATCGCCCCTCGGTGGTGTTCCACGCCGCGGCCTACAAGCACGTCCCGCTGATGGAGGAGAACCCGGTCGAGGCGGTACGCAACAACGCGGTGGCCACCCGCATCGTCGCCGCGGCGGCGGGTGAGGCCGGCGTCGAGCGCTTCGTGCTCGTGTCCACCGACAAGGCGGTCAGCCCGGCCACGGTGATGGGTGCCTCCAAGGCCTTGGCCGAGTGGGCGGTCGAGGCGGCGCAGAACCGGTGGAAGAACACGCGCTACGCGTCGGTGCGCTTCGGCAACGTTCTGGGCTCATCGGGCTCGGTGGTGCCGATCTTCCGCCGCCAGATCGCCCAGGGCGGTCCGGTTACGGTCACCGACGCGAAGATGACGCGCTACTTCATGACGATTCCCGAGGCCGTCCAGCTCATCATCCGCTCCGGGGAGCTGGCCACGCGCGGCGAAGTCTTCGTGCTGGAGATGGGCGACCCGGTGAAGATCGTCGACCTGGCGGCCAACATGATCCGCCTGGCAGGCTTCGAGCCCGATGTCGACATTGCGATCGAGACCATCGGCCGGCGACCGGGCGAGAAGATCCACGAGGAGCTCTTCAATCCGGGCGAGCGCCCGCAGCCCACGCCCGCCGAGAAGATCGTCTGCGCGGTACAGCCGTCGCTCGAGGCAGAGTGGGTGGAGAGCGCCTTCGCGCGCATCGAGGAGCTCGTGTACGCCGGCGACGCCGCCGCACTGGCGGGCGCGGTGGCCGAGTTGTCCACTGAGCGGGCCCTAGTTTCGGGTCGTCGGGCTTAGCCTGGCCGGAGGGGGCAGCCTTAGCGCCGAGCCGCGTTCTACAGTTCGGACCTTGCCCGAGATCGTCCAGGAAATCGGCGCCTACGCCGGGTTGGCCTCCGTCGTGGGATTGGCCGTGCTGTCGGCTCTCTACTTCTCCCAGGCCCGAGACGTCAAGCGCCTGCGCGAGTGGGCCGGTCGCGCTCCCGAGCGCGCGGAGGGACAGGCGCCCGCCGTTCCCGGCCGCGTGGGCGCGCAGGCGGCGGCCCGGCCCGGCCAGCCGCGCCCTGCAGCGCCGACCGTTCCCGGAGCGCCGGCGGTTCCCGCAGCGTCCGCCGTCTCCGCCGCGGCAGCACCGGCCTCCAGCGGCGCTCGTCCGGCCACAGCGTCGGCGCCCGCGGGCCGGCCCGGGGCGGCCGCCGCCGGCCCGCGCCCTCCGGTACCGGCCACGGCCACGGCCGCCGCCGCCGCCGCCAAGCCGAGCGGCGCGGTGCCCATGCCCGCCGCTTCCGCCGCGGCGACAGCGGCGTCGGTGAAGCCCCCCGCCCCAGGGCAGACCCAGCCGCCTGGCGCTCAGAACGACAAAGAGGCCGCTCCCACCACGAACGCGGACGCCCCCGCCGAGACCCAGGAGCCGCCGGCTTCAACCTCGACGGCGGCGGCAACGAGCGCTCCGTCAGCGTCCGACGCACCGGCCCAGAAGGCCCCGGATGGAAGCGCCCCCGCGCCGAAGGCTCCGGCCCAGAACGCCGGCAATGCGAACGCCGGCGCCACCAAGGGTGCCGTTGCGCCGTCCGCCGGCCGGCGGACGGCGGGCGCACCTTCAGTTCCTTCGCCGGCCCGCAAGGCGCCGGCCCGTCCCACGGCTCAGTCCACCACGGTGATTCCGCCGCCGCGCAGCCAGCCCTGGTACAGGCGCCTGCTCGACAATCCGCTCTACGCCGTATTGGCCGTGGCGGGCGTGCTCATTCTCGGAGGTGCGGCGATCTTCGGCGTGACCCAGCTCTTGGGCGGCGGCGACGATCCCTCGCCGGCCGGGCAGAGGGGCGAGGACGGGGGCGGCAATGACACGCAGGGCGCCCAGAACGCAGACGGCGCGCAGAACGGCTCCGACGGGGGACGCCGGGGCGCGGCCGTGAAGCCCGGCAGCGTCACCGTCGCGGTGCTCAACGGCACGACCGTGCCCGGCCTGGCCGCCACCCTGGCCGACCAGGTGAGCGCCGCCGGCTTCAGGTCGGGCACGGTCGCCAACTTTCCACCCAACCAGGAGCTGGCCGAGTCGGTGGTCCAGTACACCCCCGGCCACGAGCGCGAGGCGGCCGCCGTGAGCCGCAAGCTGGGAATCGGCCAGCGCGAGGCCGCTACCGCCCAGAGCCAAGAGCTGGCGGGCGACGCAACGGTGATCGTCATCGCCGGCGGCGACAAAGCGCCTTAGCCCGACGGGTCTCGCGACGGGGGGCTTGCGGGGCCTCAGCCGGCGGCCAGCGCGCGGGCCCGCCGCGACAGGTGCGGGACGCCCAGGCGCTCGCTCTCTACGGCCGCCTCGTCGAGCAGCTCGCGCCCGCGCTCCGGGTAGGCCCCCAACAGCTGCTGTCCGGCCAGCAGGCGCGAGCGGGCCGCTTCCAGCGGCCGGTCGAGCTCCGTCCAGGCCACAGCAGCCTGGCTCAGCAGCTCGGCTCCCTCGTGGGCGTCCTCGGCCGACACGCCTCGCGCCTCGAGCGCCGCGGCGCGGCCGAGTGGATAGTGCAGGCGCTCCGCGAGCTCCGAGGCCTCTCGCGCAGCCTCCGCCGCGGCCTCGCGCCGCTGGGACAGGCTGAGGAGCACGGCGCGCGCTGCGGTGGCCTGAATCGACTGCGCGATCAGGCCGGAGCGCTCGCACACGTCCAGGGCGCGGTCGAGCGCAACGGTGGCGCCCACGAGGTCACCCGAGTCGCGCAGCGCGGTGGCGAGTCCGAAGAGGGCCTGGAAGGCGACCTCCGACCAGCCCACCTGCTCGGCAAGCTCGTGGGCCCGGTGAAATAGAACGATGGCCGCATCGAGCTCGCCCTCACGCCAGCGCAGCAAGCCGCGCAGGGCGAACGGCACGCTCAGCTTGCCCACCAGGCCCTCGCGCTCGGCCAGCTCGGCACTCGCCTCGGTCGAGCGCTCGACCGCCTCCCAGTCCGCGCTGTAGACCGCCAGCTGGGCGATGGAGGCGTGCAATTCGACCTGGGCCGGCAGGATGCCCATCTTCTCCGCGAGTGCCAGCGCCTCCGCGAAGGCCGCCCACGCGCCGGACACGTCGGCCTCGGAGACCTCGAGGTGGCGCCCCAACGTCGACAGCGCCACGATCGTCTCTCCGGGGTCGGAGCAGCCGCGCGCCAGCTCGACCGCGCGCTCCAGGTTCTCGCGGGCTTTCTCGGTGTCGCCGATACGCCCGAACACGCGCCCAAAGATCCCGTGGGCCCGGCTGGCCGCACGCGTCTCGCCCAGGCGCTCAGCCAACCGCAGTGCCTTCTCGGAGGCGTAGATCGCCAGCATGTTGTCGCCCGTGTTCAGGTAGAGCCAGGCGGCCTCCTCGTAGAGACGAACGAGTTCGATGCGGGGCGGACCGTCCTTGAGCAGGTTGATGCCCTTCTGGTAGTGCTCGGTGGCCGCCTTTCGGTCGCCCGCGTGGCCAAAACCGGCGCCGATCCTGCGGTGCAGGTCGGCCACCGGCTCGAGCTGCTCCTCACCGCGGTACCAGTCGAGGCACTCGAGCCATACGGCAATCGCCTCGTCGACGCGGCCGAGTCGCAGCAGCACGTCCCCCAGCTTCTCGCCCACACGCGCGTTCACGGCGGGGTCCCCCCCCACGCAGACCTCGCGCGCGTGGCGGTAGTGCGACGCCGCCTCTCGGTTGGAGTAGAGCAGGGCCGCGGTGTCGCCCGCGTCCTCCAGCGAGCGCACCGCGCGATCGCGAATCGGGGCCAGCTCGTCGCCCGGCAGCCCCCCCTCGCGCCCGAGCGCGGCGGCGCGCCCATAGTGCTCGGCCAGCAGCGCCACCACCTCGTCGCCGCGGTCGCCCGCGCGCTCCTCGAGGAAGGCCCCAACCTCGTAGTGCTTTCGGGAGCGCACCGCCTTGGGCAGCATCCCGTAGGCCACGTCGCGCACGAGGACGTGCTTGAAGGCCAGCTGGCGCTCGCCCGCCGCGCCGCCCTCGCTCCCGGGGGCCAGGATGTGCTTCTCCTGGAGGGACAGGAGCGTGCGGTCGAGATCCTGGCCCTCGGCTTCGGCCAGTGGGGCCAGCGTGCCCTTCCAGAAGGTCCGTCCGACCACGGCGGCCTGCTGCACCAGCCGCCGCTCGAAGGGCTCGAGGGCGTCCAAGCGCGCTGCGAGCACCCCCTGCACGGTGTCGGGCAGCTCCCCCGCGTGCGCCCCACCGTTCTCCGCGATCCGGCAGGCCATCTCCTCCGCGAACAGCGGGTTGCCGCCCGAGCGCTCGACCACGGCAGGCGGGACGGTCTCGCCCTCCGGCAGGAGCGTGGCCACCAGCTGTTGGGTCTCGGCGGCGCTCAGCGGCTCGAGGAAGAGCTGCGTGGCCGCGTTGGGCCCGCGGCCCCAGTCCGGCCGGCGGTCGAGCAGCTCATCACGGGCCAGGCACACCAGCAGCAGCGGCGCGCGCACCCACTGGGCGAGATGCTCGATGGCCTCGAGCATGCCGTCGTCGGCCCAGTGGATGTCCTCGAAGGCGAATACCAGCGGCTCCCGGCAGGCCCACGCCTCGATGCCGAAGCGCAGCGCGGAGAAGAACCATTCGCGTAGCCGGGCGGGATCTTCCTCGGGCACCAGCTCAGGGGGAACGTCGAGCCCGATCAGACGGCCCAGCAGGGCCGTCTTGCGCTCGCCTTCCTCGCTCAGACCGCCATGGTGATGGCCGTCGTGGTCGGCGCCCATGAGCTCCCGCGTGTGAGCGAGCAGCTTGGCCCACGCCTGCTCGGCGGAGTCGGTGTCGACGATCTCACAGCCGGCGCGGATGACCTCCCCGAGCGCCCAGAATCCGATCCCGCTGCCGTAGGGCAGGCAGCGCCCGGTGAAGAAGGGTGGGGCGTCGGTGCGGCGCGCCAGGCCGTGCTCGAGCTCGCGCAGGACTCGCGACTTGCCCACGCCGGCCTCGCCGATCACCGTCACCAGATGCGGCGAGCCCTCGCGACGGACGCGCTCGAAGATCGAGCTCAGCTCTTCGAGCTCGGCACTCCGGCCCACGAGCGCCGACTCGCTTGCCGCCGCTGCTCGGCGCAGTGGCAGCTCAGCCGTCAGGCCGCGTGCCTCCCAGGCGGATACCGGCTCGGCTTTGCCCTTGAGGCTCAATGCGGCGAGACCCTCGTAGGCCACCGCTCCGCTCGTGGCCCGCATCGTGCGTTCGCCGACGGTCACGCTGCCCGGGCGGGCCGCGCTCTGCAGCCGGGCGGCCACGTTCACCGTGTCGCCCATCACCGTGTAGGCCTCACCGACCGAACCGGCGAGCACCTCGCCGGTGTTCACGCCCACGCGCAGGTCGAAGTGCACGCCCTCGGAGAGATCTTCGTTGACCTCCACCATCGCCCCCTGCATCGCCAGTCCGGCGCGCACGGCTCGCTCGGCGTCGTCCTCGTGGGCCACGGGCGCTCCGAAGATGGCCATCACGTTGTCGCCGATGTACTTGTCGACGGTGCCCCCGTGGCGCTCGACCTCGCGCCCGAGGCGCATGAGCGCCCGGTACACGAGCGCCTTCACCGCCTCGGGGTCCATGCGCTCGGCCACCGCCGTGTAGCCCGAGAGGTCCGCGAAGAGCACCGTCACCTGGCGCCGCTCCTCGGGCAGGTGCTCGGACGCCCGCAGGGTACCGGCGCCGCCGAGCTGCACCCCGCAGCTCATGCAGAAGTGCGCCTCGGCCGGAGCGCTGGTACCGCACGCCGCGCAGCGCCGCTCGAGCTTCGCGCCGCAGCTCATGCAGAAGCGGGCGCCCGCCGGGTTCTCGATGCCACAGGCCGCGCAGCTCATCGGACGAGACTAGACCCGTGCATAGGATCCCGTATGTGACGGGTGTCACATTTCACGGAATACGCCCCGCGTCGCGGTAGACCTCCGCCAGCTCGGCCAAGCGCGCCTCGTCCACGAGAGTCAGCCGCCTCCCGTCGACCTCGACCTGCGCCCCGGGGTGGGGCGGGTACCAGAAGGCCCGCAGCTTGCGCCCGAGGTCGTCGCCGGGGCGCACGATGCGCAGCGCCTCGAACTCCTCGCGGGTCACGTAGCGGCCCTCGCTCTGCGGCGTCCGCGGCAGGTCCTGTCCTGCCAAAGCGATTTCCATCACCCGCTCGAACAGGCGCAGCAGATGGTCCTGGCTCTTCAGATCGAGCGAGAACGCCGTCTCGGCGCTCTGGTCGATGGGGAAGCGCTCGACTTCGACCAGGTCGCCGGTGTCGAAGCCCTC
>Ga0136617_10005825_pt1 | contig 11039 bp, 6 predicted proteins | sample AntDrymUQ3222106_2_FD_129672 | JGI IMG/M metagenome (GOLD analysis project Ga0136617, IMG submission 129672) | Polar desert sand microbial communities from Dry Valleys, Antarctica - metaG UQ322 (21.06) | ecosystem: Environmental > Terrestrial > Soil > Desert | place: Antarctica: Dry Valley...
CTCGAGCGCCCGGCGCGAACAGTATGAGGACGAGCACCAGTGCCGCGACCATCCCACCAAGACGCGACTCGACAACGTTCGTGCTCGCGCTCACTGTCTTCATCGCATCGAGCCAACCGCGGCACGCTGCCCAACGCTTAAGTCCGCAGCGAAGCGCGCGACATACCAGGGCATGGCCGCGCGGAGCCCATCGGCCAAAAAGTGCGTCGGCGCGTAGCCGAGCAACTTTCGCGCCTTTGCGATATCGGCCTGCGAATGACGCACATCTCCAGGGCGGAAATCGCGGTACACCGGATTCACGGACGCGATTCCTGAGACCTCTTGCGCGAGCTCAGCGCGCAGCAATTCGAAGAGGCGCTTGAGCGACGTGCGATCGTCGACGGCGACGTTGTAAACCTGATTGATGGCGGCCGAATCGTCAGTCAACGCCGCGAGCAGATTAGCTTGCACCGCGTTGTCGACGTAGCAGAAATCGCGACTGGTTTCGCCATCGCCATTGATTGCGACCTCTTGGCCCAAGAGCATGGCGCGCGTCCATGCAGGGATGACGGCCGCGTAAGCGCCGTCGGGGTCCTGGCGAGCGCCGAATACGTTGAAGTAGCGCAGCCCGACCGTTTGCATCCCATAGCAGCGCGCAAAGACTTCGGCGTAAAGCTCATTCACCAACTTGGTCACCGCGTATGGCGAGAGCGGCCTGCCGATCGCATCTTCCACTTTCGGCAGTCCAGGGTGATCGCCGTAGGTCGAGCTCGATGCGGCGTAGACGAAGCGACCGACACCCGCGTCTCGCGCAGCGACCAACATGTTGAGAAAACCGTCGACGTTCGCGCGGTTCGTGGTGAGAGGGTCGCTGAGCGAACGCGGAACCGAGCCCAGCGCGGCTTGGTGCAACACGATGTCGATGCCGGCGCACACATCGCGACAAGCTTTGAGGTCGCCGATGTCTGCCTCGATAAAGCGATGGCGCGTCCACTGCGCGGGGCTCACCGCCGCTCGGATTTCATCGAGATTCCGCCGGGATCCCGTCGCAAAATTGTCCAGACCCACAACCGTCTGGCCAAGCTCGAGCAATTGCTGCGTCAGATGCGAGCCGATGAAACCGGCGCTACCCGTGATGAGCCAAATTCGCGGCTCTGCGCTCAATTGCTGGCGCACCAGATTCATAGCCGATAGGGCGACGGTAGCGGGCATGAGAACAACTAACGGTCAGAGGCGCCAAACGGTTACACCGTGTTTCTCGAGCGCGCGCGCATCGAACATGCACTTCACATCCGCGACAACGCCGCGCGGCAGCAATTTCCCGACGTAATCGGCGATTTCCCGCTCCTTGAATTCGCGATGGGCGACTGCCGCAACGATTGCGGCACCTTGCGGCAAGCGATCCCACGGCTCGAGCTCGATACCGTATTCCTCCAGCGCCTCCCGAGGGTCAGCCACTGGATCGTGGACGTAGATCCGCGCGCCGTAGGATTCGAGCTCGCGGATCACGTCGATCACCCGCGAATTGCGCAGGTCGCGGCAATCTTCCTTGAAGGTCAGCCCGAGCACGATCACCGGCGCATCCTTGACCTGCCAGCTATTGCGGACTAGATGCTTGACGGTTTGCTCGGCGACGAGCTTGCCCATCCCGTCATTGATCCGCCGGCCGGCGAGGATGACTTCAGGGTGATAGCCGAGCATCTCTGCCTTGTGCGTCAAATAGTAGGGGTCGACTCCAATGCAATGCCCGCCGACCAATCCTGGGCGAAACGGCAAGAAATTCCACTTCGTCCCCGCCGCCTGCAACACTTCCGATGTGTCGATGCCGATGCGGTCGAAGATGATTGCAAGCTCGTTCATCAGTGCGATGTTCAAATCACGCTGGGTATTCTCGATGACCTTCGCGGCCTCGGCGACCTTGATGCTCGAAGCGCGATGCACGCCTGCCGTCACTACGCTTCCGTACATTTGCGCGACGCGCTCCAAGGTTTCCGGCGTATCGCCCGAGACCACCTTGGTGATCTTGGTCAGCGTGCGCTCTTTGTCACCTGGGTTGATGCGCTCCGGCGAATAGCCGACGAAGAAATCGCGCTTCCAGGTCATGCCCGAATGCTTCTCCAAGATCGGTATGCAGACTTCCTCCGTCGCTCCCGGATAGACAGTGGATTCGAAGACGACGGTCGCGCCGCGCTTCAAATACTTGCCGACGGTTTCCGAAGCTCCGATCAACGGCCGCAGGTCAGGCTGATGAGCGTCATCCACCGGTGTGGGCACGGCGACCACGATGAAATCGGCGTTGGCGAGTGCGGCTGGATCATTGCCGACAACAAGCTTGGCTGCTGCGCGGAAATCCTCCGCGCGCACCTCTCCGGTAGGGTCGACCTGCCGGCTATAGCTCGCAACTTTTTCCAACGAGAGGTCGAAACCGATGGTTGCGAACATCTTTCCAAACTCGACCGCCAACGGAAGACCCACATAGCCCAGCCCGACAACGGCGACGGTCGTCATGTCCCGTTCAATGTGGGTCGCGGCGGGCTCTCCGACATCACCGCCGCGAGCAGCTCCGTGCGGATGCTCCGAAGCATCCGGCAGGCCCCGCGCGCCATGACGTCTCTCGCCGTCTCGGTCGGTCATGCTTACGCGGTACCTTAAAGCGCCTTTAACATCTGGCTCACTTCTGCGTGGGCAGGGAACTTCTCACCAAGCTTAGCCAATTCCTCGAGCTCTTTCTTCGCCACATCTTTCTGCCCCGATTTCAGAAGCCCCTTGACCAAATTGAGGCGAATCGTTGGCGACTGCGGCGCCATCGTCGATGCTTTGCGCAGCAGCGTCAGACCTCGGTCGACGTCGCCCTGTTCGACCAACAGGGCGCCGAGCGTATCCATGATCGCCGCCTGATTGGGTGCCAGCGCGTTGGCCTTCTCCGCGTATTCGAGAGCCTTGGGATCTTTGACTTGACCTGCAGCCCAGGCAAGATTGTTGAGCCATGCGGCATTGTCCGGCTGCATTTCGAGAAGCGCACGAAAATGCGGGATGGCGGCGGCGTTATCCCTCCGCGCGATGGACGATTGCGCCATGTAGAGCCGAAAAGGCATGTCCTTCGGATGCTCTTTAAGCCACGCCGCCGCGAACTTGTCCGCCTCGGCGGTTTGTCCGGCAGCGCCGTGGATCGCATGCAATCTGACCGCAAGATCGGCGGTTCCCACTTGTTTTAAGCCGGCGCGATACGCGGCAACCGCTGGTTTCCAATCCTTCTGCGACCCATGGATCTCTCCTTCCAAGGTGAAGCCAGTCGATTCCTTGGGCCGCTGCTTTTGCACCTCGCGAGCTGTTGCGACGGCCTCTTTGATCCGCCCTGCACCGACGTCAAGTTGAATAAGGGTGCGTTGCGCATCGACCAGATCGGGCTTGATCGCGAGGGCCCTGCGCAAGCTCCGGCGTGCCGCTTCGTTGTCCTTGGTGGCGATCTGCACCTGGGCCAGTCGCGCCAGCACCTGCGACGAATTCGGCTGGAGCTTGGCTAACGTTCCAAAAGTCGCAAGCGCTTGCTCGACGTCGCCAGCAGCGAGCTGAGTGCTGCCAAGGGCATTTACAATTTCCGGTTGGTCGGGTAGCGCAGCGGCGGCGTCCTGCGCTGCAATGACCGCCTTCTTCGTATCCTTGATCCGCAAGTAATGCCGAATGAGCGCTAGCCGGGGCGTCGGCTGCGTCGGATTCTCGGCGATCGCCTTGCCGATCAATGCGGCAACTTCGTCCGGCGATCCACCACTTTGGGTGCGCAGTTCCGCAATCGCGAGCAGCGCCTGGACGTTCTTCGGGTCCTTAACGAGCATGGCCTCGAAACGCTTCTTGGCGTCGTCTGGTTTCTTGTCCTTCAGATCGAGCTTGGCAAGATTGGCTGCCGCAGGGTAGTACGTTGCGTCAATCGCAACCGCACGCTCGAAACTCTTGCGCGCCGCCGCGTCGTCCCCTTTACCCATCATAGCGGCGCCGCGCAAGTTGTGGGGTAGCGCGGTATCAGGTTGTTTCTTTTCCAGGGTATCGATCGCGGCCAGCGCCTTCTCGAAATCGCGTCGCCGCAGATTGGCAGCGACCAGCACGAGATCGGCGCGAATCCCTGTGTCGACGGCTGCCACTTGCTCGAGCTCGCGCAGCGGACGCTCGATCTCACCGCCCGCTAGCTGGGACATCGCGCGCGCCGTGCGTTTGTTTGGATCTTTCGGGTCGAGGGCTGCGGCTTTTTCGAAGTAGCGCGTGGCCTCGACGATATCGCCATTTTGCATGTATGCCTCGCCGGCGAGCCCCATCATGCCCGAGTCGTTTTCGGCGGCTTCTAGCACCGGCTTCAACGCTTCGAGCGCTTTTCCGGGTTGGCCGCTGCGCAGGTAGGTTGCGATCAGCGTACGTCTTGCCAAACTGTGGCCCGGTTGCCGCTGCAATACTTTGAGCAGGTTCGTCTCGGCTTGCGCGTAGGATTTAAGCTCGAGCTCAATGGAAGCGGACAAGAGCAACGCGGATGCAAGATCGGGAGTTAACCTTAGCTCCTGTTGAATCGCTTCGCGCGCCGCGGCGTAGTCCTTTTTCTGGTACGCCAGCAACGCCTGCAAATAAAGCGTATTCGGATGCTTGGGCGCGACCTTTTTCATGGTCTCGAGTTGCTTGGCGGCCTCATCCGACTTTCCCTGCTGGCTGTAAAGGACGACGATCTGCGAATGCGCCGGAAGAAAATCCGGCTTGACTTCCACCGCGTTGCGGTACGCTGCGAGCGCAGGGTCGGACTGCCCCTGCGCCGCCAGGATGTCGCCCTTGAACTGCAGGGCCTCGAGCAACCTCGGGGCTTTGGCCAAGGCAGTTTCGACAATCGCCAACGCCTCGGGCAATTGCTCACGCGTGCGTAATTTGAGCCGCGCTTGACCCAACAACGCCGTCGGATGACCCGGCTTGGAAGCAAGCGCCGCCGCTAGCGCAGCAGCGGCTGCATCGCGGTTGCCAAGCGCCATGTGCGCCTGGCCCAACGACGTTTGCAACTCGGCACTGGCATCAGGCGATTTGAGCTCGGTTTTCCCGAATTCTGCGACGACTTTCTTATTCTCGCCGCTCAAGACCATCGCTCGCGCGAGAGCCGGGATCACTTCGTCGGGCGAATAGTTGACCTCATTTGCCTTGCGCAGCTCCTTTTCCGCCGCTTGCACTTCATCCATCTCGAGGAGCGTCTTCCCCAGGAGATATCGCGCTTCCGCCAACTCCGGATTTTGTTGCAGCGCATTCTTGAGTTGAATGACTGCGGCGGGCCGGTCGTTCTTGGCAAGGTAATCCTTGCCGGACGTCACCAACGCCTCGGGTGTAGCGCTGCTGCAACCAGCGATCAACATCGCGATCAATGACGCCAATGCGGCATGACCAGCTAGCAAATGTGTTGCCTTCATGGCTTTCCTTCGGGTTGTGACCGGCGTTTGCACCTCGGGTCACTTAAGACCGAGCCGATACATGACGTCGTAGAGAGTTGGCCGACTGATGCCGAGAATTTCGGCCGCTTTGACGATGTTGCCGTTGACCCGACCGAGAACGGTGATCACCGCACGCTTTTCCGCTTCGTCGCGGACTTGCCGCAAGTTTAGGGACTGAAGGTCGCTTTCGGATCTCGGGTCAAGACCGATGTCGGAGACGGTGATCTGGTTGCTTTCGGCCATGATGACCGCGCGCTTGATGCAGTTCTCGAGCTCACGCACATTTCCGGGCCAGGAATGTGCCTCGATCGCTGCGACGGCGTCCTGACGCAGCGACATCGATCCACGCCGCTGTCCATCGGCGAAGTGCTGTACGAAAGCGTGGGCCAGCAGCGCCGTATCGCCTTGACGCGCACGCAAAGGCGGAACGACAAGTGCGATCTCCGCGAGCCGGTAAAAAAGGTCTTCGCGGAACCGCCCTTCCTTGATCAAAGCTTTCAAGTCCTGATGTGTCGCGCAGACAATGCGGACGTCGATTGGAACCTCGTCCCGTCCGCCGACACGCTCGATGACTCGTTCCTGCAAAAAGCGCAGAAGCTTCGCCTGTAGCGACATCGGGAGGTCGCCAATCTCATCCAACATCAGAGTACCGCGATTGGCCGTCTCGATCTTGCCAATCGTCTGCCGCGCCGCTCCGGTGAATGCGCCTTTTTCATATCCGAAGAGCTCGCTTTCCAAGAGAGTCTCGGGAATCGCTGCGCAGTTGATCGCGACAAAGCGTTCGCCGCGACGCGGCGACAAGGCATGGAGCGCCCTGGCCAACAACTCCTTGCCGGTCCCGCTTTCACCCAACAACAGCACAGTCGCGCCGGAGCTAGCCACTTTCTCAATGGTGCGGCAAATTCGCAGCATTTCCGGATCGCGAGTGATGAGACCCGTGAACGCGTTCGGCTGGCGCATCGATTGCAAACGCCGGTTCTCTTGCTGGAGGTCGTGCAGGCGGAAGGCGCGGTCGATCGTCAATGCAAGCATCTCGGGCTCGAACGGCTTGGCGAAGAAGTCGTAGGCACCGAGCGCGATCGCGCGCAGCGCATTGCTGCGATCGTTTTGGCCGGTGAGCACGATGACTTTGGTATCCGGTGCCAACGCAAGTATCTCCTCCAGTAGCTTGAAGCCTTCGCTGACCGAGTCCGGATCCGGCGGCAGGCCTAAATCCATCGTCGCCACGGGGGGCTCGTGCCGGCGAACGTGCGCCAAGGCACTTTCCCGGTCCGCAGCAGCGAGGGTTTCAAACTTATCGAATGCCCAGCACATTTGTTTCTGCAAAGCGGGATCGTCCTCGACGATCAGCAACGGCCGCGCCGAGTCGTTCATCCCGCGCTCCCGGTGACGGCGGCAGTCATCCCGAGGTGGGCGTCGAAGAGCGGCAACAAGAGCCGCACGCGCGTGCCGACATCCGGAGTGCTGTCGACCTGGACCCGCCCCCCCAACTCCTGGACGTACTGGAAACTTTCATACGCGCCGATGCCCATGCCGCCTTTCTTCGTCGTCTGGAACGGCTTGAAGAGGCGCTCCCGCACAAACTCCGGCGTCATGCCGTGCCCGTTGTCGCCGACCTCGACCACCGCCTGCTCGTCCTGCCGCCCAAGCTTGATCCATACCCGGCCGCCCTTCCCCGTCGCGTCGATCGCATTTTGCACCAGATGGCCGATCACCCGTTCGAGCCGGTCCGCGTGACCCGTTGCCGCGACCTTGGCCGTGAGCTCGAGCTCCGGAACCGGCTCCTGGTCGGACTTCGCGCGCTGAATCCGGCCAATCACCGCTGCAAGATCCACGCCATGCGGCGCATCCACCGGCGTCGTGCCTTCGCGCAACTGCATCATCAACTGCTTCATGCGGTCGACCGAATGCTCGACGGTCATCAGCATATCCCGTTGAAACTCCGGGTTATCACGGTGACGCTCGGCGTTTTTCTGCATCAGCGACAACTGGCTGATGATATTTTTCAGGTCATGCACAACGAAGGCCGACATGCGATTGAACGCGTCGAACTTGCGCGCCTCCATCAATGCATCAGCAGCCTGCGTCTGGCCCAGAAAACTGGCCGCTTGGCGGCCTGCGGTCTTGAGCAAATCATTGACCTCCCAGTTCACGTCGATGTGAGTGCGTGCGGTCGTCAGCACCACGAATCCGATCAGGTCATCGCTGATGCGCAAGGGAACGATGAGCCAGGCATTCGCTACTTGGGACAACCACATTGGAAACTCGAGGTTGCGGTAACGTTCTGGCGACATCCGAAATTCCTCAAGATTGATGACCCAGCCGCTTTCGGCCAGGAAATCGCAAAACCCGCCGGTGACCGGCTCCTGGACAGGGCTTGCCGGTATGTTCCAGCGCGCACTCTGCACGAAATGGCGGCCTGACGGATCCTTGAGCCACAGCCCGCCCGCGGGGCTTTCGACCATGTCGGCGAGACCCTTGATGACGTGCTCGCCCATCGCGAGCTTGCCGTCATGCGCCGAGAGCGCCTGGGTAAAGCGCAGCCACTCGTCGCGATAGTCGTAGCGGTAGCTGAAGAAGTGCTTGCTAACCATAACGCGCAGCTTCGCGCGCATGGAGCCCGAGATCACCAGGAGACCAAGCAGCAACAACGCCGCGAACAGCACCGCAACCTGCAGCGCCCGCCCCCATTCGCCGCCGAAAAAGCGCGCGTAATAACCGGCTCCTGCCATCATGAGCAGGTAGACGCCCGTCGCCATGAGGGCGGCGGAGTGAAAGATGACCCGGCGCGACAACGCGATCTTGAGCGTCCAATCCCGATTACGCATCGTTGATACCGCCACCAGCGGCATCGCGAGCGCGTGAACGAAGCCGCGGACGCTAAAGACGTCGGCGTCGATTCGATTGAACAAAATGGCTTCGGCAAAGAGGTAAATATCAAAGATGAACGCGCCGGCAAGCCCGACGCACATCGGCTTTAGGTTCCAGCGAAAGTCTTCTGGAACATTTCGGAACAACTGCTCGACCAGAACAAGACCGAACACCGCGGCGGTCAGCGCACTGATCAAGGCAAGACGCCCTGGATCGCCGAAAACCTCGATGCGCAATGCCAGCATGGCCTGAGCGAGCAAGCCGGCTCCCACTAAGATCGCTGCGACGGGAGCGAGCCAGGCCGTGCGCTGCTGTCCGCCAGCCGGTTCGGCGTCCGGCCGAAGGATCAACGACAACAGGAACCCAAACCAGCCTCCCATCCGCAACACGTCGAACAGCCCGCCGATCGCGAGCACCGGCCCCGCCTGCGTCAGAGCGAACGCCAGACCGAGAAACCCCCAAATCGCCGTCAGCGTCGTCGCGGCGAGCAGTGCCCTGCGCCGTAGGCTCGGGGACCCGGCGATACTGAGCCTTAATGCAAAGAGCCCGTATCCAATGCCAGCGAGCCCGTAGCTCCAGGCGGTGACCGTACTGAGAGAGGGGTCCATAAGCGGGGAGGCCGATCCGAGAAGGCGAAATCTTCGCACGCCGGCGTGCCGCGCGGGCTCGTTCCCGCCAGCGTCAGCCGACAGTGGCGGAGTTTCGTCGGTCAGACGGAGTTGCAGCCGCCTTCGCGCGAACCTTCAGAGCGGCCGCGAGGCGACGCTAGGAGCTCAATGCACCACGCCTTTAATGCGCACTTCAGTGTGCACCCTCAGTGTGCACCCTTGGCAGTGAGCACGACGCCGATGGTCTCGAACAGCACCAGAATGTCCAAGAAAAGCGTGTGGTTTTTGACGTAGTAAAGATCGTACTGCAATTTTTGCACCGCATCATCCACCGATGCGCCGTACTGATAGCGTACCTGAGCCCATCCCGTGATACCGGGCTTGACGCTGTGACGCGCACCGTAGAAAGGAATCTCGCGGGCCAATTGGTCCACGAAGAACGGCCGTTCGGGGCGCGGACCGATCAGGCTCATGTCGCCTTTGAGCACATTGATGAGTTGAGGTAGCTCGTCGATTCGGTATTTGCGAATGATCCGTCCGACGCGGGTCACCCTGCCGTCATTGGACGTCGCCCAACGCGGCGTGCCATCGACTTCGGCATCCGTACGCATGCTGCGGAACTTGATCACCCGGAAGATCCGGCCACCCAGTCCGATCCGCTCTTGCCGGTACAGCACAGGAAAGCCATTCTCTGCGGCGATGAGCGCCGCGGTGACGAGCATCACGGGAGCGGTGATCGTAAGGAGCGCCACCGCCGCGACGATATCCACCACGCGTTTGACGAACGTTCGCCCCAGACTCTGCCGAAACCCTTCGCCGAAAATGAGCCAACTGGCGTGCAGCGAATCGAGGCGTACCTGACCCAGCGAGCGCTCGTAGTAACTCGAGAGGTCGAGAACTCGCACGCCGGCGAGCTTGCAGTCCAAAAGATCGCGCAGCGGCAGAACTCCGCCGCGGCGCTCACGCACGGCGACGACGATCTCCTCCACCCCGTGCCGGCGTACCGTTTCGGCCAAGCTGAGCGCGCCGGCGAGAATGCGGTCAGCAGGTACATGCGTCGTATCGAGCGATTCCACCGGGTAGAACCCGATGATCTTGACGTCGATGCCGAACCGCTGCAGCGAATGCTCAACCGCAGCCGCCTCGAACCCGGTGCCTAGCACGATCATGCGCCGCACCAGCATCGGCTTCGACCCGCTGTGGGTGGCAAATCCGCGCACCGCGACGAGCCCAGCTAGCGAGAGTAGCGCTGCGAGCTTGAGCGCCTCGTTGGGAACCTCGTCCCACGGCAGTAGGTGAAACACCCAGTAAGCGACCAGAACGGACAGCAACAACGAGACAACGCTACGCGCCGTCGTTTCGCCGATCGTGCGCGATGCATTACGCTGGTAGAGCCCGAGCGCGGCATTGATGATGGTCATCGATATGGCAAAGAGCAACGCTGACGGAGCCAGTAGATCGAGATTGGGAACCTGACCGGTGTTCAGCCACATCATCACCAGGATGGCGGAAACGAACAACAGGATCGCGTCGAGGGCGATCTGCAGCACCATGCTCGACGGGAACCAGTGGCTGAACAGCCGTACCATGATCAATCACCCTGCCTTTTCTTGTTGTTCCATTGAACAGAAGCTGAGCCGTCATGCCTCGTTTTAGGGCCGGGGCCAGCCCAGGGTCTGCGTAAAACCCGATCACAACTTCACGGCGCGGCGGTCGTTCGCTCAATCTCGCCACCGTCGCATGAATATTTCTACGTTAATTATTTCCGGCTCATTGCCGACCGTTCCCCTTAATCCATGCGTCTATAAGTTCGCATCGCGATTATAGAAACCCGGCAGGAGGACGACTTCCTTAAGCATCGACCATGCCATGCCGGAACAAACAAGCAAGTGCCTATATAACTATCTAATAAAAATACTTATTGTTGTTCCGAACAGCCTGTTTCTAAAGAAAAGCATATATTTTGCGGAGATGCGAAGTGTCGGGAATCGAAGACACAGCGCAACAAGTTATATCGAAAGCTCAAAGAATTCTAAAAATCAATGGCAACGAGACGGTGATCTGCGCCAGGTGCAAACTGGACAACGTGTCAGTGCAACAGACTGTTGACCCGCAACAACATTTGCTGGGCTCC
>Ga0136617_10005826_pt1 | contig 11039 bp, 12 predicted proteins | sample AntDrymUQ3222106_2_FD_129672 | JGI IMG/M metagenome (GOLD analysis project Ga0136617, IMG submission 129672) | Polar desert sand microbial communities from Dry Valleys, Antarctica - metaG UQ322 (21.06) | ecosystem: Environmental > Terrestrial > Soil > Desert | place: Antarctica: Dry Valley...
GTCCCTGTCAGGGACGCAGCGGTTGTTTCCGGCTGACGGCGGGTTTCACCCGCCGCTATTAAATTCGTCGCTTTCAGCGACCAAATCGGAATTTCCAAACAGCTTCTAACGACAATTGTTTTAATTTTGTCTTGCCCTTCTTCACCAGAAATCTTTCAAGGGAACAATAGAGAATGGACAACCAAAGACATAACTCAGAAGCGAGATATAAATCAATACAACGAAGGCGGACATTTTTGGTGCAGCCTAAGACCTTGGGGTAATGAAGAAGACCGCTTGACTGGCGAGAAAAAAGTTCGTGATTTTATTTGGCAACACTGGATGGAAAAGAAGCGTGGCTATATAAAACTTTCTTGTGCAAGTGTTGATACATCAAACACATACCATTATTTTATTGAACCCGATAAGAATGGTAATTGGAGTGTTGTAATAAGAGTAATTTTTCAAAACTCTAATGAAACATTTGGGCGTGTGGATAATGTAACATCAATTGAGCGCGTAGAAGATACAAGAGAAAAGGGCGATTGGCGACTAAACTTTAAGACGAACGACGACAAAATTGTTAATAGATTGCCTATTTTTTAATTTCTATTTATGAATCTCAAATTCCGTCAAGCGACGCGCGAAGATTTGCCGGAAATCGTTCGGATGCTTGTCGATGATTTTCTCGGCGCGACGCGCGAGCGATACGAAAATCCTTTGCCTGAAAGTTATCTTAAGGCGTTTGAAGAAATCGAAGCCGATAAAAACAACGAATTGATTGTCGCGCTCTTGTCAGAACCGCCTGCGTTAGCGGGCGGCTTAGGCGACAATCAAAAATCAAGTAATCTACGGCAAAAGCCATCCGCTTACGCAGATGGTTCTGACAAAGCTGACAAAACCGAAAAAATCGTCGGAACTATGCAAATCACGTTTACACCGTCAATCAGTTTTCAAGGCGGAAAACGCGCGACAATCGAATCGGTCAGAGTGGACGAAAAATATCGCGGGCAAGGTTTCGGCAAGGAATTGATGAAATGGGCAATCGAACGGGCGCGTGAAGAAAATTGTTTTGCGATTCAGCTAACGACGAATGCAGAGAGAAAAGACGCGCATCGTTTTTATGAAGATTTAGGTTTCAAAGGCTCGCATCTGGGAATGAAATTATATCTGAAATGAATTTGGAAAATTGCAAATTGGTCGAGCTTTCCGCCGAATTAAAAGATGATTTCCGTGAATTGGCGGCAGAAGGAATGGCGGCAAAAGAAACTCCTTATATAAATTGGGACGGAGATTTTGAAGATTATGTGCGGCGAATGCAGATTCTGGCGAAAGGCGAAAATATTCCCGCCGATGAAGTTCCGAGGCATACATATTTTCTGATGTGCGGTGAAAAAATAATCGGGCGCAGTGAAATTCGCCGTAAGCTAAATCCTGCGCTTGAAATCAAAGGCGGACACATTGGCGCGGACGTTCGACGTTCGGAAAGAAAAAAAGGTTTCGGAGCATTGATATTGAAATTAACTTTAGAAAAAGCCGGAGAGTTAGGATTTAAAAGAGTTTTGGTAACTTGCGATAAAAACAACATTGCATCGGCAAAAACTATCGAAAAGTGCGGCGGCGTATTTGATAAACAAGTAGTTCACCAAGAAACCGGGACGCTTTTTTCTCATTACTGGATTGAGTTATGAAAATTTTTCACGGCACGGAAAACGCTAACATCTCGCGCCCGACGGTTTTGACGCTCGGCGTTTTCGACGGTTTGCATCTCGGTCATCAGCAAATCATGCAAACGGTCGTCAGCCGCGCCAAAGCTGTCAATGCCGTTTCGACCGCGATTACGTTTGACCCGCATCCGCGAGCCGTTTTGTATCCTGAATCCGCGCCGCCGTTGCTGCAAACGCTTGACCAACGCCTCGCCGCGTTTGAATTTCTCGGTATTGAGCAGGCTATCGTGGTGCGATTTAATCAAAAGTTTGCCGCGCAAGATGCCGAGAAATTCTTGCGCGAAATTGTTTATAAAGGATTGCAGGCGCGTGAAGTTTTTCTGGGAAAAGGCTTTGCATTCGGAAAAAATCGCGCCGGAAATATCGAATTACTAAAAAAATTAAGCGCGGAACTAGGATTTTTTGCCGACGAAGTTGCGGAAGTTTGTTTGCGCGGAACGCGAATCAGTTCGTCAAAAATTCGCCGATTGTTAGCCGAAGGAAACGTTAATCTCGCCAGAAGAATGCTCGGCAGACCTTACGGCGTGGAAGGGCGAATCGTTCACGGTTTCGAACGCGGGCGCACAATCGGTTTTCCGACGGCAAATCTCAAACCAAACAACCGCGTCATACCCAAATTTGGGGTTTATGCGACAGCGACGCTGATTGAAAATGAGTGGCGGCGAAGCATCACGAATGTCGGCGTTCGCCCGACGTTTGAAGACGAAACCGCCTCTTCAATTGAAACTTACGTTTTTGATTTCGAGGGCGATTTATACGGCGATGTTTTGCGTGTCCGTTTTCTGCACCGAATAAGAGATGAACGTAAATTCGACGGAATTGAAGAATTAAAAATTCAGATTGCAAAAGATTCAAACCGAGCTTTGAGCTATTTCAAGCGACTCGGTGTAAAAAATTCGCTCAGCATCGTCTGAAATTTTATTATGTGAGGTTTGTTGCAAACCAAAGCGTTTTTTGTGACTCTAAATACACTTATGCAAAACGATTTAGTGATACGCGAGAACGTGAACGATTCGCTGTCCAAAGAAAAAACGATTGATCCGATTTTCGAAAACGGCAACGGCGCAAACGGCAACCATCCGTTACTTCCGGGGAAAAGTTTGCCCGTTTCAAAGCAGATTTCCAATGAACAGTTAATCGCCGAAGAAAAACTTTTAATCGAAAAGGAAACCGAAGTCGAGAAAAATTATCAGGGATTCGGCGGATATTTGCGGCTTTTTAAAGTGTCCAAAGTCATCGGAATGCTCGCGCTTTATCTTTACCTCGACCAATATGAGCTTCATCACGCGCAGCATCAAAAACAATCCGAAGGGCGAATGATGACCGCGAAAAGATTAACCTGGTTGGCTGTTTTGGGTGAAAGGTTTCACCAGACAAATCTCGCATTTTTTCACGATTTTATGCTTTTGCTTCGGCGATTCTTCATCGGCGGCGAGCAAAACAAAGAATTAAATCAGGAAAAACAAGCCGTTTGGCTCAAGGAAAATTTAATAAATCTAGGTCCGACATTTATCAAAATCGGGCAATCTTTAGGAACCCGCGCCGACCTTTTGCCGCTTCCGTTTGTCAAAGCGTTGGGCGAATTGCAGGACAATGTGCCGCCGTTTCCGAATGCGATTGCATTTGCCAGAATCGAAAAGGATTTGGGACGAAAAATCAATGAAGTTTACGCCGAGTTTGATGTCGAACCGATTGCCGCCGCTTCTTTGGGGCAAGTTTATCGCGCTAAACTTTTCACCGGCGAAGAAGTCGCCGTCAAAGTTCAGCGTCCGAATTTAAACGGAATTATCAAAGGCGACATCGAAATTTTACGAAAAGTTACGAAGTTTGCCGAACGATTTCCGTCTTTGAACGAAAACGCGGATTGGGCGGGAATGCTCGGGGAATTTGACGAAACGGTTCACGAAGAAATGGATTATTCGGCGGAAGGTCGCAATGCCGAACGTTTTCACGAAAGTTTCAAGGAATGGACAAACGTTCACGTTCCAAAGATTTACTGGAACGCGACAACCGAAAAAGTGTTGACGATGGAGTTTATTCACGGCACGAAAGTTACGGCTTTGGACGAACTTCGAGCCAGAAATGTGTCGCCGGAAAAAGTCAATCGTCTTTTAATCAGAACTTATCTGAAACAGCTTCTTGAAGACGGATTTTTTCACGCCGACCCGCATCCGGGAAATTTGCTGGTAATGCCTGACGGCAGATTAGCATTTTTTGATTTCGGAATGGTCGGGCGTATCTCGCCGCAGTTGCAGTCGAAAATGATTGACGCATTTTTCCACGTCGTCGCCAAAGACCCGGCGGGAATCGCGCAGGATTTGATTGACCTGGATTTTATGAAGCCAGGCTCAAGTCCTGAAGTTGTTAAACCCATCGTTGAAAAGATGTTTGAGTTTCATCTGAATTTAAAACTTAAAGAAGTCAACTTTAAAGAATTGACATACGATTTAGCGGACGTAATGTATGATTATCCGTTTCGTCTGCCGTCGAATTTTACCTATATTATGCGGGCTTTGATGACGCTCGAAGGCATCGGAATTATCACCGACCCGGAATTTAATTTCTTTGAAACGGCGAAACCTTACGCCAAAGAATTTATGTTTAAACGCGAAGGCAAAGATTTGCGGAAACTTCTGACCGACAAACTTTTAGGACGCGATAATCCTGACGGCAAAGTCGATTTAGACAGAACCTGGAAATTGGCGAAGATGGCGTTTAAGACGGTTTGGAATACGAACAAATAAATTTTATAATCCGCACGGAAAATCTATGCAAACAATTACGGTCGAAGAAATTGACAGCAAATTAAAAACGCTTTCCGAAGACAAACTAACGGCGGTTTATCATTTCGTTTCATATCTGGCTGACCAAGATTTTGATATGTCGGACATTTCAGCGAGAGAATTAATGTTCGCCAGCGAATCATTGATTGCGAAAGACTGGGATATGCCGGAGGAAGACAAAGCATGGGCAGATTTATAAGAGGCGATGTCGTTGTAACGCCTTTTCCTTTTTCCGATTTGACTGCCAGCAAAAAGCGTCCTGCTTTAGTTGTTGCCGAACTAAAAGGCGACGATATTATTATCTGTTTGATTACCAGCCAAAATGCAAAAGATGATTACGCAGTCTCATTGGCTTCCAATGATTTGGCGAATGGACAACTGAAGCAAAACAGCAATATCCGTCCAAACAGGCTTTTTACGATTGACGCAAAAATTATTCTCTACCGAATCGGCACTTTGAGAAAAGAAAAAACCGAAAAAGTTGCAGAGAAAATTATTGAAATTTTTTCCTAGCCGGATTGATCCGGATTGATATGGACAGAACCTGAAAAATGGCAAAAATGGTGTTTAGGACGGTTTGGAATACGAACAAATAAAGTTTGAATGCAAATCAAAATCGCGCATATCGAAAAGGATTTTTTAATCGGCGAACTCGACAATGAATCTTGGGAAAAAGCGCAGGAAATCGCAGTCGAAAATTATTGGTCTGGCGAAAAAGCAAATTTCGGACGCCACGCGAAAGCAAAACTTTTATGGTCGGATTCCGCGTTTTACGTTCGTTTCGAAGCTAATCAAACCGAGCCCTTGGTCGTCAGCAAAGCACCCAATCTGAAAAGTAAAACAAAAGGTTTGTGGGACAGAGATGTCTGCGAGATTTTTGTCGCGCCGAATTCAAAAGAACCAAACAAATATTTTGAGTTTGAAATCGCCCCGAACGGCGAGTGGATTGATTTAGAAATTCACCGAATGTCTGACGAGCGCAAAACCGATTTGGATTATCAATCGGGAATGGAATCGGCTGCGAAAATTGAAATCGGTAAAGTCTTGATGGCGATGAAAATCCAGTGGAAAGCTTTCGGCAAAACTCCGAAAGTGAAAGATATTTGGAAGGGAAATCTTTTTCGCTGTGTCGGAAGCGGCGAAACTCGAGGTTATCTAGCGTGGTCGCCAACGAAAACCGAAATGCCGAACTTTCACATTTCAGAAGCATTCGGCGAATTTGAATTCCTTTAAAACGGAAAATGGAAAATGGAACTTCAAAGTTTTTATATTTTCCGTTTTCCGTTTTCCGTTTTCCGTTTATCGGTGCTTTTACATTGCTAGTCCGCCGTCGGCTTGAATGACTTGACCCGTAATATAACGCGCCGAATCGGAAAGCATAAAGCAAGCGATTTCGGCGACTTCCTGCACGTTTCCGAGCCGTTTGAGCGGAATCATTTCCAAGATTTTCCCGCGATGTTCTTCGTTCATCTCGCTTGCCATATCGGTTTCGATTAAACCTAAAGCCAAAGCGTTTATCGTGATTTTGCGGCTGGCAACTTCCTTCGCCAAAGCCTTGGTCAATCCAATCATTCCCGCTTTTGATGCCGAATAATTTGATTGTCCGAGCATTCCGACAACGCCGCTGATTGAGGAAATATTCAAAATCGAACCGCCTGTTTCGTTTCGCATCATCGGTCGCAAAACGGCTTTCGAGAAATTCCACGCGCCCTTCAAATTCGTGTCAATTACAGAATCCCAATCATCTTCCTTCATTCGCAAAATCAATTGGTCGCGCGTGATTCCGGCGTTGTTTATCAGAAAATCAACCGTGCCGAATTCTTCCTTTACCTGTTTGACGAATTCCGCCGATGCTTCCGTATTTGCAACATCGCATTGTGCGGCAAAACATTTCACACCGAGATTTTCGATTTCCGCTTTCAGTTTTTCGGCTTCGTCTGCGCTCTTTGCATAATTAAACGCGACATTTGCGCCCCGCTTGCCGAGTTCGAGCGCAATCGCTCGTCCGATGCCGCGAGTCGCACCCGTAACGATTGCCGATTTTCCGGTAAATTGTTTTTCACTCAAAATTATTTTCTCCAAAAGTCAATTTCTCTTATCATCGTCAGCTCTTAAAAATTGAGAAGTTCAGTTGCGAAATATCTCGCGACTGAACTTCTTAAAATCATCTCCGTGGTTTTGGCGATGGCGAAACAGTTGGAACAGGTGTCGGCATTGGTGACGGATTTGCACTTGGCGACAGCGCAGGCATTTCCGTTTTTGAATAGCGCGGAAGAAGTTCGTCGCGCATTGCCAGCGCGTAAACCGCCGCCGCGATTACGACGGCTGATTTTTTTACGTCGTCTTCGACGATTCGTTCGTAAGTGTCGAGATTGGTGTGCCAGGTGTGCGTTCCGTATTCTATCGGGTCTTGCTGAATGCCGATGCCGGGAAGTCCGGCTTGGTTAAAAGATGTATGGTCTGAGCCGCCGAGTCCGCGACTTTTCGTGCTGATTGCGCCGAGCACTCCGTATTCGGCAAACGGCGCGACGGCTTCGCGCAAAACGGTTGCCGCTTCCGGCGTTCCGAAGACCGACAGTCCGCGGGCGCGTCCCGTTCCTGAGTCAATGTTAAAATAACCGCCGAATTTTTCATAGCCGGGTTTCGGATTTTCAAACGAGCCGAAATGTTCTTTGACATACGCCTGCGAACCCAAAAGCCCTTGTTCTTCACCAGACCAGAGCGCGACGCGAATCGTGCGGCGCGGTTTGACACCGATTGTTTTTAAAATGCGAGCTGCTTCCATCATAATCGCGCAACCGATGGCGTTGTCGGTTGCTCCGGTGGCGGCGTGCCACGAATCGAGGTGTCCGCCGAGCATAATGACTTCATCCTTTTTGTCCGTGCCGGTGATTTCGCCGATTGTGTTGTAAGAAGTCGTGCCTTCGGGAAAATTTTTGTTGCGAATATCGAATTCGAGTGACACGGCTGTTTTGTCGTCCAAAAGGCGCGAGATGCGTCCGAAATCTTCGTTGCGCATCACGACGGTCGGCACGACTTTGGCGACATCGAAGGTTCGGTTGTTGAATGCGCGAATTTGTCCGTGTTCGCGTCCGGCATCGTTGATGCGGACGGCGGCGCGGTTGTCGAGCAAGAATTTATCAATTTGTTCATTGATTTGCACGGGATTTAATAGTCCGGTTTTCGGCGCGACAGGCGTGGTTGGCGCGGTCGGGTTTGGATTCACAAACGGCTGCGGAGTCGCACTTGGGTCGAAGCGGCTTTTCAAAGTTTCATCGGCAATTCGTTTGGTCGGCGGCTCGAAATTTACCTTTACGACGGCGGGCTTGCCCATCAAAATCATATTACCGGCGATGTTTGCTTTGATGCTGTTGAAATAAGCGGTTAATTCTTCCTGTGTCGGACGCGGCGGCAAATTAAATTGAAACGCTTGCCCGCGAACCGCGCCGTTTGTGCCGGGTGTCCACGCCAGTACTTCAAACACGAGCGAATCCTGCGCGGGCGCGGTCAAAAAACCGGAAGCGCGTTCATTTACCCAGCCCGGATGACCGAAATCCCAAGCCTCGAGACGCGCGTTGTCAAAACCCCAGGCGAGCATTTGTTTGATTGCCCAATCAGCAGCCGCTTTGTGATTCGGCGAGCCGGTCAGACGCGGACCGTGAACATCGGAAAAGTAATGAAGCGTTCGCATAATTTGCGAATTTTCCATTCCCTCCTTGCGAATCTGCGCGGAAATGTCAGTCTGTGGCTGTGCTTGTTGAGCGCGGGTTACCGGCAAGTTTTGAAAAAACAGATTAAAAAACAAAAGTAAAATTGCTGTGGTTTTTATCGTTGATTTTCTCATTTCTTCTCCAAAGGATAAATTTTTATAATTATTTAGAATACACTGCTCGACTATTGTTTTCTATCTTTGCTCTTTCACTGTGCGTTCAATGCAGAGCGTTGAAGCGCAAAAAGCTGATTAACGCCAGTTTCGGCAAGTTCGAGCATTTGGTTCATCTGCTCGCGGTCAAACGGCTCGCGCTCCGCCGTGCCTTGAATCTCGATGAATTTCCCCGAACCCGTGCAGACGATATTCATATCGACTTCGGCGTTTGAATCTTCTTCGTAACACAAATCCAGAATCGGCGTGTTTTCAATCATTCCGACGCTGATCGCCGCGACTTCCGAGATAATCGGGTTTTTCTTGAGCTTCCCCTTTTGCAGCATATTTTTTACAGCCAAACCCAAAGCGACACACGCGCCGGTAATCGAAGCACAGCGCGTTCCGCCGTCGGCTTGAATCACGTCGCAGTCAATAAAAATTTGTCTTTCGCCAAGCAGTTTCATATCAACGACGGTGCGCAAGCTTCGCCCGATAAGACGCTGGATTTCTTGAGTTCTGCCCGACGGACGGTGGATTTCACGATTCGTGCGGGTGTGCGTCGCCCGCGGCAGCATCGCGTATTCCGCCGTTACCCAACCTGTTCCTTTGTTACGCAGAAACGGCGGAACTCTCTCTTCGACCGTTGCCGTGCAGATAACTTTTGTGTTGCCGACCTCAATCAGAGCCGAGCCTTCGGCATACGGAGAAAAGTTCGGAGTGATTTTGGTTAATCTAATTTGGTCGTGTGTTCGATTATCAATTCTTGTGTAATTCATAAATAGTGAATCGTAAATGGTGAATAGTGAATCGTAAATAGTGAATCGTAAAATCAGGTTTTTCTATTCACTATTTATGATTCACTATTTACGAGTTTATCTGCTCCGAAAATTTCGATAGCTTCTAATTTTGCAGGCTTTACGCCCAAAAATTTCTCGGCGACGCGGGCAAACCTGTCAGCCGCGTCCGTAACATAGAAGTGGTCTAAATCATCGCACAAACGTCTCGCAATTTCACGTTTCGGCGGATTTTCATTGCTTAAATCTTTTTCTTCTAAAAGTTTCTTGACTTCTTCGGCGGTTGCTTCACCCGAATCAATCAATATAACATCCGCGCCGACGGTTTCCTGTATTACGTCGCGTAAAATCGGATAATGTGTGCAGCCTAAAACCAGTGCGTCGACGTTTTTTTGAATAATTTTTTGCAGGTATTTTGCAGCAATGGAAAACGTTTCCGGCTCGCGCAGCCAATTTTCTTCCGCCAGCGGCACGAAAAGCGGACACGCCGTTTCGATGATTTCCGCCGTTTCGCAAGCCTTTTTTATTGCTTCCGAATAAGCGCGGCTGGCAACGGTTGCTTCAGTAGCAATCACGCCGATTTTCGGTCTGTCATATTTCTCTCCGGTTACCGCAACGGCTTTTCTTGCGCCGGGTCCGATTACGCCGACAACATCAATTCCGACGGCGCGGCGAATTGCCGGGAGCGCGAGCGCGGATGCTGTGTTACAGGCAACAACGAGCAGCTTGATGCCGCGTGAAGCCAAAAATTGCGAGTTTTCAATCGCATATCGTTCAACAGTCGCCAGGGATTTCGTACCGTAGGGAACACGCGCCGTATCGCCGAGATAAATAAAATGTTCATTTTGCAGTTTTTCATGCAAAGCGCGGTAGACGGTCAAACCGCCGACACCGCTGTCGAAAATTCCGATTGGTTGATTTCTAAACAATAAAAAGCCGCTCCCGATTGAAATTTATAAGATACGATAATTTGTGTTTTATGGCGAGAAGGTTGATTGTAAAATAAATTTTTGCGCTTAAAGCGGATTCAGGAATCTGCTTTGTTAGAATGTTTATAAACTGCCGAGTCATTGGGATTCGTGCAGAAAGATAATTTTATAGCCGCTTTTTGGGGAAAAATAACAAAAACATTGTATCACAAAGGGGAAAAATTGCTTTGAGATGCAAAATTCTTAATAGAATAAGTAAAGGTTTCAGTATAACTTACCAATTCGAGACGGTTTTAACTGCCTTCGCCTTTTGAAAAGATTTGCCGAATATACTAGGATAACCTACAAAGTTTTTAACTTTGACTTGAATTTTTAATAAACAGAGGAATCAGTATGAAAAAAATTATATCTTTAACTTTCGTCGCCGCTTTAGCAATGGCTTTTGTCGGCTGCGATTCAATGAAGGAAACAAATTCCAACAAAGCCGTTGTGGTCAATAACAACGCTGCCAATGCAGTGGCGAATTCAAATATGATGAACAGCACTGCCCCGATGAATTCAAATATGATGAATTCAAATATGTCGTCAAGTTCAAATTCGACTATGAATGCGAATATGACCAGAGCCGATTATGACCGGGATAAAGTCAAATATGACGCAGAAGCAAAAAGTGCGGGCAGAACCATTGGCACGGGCGCAAATGACGGCTGGCTGTGGACGAAAACCAAAACGGCTTTGGCGACAACTGCCGGTTTGAGAGATTCAACCATCAATGTTGATGTCAGCAATGCGGTTGTAACGCTTACCGGAACAGTCGGAACAAAAGAACAGCTAACAATGGCTGTCAAAACTGCACAGGAAATCGACGGCGTAACAAGCGTCAAAAATAACTTAAAAGTCAGTGCTGGCGATTCGATGACCAATCAGATGACCGGTTCAAACAGCAATATGAGAATGACCAA
>Ga0136617_10005827_pt1 | contig 11038 bp, 9 predicted proteins | sample AntDrymUQ3222106_2_FD_129672 | JGI IMG/M metagenome (GOLD analysis project Ga0136617, IMG submission 129672) | Polar desert sand microbial communities from Dry Valleys, Antarctica - metaG UQ322 (21.06) | ecosystem: Environmental > Terrestrial > Soil > Desert | place: Antarctica: Dry Valley...
CCATCCAGTTGTAACCGGATTCTTCGACGAACCCACGAATACTGTAAGTTATGTCGTCGCCGATCTCGAGACGGGGGCCGGCGCCATCGTCGACTCGGTGCTCGATTACGATACCGCCAGCGGCCATACATCGACGCAGTCGGCCGGCCTGCTGATCGCGCATGTGCAAAAACACGGGCTGAAACTCGACTGGATTCTCGAAACCCACGTTCACGCCGATCATCTGTCCGCGGCACCCTATATCCAGGAAAAACTCGGCGGCACGCTGGCGATCGGCGAGAACATCCGGGCGGTGCAGGAAACTTTCGGCAAGATCTTTAATGCCGGGACGGAATTCGAGCGCGACGGTAGCCAGTTCGACCGGCTGTTCAAGGACGGCGAGACATTCATGCTGGGGCGAATCCCGGGACATGTCATGCACACGCCCGGTCACACGCCGGCCTGCCTGACCTATGTGATCGGCGATGCGGCGTTCATCGGAGACACGCTGTTCATGCCCGACTTCGGCACGGCGCGCGCGGATTTTCCAGGCGGCGATGCGCGCCAGCTTTATGGCTCGATCCGCCGCCTATTGTCATTGCCCCCCGAGACGCGGCTGTTCCTCTGCCATGACTACAAGGCGCCCGGCCGCGATCACTTCGCTTGGGAGACCACTGTCGCCGCCGAACGCGCCAACAATGTCCATGTGAAGGATGGCATCAGCGAGGATGAATTCGTGGTCATGCGCATCGCGCGCGACAAAACGCTCGGCACGCCGAAGCTCATCATCCCGTCGATCCAGGTCAACATGAATGCCGGGCATTTTCCCGCGCCCGAAACCGACGGCAACGTCTATCTGAAGGTTCCGGTGAACCGGATTTGACGAGCTCACATCCGCCCATGCTTCCGCATTAGGGCAATCACCTCATCATGGGGTAGGGCAATCGAGCGATTACCGTCGCGGCCGACCATTGTCTGGTTGGCCAGCATCGAATCGATAACCGCCTCCTCGACAGCTTCGACAGTTGCATTGAACAGCGGATCAAGGCTGGCATTCGGCAGGAACTCCATATCGCGTGGCTGACGTCCGGCGGCGAAAGCCGTTTCGTTTGCGGTCGAGAAAGCGAGGAAGATATCGCCAGAACCGTTGTTACCAACCGTGCCGGTGCGGGCCAGCCCCATGGGCACGCGCCGCGCGATCCTCTTCAACTGATGCGGCAGCAGCGGCGCGTCGGTTGCCACGATGGCGATGACCGAGCCCTGATCCTTGCCCCGCAACTTGTCGCGGGTGATATGCCAGCCTATAGGTACGCCAAGAATGGTGAGCTGCTCGCGGGCGCCGAAATTCGTCTGCAAAAACGCGCCAAGCGTATAGCTTTGCCCGGCAATTGAAACCACGCGCGATGCCGAGCCGTTGCCGCCCTTGAAATCATAGCAGATCATGCCCGTGCCGCCGCCGACGCTGCCAAGTTCAACGGCTCCGCCGCGCGCGCCATCAAGGGCCGCCATGGTGTGCTCGGCGGTCACATGAAACCCGTTGATGTCGTTGAGCTCGCCGTCATAGGTTTCCGCCGCCACCGGCAAGCCCCAGTCCTGGCCCGTGCCTGCCCCACGCGCCACAAGCCAGCGGATGGTGGCATCGCGCGTAACGCCGCATGAATGCGTGTTGGTGATGGTGATCGGCGTCTGCAATTCACCGGACTCCTCGATCCAGACGACGCCCGTCATCTCGCCATTGCCGTTGAGGGCGTAATATCCCGCAGCGCAGGGGATCGCCGCCTTTGTACGCCCGCGGGGCAGAATGGCGGTGACTCCGGTTCGTACAGGTCCTTGTCCCATGACAAGCGGCCCTTCGCCCGAGATCAGCGTGACCGCGCCAACCTCGATTCCCCCCACATCGGTGATCGTGTTGAGAAGGCCCGTCGACCCGGGAAACGGCAATCCCAAATCCCTGCCCCGCTTCATCATTGTGCCTCCATATTGCACTTTCAATTTTACGCCTTATGCCACACACTTAACACCAACACACAGGAGTGACATGCCAGCCGAAGGCCTGACCCATTACAAGGAATTTCTTATCATTCTCGGCGTGGCCGGGCTCGTCGTGCCGCTGTTCCTGCGGATCGGCGTCAACGCCGTCCTGACCTTTCTCATTGTCGGTATCGTGTTGAGTCCGGCACTCATGGGCAAGCTTGCCGCGACAGTTCCGGCATTCAACGCCTTCATTATCGCCGAGCCTGAAAATGTCGCGTCCATGGCGGAACTGGGCGTGGTCTTTCTTTTATTTTTGATTGGCCTCGAACTCTCCTTCGAGCGCTTGCTGACGATGCGGCGCCTGGTGTTTGGCTTGGGCGGGATGCAAGTCCTCGTCACGCTTGCCATCATCGCCGGGGCGGCGGGATTTCTGGGCTTTGGCATCGATGCAGCGTTGATAACCGGTGCCGCCCTTTCCCTGTCCTCCACCGCCATCGTTGTGCAGCTGCTGTCGAACGCCAAACGCCTTGGCTCGCAGACCGGCCGCACCAGTTTCGCGATCCTGATTTTCCAGGATCTCGCGGTCATTCCGTTGCTGCTGCTGGTCACCATTCTCGGGCGCGATAGCGAAGGGCCCGTGTTGCAGGGCATTTTCTTCGCGCTTGCCCAGGCGGTGCTTGCCATTCTCCTTATCGTGGTCGTCGGGCGTTTTGGGCTCCGCCCGGTGCTGCGCATGGTGGCGGGAGCCAACAGCCCCGACCTTTTCATGGCGGCCACTCTTCTGATCGCCGTGGGCACCGGCGTCGCCGCCAGCCTGGCTGGGCTTTCCATGGCGCTGGGCGCCTTCATCGCGGGCTTGCTGCTGGCCGAAACCGAATACCGGCGGGCCATCGAGGCCATAATAGAGCCTTTCAAAGGTTTGCTGCTTGGGGCCTTCTTTCTTCTCGTCGGCCTCGGCATCGACCTCGCTGGCCTTATACAAAATCCCTTGCGCCTCTTCGGCGCCGCCTTGGCCCTCGTGGCGTTGAAGAGCGCCATTATCTACACATTGGCGCGGCTATTTCGGGTGAGCCGCCCCGCGGCCCTGGAGGCATCCCTCCTGCTCGGACCCTGCGGCGAGTTCGCCTTTGTTATTCTGGGCGCCGCAGTAGCCTCGGGCCTCTTGAGCGCGGACGCTAACCGCGACTCCCTGCTGATTGTCACGCTTACGATGATTTCGATACCGTTCCTCGCCCGCTTCGGCGAGAAAATCGCCAGAACCATGAGGCAAAAGGCCTTGCCTGTGGCCCAACCGCCGCCGGCATTTCCTGACGACCGGAAGCCCCGTGTTATCGTCGCCGGCTTCGGCCGCGTCGGCCATCTCATCGGCTCAATGCTGGACGAGCACAAGATTTCCTACATCGCCATCGACAACGACGCGAACCTGGTGGCGCGAGAGCGGAAAAACGGTTTTCCAGTTTACTATGGTGATGCCGCCAATCTGGAATTCTTGCGAAAATGCGGGATCGCGGATGCGCAGGCCTTGGCCGTGACGATGGATATCCCCACGCGGGTCGACGAAGTAACCAGGGCAGCCCGCGGCGAGCGCGCCGATTTGAAGATCATCGCCCGCGCCCGGGATGAGCGCCACGCCATGAGGCTCTACATGACTGGTGTTACCGAAGCGGTGCCTGAGACAATCGAATCAAGTTTGCAACTGGGCGAATCGCTGCTTGTCGAAACGGGCATTCCCATGGGCATTGCCATTGCCTCCGTTCATCAGCGCCGCGACGATTTCCGCAAACTGCTGGGGCGCCCGAACCGCCGCGAAGCCCTCGACCTCGCCCGCAAAACAATGCGCCGGCGAAAAGTATCCCCGTAGCGCATCCTTTTGAGAGGGCAGAAAAGATGCCCGCATCAAGTGCACTGCTGTCCGCTGGCCTTGGGACCAATCAAGAATCCGAAATGCCGTACAGCCGTTGCACTCAAGAACTATCTTCGCCCCGCGCGTCGCTCGCCAGCGCATGACACTCCCGGAGCACCGCATCGACTTCATGTCTTGGCTCCTTGCGGTGGCCGGGCGGAAGACCCGGACGAAGCGGCGACCTGAACTTGGGACTTCGCATGCTGTCGCGCCGCGCTTGCCAGCGCTTGAGACGTTTCACTTGCCGCGGCAGATTTTCGAGCGCCATCTTGATGGCCGCGAGACGGCGGCCGAGACGCTCGGCACCCACCATGCCATCGTCGATCTCCGGTTCGGCGGGGTCCCACTCCTGAGGCTGAAACAGTGGTGCTATAGGGCTGCTGCCTAAAACGAAAACGCGGGGGCCAGCCTTGAGGCCGGGGCTCCGCCGCGCGAACCCGAAGCGCTTGCGGGAATCGAAGAGCTGAAACGAGGCGCGGGCGCCGTCAACCCTTGCGAGTGCCAGCCCCTTGGGCATCGAACGGACCGCATGGGGCAACACCTCGACACCGCGCGCCGCGATGACAATGAGCCGGCGCACCGCCGATTCCGCCGGACGCAACACGCTGAGCGCCCTGCGGTAGAGAGGCTGCGGCAGCCGCGCCATAGCGCCTTCAGCCGCAAGCCCCACCATGGCGATGAGCGCCGCCACGATACGGGTGAGCGCTGCTTGGTTGATCTCGATGGCCCGGGCCCAGTCCATGTCTGTCTCCTCGGGACCCGGCTAGAACATAACAGGAACATTGTCAAGGGATATTTTCTTATCGCCTGATTTTGATGCATCGGACCTTCAGTAAGATTCCGAAATTGTCGTATCATGCGCGGGACACGCACGCGAAGGCGCGCATCACTGCCGGGTGCGGGCCGCGGAAATCATCCCGCCGGTGTAGCCGAGCGCCGCGATGGCTTCCGCAAACTGCTGAACCGGCCCGACAGGCGCGAGGAGCTTCGCCTGCGCAACCGCCTCAGGCAGTATTCGCATAACTCTTGCTCGTACGAGGCGAACAATGCGATACAATACCGAGATAGATTCACCTCTTCGAAGTCGATGACAATCAAGAAAAGCCCAAAAAAAAGTAGCAGGCGATCTATTGCTCGATCACCGAAAAATATACTCGCCGAAGTAGTCGATCTCTTTTGCGGCGTTGGCTCCCTCAGTCATGGACTGAAACGAGCCGGGTTCAGGGTCATCGCAGGCTACGATACCGATACGAGGTGCAAGCACGCATTCGAAACGAACAATGACGCTGTTTTCTTTCCACGCGACGTTGCCAAGTTGAAAGCAAAGGAAATAAAGGCACACTTCTCAGGTAAGGTCCCGTCGGTCTTGGCTGGCTGCGCTCCGTGCCAGCCCTTTTCGACATATAAGCAACGATACGACGAAGACCCCCAGTGGGGGCTCGTCACCACGTTTGCGAATCTGGCGTCAAAGGTTCGACCAGACTTTGTAACCATGGAAAATGTGCCGGCATTGTTGCGGTACAAAGGTGGCCGCGTATTCAGAGAGTTCTGTGCGATTCTTGAAGAAGTCGGCTACGAAGTGCATTCCACGCTCGCAAATTGCGAGGACTTTGGGGTTCCGCAAAAACGGCGGCGTCTCGTCATTATCGCATCCAAGAACGCGAAGCTCTCGCCACTAAGTCCCTCGAAAGCGACTATCCGGACGGTACGCGACGCAATCGCAAACTTGCCAACACTAAAAGCAGGCCAAACGGATCCGAATGATCCGCTTCATACGTCGTCGGCTTTGGAACCACTCAACATGAAACGGATCAAAGCCTCCAGGCCGGGTGGCACATGGCGAGATTGGCCGTTAGAACTAAGAGCGGCTTGTCATCGTCGCAAGTCGGGAAAGACCTATCCCGGCGTCTATGCGCGCATGCGATGGGACCAGCCATCGCCGACGATGACGACGCAGTGTTACGGGTACGGAAATGGTCGATTTGGTCATCCGGAGCAACATCGCGGCATTTCGTTGCGCGAGGCGGCGATACTTCAATCCTTCCCCAGAGCATACCAATTCCTGCCTAGAGGCGAAGTGGTTTCATTCAAGGAAGTCGGGCGGTGGATCGGCAATGCCGTTCCCGTGAAGCTCGCCGAAGCGATCGGCGAAGCGATCATAAAATCTCATAACTCAGAAACACGAAATGGCACGCACTCCTAAGGATAAATTCAATTTCGAAATCTCCCTTAGTGTCCTGAACCATTTGGGACGAAACCTTTACCGCAACTCCATTACCGTCCTAGGCGAAGCCATATCGAATTCGTGGGACGCAGACGCGAAGAACGTCTGGATCGACATCGATCAAGACAGCGCAAGATTTAGCATAAAAGATGACGGCATCGGCATGAATGCCGACGACTTTCAAAAAAAATTCTTGAAGATCGGGTACACCAAGCGAGTCGGCGGAAAGATGCGCACGCCGCTCAAACGTCCATTCATCGGCGCAAAGGGCATCGGAAAACTGGCGCTCCTGTCGTGCGCCCAACGAATCACAATTTTCTCAAAGCAGAGGGGTAAGGCGTATGTGGGGGGCACAATCGACAATTCGGGCCTCGATAAGGCCATCACGCACGATCTAACGCCAGACCAATATCCCCTTGAAATTCCCAATTCCAAGCTCCTTGACCCATTGTCAAAGGGGCACAAATCCGGAACCATCATTGTTTTCGAAGAAACCAAGGAACAAATCAGGAGTTCAGTTGCCCACATTAGAAAAATGCTCGCGATGTATTTCTGTTTTTCGATTTTGGATGAGAACTTCTCCATACACGTAAACAATCAAAAAATCGGTTTGGAGGATCTAAAGGAGTTGCTTGAGTCGACGGAATTCGTTTGGATCATCAACAATTACAAAGATGAATTCGTAAACGCGTTAGCAAAACTTAAGAGTGAGAAGTTGGCGCTGACTACCTCGCTCAATGTTCGCGGATTCATTGCGACGGTCGAAAAGCCTCGAAACCTGAAAATCACGGGCACGGAAGAAAGGGCAACACTTGATCTCTTTGTAAATGGTCGCTTGCGCGAGAAGAACATCCTTCGACATATTCCGTCCCAGAGAATTGTCGAAAGCTACCTATACGGACAAATTCACTTCGACATCATGGACTCGAAGGGAATTGATCCCTTCACTAGCAGCCGCGAAGGCATCGTCGATGGCGATCGAAATTTCGCTAAGCTCCTCAAATATCTAAAAGGAAGCGCCCTGCCAGAAATCTTTGACAAGTGGGATGAACTTCGCCTCAAGCGAGGGAAGGAGGGTGACGAAGAGAACTCGCGAAAATCTAAAAAACAGAGGAAAGCACGCGATCTATACACGATCGCGAGCGACGAATATTCCTCAGATTCTTCGTCGTCGAGAAAGGATGTAGTGGATAATTGGTTGGAGGAGCTTCGGGACGATGCCGAGTTCAATATTGCATCTTACGTTGATTGCTTTCTCTCAGAAAACTTGGCCCGCCGTTACATCGCAGAGAGAAAACTCACATTGACTCCGGGCGTCAAGTCGGAAGCCGACGGCTGGCGAGAAAGAGAGTCACAGAAAAAGACGAAAGCCAATCTGAGTTATGGGATTCGCAAGAGCGATGTAGACATTGACTACCTTGGAATGGACGCCTTAGCCGTGACGGTTGAAGGCAAGAAAGTGAACGCTGGAGAAAATTCTCTTACGATTGATGCAATCGAATACGCACCCGTGAGAAATGTCGTCGGCCACACTGGACTCTTGACTGATAACGCAAAGTCGTTGCTCCGCCTCAAGTACGAGAACATCAAAGCTCGCATCAAGACGTTGGTGTTGAAAAACCCTCCAGCAAGAAAGAAAAAGCGTGCGCGACGAAAGTAGCCATATCGCAGCGAGCGGCTCGGAAATGGTCGACCCTCTAAGATCGAGAATCATGTCGGCTGTTCGGGCCAAGAACTCCTCAACGGAGCTACGAGTGAGAAGTGCTTGTCATAGACTCGGATTTCGGTTTCGCCTTCATCGCCGCGGTTTGCCCGGAACGCCCGATATTGTATTCCCGCGTTTGGGTAAGGTGATATTCGTTCATGGCTGTTTTTGGCACCGGCACGATTGTTCCAAGGCGACGACTCCCAAAACTCGGCAGCAATTTTGGGATGACAAGTTCGCGCGGAACATTCTCCGCGACAGGAAAAACCTTCGTTCGCTGAGAGCTCTCGGTTGGCGACCTCTGGTGATTTGGGAGTGCGAGACGAAGGACGGTCCGTCGCTCGCCAAACGGCTACGACGCTTCTTGACCTGAATCTCGGAAGGGTCCTGCTGGTGTGGTCGGGGAGTGGAAGTGGCGAGGGGTTCCGGTGTGGTCGCACGCGGGAATCATTTCCACCGGCAAGACCTACAAGAATGCCGTGAAGATGATCTTCGCCAAGGGCGCTCGCTCAACGACCCCTTCGGGCCTCTTCAACGCGAGCCTCAGCACACAGCCAGCGGCCGGGCGTAGTAATCCCAAATCCTCTCTCGATCGTCGAGCGCCTGCGGCGACCAGAGAGCCGTGCGCCGGGCTTCGGCCATTCTACCGGTTTTTTTGGCGGATGAAATCGTCGATGCTGGACTCTCTTCCCTTCCCCGCATCGAGAGAGCGAATGCCCTCGTCTATTTCCGCGCGCAATGCGCGCAGCTTTTCGATATGGGAGAGTAGTGTCCGCCCGATCTGTTCTTGATCCTCGGCGGGCAGGCGCTCTACTTCTGCAATGGCCTGTTCAAGTGTTTTTACCATGGCGCCAGTATACCAAATCGCTCAACGGAAAACAGGGGAATACCCTAGCGCTCCAGCATTCGCTTCGGCGAATGAAATCAGGCCACCCCAAGCTTCTTCTGCAGGCTGGAACTCGACGTCGTGTACTGAAACACCAGGCGCTCGCCCGGGTTCTTGATGTGAAAGGCCTGTTGCGCCATCAGCGCGGCTTCATGGAAGCCGGAAAGAATGAGCTTCAGCTTGCCGGGATAGGTGTTGATGTCGCCGATGGCAAATATTCCGGGCACGGAGCTTTCGAATTTCTCCGTATCCACCGGGATAAGATTTTCATGCAGGTTGAGGCCCCAGCCGGCAACGGGGCCAAGCTTCATGGTCAACCCAAAGAAGGGCAGCATCGCATTGGTGGAAATCTCGAAAGCTTGTCCATCGGCGCCCTTGACCTGAGCCGCCGAGAGCACGCCACCCTCGCCCTTAAGCCCGGTAACCTGGCCGAGCTTGAATTGCATCTTCCCCGCGCTCACCAGCTCGCGCATTTTCTTGACGCTGTCGGGTGCGGCCCGGAAATCGTCGCGGCGATGCAGGAGCGTCAGACTCTTGGCGATCGGTTGCAGGTTGAGCGTCCAGTCAAGCGCTGAGTCGCCGCCGCCCACAATGAGGATATCCTTGCCGCGCAGGATTTCCATTTTCTTGATGGAGTAGTGAACCGAGTTGCCCTCGTAAGCCTCGATCCCGGGGATCGGCGGTTTCTTCGGCTGGAATGAGCCGCCGCCCGCCGCCACGACCACAACCTTGCAACGAAACACAAGGCCGCCATCGGTCTTGAGCTCGAATTGCCCGTCTTCGAGCTTCTTCAGCTCGGTCACCATCTGGTTGAAATGATATTCCGGATGGAAAGGCTTGGACTGTTCCAAGAGGCGATGCGTGAGTTCAGCACCCGTCACGATGGTAAGGGCCGGAATATCGTAAATCGGCTTCTCGGGATAAAGCTCGGCGCACTGGCCGCCGGCCCGATCGAGAATGTCGATCACGTGGCATTTGATGTCGAGCAGGCCCAGTTCGAACACGGCGAACAGGCCGCAGGGACCCGCGCCAACAATGACCGCATCGGTGGAAATGACGTCTGACATACAGGAGGTTCCTAGAATTGCTTTTCGGGGACGCGGACGCGGAGGCCGTCAAGCGCGGTTGCGACCTTGATCTGGCAGGAGAGGCGGCTCGAATCGCGGACATCGAAGGCGAAATCCAGCATGTCCTCCTCCATGGGATTGCGGGCACCCGTCTTTTCCTTCCACTCGGGCTCGACATAGACATGGCAGGTGGCGCAGGCGCAGGCCCCGCCGCAATCGGCATCGATGCCGGGCACCAGGTTCTTGATGGCGGTTTCCATGACCGACATCCCCGGCAGGCCGTCGACGGTTTGCTCGGTTCCATTGTGCTGAATAAAGGTGATTTTCGCCATTTTCTATAGTCCGGTACAAGCGTTCGTTATTCCGAACGGCGTTCTAGGAGATCGCGGGACGAAACGCAACCGCCGGAGCGTAAATGCGGCTAACTGCCTTGCGAAATTGCACGACGGCCCGGTCGAGTGCCGTCAGCAATTTCTTGATGGCGTGAGGTTCCATCCCAAAAACACATTTCTCAAGCTGGACGGCCAAGGCGTTGATGCGGTTGGCGCCCACGGCAGCCGCGGACCCCTTGAGCGTATGCGCGGCGAGTTTCCAGTCTGCCTGGCTTGCCGCGGTCTTGAGCTGATGGGTCGTGGCGGGAAGCTGCTGCAGGAACAGCACGATGATTTCGCGTTCGAGCTCGCGGTTTTCCATGGTGTAATGCGTAAGATGGACTCGGTCGAGGGTGACTGCGCGGCTGCGGACAGCAGCCGGCGTTGCTCGCATATTCCGCCTAATCATGGTTTTTACTTTCCACCGGGTTTCTGCGTACAACCTTAGTCTCCCCGCGCTAGGAAGCCGTAAACCGACGCCGTGAACGGCCGGTTTCCTGCATCATTTCAATTCGATTCTTTATTTTAACCAAATTTTAAACTATTGCAGCCGGTAGCCATCGATTCAGTTCGGCGATGGGGTATGTTAACGATAACGGCCAATCGGTTGCGGGGTGGGATCTGCAGCCGATAGGGCCAGGCGACGGCGTTTCGGCGCGTAACTGTGGGGTGCGACGCAAGATGGCAAATAACACAATTGAAACACGGCGTCCGGACAAGCGTTCGGCCAATGCCGAGACCCCGCGCCGCGAGCCCAGGGTGCGCGTGGAAGCGGCCCCCGTGCGTGGACGGCCTGCCAACGAGAACGATCCCGGCAGTTCCATGATGCTGGCCAAGCTCCGCCGGCAACCCTCATATGCGCCTTATTATGCGGCCTTTTTCCTCTCGCTTGCCTGGATCGCCGGCTGGTTCTTCACCTTTTCCAACAC
>Ga0136617_10005828_pt1 | contig 11038 bp, 7 predicted proteins | sample AntDrymUQ3222106_2_FD_129672 | JGI IMG/M metagenome (GOLD analysis project Ga0136617, IMG submission 129672) | Polar desert sand microbial communities from Dry Valleys, Antarctica - metaG UQ322 (21.06) | ecosystem: Environmental > Terrestrial > Soil > Desert | place: Antarctica: Dry Valley...
CGCCGTCGTCGACGTGTGCACCCGAGGGCTCCGCCTCCATCGCGGCGCTCGTGGCCACACCGAGCACCAGGTCTTTCGAGGCCGCGACCAGTGCCTGCGGCGTCCCCACGTCGCGCCAGTAGGAGATCTCGACATAGCCGACCAGCAGCCGGCCGGCCCCGACGAGCGCGGGAAACGTCTCGCGTTCGACCGACACGGCACGCCCGGTCGGGATCAGGTCGACGACGCGCCTCCGGAACACGTAGCTCCCCCCGTTGACCTGGTCGCTCACCGGCGTGTCCGACTTCTCCACAAAGGCCGTGACCCTGCCCTCCTCGTCCGTCGGGACCGACCCGTACGACGACGGGTCGTCGACGCGGACCAGGTGCAGTGAGACATCAACCTGCCGACCCCCGCGAGGACTGTCGAAGTCGGCGAGCTGGGCGCGGAGGTCGTGGCCCGAGAGAATGTCCCCGTTCAGGATGACGACAGCACCGTCCGGGTCGTCACCGAGCGCACGGCCGGCGTTCCTGATGGCGCCCGCGGTCCCGAGCGGCTCCTCCTCCATGACGTAGTCCAACCGCACGCCCCAACGGCTCCCGTCGCCGAGCACCGGTGCGAACGCATCGGCGTGGTAGGACGTGGCCAGTACGACGTGCTCGACCCCTGCCTCCGCGAGCAGAGCGATCTGGTGCTCGAGGAAGGGCACCCCGCCGACGTCGAGCAGGTGCTTGGGCCGGCGTGCCGTCAACGGTCGCATCCGGGTGCCGAAGCCGCCGGCGACGATGACGGCCTCGACCGACCCATGCCCTGATCCCCGCATGCGGGCATCCTGTCAGTTTCGTAGAGTGCTCGACGATGACGGTCTCCACGTTCCCCGCGCTGATGAGAGGCCTGCTCCGCGCCGACGCCTCTCGGCCGCTCGTCACGTTCTACGACGACGCCAGCGGTGAGCGCGTCGAGCTGTCCGTGGCGACCTACGCCAACTGGGTCGACAAGACAGCCGGGCTCGTGCAGGACGAGCTGGGACTCGGCCGCGGCGACACGGTGCTGGTCGACCTGCCGACACACTGGCTCGGCGCGGTGTGGCTGGGTGCCGCCTGGAACCTCGGACTGTGCGTCACCGACGACCGCCGGCTCGCCGACGATGTCGAGCTGGTCGTCTGCGGGCCGAGCCGCGTGGCCGAGTACGCAGCAGGGCGCGCAGAGGGTCGCCTGGTCGTCGCGATCTCCCTGCGACCGTTGGGGGGACGCTTCGTCGACCCATTGCCGAGCGGTGTCGTCGACTACGGCGCCGTGGTGCTGGCTCAGCCGGACTCCTTCGCCGCCGAAGACCCTCCGGCGGCGGAGGACGCTGCCTGGCGCCAGGGCGCCGAGACGCTCTCGCAGCGGGACCTGCTCACCGCGGCTGCGGAGCGGCCCCTGGTCGCGAGGGCCGGGCGCCTGCTGACCGATGTCAACCCGGCGCAGCGTTCGGGGCTGGCGACGCTGCTCTCGCCGGTGCTCCGGGAAGGCGGGGTCATCTGGGTGGCCAACCCGGCGGATGTGGCGTGGCAGCCCCGCTACGACGAGGAGCGGGCCACCGATGCGCTGCGCGCTCAGCCGACCAGGTCGTAGCCGCCGAAGCCGCCGGCGATGAAGCGCCGTTTCGCGAAGGCGCCGGGTCCGGGCTCGCCGGGCATCAGCCACAGCTGACCGGTGCCCTTCTCCCGTGCGATGAGGTCACCGACCTTGTCGCCGTTCGCGTCCCCGACGTAGACCATCGCGTTGTACCGCTCCGCTGAGCCCGCCCTCAGCCGGGCGGTGACCTTCGGCCGGGCCGGCACGCTGGACCGGAAGCCGCTCCTCCCGTCGCCGGGATAGAGCCGCATCTGGCCGCTCTTCCGTTTGCCGACCAGGTCGGGCTTGCCGTCACCGGTGACGTCGCCGACTGGGGTGATCGAGGAGATCGCGCCCCAGCCCTCCCCGGCTCGGACCGGTTGGCCGAGGTGACCCTCACCGTCGCCCTTGCGCAGGTAGATGTCCCCCGACTCCGCGGACCGGGTCATCACGTCACCGTGCTTGTCGCCGTCCCAGTCACCGACGTTCAGCAGCAGGTCGGCGGTGGTCAGCACGTCGCCGGTCGCGTCGATCCCGCCGATGTTCTTCCGGCCCGAGTTGACGAAGCCGACCATCTGCCCCGAGGACCGAACCCGGCCCACCAGGTCGGCCGCGCGGGCTCCGCCGATCTGACCCGGCGCCGTCAGGAAGTCGAGCCCCCGGAACTGCCGGAACGGGCCGAGCCTGTTCCTCAGCCCGCCGCGGCCGTCGCCCGGGTAGACGTAGGCAATCCGTGACGCGACGTTGCGGACGAGGATGTCGCCCTCCCCGTCGTTGGTGAGGTCGCCGATGCCGGTGACCAGGTCGAAACCGTCCCAGTCCGTAGCGATCGTCCTCGCGTCGCGGAGGCGGCCACCGCGCATCGAGAACATCTGGACGCGCCCCGTCTTGTCCCGGGCGATCACGTCGTAGCGCCCGTCGTTGTCGAGGTCGCCGACTCCCTGGGTGAGGTTGTACCGCCAGTCCTCAGCGAGCAGCCGCTTCTGGGAGAACCATCCCTTGCCGTCGCCCGGGTAGAGGTAGAGCGACTTCGTCGTGCCCTGTCTCGCTACCAGGTCGTTGTTGCCGTCACCGTCGAGATCTCGTACGCCGGTCAGCTGGTCGGACTGGGCGAACCGCCGGGTCGTCTCCTCGGCGGCGCCGAAGCTCCCGTTCCCATCGCCGGGGAAGACTCCCGCAGACCGGTTGCCCGCCCGGCGCGCGACCATGTCGTCGATGCCGTCACCGGTCAGGTCCCTCGTGCCGGCCATCAGGTCCATCTCGGCCCACCCACGCCCGGCGGACTGCGCCGACTGGAAGGCCACCTGGCCACCGGTCCGAACCACGTAAGCCTCCTTCGAGGCGCGGTCCCGCATGACGAGGTCCGGCCACGGCGAGCCGGTGAGGTTCGCGGAGCGCTTGGGTCGGGTCTGCGGTGGCGGGGGCGGTGGCGGTGGTGGCGGCGGGGGTTCGTTGTCTCGGGTCTGATGGTCGCGCGCGAGCGTGCGGATCCTCGCCAGCTTGGCGTAGAGGTACCTGCCGGGGCAGGCGGTCGAGGCCGCGTCGCGGTGGCCGTTGATGGCTTTGAAGTAGCGCGAGCCGACCTTCTGCCGGGTCGATGCCGCGTTGACGCCGTGGAGCGACAGCTTCCACCCCATCAGCCGGCCGTAGGCCTTGAGCATCGCCGCGGGCGGTTGCACGGTGTCGAAGTTGCCGATGGCCGACATCGCGAAGGAGTAGTCGTTGTAGTAGAGCGTGTGCGCGCCCACCACAGGACGGGCGACGCCGCCGTACCGTCCCTCCCAGATCCGGCCGAACCGGTCGACGACGAAGTTGTAGCCGATGTCGCTCCAGCCGCGGCTCTGCGTGTGGTAGGCGTAGATGCCGCGGATCAGTGAGGGCACCTGGCTCTCGCTGTAGCCGTTCGAGTTGACCGTGTGGTGGACGAAGCCCGCGTTGATCGAGCCGTAGCGCAGCGATCCCGGGTCTCGCAGCCGCTCGTCGGCGCCCCACTGCGCGCGCGAGTAGATCTTGGGCTTGGGCGCATTCCTCGCCGCGAGCTCGAGGTCCGCTGACGCGAGCGCCGCAGCATCCTCAGCCTCCTCGGGGTCCGCGGTGTTGATCGCCGGTGCCTCGATCTCGGCGGCTCCTGCACCCGGGTCCACGACCGCGAGCTGCATGTCCTCGGGTGCCGCTCCGGAGTCGGTGACCGCCTTGACCTGGACCCGGTCCACGTCGCCGACCACGATCGGGTCGGTGCCCGGGCGAACCTCATCACTGTCACGGTCACCGTCACCAGCACCGGCACTGGCACCAGCGCCGCCCTCGGCGCTGGTCGGGTCCGGTCCGTGGTCGTCGTGGTACTCGACGTCCTCCCACGGCGACCAGGCGCCGCTCTCGAAGGTGCGCACCGAGATCGAGATCTCCTCCTCGGCGAGGTCTTGTCCCGCACCCCAGGTCACGCCCACCGTCGCGTAACCCTGCACCCGCTCGGGCGCACTGAGGGCAGCGAGACGAACTTCGGCGTTCTCCTGCTCCCGCTTGTCATCGGTGACAGCATGGAGCCCGGCGGGCTCAACCCCGTCGACCGGAACCTCGGTGACCTTGGGCTTGACTGGCTTGGCGGAGACCACGGAGGCCTTCGGCGGCTCCGTCTCAGTTTTCGCTGAGGGGGTTGCCGGAGCAGGAATCCTGGGTGCGCTCGCCTGTCCCATCGGCTCCCCAGCAATCGAGGGGACGCCGCGGTCCGGCACCGGCACGGCGATGTCGAGAGAGAGCACGCTCGCGGCCGGCAACGCGACAGCGAGAACCGTGCCGGTGGCCAAGAGTTGGCGGCAGAGCAGAACAAAGCGGTTCTTCGCGGTCGACATGTCGTGTGCGCTCCCAGGCAGCTGATTTCACATGAGACACAAATGTCACACTGGTCACAGAGGCGCGCAACCGGTTCGGATGAACTACACACTTGTAATTAGTTCTAGATGTCGGCGCCGATCTCGTCGTCCTCGGGACGAGCGTCGCTGGCGTCGTACTTGAGGTAGGCGATGCCGTCGTCGACGGGTCCGTCGAAGCCGAGCCGTCCGCTCTCGAGCACCAGCGCCCGGTCGCACATGCGGCGCACCGAGCCGGGGCTGTGGCTGACGTAGAACAAGGTCCTTCCCTCGGCCTTGATCTCGGCCATCCGCTGCAGGCACTTCTTCTTGAACGGCTGGTCCCCGACCGCGAGGACCTCGTCGGCCAAGAAGATGTCGGACTCCGCGAAGGCGGCGACCGCGAACCCGAGACGGGCGCTCATCCCGGAGGAGTACTGGCCGGTCGGGGTGTCGAGGAACTTGCCGACCGAGGCGAAGTCGACGATCTCGTCGAACTTCGCCTTGGTCTCCGCCTCGCTCATCCCGAGGATCGCGGCATTCAAGAAGACGTTGTCGCGCCCGGTGAGCTGTGGATGGAAGCCAGCACCGGCCGCGATCAGGCCGGCGATGCGACCGCGCGTGAGCACCGTGCCGCCATCAGGACGCATCACCCCTGAGATCAGCTTGAGCAGGGTGCTCTTCCCCGAGCCGTTGAGCCCCATCAGCCCGATCGCCTCGCCTTGACGAGCCGTGAACGACACGTCGTCGACGGCGAGGAAGGTCTCGCTCAGCGGTTGACGTCGCACGGCCGCGATGGTGATCTGCTTGAGAGTGCGGTGGTACTGCATCGTGAACCGCTTGCTCACCCCATTGACCACGATCGACTCGTTCATGCCCACTTGCTCACAGCCGCTCCGCGAACTTGCCCTCGAGGCGGGAGAACACCCACTGGCTGAACGCCAGGATCACCAGGCAGGCGGCGAGCACGATCAGCCCCCGGGTGAGCAGGTAGTCCGGCATCAACGGGATCGGGTCCTGGGTGGGGTCGGCGGGGGTGGGGTCGGTAGTCGGGATCCAGAACAGCTGCTGGAACAGCAGCACCCCGTTGGCGATCGGGTTGGTGAGGTAGAGCGTCTCCACCCACTCATGTCCTTGGGCCAGCTTCCGGATCCGGTCGAACGGGTAGATCATCGGCGCGGACCAGGTGACGAAGATGCCGATGGTCGTCACGATGTTGCTGAAGTCGCGGAAGAACACGTTGGCCGCGCTGAACAGCAGGGCAAGCGCCATCCCGAAGGTGGCCATGATGGCGAAGCCGAGGAGTCCGGCGGCGACATCGGCCAGCGTCGGGTCCCAGCCGGTGATGAAGACCGCGACGAACAGGATGACGAGCTGTGGGAGCGTGTGGTAGGCCGAGACCAGCATCGAGGCGACCGGGAACATCTCGCGCGGCATCGAGAGTTTCTGGATCAGCCCCTTGTTGCGCACGATGGAGCGGGTCCCGGCGCTGAACGTCTCGGTGAAGTAGTGCACCATCACCATGGCGGCGAAGATGTGCAGCGCGAAGTTCTGCACGCCGCGGTTGAGTCCGAGCACGTAACCGATCACCAGGTAGTAGGCCAGGAACCTCACCAGCGGCTGGATGTAGGACCAGATCAGGCCGAGGAACGAGCCCTGGTACCTCGCCTGCAGCTCCTTCTTCACCAGGAGGCGGAGCAGGTAGCGCTCGCGGAAGACGTTGTGCAGGCCGCCGTAGTCACCGGGCGGCTCCAAGGGTCCGTCCGGTGGGCGTCTTGGTTCGAGCAGATCGGTTGCCATGGCGCTTACTCGTCCACTCCGCCGCTGACCAGCCGCTCGCCGTCGGCGAAGTGGGGACGCAGCTTGTTCTCGAACATCGACAGCGCGGAGCCGATGGCCATGTGCATGTCGAGGTACTTGTAGGTGCCCAGCCGGCCGCCGAAGAGCACGTTCGGCTCGCCCTTGGCCAGGTCGCGGTACTCCAGCAGCTTCGCCCGGTCCTCGGCGGTGTTGATCGGGTAGTAGGGCTCGTCGTCGATCTCCGCCGCCCGGGAGTACTCGCGGACGATGACCGTCTTGTCCTCGGGGTACCAGTCCCGCTCGGGATGGAAGTGGCGGAACTCGTGGATGCGGGTGAACGGGACGTCCTGGTCGTTGTAGTTCATCACCGAGGTGCCTTGGAAGTCGCCGATGCCCAGCACCTCGGGGACCAGGTCGACGGTGCGCCACGAGAGTCGGCCCGCGGAGTTCTCGAAGTAGGCGTCGATGGGACCGGTGTAGACGATCGGCACCCGGCCGACGTACTCGCCACGCACCCCGAAGAAGTCGGTCTCGAGACGCACCTCGATGTTCGGGTGGTCGGCCATCCGGCTCAACCACGCGGTGTAGCCGTCGACCGGCAGGCCCTCGAAGGTGTCTTTGAAGTACCTGTTGTTGAAGTTGTAGCGGACCGGCAGCCTGGTGATGATGTCCGGGCTGAGCTCCTTGGGGTCGGTCTGCCACTGCTTGGCGGTGTAGCCCTTGACGAATGCCTCGTAGAGCGGTCGCCCGATCAGCGAGATCGCCTTCTCCTCGAGGTTCTGCGCGGCCACGGTGTCGATCTCACTCGCCTGCTGCGCGATCAGTGCGCGGGCCTCGTCGGGAGTGAACGACTTGCCGAAGAACGAGTTAATCAGCGCCAGGTTCATCGGGAACGCGTAGACCTGGCCCTGGTACTTCGCGAAGACGCGGTGCTGGTAGGGCGTGAAGTCGGTGAAGCGGGTGACGTAGTCCCACACCTTCTTGTTCGAGGTGTGGAAGAGGTGGGCGCCGTACACGTGCACCTCGATGCCGGTCTCCGGGTCCGGCTCGCTGTAGGCGTTGCCGCCGATGTGGTGTCGTCGCTCGAGCACGAGCACCCGGAGACCGAGCTCGTTCGCGCATCGTTCGGCGATCGTCAAGCCGAAGAAACCGGAGCCGACGATCACAAGGTCGACGTTCACACAACACTCCTACGCAAGGGGAGACCGACAAGTCTAGGACCGATGCCCAGCGTGGCCGTTCAGAGCGGCCCTAGGCACGCGTGGCGAACAACCGCCGGTAGGCGATCTTACGCAGGGGTTCGGGCACCATCCGGTAGCCACCCCGGACCACGACGTTGCGCAGGTACTGGCTCCGCGTGGTGATGCCCAACCGCCGGAACCGGCGCTGGAGCGCGAGCTCGGAGGCGAGCAGCTCACGGCCGCCGCGTCGCGCGTAGGCGCCTGCGCCGACGCGGTAGTAGACCAACGGCTCCGCCACGTTGGCAGGCTCCGCCCCCGCCTCGACCATCCGCGCGAACAGCAGGTAGTCCTCCATCAACGCCATGTCGGTGTATCCCCCGGCGGCGAGAACAGCGCTGCGGCGGTACACGACGGTCGGGTGGTTGAAGGGGTCGCGGAACCGGATAACCCGGCGTATCTCGTCCGGGTCGACCGGTGGCGTACGGCGGCGCACCACGACGTCGAGGGAGGTGCCGAACTCGAAGAGTCCAGAGCCGACGATGTCCGCACCGGCCTCGACGAGCGGCAGCTGTCGCTCGAAGCGGTCCGGACGGCTGACGTCGTCGGCGTCCATCCGCGCGACGATCTCGTGCGCGCAGGCGGCAAGCCCGCAGTCCAGTGCGGGTCCGAGCCCTGCGTTGTGCTCGAGGGCGACGTGCTCGACCGGCACCGGACTGGTCTCGGCCAGGTCGGCGATCGTCGCGGCCAGCTCCTCGCTCACTGGCCCGTCCTGCACCATGACCACCTGGGCCGGGGGCCGGGTCTGCTGCTGGACGCTCGACTCGAAGGCAAGGCGGAGGAACTCTGGTGCGTCGCCGCCGTAGGTCGAGATCAGCAGCGAGAACTGCTCCGGCTCCGGGCCGGCGGAGAGCGCAGCGGATCTGCCGAGATGCGGCAGCCCGGCCGCCCGCAGCACGACCGCGTTCGAACGCGGCGACGTGCGGATCCCTGCCACCAGCCCACGCCGAAGCCCGCGGGCGAGCGTGCGGCGGTCCGCGGAGCGCGCGAACGTGCGGGCCCACCGCAACGTCGTGGACACCGAGTAAAGCAGCTTCTCGGGAAGGCTCAGTCCCTTGCTCCGGGTGAACACCCAGGTCTTGTTGCGGACCTCGTAGAAGAACCGCTCGCCGGGGTCGACGTCGGTGCCGCCGAAGACCTTGGTCTTGTGCACGACGACGCTCGCCGGGCAGTGCAGACCGCTGCGGTCGCGGATCAGCCGGGTGGTGTACTCGAAGTCGTCGTTCCACAAGAAGTAGTCCGCGATCGGGAGGCCACGCTCCGCTATCACCTGCGCGTCGCACATGACCGAGACGAACGAGGCCGACCGGATCGGCGTGCACCCCGCCGCCCCGGCTGCGCGGCGTTCCTCCTTCGACGCCGCTTTGGTGCGCGAGGTGTTCATCGGGTGCAGACGGCCGTCGGTCCACACCACCTTGCTGGCCAGGACGCTGGGGCGGTGACCGTCGGAGTCGCGGACGGTCGTCCACGCCTCGACGAGCGCCTGCGCCGCCCCTGGCGTGGGCACGGTGTCGTCGTCGAGCAGCCACACCAGGTCGGGCTCGAAGGTCAACGCCCGCTCGATCCCGACCGCGAAACCTCCGGCGCCGCCGGTGTTCTCGGTCAGGTAGACCAGCTCCAGGCCCTCCTGGCCCGCATAGTCGGAGCGCAGCATCTGCGTCGTGCCGTCGGTGGAGGCGTTGTCGACGATGACGACCGCGGCCGGCGGATGAGTCTGGTAACCGACCGCGGAGAGAGCCTCGCGCAGCAGGTCGCGCCGGTTCCAGGTGATTACGACAGCGACCACGCGCGGCAACACAGGCTCGACCTTAGCCACGCCGCGATCTGTCAGCAGGCAGAGTCGAGGTCGACCGCCTGGTTCGCGGCGTACCCCTCGGCGAGTGTCCCGATCGACCCTCCGGTGGTGGCTCGCTCCGAGCCGGCACCGCGCTTCTTGCGCGGAGCGGCCGGGTCCTCGTCCCCCCGCGACTCGGACTTGTCGATGGCACGCTGCACCCGCTCGTGGATGAGGTCGATGTCCGGCTCCGCGGTGTTGACCATCGGCGGCACAAAGGACAGCGTGGTCATCGGCTGCGACTTGGCCTGGAGAGCCAGCCCCATGAACGTGTCGAGCTCGGAGGCCGGAAGGTTCGTCACGATGACGTCCTGGCTCGCTTTCGCGATCTCCCGGAACTTCGTGACCACGACTCGCGGGCTGAGCTGATCGAGCATCGCGCCCATCACGCACTTCTGCCTGGCCATCCGCGAGTAGTCGTCGGCACCTTCGCGCGAACGAGCGAACCACAGCGTCTGGTATCCGTCGAGGCGCTGCCGACCGGGCTCGATGTACCCGGTAACGGGACCACCGACACCGCCGATCGGGATGCGGTCGCGGACGTTCAACTCAACGCCTCCGACCGCGTCGACGAGGCTGCGGAAACCGGCGAGGTTCACCATGGCGTAGTAGCTGATGTCGAGGTCGGTGATCCCCTCGACTGCGTCGATCGTGGCCTGGACGCCGGGGTCGTCGTACTCCTTGAACAGCCGCGAGTGGTCGGCCGCCCACGTGCTCAGGCCGTTGAGGTAGCAGCCTTCGCAGTCAAACCCGTCCGGGAACCTCTCCGCCATCACAGAGCCCTCCGCGAACGGGAAGTCGGCCATGTTGCGCGGCAGCCCGAACAGGACGGTGTGCCCGGTGTCCTCGTCGATGCTCGCCACCGTGATGCTGTCCGGTCGCAGACCCCACCGGTTCGCCCCCGAGTCACCACCCAGCAGCAAGACGTTGTAGCGACCCTCGTCGGCCTCGGCGACGAGACCGCCTCCGAACATCGTGGAGATGAAGTCACGTTGCACGTTGACCATGTGTGCGGCGAAGAGCAGGGTGCCGGCGACGGAGAAGCACAGGAACCCGTTGAGGCCGACCATGGTGAGGCGATGCCGCTGGGTGAGCTCGAGCGGCTGGCCGAGCCGCCAGGCGTCGATGAACAGCAACGCCCAGCCCACCGCCAGCGCGATCAACGTGAACCGGATCACCGCCAGGACGACGGTGTTGCTGACCAGCCAGAAGACGAGACCGTGCCACAGCAGGCCGAGGAGTACGACGACCGCGATCGTGGCGAGCAAACAGAGCCAGACCCGCACCGCGATCCGGCCGACGTCCTTGCGGCCGGCCGCCATCTGGGCCGAGCCGGGCACGAAGAACGTCATCAGCAGCAGCGTCAGGGCCCGCCGGAACCGGACATGCGTCAGCCGGTCGTCCAACCCGGGGGAAGCGGCGGGTGGCATGCGGGGACGCCTCTCGTGTTCTATGGCTCAGCAGGTGACTCAGACTCAGCCGCAAGTATCACCAGCCACATGCGTCACATCGCTGCGGCGCGCCGAGAGCGGTCGGCCGAGAGGGCACCAGAGCGCGGGTAGCGTCGTCGCCATGGCAGATCCGCGCTCGGGGCAGGAGGGGAGCGACTTCGACTGGCTCTACGGCGGCCGCGGTGGTCCCGGTGGTCGCAGTGATCACGGGGGCGGCGGGTCCGCTTCGGCGCCCTCGGACCCGGAGCCGACCCGGGTCATGCCCGTCCTGAACCGCCCTCGCGAGGGCCC
>Ga0136617_10005829_pt1 | contig 11037 bp, 10 predicted proteins | sample AntDrymUQ3222106_2_FD_129672 | JGI IMG/M metagenome (GOLD analysis project Ga0136617, IMG submission 129672) | Polar desert sand microbial communities from Dry Valleys, Antarctica - metaG UQ322 (21.06) | ecosystem: Environmental > Terrestrial > Soil > Desert | place: Antarctica: Dry Valley...
ACCGCTACCGGCAAGCCGTGGTGCAACAGGAAGCCGGCCAGCGCCCGCTCCAAGCCACCGGTGGCCTCGATCACAATCAAGCCGATGCGTCGCTCCTTCAGTGCCTCAAGCAATGTCTTGAATCCGGCTTCGTCGTTTGCCGTCCTATGCGTGCCAGGCATGTCATGCAGCGCCCATTCGAATACCGGCTGCGCCATGTCCATGCCCACCAAGTGCAGCGCCGGTGGTGTCGATTTACGAGAAGTGGCGTTTGTCATATCCCCTCCTTGCAACATGCGAAGCACGTTCGGGTAACTGTTCGGGCTTGGCGACAAACGCAAGAACCTGCACGCCCACATGCTTGGGGACGAGCTTCGAGCTCAAAGGTGCAACGGGCTGTGCAGGCACTCGCAAAACCTCACCGCGGTAGCCGCCACGCGCCCTCGGGCAGAATCGAATGAACACGGATAACAGCATACAAGGTGCTCGCCTTCCTCAGGGGGAGCGGCGCGAAGCGACGCAGAGGGGATACCATCCAACCGCTGCGGCGATTGGTTACCGTACCTACGGTATAGGGCGTGCGCTCGAGACCACGGCGGCGTGGTTGCTCGGCTTCCTGTGGGTGCTGCCACTGCTTTACGCGTTCTGGACGGCATTTCATCCGGCCGAGTTCTCCACCCACCTTTCGCTGTTCGCGCCGCTGACGCTCGAAAACTTCGCCAATGCATGGGAAGCGGCGCCGTTTGCGCGTTATTTTCTGAACACGGTGCTGCTGGTGACGATGGTGCTCGCCGCGCAGTTGGTTCTGGTGACGCTCGCTGCTTACGCTTTTGCGCGGTTCACGTTTCGCGGTCGCGATGTCCTTTTCGCGCTCGTCCTCGTGCAATTGATGGTGATGCCCGATGTGCTGATCGTCGAGAACTACCGGACGATGACGACGCTCGGGATCAAGGACACAATCCTCGCGATCGGGCTTCCGTACATGGCCAGCGCGTTCGGCATTTTCTTGATGCGCCAGACGTTCAAGACGATTCCGCGCGAGCTCGACGAAGCCGCACGGGTCGAAGGGTGCACGCCGCTGCAAGTGCTTTGGAAGGTTTACGTCCCGCTTGCGCGACCCACGTATCTTGCCTATGGGCTCGTGAGCGTCAGCTATCACTGGAACAACTTTTTATGGCCGCTCATCATCACGAATTCGGTGGAGTCGCGGCCGGTGACCGTTGGCTTGCAGGTCTTCTCCGCCACCGATCAAGGCATTGACTGGTCGATCATCACGGCGGCGACGTTGCTCACGACAGCTCCGCTGCTGATCGCTTTTCTGCTGTTCCAGAAGCAGTTCGTGCAATCTTTCATGCGCGCCGGGATCAAGTGAAGCTCATCACCTGGAACGTCCAATGGTGTCGCGGTGTCGATTGCCGCGTCGATCCAGCGCGGGTCGTCGCCGAGGCAAGGCGCCTCGCTGATTTCGACGTCCTGTGCATACAGGAGATCGCCGACAACTTTCCCGATCCGCGATTGGCGGGTACCGCTGGCGAGGATCAGTTCGCGGTTCTTGCGGCGTTGTTGCCGGAGTTCGTTGCCGTGCCCGGCATCGCCGTAGATCATCCGGCGGAACAGGGTCGCCGCCGGCGCTTTGGCAACATGATTCTGTCTCGCTTGCCGGTCCAGCAGGTATATCGGCATTCGCTGCCCTATCCTGCCGATGCCGGAGTTCCTGGCATGCCCCGCATCGCCGTCGAGGCGATCGTGACCGCGATGTTCGGCGACGTCCGCGTGATCACGACGCACCTTGAATACTATTCGCAGAAGCAGCGCGCCGCGCAAGTGGAAGCGCTGCGCTCGCTTTACGCGGACGGTTACGGACACTCGCAAGACGCGCGACCCACGATGACCGACGGTGGGCCGTTCCAGTCGTATCGCCGTCCTGCCGCGACCGTCATCACGGGCGATTTCAATCTCGAGCCATCCGATCCGTTGCACGCGCGCATGGTCGCGCCGCATGCGAATGGGACGCCGCCGCTCCGAGATGCCTGGCTGTGCGCGCATCCTGGCTCTGCGCATCCCCCGACCTTCTGCATCTATCAAAAAGAGCGTCCTGGCGCGCCGGAATTGCACTGCGACTTTATCTTTGTCAGCGAGGACTTAGCACCTCGAGTGACAGCGGTCACGGTTGACACGCTGACGCAAGTCTCCGACCATCAACCGGTGATTCTGACGCTTTAGATAGCGTCTCTGCCCGCTACTTTGACCATCGATTCCTCCGCGAAGCCCGCTCTGACGTTCACCGGCGAACGATTCACTCCCGAAGAGCGTGGGCCAATTTGGTACGAGCACTGGCATCGCTACGCGGAAGCGGCGCGCCTCGTACGCGGAAAACGCGTCCTGGATGCGGCGTGCGGCGAGGGCTACGGCAGCTTTCTGCTTGCCGATGACGCACGATTGGTCGTTGGCGTCGACGTATCTTTGGAGACCGTCGCGCATGCACGGGTCCGGTATTCACGGCCTAATCTCGCTTTTGCGCAAGCGTTAGTCTCACAACTGCCGCTCCGCGACGCATGCATCGATGTCGTGGTCTCGTTCGAAACCGTCGAGCACCTATCCCAACAACGGGAAATGATCGCGGAATTCCGGCGTGTCCTCGCGCCAGACGGAATCCTCATCATTTCCTCGCCGAACCGTCCCGTCTACAATGAAGGCGCCACTGTTGAGAACCATTTTCATGTGAAGGAGCTCGACCGGGTCGAATTGGCGACCTTGCTCGCCCCCTTCTTCCCGCGCCAACGCTGGTGCGGCCAGCGCGTCATCGCGCAATCGGTGCTCTGGACCGAAGACGGCGACGTTGGCGCGATCGCGTTCAGCGGCATCGAAGACACGCGGCGAGTGCAACACGCGCAACCGGCTGCGCCCATGTATTTCGTCGTCGTGGCCGCAGGCGAAAGCGCGACACTGCCGCGGCTGCCTTCGCTGTCCCTGTTCGACGATGGCTCTCTCACCTTGTGGCGCGGTTTGGAGAGCGCGGACGATCGCCGCCAGCGGGCGGAACGGCGCGAGCTCGAGGTGCGCCAGTTGGCCGAGAAGTGGCACGCCGATCTCGTCGTTGCGGTCAACGACTTGGCCAGTGAACGACAGAAAACGTCGGTGCTGATTCCACGCATCGAAGCGCTGGAGGCGGCGCTCGCGCAAAGTCAAGCCGATCTAGGCAGCACGAAGCGGCGGTTATACGAGGCGGAGGATGTCGCCACACGTGAAAGTGCCGCGCATGGTGAAGCGCTTCGGCGGCTTCTCTATCGCGAATCGATCGTCGGCTGGCTGCGCTTTCCTTTTTCAGCGTTGAAAAGGCGATCTTTGCGGACGGGCTCAACATCGAAATGAGCGTCGTTGACATCATCGTTCCGTTCTATCGTGATCTGGCCGCGCTGCGTCGTTGCGCCGACAGTGTGCTTGTCTCGCGATCGAGCATCGCCTTCGAGCTTATCGTCGTTAACGATGCGAGTCCCGAGGCCGACATCGCGGGGTATTGGCGCGAGTTGCGCGGGAGTGCAACGGTCGTCGACGTGCCAAGACGGGAGGGCTACGCGGCTGCGTTGAATCGTGGTCTTGCGCTCCATCCGGAACGCGACGCAGTGATCCTGCACTGCGATGCAATCGTGGCCGGCGATTGGCTCGATCGTCTGGCCCAGCACACGGGGAATGATCGCATCGGCATCGTGGGTACGTTCACCGATAAGGCGGGGCTCGCTACGTATCCGCTTACGAGGCGCACGAACCCTTTGCCACTTGGCGAAACGGTTGCCTCGCTCGATGCGCTCTTCGCACGCGCGAACCCAGCCAAGTCGACGCCTGTCATGGCCATCAACGGCCCCTGCCTGTATCTGCGCCGAGAGTGCCTGACTTCGGTCGGCTCGTTCGACGGAACGTCTTTAGGTAGCGATTATGGAGTGGAGTTGGATTTCTGCTTACGGGCTGGCCGCGCGCAGTTTCGCCATCTGCTCGCCGGCGATGTATTCGTTGGTCACAGCGGTCACGCGCCATATGGGGCACACGACGCCGACGATTTTTCAGAGCGCACCGAGGCGGCGCTTGCCAAGCTGTATCCCGACTACGCGACCGGTCAAGGGAAGATCGAAACAGAGGACCCCGGGCGGCCGTTCGCGCGGCGCGTCGATCTACTACGCCTCGCGCAGGCGCGGGAGCACCTGATCGTATTCGTTTCGCATCCGTGGGGTGGCGGCATTCGCCGTTACATGAACGACCTAGCGACGCTAGCCGCTGGGCGGTGCGAAATGTTGTATCTCGAACCCATCGGGAACGATGCCGTAAAACTCTATTGGCCGCGCGCTGGGGAGAGCTTCGCAACCTACTTCCAGTTGCCAGCGGAGCTGCCCGCGTTAGCCCGACTCCTTCGTGCAATCCGCGTCACGCGCCTGCACTTTCAGCACATCCATTTGCAACCGCAGGCGATCCTCGACCTTCCGGCGGCCGCGCAAATTCCCTACGATTGCACATTGCACGATTACTACGCGATCTGTCCTCAATATCACCTGGTGACCGAGGACGGCCGCTACTGCGGCGAACCCGACGCGGCCGGCTGCGCGGCCTGTCTCGCACGGCGACCGCCGCAATGGAACCTCGACATCACCGCATGGCGCGCGGTATTTGGACGCTTGCTGCGCAACGCGGAACGGGTGATCGCACCGTCGCAAGACGTGGCGACGCGAATGCGGCGCTATTTTCCGGATGTCGAGATTGCCGTATGGCCTCACCCGGAGAGCCCGCAGGCACCGCTCCCAAGGGTAGCGCGGGTGGCGGTACTCGGTAATCTCTCGCCGGAAAAAGGTCTCAATGTCGTTGCCGCATGTGCGCGCGATGCGCGCGCACGCGGGTTGCCGCTCGCGTTCCGCGTTTTGGGATCGACCACCGAACCGATTGCGCAAGCGCCTGATGTACCGCTCACGATTTATGGTCAATACGTCGATGCCGAGCTGCCTCGCCTGATCGCCGAAGAAGCCCCCGACGTACTGTTGTTTGCGGCGCAAGTGCCGGAGACTTATGCCTATACATTGTCGGTCGCGCTTGAATCTGCATTGCCGATCGTTGCCTCGGCGTTAGGCGCGCTTCCCGAGCGTCTGGCAGGCCATCCGCAAACCTGGATGGTGACGTGGAACGCACCGCCTGGTGTCTGGAATGACGCGCTGATCAAGGCCGCGGCGCTCGAACCGCGCGATGCGACACGCGCTCCCGGGCCGATGCTGTCCACTGCGGCACCGTGATGGATCCCGCCCACTATCGCGATCTGTATCTGGCGCCAATCTCGACGCAAGGGCGGACGCAGGTGCAGCTTATCGATATTCCGGCGCTGGCAGATGGGAACTTGTATCTTGCAAGCGACCAAGTCGCATCGTCTTCGCTCTCGCTCTCCGAGTTGTTTACAGCTGGAGTCGAGTGCGGCCACACCGAAGCGCGCCTTGAGCTGAAACGCCGAGTGGAGGCCGCTGAGCAGGAGCTCGAAGAGTTTCGCGTCGTGCGCGATCGCGCGCAGGATGATCGGGGCGAGCTCGCAGCCCGTTTGCTCGGTGCGCAGCGCGAGGTGCTGGCGATGCAAGTCCATATCGGGCAGATGCAGACGCACATCGATCGCATGCAAAGTGAAGAGTTCGACGCCGAGCTCTCTGCGGCGCGTGCGCGCGTCGACGAGCTGGAAAATTCGACGGCGTGGAAGATGACTGGCCCGCTGCGCCACGCAGGCCATCGCGCGAAGGTGATGATGGCGCAACTGCGTGCGCAGGGGGCAGAAATTCGACGGATACCGCAACTGGCTTCGACCGCACTCTCCATCGTGAAAAACGAAGGAGCCACCGCGCTCGCGCAACGCGTATGGTCAAAGGTTGGCCGCAGCAGTAGTTGGAAGCCAAGGGCGGGAACGCTCTTCACGCTGGAGACAGAAGTGGCGCCGCTTGCGTTTTCACCGGCTGACGCGCCACGAGTCTCGATCCTGATCCCCGTATACGGTCACCCGTTACTGACGTTCACGTGCCTAAAGAGTGTCCTGGCGCACACGCGGGCAGGCGAATATGAAGTTATTGTGCTGGACGATGCGTCTCCGGAGCCCGTCGCCGACGCGATGCGTGACGTGACCGGTGTCCATTTCGAGCGCCATTCGCAGAATCTCGGCTTTGTCGCCAATTGCAATCTGGGCGCGAGCTTGGCGCGAGGCGAGATACTCGTTTTCCTCAACAACGATACGATCGTCACAAGCGGCTGGCTCGATGCACTCACCGCCGTGTTCAGCACGAGGCAGGATGCCGGCTTGGTTGGAGCGAAGCTCCTCTACCCAGACGGTCGTTTGCAGGAAGCGGGAGGAATTGTCTGGCGCGATGGATCAGCGTGGAACTGGGGGCGTAACGATGACCCCGACAAGCCGGAATACAACTATCTGCGCGAGGCTGACTATTGTTCGGGAGCGTGCTTGGCGATTCCGCGCGCGCTGTTTCGCGATATCGGTGGCTTCGACACGGCCTACTCGCCCGCGTACTACGAAGATACCGACCTCGCGTTCAAAGTTCGCGCCGGTGGATATCGTGTCTTCTATCAACCCCTTGCCACCATCGTGCATTTCGAGGGTCAGACTGCCGGAACCGATCTAACGACCGGCATCAAGCAACATCAAGTGATCAACCGGCGGGCGTTCGCGGCGAAATGGAGTTGCGCGCTTGCGCAGCACCGCGTGAACGGTGTGCGTGCCGACGCTGAGCGCGATCGCTGGGCGCGGCGGCGGATTCTCGTCATCGATGCATGCATGCTGACTCCCGACCAGGACTCAGGATCGATGCGCATGCAAGCGGTGCTCGAAATCTTGACGTCGTTGCGCTGCAAGGTCTCTTTTGTCGCGGATAACCTCGAGCACGGGCAGCCGTATGTACAGCAATTGCAGCAGGGTGGGATCGAGGTGCTGTTCCATCCCTATGTCAAGTCGATCGCGGAGCTTCTGGCAAGACGTGGACGTGACTTCGATATGGTCCTCGTCTCGCGGCACTACATCGCCGCGAAGTATGTCGCTGCGATACGCACATTCGCTCCAGGCGCGCTCATTGTGTTCGATACCGTGGATTTGCATTTTTTGCGCACTGAGCGCCAGGCTGAGCTTGAAGATTCGGCGTTGGCGCGCGTCTCGGCGAGTGCAAAGCGTACCGAAGAGCTTCAGCTGATCCGCAAGGTTGACGTCACGCTGGTCGTCTCACCCATCGAGCAGGCGTTGCTCGCCGAACTTGCGCCCGAAGCGCGTGTGATGGTCTTGACGAACATTCACGAACAATTGCCAGAAGGGAGGCCATTCGCTGAACGGCACGGAATCGTCTTCATTGGAGGATTTCAACACCCTCCCAATGCTGACGCGGTGATGTGGTATTGGAAGGAGATCCTGCCGCGCATTCGTGTCGCGCTGCCTGGCGTGAAGACCTATATCGTCGGTAGCAAAGTCCCCGCAGGCGTCCGGGCGCTTGCCACCGAGGACTTCGTCGTGACCGGTTATGTCCCGGAAGTATCACCGTACTTCACCGGCTGCCGCATCTCGATCGCGCCGCTACGTTACGGCGCAGGCGTAAAGGGCAAAGTGAACTTTGCCATGAGCTATGGGTTGCCTGTCGTTGCGACAACGGCAGCAATCGAGGGCATGTTTCTCGAGCACGATATAGACGTGCTGGTGGCCGACGGTGCCGCCGAGTTTGCCGATGCGATCGCACGTCTATATCAAGATGAAGCCATATGGCGGCGACTCGCGGCAGCAGGACGCGAGAATATACGCGCTTACTTCTCCCGTGATGTGGCGAGACGCACCCTCACCCGCTTGATCGCATTGGCGCGCGAAGGCGAGAACGTGCGTTCGTCAAGCGGAGCCGGGTGATTGGATGAACAAGATGTCCCAAACGCCATGACCGAGGTTCAAGCCCCGCGCCTCGAACTTGGTTTGTGGCCTCCACGCCGGACGCGGGGCGAACGTCGCAGCGGTGTTCTTGAGCAGCGGTTCGTCGGAGCAGACGCGAAGTATCTCGTCGGCATAGTCCTTCCAGTCGGTCGCCGCGTGCAAATACCCACCCGGCAAGAGCCGTGTGCTTAATTCGTGGACGAATGCTGGCTGCAAGAGACGTCGCTTGTGATGACGCTTCTTGGGCCACGGATCGGGAAAGTACACGTGCACGCCGGAGAGCGACGCTGGCGGGATCATGTGCGTCACGACTTCCGCAGCGTCGTGCGCGATGACTCGCACGTTGGTCAGACCACGCGCGTCGACCTGTTTTAAGAGCGCCCCGATTCCCGGCGAATGCACTTCGACGCCAAGGAAATCACGACTGGGATGCGCACCCGCGATTTCCGCCGTGGTTTCGCCCATGCCGAAACCGATTTCCAGAATCACGGGTGCCACGCGTCCGAACGTTTGGTGCAAGTCGATAAGGCGAGGTGCGAAGGCAAGGCCCCAACGGGGCAGCAGAGTTGAGAGTGCGCGTCTTTGCGCTTCCGACATCCGGCCCTGACGCAGCACATAGCTGCGAATCGGTCTGGGTTGGCACGCCGTATCCGGCGCGCCAGAGATCTCAAGCGGTGGTGCAGCGAGCCGTGACAATCAGCGCGCGTCGAGCTTTGCCCAACCTGGATCGGTCAAACGCCGCTCCAGAGTCAGCGTCTTGCCGTCGCTTCGCGTATGCTCGATTGCGAGCGTCGCTGGGTCTTTCCAAGACACCGTGACGTCTGTCCAAGAGTCCTGCGGCTTCCAGGCGGACTCACGGCGGACGCCGTCGCGCGTAACCCGCCACACCGTAATGTTGTTATTGCAATCCTTCTCACAAAAATCAGCCACCGCGAGTCGTTGCCGATCGGGCGCCAGCACCGGTTCCGCAGGAAGCGCCGTCACTTGCCCAGTCGCGCGCTGCAGCACGGCGTATCCGGTTTGGTCGAAGTTCGTGGTAAACAGGACGACCGCGTTGATCGACCCCCAGTAGTCCCATACCGAAAACGTTTGTGAGCCGCGAACCGTATCGACGTCGACGAATTCTCGGACGCCCGTCGGGAAGAGCGAAACGCGCAAGGTGTCACCGTCGCGCACGGCCAGATTGGGCAACGACTTCAACTGCTCGGCCTCGATCAACTGCCCGCAATGGGGTAGCCCATCGGCGTTCGCGCACAGCTCGGCAACGCGCGCAGGCGCAAGCGGGGCGGCCGGCGCCGATATCGGCGCGAAGGTGACTGCGGCTGCAAGTGCCGCCGCAACGCACGGGCGCTGAAACCGCATCGTATTGTTATGAGAGAAGACCGGACAGCGGCGAGCTCGGGCTCGCCGAGTAAAGCTTCTTCGGCATGCGGCCGGCAAGAAACGCTTCGCGCCCAGCTAGAACGGCAAGCTTCATCGCGCGCGCCATGCGCACGGGATCCTGCGCGCCCGCGATGGCGGTGTTCATCAGCACTCCCGCACACCCCAATTCCATCGCAACCGCGGCGTCGGACGCTGTGCCCACACCGGCGTCCACCAACACCGGCACCTTGGCCTGCTCGATGATGAGCCGCAGGTTCCACGGATTCAAGATCCCCATCCCGGAGCCGATGAGAGACGCGAGGGGCATGATGGCGACACACCCGATGTCCTCGAGCTCGCGGGCCACGATCGGATCGTCCGACGTGTACACCATGACTTCGAAGCCGTCGGCGACGAGCGTCTCCGCCGCGCTCAGCGTCTCACGGACGTTTGGGAAGAGCGTCTTCGCGTCGCCCAGCACTTCGAGCTTAGCCAACGGATGACCGTCAAGGAGCTCACGCGCGAGTCGCAGCGTTCGGACTGCGTCCGCGGCGGTGTAACAGCCGGCGCTATTCGGCAAGTATGTGTATTCCGTCGCCGGCAACGCTTCCAAGAGCGACGGCGCGCTTGCGTCTTGACCAATATTGGTCCGGCGAATGGCGACAGTGATGATTTCCGCACCGGACGCCGTTATCGCCTCGCGGGTTTGTGCGAAGTCACGGTACTTGCCCGTCCCGACAAGAAGGCGCGAACGGTACGCACGGCCCGCGATAACGAGCGGATCAGCGAGCGTGGAATGCAAAACGGGTGCGTTCATGATCCTATTTTACGCGCTCTACACTAACCGCCGCCAACTGCAACCACCACTTCGAGCTTGTCACCATCGCGAAAATGCGTGACCGGATAGCGGCTCTTGGGGACGATTTCTCCGTTCAATTCGACGGCGATGCGCTTGCCCTGCAGGTTCAAATCCGCAACAACTTGAGCGAGCGTTATCTCAGCCGTCGCGAAGCTTCGTTCGGTGCCGTTGACAATCAAGCTCAGCATGCCAAATTTTACCGCGTGCATCCTTACACTCCAAAGAAGTGAGCTCAGGGTCAAGTTGTAGGACGCCCTCCTACACTAAACTTGGATTCGCAGGAACACCCGAATTCGTCCGACACCGATTCCTGAAGCGTCCGGAATCGATAAAATGAGCTTTGCTCATTGATCGCCCGGCGGTAACAGCTTGGCGCGAGATTCCACAGGAGAAGGCATGGCAACGAAGGACAATCAAGGCGGGGTCGGTAAAGACAAGATGCGCGGTGAAAGCCAAGACAAGGTCCACGGAGAAGGCAACTATGCAGCCACCCGCCAATACAATAAGTCGACGAAAGAATTTATCGACGCGGGTAAAGTCGAAGATGCTGCTCGCGCCGCGGCCCCCGCTAACGCCGATGAGGAGGCCGAGCTAAAGGCCGCGGAGCAGGAAGGCCTGAAGCGCGCGAAAGAAAAGGATGTTTCGCTCAAGCGCGAAGACTCGCCCCTTCCGAAGGATGAGAAGCGCGGAGCCGACAATCAACGCAAGTGAGCAACGACGGCTACGACTGGCGGCAGTTCCCGCCTCTTGAAAACGTCGCGGCGTAGCTAGGGATTCGGTAGTGCTTCGCCTGGCCGCGATATTTTTTGTCGTCGCGGTGATCGCCGCCGTATTCGGCTTTGGAGGGATAGCAGCGGGCGCGACTGAAATCGCCAAGATCTTGTTTTATGTTTTCGTTATCTTGTTCGTGTTGTCG
>Ga0136617_10005830_pt1 | contig 11036 bp, 13 predicted proteins | sample AntDrymUQ3222106_2_FD_129672 | JGI IMG/M metagenome (GOLD analysis project Ga0136617, IMG submission 129672) | Polar desert sand microbial communities from Dry Valleys, Antarctica - metaG UQ322 (21.06) | ecosystem: Environmental > Terrestrial > Soil > Desert | place: Antarctica: Dry Valley...
GACTTGACGCCGAATGCGTCCTCGATCGTCTGCGCGAGCTTTCGCGCGAGTGCCGCCCGGTCGGAAGCGCGCTTGGCGAAGAGGACGTTCCCGCTCTGGATGTAGGTGGCGACGTCCGCATAGCCGCTCTCCTCGAGGAGCACGCGGAGCTCGGCCATCGGGACGCGGTTTCGGCTCCCGAGGTTCACGGCGCGCAGGAGGGCGACCCAACGATCGGCCATCAGCTCTTCCGCTGGCGCCAGCGGTGGAGCGCCTTCGACTTGCCGACCGACTTGGGCACGGCTGGCTTCGGCTCCGGGTCGTGCTCGTCGAGCCAGCGCGCCGCGTCGTCCTCAGGGTCGAGCCCGGCCTCGCGCTCCCTCTCGCCGCGCCTTTTCGCGCCTTCCTCCGAGGGCCGCCGCTTCATCGGTTGTGGCACACGAGCTCGACGTTGTTCCCGTCCGGGTCGCAGACGAAGGCGCCGTAGTAGCCGGGGTGGTAGACCGCCCGCTCGCCCGGCGCGCCGTTGTCGCGGTAGCCCGCCGCGAGCGCCGCACGGTGGAAGGCATCGACGACGGCGTTCTCGCGCGCGGGGAAGGCGAGGTGGACGTTCTCAGCCGCGTCTCCCGCGACGAGCGAGAACGAGCCGCTCTCGCCGACGTACTGGGCGCGGTCGTGCGCGTTGTGCGCGAGCCGGAGGCCCGCGTGCGGCGCGACGACCTCGTAGAACAGCTTCGCGGCCGCCACGTCGGCGACGCGAATCCAGAGGTGGTCGAGAACGCCGCCCTCGCGCAGAGCGCCATGATGGACGGCCTCAGCGCTGTTCCCGTCGGGGTCGAGCAGAAAGGCGCCGTAGTAGTCCTCGCGATACTGAGGACGCAGCCCGGGTGCGCCGTCGTCGCGGTACCCGGCGCCGGTTCCGACACGCCAGAACTCGTCCACGTGCTGGCGGCTCGGCGCGACGAAGGCGAGATGGAGGCCCCGGGTCGCGGGTTTCTCGACCGAGGCCGGGTAGATGGAGAAGTCGTCCCACTCGGCCAGATCGGCGTCGGCATCGGCCTGCTCGATCCCGAGTGGCGCGAGCACCGTCGCGTAGAAGCGCTCGGACGCCTCGGGGTCGGACGCCCTGATCGTCACGTGGTCGAACACGAGGTGACTATGCCGCACGCCGTACAGTCGACCGGTGGATCCTGCGCCCGGTCGCTGGCGTGCCCTGGCGCTTCTCTCGCTCGCGCTCGTCCTCTCGATGACGACCTGGTTCTCGGCGTCGGCCGTCCTGCCGCAGCTTCGGGACGAGTGGGGTCTTGGCGACACTGCCGCGGCCTGGCTCACGATCGCCGTTCAGCTCGGCTTCGTCGCCGGGGCGCTCGCCGCGAGCGTTCTCAGCCTCGCGGACGTCTGGTCGCCCCGAATCGTCTTCCTCGGCGGCGCGACCGGGGCGGCGGGCGCGAACGCGCTGCTCGCCGCCGTGGGTGGGGTCGCGGCTGCGCTGCCGCTTCGGTTCCTGACCGGGCTCTTCCTCGCCGGGGTCTATCCGCCTGCGCTCAAGCTGATGGCGACGTGGTTTCGCCGCGGGCGCGGCACCGCCCTCGGGCTCGTCGTCGGGGCGCTCACGGTCGGCTCGGCCGGCCCGCACCTCGTCAACGGGCTCGGTGGGCTCGACTGGCAGGCCGTCGTCCTCGCGACCTCGGCGCTCACGCTTGCCGGTGGGATCCTCGCCTGGGCGGCCGTCCCCGAAGGGCCGTTTCGCTTCCCGCCCGCCGCCTTCGACCCGAGACAGGCGCGGCTCGTCTTTCGCAACCGGGGAGTTCGGCTCGCGAGCCTCGGCTACTTCGGGCACATGTGGGAGCTCTACGCGATGTGGGCCTGGTTTCTCGTGTTCGTCCGCGAGGCGCTCGAAGCGCGCGGGGAGGACGTCGGCACGCGGGCCGCGTTCGTCACCTTCGCCGTGATCGCCGCCGGGGGAGTGGGATGCTGGGTCGGCGGGCTCCTCGGCGACCGCGTGGGGCGAACAGCGACGACGGCGGGGATGATGGCCGTCTCGGGGGCGTGCGCGCTCTCGATCGGCTTCCTCTTCGACGCGCCGCTCTGGGCGATCCTCGCCCTCGGACTCGTCTGGGGCTTCACGGTCGTGGCCGATTCGGCCCAGTTCTCGACGATGGTGACCGAGCTCGCCGACCAGGCCTACGTCGCGACCGCGCTCGCCCTCCAGCTCGCGGTCGGCTTCACGCTGACGGTGGCGACGATCTGGCTCGTGCCGTACCTCGCAGATGCGGTCGGCTGGCGCTACGCCTTTGCCTTCCTCGCGCCGGGGCCGGCGCTCGGCCTCCTGGCGATGCTCCGCCTGCGCGCCAGCCCCGAGGCGAGGCTGATCGCGGGCGGGCGAGGCTGACTACGCCGCAAGGAAGCAACTAGGCAGGCGCCGCGGCGCGGTCGGCGACCGCGTGGACGACCTGCGCGAGGTCCGACTTGGCGATTCGGTTCGAGAGTCGGATCCAGTTGGCGCTCGAGAGGCCGGGCGGCTCCACCGTCAGGACCTCGACCACGGGGATCCCCCGTTCGACCAGGGCGGGAGCCTGGCTTCGTCCGATCAGGCGCCCGCGGAAGACGACGGCCAGGCTCGCGTCGGCCTCGTCGAGGTCGTCGAGCGGCCGGGTGCGGAGATCGACCTCGAACCCACCCTCCTCGAGCAGCGCCGCGAAGTCCGGCTGGCGCGCCGCGATCACGAGTACCTTGCGACCGTTCCCCTCCATGCTGGAATGATCCCCCGTCGCCGCACGTTCTCAACCGCCCTACGAGCTGACGCATGCAGATCGAGAAGCTTGACCACATAGCCCTCTGGGTCACCGAGCGCGACCGGATCGCCGACGCCGTCACGAGCGGGCTCGGGATGCACGTGATCGACCGCACGGACGCGTTCACGCTCGTCGGCGCCGACGCGCGGCGCGGGAAGCTGACCCTCTTTGCCGCCGAGGGGCCGCGCGAGCGAGGCGCGCTCGCTCACATCACGCTGCGCGCTCGCGAGCGGGAGGCCGAAGCGCTCACACTCCCGGACGGGCTCGAGCTCGAGGTCGTCCAGGCGGAGACCGACGTTGACCTCGACCTCGACCATGTCGCGCTCTTCTCCCGCGACCCCGAGGGGACGGCCGAGCACTATCTGTCACTCGGCTTCGAGCCGGCCGGGCCAGGGCCGAGTGGCGACCCCCGCGTGGAGGTCGGCGGGGCCTACGTCGAGTTCCACCAGGGCGAGCCTGGCGACCCGGAGCGGCCGCTCCTCAACCACCTCGCGGTGCTCGTCGAGTCGGCCGATCGCCTGCTCGAGGAGGCCCAGGCGCAGGGCCTCGAGGTCGCGGACGTCGTGGACGCTCCCAACACGAAGGCCGTCTTCCTCTGGGGGCCCGAGCGCGTGAAGATCGAGTACGTCGAGCACAAGCCGACGTTCTCGCTCGTGTAGGGGCCGGGCTTGCCCGGCCCGGACGTGCTCGTGGCGGGGGCCGGGATGGGAGGGCTCGTCGCCGCCGCCCGGGCGCGCGAGGTCGGCGCCGAGGTGGCCGTGCTGGAGAAGGGCGACCGGCCGGGAGGCTCGATGCTCCTCTCGGGCGGCTTCGTCTGGCGCTACCGCGAGTGGGAGCGCTTCCGGATCGAGTGTCCCGGGGGAGATCCCGACCTGCAGCGCCTCGTCTGGGAGCGCCTCGACGCGGGGCTCGCGTGGCTCGAAGAGCTCGGAGCGCCCGTCCTCAGCCGGGAGACCGGAAACCCGCTCACGACCGGGGTTCGGTTCGACCCCGCCGGGCTGACCGCGGCGCTGGTCGCGCGGGCCGGCGAGATTCGGCTCGGGGAGGCGCTCGGTGAGCTCCCGCGCGACGTCCCCGTCGTCCTCGCGACCGGCGGCTTCCACGCCGACGAGGGGCTCGTCAGGGAGCACATCACGCCACACGCGACGGAGCTCGTCCTGCGCGGGAACCCGTGGAGCAGGGGCGACGGCCTGCGGCTCGGCCTCGAGCGCGGCGCGAGCCTGACCGCCGGGATGGACGAGTTCTGGGGCCGGAACATGCCTGCGCCGCCCGCCCGGATCGCGCCGGAGGGCTTTCGCTCCTTGGGTCAGAGCTATGCGCGGCATGCGACGGTGACGAACGTCGCGGGCGACCGCTACACGCCGCAGACCTGGTCCGAGATCGACGTCGCCCAGTGGACGGCGCGGCAGCCGCGGGCCCGCGCCTGGTACGCGGTCGCGGACGAGGCTCTCGGCGAGCAGGTTCGGGAGCGAACGGTCGCGGAGCTCGTCGAGGCGGCGCGAGCGGCCGGAGCGCCGGTCGAGCGCCGCGAGCGCGACACGATCGTCGAGGTCGTCGCCGGGATCACGACGACGCTCGGCGGCCTTCGCTCCGACACGCGCGGCCGGGTGGCGGACGGCCTCTACGCGGTCGGCGCCGACGCCGGTGGGATCTCCACCGGGGGCTGGGCGAGCACGCTCGCCTCGGCCCTCGTCTTCGGCCGGATCGCGGCCGACGCCGCGCTCGCGGACTGAGATCTCACAGAGGGAGTGCCACGGGCGTTCCATTCGTTGTGCGACCTGTGCCGTCCGTGCGAGCCGCCCACGCCTCGCTGATCGCGGTCACGGTCGCCTGGGCCTCGGCCTTCTCCGTGATCAAGGTGCTGCTCGACCACGGGTACTCGGCCGTGGACGTGGCCATCCTCCGCTACGCGGTCGCGACGCCGGGCTTCGCGATCCTCCTCTGGCGCATGGGTTGGCTGCCGCGCCTGAGCCGTGGAGACGCTCTTCGCATCGGCGCTGCAGCTCTTCTGATCGTCGTCGGCTACCACGTCTCGCTGAATGTCGGGACGCAGTACACGAGCTCGGGCACGGCCGCCCTGGTGGTTGCGCTCGCGCCGGCCCTAACCCTCGTGCTGGCCGTGCGGATCGGCCTCGAGCGGCTCGTCCCCGTCCACGTCGTCGGGCTCGTGGTCGCCTTCGCCGGCGTCGTCGTCGTGACGCTCCTCGGCGCGGGCGAGGAGATCTCGCTCGCGGCCGCGAAGGGCCCGCTGATCGTGCTCGGTGCGCCGGCCTCGTTCGCGATCTACAACGTGATCATGAAGCCGCTACTCGCGCACTACAACGTCTTCGCCCTGACGTCGGCCGCGGGGCTCGCGGGCTCGGTCATGCTGATCCCGTTCGCGCGCGGGTCGACAGTCCAGACTGTGAACGACATGTCAGCGGGCGACGCAGTCCTCGTTCTCCACCTCGGCGTCGTCTGCACGTTCCTCGGCTACATCGCCTGGAACATCGGCCTGCAGGGCCTCGGCGCCTCGCGCGCAGTCGTCTACGCCTACGCCGTGCCGGCGCTCGCGGTGGTGATGGGCGCGCTCTTCCTGGACGAGACGGTCACCGCGTGGCTCGCCCTCGGCGGAGGCCTCATCGTCGGCGGCGTTGCGCTCGCGCAGCGCGGGGGAATGCCTAGATTGCGCTCAGGTACGCGCACGCCCGCTTGTCGCCCGGAAGGGGCGACGGGCCGACCTTAGAGACCAGGTAGCGCGAGTCCGACTCCTCGACCTCGGCGCCCTGCGCGGGCGGGTCGCCCTCGCGCTCGGCGAGCTCGTAGCCTGACGTCTTCCAGATGAAGAGGAGATAGCGGCCGTCCTTGGCCATCGGCGGCGAGTCTAACCCGGCACAGATGCGGCGTACGCGGGGAGGACGACCCGGACGACCGTCCCGCCCTCGTCGTGCGTGTCGACCGCGACGTGGCCGTTCAGGACGCGCACGCGCTCGTCGAGCTCCTCGATCCCGCCTCGGCGGCGCTCGCCCATCCCGTCGTCGGAGATCTCGGTCGTAAAGCCGTCGCCGTTTCGCCCGACGCTGACGGAGATGCGCTTCGGGTGGCGCCGGATGGCCTGGTTCACGGCCTCGCGGATCAGCTGGTAGAGCGCGACCTGCGCCTTCTCGGCCAGATTCTCTCCGGCATCGACGTCGGTCGAGACCGTGATCCTTTGTGATCCTTCGACGACCTCGGCGAGCGCCTTCACCGCGGCCGAGAAGCCCTGGTCTCTCAGGACGAGCGGCTCGATCGCGAAGGAGAGGTCACGAAGCGTGCGGATCGTGTCGCGTTCGCGGTCGAGGGAGCTCGCGACGATGCTCGCGGCGTCCTCGACCCTGCCCTCCTCGATCGCCGCGAGGGCTGCGTCGTGCATGAGTGCGATCCCGGACATGGACTGAAGCGGCCCGTCGTGGAGGAAGATCGAGAGCCGCCGGCGCTCGTCCTGCTCGGCGGTGATCAGACGGTCGGTCAGGCGGGCCCGTTCGGCCTCGCGCTCGCGGGCCTCGACGATGAGCGTCGCGTTCTCGACTGCGCGGGAGGCGAAGTCGGCGAGCACCGTCGCGCGGACGAGGTCGACGGGCGGGAACGGCTCAGCTCGGCGGAGCTCGAGCGTTCCGATCGCGGTGTCCCCGGCGCGAAGCGGGAGGCGGAGGCCGTCCTCGATCTCGTGCGGCTGGTCCACGGGTTCGCGGTCGGCGGGGACGACCCGGGCGACCGTCGCGCCGAAGAGGCGGCGCGCCTCGGTGCACGTGCGGTTGAGGATCTCCTGCGGATCGCGGGAGTCCGAGATGACCGCGACGGACTCGACGAGCGACTCGAGGAAGCGCGTCTGCCCGTGCAGGGCGTCCTCGGCGGTCGTGTGGCGCCGGCGCTCCGAGATGATCAGGTGGATCGCGAAGGCGCCGGCGAAGGCCGTGGCGGCGATCAGGCCGGCGGCGGCGAGGGTCGAGCTGTCGAGTGCGATTCCGAGCCCGCCGACGGTGGCGGCCGCAACGGTCGCCGCGACGAGCAGGCCGGGAACGCCCGCCGAGTTGAAGGCGCCGCGTCCGCGCTTGCCCGCGATGGCCTTTCGGTGTCTCGGAGCCGGGGCGGCCGAGCGCGGCTTCCCGTTGGCATCCGACGACGCGAGGTCGGCGTCGACGCCGACCGGCGCGCTAATCGATGATCGCTTCGCGGAGGGCGATCGCGACGGCATGTGTCCGGGTGTCGGCCTCGAGCTTGGCGAGGATGTGCCGCACGTGGCTTTTCACGGTCTCCTGGCTGATGAAGAGCTTCGCAGCCACGTCCGCATTCGACATCCCGTCGGCGAGGAGCTGCAGGATCTCGCGCTCGCGCGCGGTCAGCATGTCCTCGCGGTCCCGGGTCAGGAAATCTGGCATCAGCGCGGGATCGACGTAGCCCTCGCCGTTCGCGACCTTCTCGATCGCGCGCAGGAGCGTCTGGTGCGGGGCCTCCTTGAGGATGTAGCCCTTGGCCCCCGACTCGAGCCCGCGGCCAAGGAGGCTTCGCTCTCCGTAGGCCGTGAAGATGAGCACGGAGGTGGACGGCACCTTCTCGGTCATGATCTTCGTGGCCTCCAGGCCGTCCATGCCGGGCATGCGCACGTCCATGATCACGACGTTCGGGCGACGGCGCTCGGCGAGCGCGATCGCGCTCGTGCCGTCAGAGGCCTCACCGACGACGCGAATGTGCGGCGCCCGTGAGAGAGAAAGTCGAAGGCCTTCGCGGACGACCTCGTGATCGTCGGCAATTAGGCAGGTGATTTCTTGCGGCATGTCCGGCTCCCCCTTTCGAGGAGTGTAGTCGGGCAAAAGGGGCAGAACCTTTAGCTCTTTGTATTCGAACCCGTCCCAGAACGAAGCACTGAGCCCCCGGGCCCGCGCTGGACGGCGCGACGTCGCGTCCTCAGTCGGCCCCGTAGCCTCCGGCTACGCGACCTCCCTGCGTCCTTGCCTCCCACCGCCCATCACGACCCGGAGGCGAGTCGTCCTCCTGGGACAGGTCCAGGGATGGGAAGCGTTCTGAACCCTTCGCTATCCTGCGTCCGAGCTTTGGACGAGCTGCCTCCTAGTACCCACGCCCCGGAGAGCGGGGCGTGAGCGAGACCCTCCGGATCCTCTTCGTGGTTCTCCTCGTCGCGGGGAACGCGCTCTTCGTCGCGGCCGAGTACGCGCTCGTGACCGCGCGCCGGGCTCGGCTCGAGGAGCGCTCGCGGTCGGGCAGCCGCCGCGCCCGGGTCGCGCTCGACCTGATGGACCAGCCCGTTCGCTTCATCAGCACGGTGCAGGTCGGGATCACCGTCTTCAGCATCCTCCTCGGCGCGATCGGTGAGCCGCTCGTCTCCGACCTCTTCGGCGGCTCGGTACCCCGCTGGGTCTCGTTCATGGTGGCGTTCTTCGTGCTCACGTACGTGAGCGTCGTCCTCGGCGAGCTTGTCCCGAAGGCCGTGGCGCTCGAGCGGGCCGAGCGCCTCGCGATCTTCCTGGCCATCCCGCTCCAGTGGCTCGGCCGGATCCTCCACCCGCTCGTCTGGGTGCTCGACAAGTCGGCGAGCGCGGTCGCGCGCCTCCTGCGTGTACCGCCCGCGCGGGCCGGTTTCTCGGCGCATACGGAGGAGGACATCCGGCACCTCGTCGCCGAGGCCGAGGACGTCGGCGCGATCGAAACGGCCGAGGAGGAGATGGTCTACAAGGTCTTCGACTTCGCGGACAAGGAGGCCCACGAGGTGATGGTCTCGCGGCCTCAAGTCGTTGCCCTCTCGGTCGACCTGCCGACGCCGGAGGCCCTCGCCGCGGTCATCGACTCGCCGTACACGCGCTACCCGGTCTTCCGCGGCTCGATCGACGACGTGCTCGGGATCCTGCACGTGCGCGACCTCTTCAAGGCGCTCTACGATCGCGGCCTCGAGAACGTCGTCCTCGAGGAGCTCGTGCGGCCGGCCTACGTCGTGCCCGAGACGAAGGACCTCGCGGCCCTTCTCGCGGAGTTCCGAAAGACCAACCAGCACATGGCGATCGTCGTCGACGAGTACGGCGGCGTCGCCGGGATCGTCACGCTCGAGGATCTCCTGGAGGAGATCGTCGGTGAGATCGAGGACGAGTACGACCTTCCCGACGAGTCCGTCGAGCGCCTGGACGAGAACCGGATCCGGATCGACGGGACGTTCCCGATCGACGACTTCAACGAGGAGTTCGAGCAGGTGCTCCCGCAGGAGGACTTCCACACGGTGGCCGGTTTCGTCTTCGGGCAGCTCGGCCGCGCGCCCGAGGAGGGGGACGAGATCGTGTGGAACGGCCTGCGCTTCAACGTCGTCGACGTGGACGGCCAGCGGATCGGCCGGCTCCAGGTCGACTTCCTCGAGCCCGACGAGGAGCCCGTCGAGGCCGAGTAGTCCGGTCAGTCGCGCGGCAGGCAGACCGTCGCATCGCGCAGGCGGTCGACCTGGTGGGCCGTCAGCTCCGTGAACGCGCTCAGGTCGTCGACCGACTCGAAGCCGTTGATCTCCCCGCGGATGCGAACGACGCGCTCCGCGAGCTCACGGTCGAAGCCGGGAAGCGTTACGAGCACGTCAGGAGGAGCGTGGTTCAGGTCGACCAGCTCGCCGGAGAACGCGTCACCGAGGTCGGGGCGGCCGATGCCGAGCTCCCTCGCCTCCTCCGGGTCGTCGCGCGCGAGCTCTGAGGCGAGCTCCCGGCGCTCGAGCCGCTTGCGGGCCGCGGCGAGCTTCGGGTCGGCGACCGTGTCCATGCGGTCGAGGTAGGGCCGCCGGATCACGAGCGCGTGGACGAAGGTGGCCGCCCAGCCGCCGAAGGTCAGGACACCGCCGAGGTTGTCGACCCAGTCGTCCTTCGTGTCAGGCTCGAGCAGGACGATCCCCGCGGAAGCGACGAGGAAGTAGAAGACCCCGAGGCCGAGCCAGAGGGGCTTTCGCGCCCGCATCCCCGCGTAGACGAACGCGGCCCAGCCGAGCCAGCCGAAGGGGAGGAGCGTGAAGCCGACCCACCAGGAGCGGAGCCAGTCGCGCACGGCGGAAACCTACGCTCCTGGGAGGCCGGTTACGGTGTGCCCTTGACGCTTCGCCTCGGCCTGCTCTCGACAGCGCGCATCAACGAGGCGATCCTCGAGGGCGCGGATGGGACGGAATCGGTCGAGGTCGTGGCCGTGGCGAGCCGGGAGCGGGAGCGCGCCGAGGCCTACGCCCGGGAGCACGGGCTCGCCCGGGGGCACGCGAGCTACGACGAGCTGCTCGCGGACGCGGACGTCGATGCGATCTACAACCCGCTCCCGAACTCGATGCACGTCTCGTGGTCGATCCGCGCGCTCGAGGCGGGCAAGCACGTTCTCTGCGAGAAGCCGCTCGACCGCCGCCCCGGCGAAGTCGAGCGGGTCTTCGACCTCGCGGAGAGCCTGGGCCTCGTCTTCGCGGAGGCCTTCATGTGGCGCCACCATCCGCAGACCGCCCGAGTCGCCGAGCTCGTGCGCGACGGGGCGATCGGACGCTTGCGCGCCGTTCGCGCGGTGTTCGCCTTCCGCCTGGACGACCCGGCGAACATCCGGATGCGCCCGGAGCTCGACGGGGGCGCCCTCATGGATCTCGGGTGTTACTGCGTGAGCGGCGCCAGGCTCCTCGCGGGCGAGCCCGAGCGCTGCTCGGGGGAGCAGATCCTGGCCGAGACCGGCGTCGATGCGGCGTTTCACGGGACGCTTCGGTTTCCGGACGACGTCGTCGCGCAGCTCGACGCGTCTTTTCTCGCACCGTTCGTGCAGCGGCTCGAGGCGATCGGTGAGGAGGGCGTGGTCGAGGTCGGGGCTCCGTGGCTCCAGAGCCGGGTCGGTGATGTGCTCCTTCACCGGGACGAGAAGGTCGAGCGGGTCGCGGTTCCGACGGCGAATGCCTATGGGCGCGAGCTCGAGGACTTCGCGGCGGCCGTACGCGGCGAGGGTGAGCCCCTGCTCGGACGCTCGGACGCGCTGGGCCAGGCAAGAGCGATCGACGCGCTCTACCGCGCCGCCGAGGAAGGGCGCACGGTAGCGCTCTAGTAGGAGGGCTCGGCGAAACGCAGCTGTGCCGCAGGGCGCACGCTGGCCGCCCCGATGCTGCGTCCTCAGTCGGCCCCGTAGCCTCCGGCTTAGCCGTTGCGAAGGCGCCGCGTGTCGACCACGCGGAAGTCCGAGCCCTTGACGCGGTGGAGCATGTGGAGCTGGTCGTTCGACCAGCGAGGGTCGGGCGCGCCCGAGACGTAC
>Ga0136617_10005831_pt1 | contig 11036 bp, 13 predicted proteins | sample AntDrymUQ3222106_2_FD_129672 | JGI IMG/M metagenome (GOLD analysis project Ga0136617, IMG submission 129672) | Polar desert sand microbial communities from Dry Valleys, Antarctica - metaG UQ322 (21.06) | ecosystem: Environmental > Terrestrial > Soil > Desert | place: Antarctica: Dry Valley...
GGTGCTGGAAGCGGAGGAATATTTCTCGCCCGCCCAAAAAGGCTCGTCGGCGATGCCCCACAAGCGCAATCCGGTGCTGACCGAGAATCTGACCGGCCTTGCCCGCATGGTGCGCGGCTATGTGACGCCCGCGCTTGAGAATGTCGCCTTGTGGCACGAGCGCGACATCAGCCATTCCTCGGTGGAGCGGGTGATCCTTCCTGACGCGCTCATCACCGCCGACTACCAGCTGCACTTGGCCACCCGCGTGATCAGGGGGCTGACCGTGGACGCCGAGCGCATGCGGGCCAACCTGGAGGCCACCGGCGGGTTGGTCTACTCGTCGCAGGTGCTGCTGGCTCTGGTCTCCGACGGCATGGCCCGCGACGAGGCGTACAAGCTGGTGCAGGCCGCGGCAATGCGAGCGTGGGAGACGGGCGAGCCGTTCCGCGACACGCTGGCCGCCGAGGGCGTGGACGTGCCCGTCGACGCTTTCGACCCGCAGCGTTTCCTGGACCACCACGGGGTGGTGCGCGAGCGCCTCGAGGCGCTGTGACGAGCGGGTGCGGGAGCGGACCGATGTGTCCGCAGGCGCACCCGGCCCGCGGTGGGCTGACGAGCGGGTGCGGGAGCGGACCGATGTGTCCGCAGGCGCACCCGGCCCGCGGCGGCACATATCAGGCTGCGGTTCGTCCACCACGGCGCGTGGACTACGGTTTCGACGTCGGCTCAGGCAGCGCAGGGCAGGGGTGATCGTGGCGGCGCGGGTGGGGATGGTCGGAGCGGGGCAGCTGGCGCGGATGAGCCTGGCGCCGGCGACGGCGCTGGGCATCGAGCTGCACCTGCTGGCCGAGGCCGACAGCGACAGCGCCGCCCAGGTCGCCCGCAGCGTCACGATCGGCGACCACCGCCGGCTTGACGATCTGCTGGCATTCGCCAAAGCCGTGGACGTGGTCACCTTCGACCACGAGCTGGTCGCGCCCGAGCACCTGGAGGTCCTCACCGGCGAGGGCCATGTGCTGCGTCCGGCGCCGGCGAGCAAGCGCTTCGCCCAGGACAAGCGCCACCAGCGCGAGCGCCTCAATGCGCTGGGGCTGCCGGTCCCCGCCTTCGCGACCGTCACCGTCGCCGCCGAGGTCGAGCAGTTCGCCGAGGTCAACGGTTGGCCCGTGGTGGTCAAGGCCACCCGCGGCGGCTACGACGGCCGCGGCGTGTGGGTCATGGACTCGCCCGCCGAGGTGGTGGCACGTCGGCAGGAGCTCGCCGCTGCCGGTGAGCTGCTGGTCGAGGCCTTCGTGGCCATCGAGCGGGAGCTGGCCGTGCTGGTGGCCCGCCGTCCCGGCGGCCAGGCGGTGGCCTACCCAGTCACTGAGACGGTGCAAGCCGACGGCATCTGCCGTGAACTCCTGGTCCCGGCGCGAGTTTCCGACGACCGCGCCGCCGAAGCGGCCGCACTCGGCCTCCGGATCGCCGAGCTCGTCGACGTGGCCGGTATTCTGGCCGTCGAGCTGTTCGAGACCGCCGGCGGCCTGGTCGTCAACGAGCTGGCCTGCCGGCCGCACAACTCGGGACATTGGACCATCGAGGGTGCTGCCACCTCGCAGTTCGCCAACCACCTGCGCGCGGTGCTGGACTGGCCCCTCGGCAGTACTGCACCGATGGCCGAGGCCGCCGCGACCGTCAATCTCCTCGGCCCGTCCGACGGCAGCGATCCGCTCGACCGGCTGCCCGCGGCGCTGGCAGTCGAAGGGGTCAGCGTCCATCTGTACGGCAAGGCGGCGCGGCCCGGCCGCAAGCTCGGCCATGTCACCGCCCTGGGGAATGATCGAGCCGACGCTCGCGCCCGGGCGCGCTGCGCCGCCGGGCTGTTGACCGGCGAGGAGACGACGTGACTGGGCAGCCCCTCGTCGGCGTGGTGATGGGCAGCGACTCCGACTTGCCGGTGATGCGCAAGGCCACCGAGGTCCTCGACCGCTTTGGTGTGACCCGCGAGGTGCGGGTCGTCTCCGCGCACCGCCGACCGCACGAGATGCTGGCCTACGCCACCGAGGCCGCGGACCGCGGCTTGCGGGTCCTGATCGCCGGCGCCGGCGGTGCCGCCCACCTGCCGGGGATGCTGGCCGCCGCGACCACCCTGCCGGTCATCGGCGTGCCGGTGCCGCTGGCGAAGCTCGACGGCCTGGACTCGCTGCTGTCGATCGTGCAGATGCCGACCGGCGTGCCGGTCGCCACGGTGTCCATCGGCGGCGCGGCCAACGCGGGCCTGCTGGCGGTGCGCATCCTGGGGGTCGGCGACCCGCGTCTCGCCGAGGCGCTCGCTGCCTATCGAGAGGAGATCGCCGCCGCCAGCCGCGACGCCGACGAGCGGGTCACCAGCGGGTCGGCAGGCACCGGCGATCCGACCACCGGCGAGCGGATCCACGACGAACCGGGGGCCGGTTGACGCTCGTGCTGGTCGCGGCGGCGCGGCGGGCGGCTTCGCGAGATCACTGGGCTGGCTTGGTGGTGCGTGCCCTCGGCGAGCGATCCTGCGGTGCGTAGCCGGCGCGCGTCAGCGTGGCGACGGCGCGCTCCAGCCGCTGCGGCGGTCCCAGCTCTGCCCAGTGGTCAGCGCGGTCGGGGGCGGTTGTCAGTGTGAAGTCGGTCGGGTCCAAGTCGTCGCGGACCTCGTCCCAGTGCAACGGCGTCGACACGGTGCCCGCCGGGTGAACCCGCGGGCTCCATGGCGCTGCCAGCGTCTGCGCCTGCCCCGCCCGCGACCAGTCGAGCAGCAGCCGGTCACCACGGTCGGCCTTGCGCATCTCGACGGTCAGCTCGTCGGGGTGCAGGTCCGCGCAGCGCCGCGACACGGCCAGTGCGAAGCCGCGCAGTGCGGAGAAGGAGTAGCGGCGTTGCACCCGCAGGTACAGGTGCAGCCCTCGTTTGCCACTGGTCTTGACCAGCGCAGGCAGGCCGAGCTCGTCGAGCACCTCGCGCAACCAGTGCGCCGCCTGCGCCACCGTCGGCTGGGGACCACTGGGGTCGAGGTCGAAGGCCAGCAGGTCGGGAAGGTCCGGCCGGTCGACGCGAGAGAACCACGGGTGCAACTCGACGACGTTCTGGTTGGCGAACCAGCTCAAGTCCTCCGCGGTGGCCGCCACCGCGTAGGTCACCGTCCGCGCCGAGGTCTCGGTCCACACCTGGTGGCGTCCCAGCGTCGCCGGCGCGGAGGCTGGCAGATTCTTCTGGATGAAGCGCTCGCCGTCGATGCCGTTGTTGGCGCGCAGGAGCGTCAACGGGCGGTCGCGCAGGCCCGGCAGCAGGCGGTCGGCCATCCGCTCGTAGTAGGCGCCGAGGTCGGCCTTGCTGTAGCCGGGTTGCGGCCACAGAACCTTTCCGGGATGTGACAGGTTCACCGCACGTCGAAGTCCGCCTCGTCGGCGACCGAATCCAGGTCGTCGACCGTCAGATCGTTCACCTGCGCTTGGTCCGGCCCGGCGCGGCAGAACTCGACGAAGCGCTCCACGGCTTGCTCGTCGCCTTGCGCTTCGGCCTCGACCTGGTCGTCGTCGGTGTTGCGGACCCAGCCGGTCAAGCCGAGCCGTCGCGCCTCGTCGGACGCCGCGGCCCGGAAGAAGACACCCTGCACGGTCCCGGAGGCAGTGATTCGCACGCGTCGCATGGCGTGGCAGTACCCGCTGGTGGGCAAGGATCATGCAAACGAGAAGGAAAGGCACCGGTATGTGGGCGTTGCTGTCGCGAAGGCTACGGCTGTGGTTCTTGCTTGCGGTGGGCGTCCCCATCGTGGGGTGGCTGCTGGAGGCCGTGGCCAACCGCATGGAGGCCCGCAGCGGTGAGACGGCGCTGACACGACGGATGCGCGGCGGCCGCAGCTGGTTGCGCCAGCACGAGCGCGGGCTGGGTTTCCGCCGTCGCCCTAACGGTTAGGCCCGCGGGCGTAGCCTGCGGGCATGCTCAACCGCGCCGTCACCCATGCGACTGGCCTGCCTGATCTGTCCTCGCTCGAGGGCGTCGAGCGGGTGGGCTCTGGCAAGGTGCGTGAGTTGTACGCCGTCGGCGAGGACCTGCTGCTGGTGGCCAGCGACCGGATCTCGGCGTACGACGTGGTCCTGCCCACACCGGTGCCGGACAAGGGTGCCGTGCTCACCGGCTTGACCTCGTTCTGGCTGGACCACTTCGCCGCCGGCATCGTCGCCGACCACCGTATCACCACCGACGTCAACGCCTTCCCTTCGGTGCTGGCTCCGCATGCCGACGCCCTGCGGGGCCGCTCCATGCTGTGCCGGCGCGCCGAGGTGATCCCGTTGGAGTGCGTCGCACGCGGCTATCTCGCGGGTTCCGGATGGGCGGAGTACCAGCGCGCGGGCACGGTCTGCGGTGTCCGGCTGCCCGACGAGATGGCCGAATCGGCCGAGCTCGACGAGCCCCTGTTCACCCCCGCAACCAAGGCCGCCAGCGGCCACGACGAGAACATCAACTTCCAGCGAGCCGCCGACCTGGTGGGCAGCGACGTGGCCGAGCGGCTGCGCGACGTCACGCTGCGGCTGTACGGCACGGCGCGTGCGCATGCCCGCAGCCGCGGGATCATTTTGGCTGACACCAAGTTCGAGTTCGGCTTCATCGACTCGGAGCTCACCCTGATCGACGAGGTGCTGACGCCGGACTCGTCCCGGTTCTGGCCGGCCGACGAGTACCGTCCGGGGCGCAGCCAGGCTTCGTACGACAAGCAGTACGTGCGCGACTGGCTGTTGCGGCAGGACTGGGACAAGACCCCTCCGGGACCGCAGCTGCCCGACGAGGTCGTGATCCGCACCCGCGAGCGCTACGTCACCGCATACCAGCGTCTGACCGGCCTGGCCTTCGCTGACTGGAGCTGAGGTGGCGCGCGTCCACATCGACGTCATGCTCAAAGACGAGATCCTGGACCCACAGGGTCAGGCCATCGAGCGAGCTCTGCCGTCGCTGGGATTCGACGGGGTGCGGGGCGTGCGGGTCGGCAAGCACGTCGTGCTGGACATCGATGACCGTAGCGATCTCGAGGCACAGGTCGCCGACATGGCCGACAAGCTGCTGGCCAACCCGGTCATCGAACGCTTCACCGTCCGCGTTGAATGAGCCGGCGATCATCGGACGCCTCTGAGCACGACCGGCGCGACCCCGCGCGCAGCGATCCTCGAGACCCGTGGCGTCGCGCGCCGGTCAGCGAACTTAAGGACCAGGTGCTGCCCCGCTGGTTCGTGCTGCTGTGCCTGGGGCTGATCCTGGCGGCCGCAGCGACCGTGATCGCGGCCTTTGCCGTGTTCGGCCCCGACGAGGTCGGGATCGCGGAGCGCCGGCCGCCCCCTGCGGGGGCGCTGACGAACGACGTCGGCCGCTACGTCGTCGGCAGCGCGCCGCCGCAGCCCTACGCCGAGACCTGCCAGACGTTGCAGGGCATCCAGGTCGCCGGCACGGCGGTCGACCGGGCCGCGCTGCGCCAGGGTCTGGCCGGCCTGTGCAACACGTCCCTTCCCGCCGAGGCGCTCCAGCGGCTCAGCGCCTTCGCCGCCGCTGGTGGCGTGGTGCGCTTCGCGCAGTTCGAGGCCACCGGCGTCGACTCCACCGCGGTGCTGGACACCGATCCGCCCGTGATCCTCGTCAACGCCAGGCTGACGCGGACCGACCCGCTGTGGATCGCGCCCCTGGTCGCCCACGACACCACCTTCTTCTCAGGTCCCGATCCTGCGACGGCCGAGGCGGCGCTTGCGGCCCGCCGAGTCGAGGACCTGGTGTGCGACCGGTTGCTGGCCGGCCGCCGCGCAAGCCGCGGCTGCAGCGACGCCGAGGCGCTTCTGGCGATGCCGGATCCGCTGGCAGCCCTGAGTGACGCCGGCTACCGCTGACCGTTTCCTGCCCTGGTGCCACGGGTAGCAATCGAAGCCTTACAACCAGGAACCGGAGGATGCATGCAACGGCTACGTAGCCTCGTGGCGGCACTGCTCGTCATGGCGATCTCACTGGTTGGCGTCGCCTGTGCTGGCGGCGCGAACGTCGATGTCGGCGGCGAGGGTGGCGGCGAGGGTGGCGGTGGCATCGAAGGCGAGGTCGAAGGGGAAGTGGACGGCGAGGGCGAGGGGGACTACTGATCCCGCGAACGCACAGACTCCAACGTTTTCGACGACAAGGAGCGCGGATGCAACGGCTTCGTGAACTCTTGATCGCTCTGCTGATCGCGATGCTGGCTCTGTTCGGCGTGGCCTGCGATGTCGGCGAGGGGGAGGACAACGGCGGTGGCGAGGTCGAGGAGGAAGAGGGCGAGGACGACTGACGCCGCCCTGGCGTGAGCCGGTGACCGGCGGATAGCGCGACGGTCGACATGAGGTCACGGCCGAAGCCGGCCGGGTAGCCTGCCGCTTGTGCGCATCGGTGTAGTGACCTTTCCCGGGTCGTGCGACGACCGGGATGCCCGCAATGCGGTGGCATTGATCGGTGCCGAGCCCGTCGCCCTGTGGCACGGTGAAGCAGACCTGCAGGGCGTGGATGCGGTGCTGCTGCCGGGCGGCTTCAGCTACGGCGACTACCTGCGCTGCGGCGCCATCGCTCGCTTCTCACCGGTCCTGGGCGCGCTGATCGAGTTCGCCGGGCGAGGTGGGCCGGTGCTGGGCATCTGCAACGGCTTCCAGGTCCTGTGTGAGGCCGGCCTGCTTCCCGGCGCGTTGACCCGCAATGTGGGGCTGCGCTTCGTGCACCGCCGCCAGCACCTCAAGGTCGAGACGGCGTCGGTGTGGACCGCCGGCGTGGAGGCCGGGACGGTGCTGGACATCCCTGTGAAGCACGGTGAGGGACGCTACGTGCACCCCGACCCGGACGGGCTGGCCGCGGCGGGGCAGGTTCTGGCCCGCTACTGCGGTCCTGACGGTGCCGTCGACGAGGCGCACAACCCCAACGGCAGCCTGGCCGGGATCGCGGGTGTCACCAACGCCGCCGGCAACGTGGCTGGCCTTATGCCCCACCCCGAGCACGCCGTCGACGCCCTACTGGGCTCCACCGACGGGCGACGAATCCTCGGCGCGGTGCTCAAACGGGTCGTGGTGGCCTGACCGCTGCGGACTTTCGCGGATTTGTGGACGCGGGCCGGACTCAGCGTCCGGTCGGCGACCGCAAAGCATCCTTGGAGCCGCGCAGTGCCTGGCCTGGGTCGACCTGGTGCACCCGCCCCTGGTTGAGCAGCAAGATCTGGTCGGCGCGCTCCAAGGCCGCGGCGCGCTGGGACACCACCAGCACGGTCGGATGCTGGTCGCGCAGCAGCCGCGACCACAGCTCGCGCTCGGTGGCGGCGTCCAGGGCGCTGGACAGGTCGTCGAGCACCAGCAACGCGGGATCGGCTGTCAGCGCCCGCGCGGCGGCGACTCGTTGCAGCTGTCCGCCGGACAGCCGCACGCCGCGCGGACCGATCACCGTGTCCAACCCGTCGGCCATATTCGCAAGATCGCGCCGCAGCGCCGCGCGATCCACGATGTCATCCAGCAGCCAGCCGGGCGTGGCACGACCCATCGTCAGGTTGTCGCGCAGGGACGCGCTGAGCAGCCTCGGCACCTGTGGCACGTAGGCGCAGCGCGGCGGGACCATGTGCGCCGCCAGGTCGTCGACGACCTCACCGTCCCAGCGCACCGTGCCGGTCGTGGGGCCGGCTAGCCCCAACACCGCCCGCAGCAGCGTGGTCTTGCCGCTGCCCACCGGGCCGCAGACCACGGTGAACGACCCTGGCGGCAGGTGCAGGTCGATCCCCTCGATGCCGCCTTGCCGCACGCCGAAGCCTTCCAGCCGCACGTCGGCCGGCGCAGGGGTGTCGTGGCGCGGCCGAGGCTCGGCGTGCACCAGGCCCTCGATGCCAAGGTTGCGGTGCACCACGGCCTCGTCGGCGTCCTCACGCGGCAACAGCTTGGCCATGCGCCCTGCGGCCACCTGGGCGTGGCGGTGCCGCGTCAGGACCAGCCCCGCCCAGCGTGGCAGGCCGGCCAGCGAGGTCACGTAGCTGGCGAACAGGGCGAGGTCGCCAACGCTGAAGTCACCGGAGCGCATCGCCCCGGCCGACAACAGCAGCACCAGCCCGATGCTGACGTCGACCGTGGAACCGTTGAACGCCTCGAGGGTCTCGGTCAGCACCCGGTCGCGCAGCGCGGTGTGCCGCCGGGTCTGGTTCAGCCGCTTGAGCCTCGCGACCGATGCCGCCTCCGCGCCGGTCACCTTGATCGCCAGCACCGACGAGAAGACCTCGCCGAGGAAGCCGGTCACCCGGGCGGTGGCTTCGCGGTCGGCGCGTCGGGTGCGACGGATCCGGTTGCCCAGCGACCGCGTGACGGCGAAGACGGCGAGCAGCGGCAGGACCACCACCAGGGTCAGCGTGGCGTCGACGCGTACCATCACCGCCAGCGCCACGGCGGCGAAGACGGCCGTGCCCGCCAGATCCAGCCAGCTGTCGACGAAGATCAACAGGTCTTCGACATCGTCGCGGAAGACCGCGATCGCCGACCCGGCACCAGGCACTGGCTTGCCGGCACCACGGCCGCCGCTGGCCATCTGCGCGCGCAACAGGTTGCCGCGCAGCAAGGTCTCCACGCTCACCCACCAGCGCGACCACAAGACCACAGCGCCCGAGAAGATCAGCAGCCGCGTGCCCTCGACGGCCATCAGCAGCACCGCCAGCGTCGGCACGTTCAAGGCGGCCGGAGCGTCCGCGCTGATGGCGTCGAAGATCGCCTGCAGCACCAAGCCGGCCAGCGCCGGCGCCGACCACCAGCCGATCCACAGCACGGCGCCGATGACGAAGCGGACGCGCTGGAAGCCGGCCAGGCGCAGCCCGAGTCGCGCCACCCGGCGGCTGCCGTCGTCTCGCGCCACGGCTGCGACGCCGCCTTCGGCTACCTGCGTGCTCACGTCCTCACCTCCGATCGGGGATTGCCACGGCCAGCGGTCGCCTCAAGGCGCAGCAGGCCGGCGAAGCGACTGGTCGGGTCAGCGGCCAGTGACGTTCGCGAGCCCGCCTCCACGATCCGCCCGTCCTCCAGGACGATGACGGTGTCGGCTCGTTCGACGGCCTGCAGGCGGTGGGCGATCACCAGCGCCGTGCGGCCGGCCAGCAGGCGGTCCAGCGCTCGCTCGACCAGCTGGGCGGTCGCCGGGTCGATGCGCGACGACGCCTCGTCGAGCACCACCAGCCCGGGGTCGCGCAGGAACGCGCGGCCGACCGCAAGCAGCTGGGCCTGGCCCGCCGACAGCCCGGCGTTCTCGCCAAGGACGGTGCCCAAGCCGTGCGGCAGGCCGGCCAGCCAGCTGTCAAGGCCCAGGTCGCCCAGAAGGCCGAGCAGCACCGCGTCGTCGTAGCCGTCGGTGAACAGCGTCAGGTTCTCGCGAACGGTGGCGGCGAACAGCTGCACGTCCTGGGTCACGATGGCGACCCGGTGGCGCAGCTGCTCGGCCTGCACATCGCGAAGATCAACCCCGCCCAGGCGCACGGAACCGCTGGTGGGGTCGACCAGGCGCAACGCTAACCGCGCCAGCGTGGTCTTGCCGCTGCCGGTGTGGCCGACGAGCCCGACCACCTCGCCCGCTGACACGGACAGGTCGGTGGGCGCCAGCACGCGGCGGCCGTCGTCGGGGTAGGCGAACTCGACCGCGTCGAAGCGAACCGCCAGCGGACCGGATTCGGGCAACCGCCGGTCGCCGGCAGGGCGCAGACCGGGACGTTCGTCGAACAGCCCGCGCATGCGCGCCGCGCCGGCGGCCGCACGCTGCACCTGCTGCAGCTGCTCGGCGATGACCTCGACGGGCCGGCGCAGCACCTGCGTGTAGCTGAACAGGAGGAACACGGTCCCCAGGGAGATCGCACCCTGGCGCTGCAGGGCCCAACCGGCGAGCAACGTCGCAACCCCACCGACGGCGAACGCTCCGGTGGTCGTGTTCCAGATCCGCACGCCAGCCCGCTCGGCGCGCACCATGGCGTCGAGGTGCCCCGCGCTGGCTCTGCGATGACGCTCCAGGGCGTACTCACCCCCACCGAGGGCGCGCAGGTCCTCCGCGCCGTCGAGTTGCTCGGCGACCACGCCCATGACGTCGGCGTAGGCGGCGCGCTCGTCGGCGGTGGCGGGCACGGCGCGATCACGCAGCCGCACGACCAGGCCCATCGCGGCGGCCACGAACACCGTCATCGCCAGGCCAACGCGCCAGTCCTCGCGGGCGACCAGCAGCAGCGCGCCCACCATCGTCAAGGCTCCGCTGACCACCTTGAGGACGAAGTCGGTGAGGAACTTGGCGATCGCGGTGGCGTCGCCGTCGATGCGCTCCACCAACGTCCCCGGCGTGGTGGCGCCGTGGAAGCCCAGGTCGAGGCTCAGCGCGTGGGCGGCAGCGCGCTCACGGACGGAGTTGGTGGCGTCCCACGCCAGCCGCGTGGCCACATAGGTGGTGACCACCGTCGCCAGCTGCGCCAGGACCCCGACGGCCACATAGGCACCGGCCACCGTGAGCAGCAGCTGCAGGGGCGCACCGTCCCTGGCACGGTCGATGAAGGCACGCAGCAGCTGCGGTCCGGCCAGCGGCAGGGCCGCGCCGGCCGCCAGGACGATCCCCAGCACCGCGAGCACGCGGCGACGAGGCCGTGCCAGGTCGGCCAGCAGCTGCCAATGCGATGATCTCGAAGCCATGTCGTGCCCTTGGAGTCGCCCGCGAAGCGGCGGGCTGGAGTGCGATGTCGAACGAGGAGGAGCGGTGGACCGCGGTCGCCGTCAGGCGGTGGCGACCGTCAGGCGGTAGCTCGACCCAGCGGGCGCGGAGAAACCCCCGCGCCGAAGGCGAGGGGACCGCAGCGGTGGAGTAGCAACGTGTTCCCCTCCCTTCCAACTCGACAGCGCCGCGGGCAGCGCGGCATGGCTGACCGAAAGGTACGGGCGGTGGCCCTTTCAGGTCAAGCCCTCGGCTAGTCTCCGGCGATGTGACGGCGCCGACCCCAGCTGTAAACCCACCGCAGCTGGCCCAGGAGCTGGGGCTGACTCTGGGCGATTACCAGGGGACCACCGAGA
>Ga0136617_10005832_pt1 | contig 11034 bp, 6 predicted proteins | sample AntDrymUQ3222106_2_FD_129672 | JGI IMG/M metagenome (GOLD analysis project Ga0136617, IMG submission 129672) | Polar desert sand microbial communities from Dry Valleys, Antarctica - metaG UQ322 (21.06) | ecosystem: Environmental > Terrestrial > Soil > Desert | place: Antarctica: Dry Valley...
CCATCCCATTTCGGACACATGAAGGAGGCCCTGGATACCGCCGCCGAGGTCCACGAACGCGCCGAACGCCAGCACCGATGCGACCCGTCCGGTGAGCACCGCGCCAGGCACGATCGATTTGCGAACGTCCGCGGCGCTGGCGCGCTGCTGCTCCTCGAGGTGCTTGCGCCGGGAAACGACCACATCTTTCCCGCCGTTCTTGTACTCGATGATGCGAAACGCGTAGACCTTTCCTTCGTGCACCGCCGGGTCCGAAGTGCGGGCGATGTCGATCTGCGAGAGCGGACAAAACGCGCGTTCGCGAGCGATGCGCACCTCGTAACCGCCCTTCACCGCCTTCTCGACTTTGCCTTCAACGGCGAGCCCTGCCCGGAACGCGTCCTCGAGCTCCCGCTGCGTGGCGGCGTTGCGCACCCCCTTGCGCGAGAGCACGATGCCGCCGCCTGTGGACACGACCATCGCCTGAATGCGATCCCCGATCGACACCTCGACGTCGCCGTCGGCGTCCTTCAGCTCCGCAAGGTCGATCTCGGCCTCGCCTTTCCCGCCGACATTGACGAAGGCCACCTTCGGGCCGAACCCGACAATGGTGCCCTCGATGGTCTGCCCGCGGGTGAACTGGCGCGCCTTGACGGACGCTTCGAACATGGAGGCGAAATCTTCTTCCTGATCGCTCACGCTCCCATTATATGAGCCCCGCTAATCAGAGCCCGACGCGACGACCAGGTGCTCCGGGCACACCAGCCGCAGCACATCGATGACGGCGGAAGGGACATCGGTAATCAGTGCGTCCGTCCCCTGGCTCATGCACATGGTCAGCGGCACCCTGGACACGCCGAACCACGCGCCTTCGGAGTCGGCACTCGCGAGAAATCGTCCTTCGGCCCTGTCGGTGGCCAGCTGAACCCGCGACAATGGGGTTGCCGCCGTTTCGCGCGCGCGCGTGACATCCGACGTCAAGCAATGCTCCTGCGCCGATACAATCCCGGCCGGCAGAGTGCCATCGACTAGCGACTCGATGGTGACGCCACGTGGCACGATATAAAGACGCGCTTGCGGACAGTTCGACGCGTTGAGATCCGTGGGACGCGCGGCACGCGCGTCGAGCGCCCTCAACATCCGGGCAAACATCTGTTTCGCCCATTCGATTGAATGTTCAAAGGCATGACGCTCTCCTTCCACTTTGGGCAGACATTGCCATTCCTCGGCCTGGGCCCGCTTCTGATCGAGCCGTCCCCGGCTGATGAACGTGTCTTCAAGGCTCAAGTCTCCCGCAGACGGGGCGCACAGTGTATTCAGCACCATGTTCGAGAGAAGGTCTGCGCAGAATCCGTACACGATGCCGAGCGGCGAATAGGCGGCTTGTGCAGGATCGAGCGAGAGCGCGTCTTCCCTCAGCAGGTGCGCCGTGCGCCCGATCAGCTCCGTGTACCGGCCAAGGCATTCGCGATGCGCCTCGCCCATCGGCGTGTAGCGCGCGTGGCGATCTTCGCCGCGATCAACAAAGAGATGTTCAATGATGGTCGACGAGGCGAGAAGATCCAGCCGTGTGAGCAGCAGCTCTGGATCGGCGGACAGGCCCTGGAGGATGGCGTCCGCCAATGCGAGCCGCTTCTGAGCATCATGCTCGGCGCACGCCGCGCTGTACTCGCGCAGCAAGGGCACCAAATCGCGTACGAGCAGCGCGATGTCCATCGCGCTCGAGTTACGCGTCATGGCGAGGACGTGCGGATCGTCGAATGTCCGGCCTGTCTCCCACGAGCGGTGTCGAAGCTGCGAGCGTAAATGGCCACCGGCGAGCGCGGCGCCCGCCTTGTGAATCTCCGTGCGGTCGCCGGCCGTGAACGATCCGGACACCCGGTCGGCAATCATGAAGTATGGCTTCAGGTGCCTCGTCAGCGGCCCTTGTGCGGTCTGGACAAGCCATCGCGCATCGCGGACGCATGGAGGCGCGCCGGCCGTGTTCAAGAGGTCGAGAAGGCGCTGAACCTCTTGCAGGCGGTCGGCCGCGGTGTCGTTGCCTTCATCCCAGACCCTCAAGCTCAGACGCTCGAGGTGGCGCAGGATGAAGACGGCGTAGAGGCTCTGTGCATAGACAATCCGGCCGTTTCTTCCAGGCCATCGCTGGCGGTCCCACTCGTGACGGGCGCGCAGGATGAGCTCCGCCGAATCGAGATCGCGCGAATAGCCGTCCCCTCTCGCCGGTTCAAAGCCATCGGCCACATGCGCCGCCGCCAACTGGCCTTTCAGGCGGGAAGCCTCAGGCGAGGCTGCGGCCGATCCGAAGAAGCAGGTGTTGAGGATGTCGTCGAGCAAACCACGATCGGCGTTTTCCCAAATTGCTTTTCCCCGCACGGACAATAACCGGCGTTCGATGTCGTCGACAATCTCATCGCGGCGGGCGAGGAATTGTTCGAGCAGCCCGGTGTGAGCGGAGAATGAGAAGTCCATCAGCTATTTAAAATACAGGCTTTTCATGACCCGGTTCTGCTAGTAATCTGTGCTCACTAGAAAGACGCAGGCCGTTAACCATCCAACAATTCACGGGGAGAAATCCATGAAGAAGAGACCCATTTTGCTGGCATGCATGGCAGCAGCGATGCTGACTGCGATGTCGGCCAGCGCCCAGCAACCGGTACCGCCGCCAAATGCGATGGTGCCGGCAATGGCGAAACAGACCACCCGTACGGGGAAGCATGTCAACCGCGTCATCGACATGTGGCTCCAGAACCAGCCCGTCTACTACGCGCAGATCAGCGGCGGCGGCTATGAAGAAGGTAAGAAGATGGCGGCCACCAAGGCCGACTACATCACCTATGAAATGGAGCACGGCCCGCTCGACTTCAAGGAACTGCGGGAGTTCATGCGCGGCCTGGTGGAATCCGGCCCGACCCGCACCGGCCACAAGACCCCGGCGGTGATCGTCACGTTGCCCATTTCCGGCACCACCGACGCCTTGCGCGCCAATGCCTGGATGATCCAGCAGACTCTGGCGGCCGGCGTGCACGGCATCCTGCTTTGCAACGCGGAGAGCGCCGAAGCTGCCCGCCTGATGATCGAAGCCGCGCGCTATCCTTTTGCCCCGCACGTTGAGGGCCTGGCGCAGGGCACCCGCGGCAACGGTTCGCAGGGCTACGCCTCGACCGTATGGGGCGTGACCGCCCAGGAATACATGCGCATCGCCGACCCCTGGCCGATGAACCCGGATGGCGAATTGCTGTTTGGCCTGAAGATCGAGAATCCTCGCGCTGACGCCAACGTCGAAAGCTCGGTCCGCGTGCCGGGCATCGCCTTCGCGGAGTGGGGTCCGGGCGATCATGGCTTCTTCATCATGGGACGCCCCGGCACCTATCAGGGCGGCGGCGAAACAGCACCCGAAATGGCTGCGGTGCGGCGCCGTGTTCTGAATGCCACCAAGGCGGCGGGGGTCAAGTTCCTCAATGGCTGCAACGAGAAGAATGTGATCGAGCAGATCAAGGACGGCACGATGATCTGTACGGGCGGCGACTCGCCCGCCGCAGACGTCGGCCGCGCCTTCAGCAAGCGCACCGATCCGTTCTGATCTGAATGGACATGCCCCTGCGCGCGAACGCGCGTGGGGGCTTCGCGTCCGGCGCTCTACGCAGAGATTCGGCATCCTCCGCGGTCACGGCTGGGCAACCGTCGTGCTCTGGGCCACCAGCTGCTTCCACATGCCGTTCTGCTTCACGAACACTCGCGTCATGCGAATGCCTGCCGGTGGACTGTTCAGAGTCCTGTCTACATAGCTCAACATCGCAACCGATCCATAGATCCGAAAACGAAAAGCAGAGTTGTTCGATTCGACACGTTGTAGATCTGCATTCCCGGCTACGATCTTGAGAAAATCGCCCCTCGAGATCATATTTCCGTCTGCGTTGATACGAACGAAAGTGTCCGCCGTCAGTTGGGCATAGGCCGCAGAATCCTTCTTCGCAAAAGCCTCGTTTAGTCCACGTTGAACCTTTAGCACATCTTGCTCGTCCTGACTCTTACCCCGCGGCCAATTCGTTGGTGTTACTTGTGAAGCCGCAACCGGATTGGTCGGAGGTGGAGTCGGCTTGATCGAGGTGTTCTGAACAAAGACGTTGACCCATTGGCTGTTCCGTTTATTCCACAGATGCGTGAAGCGAGAGCCTTGTAGGTTGGGTGTCTCTCCTTGAATGCCAGTAACTACGCCGACATCTCCAAAGACTTGGACTGTTGAATCGCGGATTTCCATCCCCGGTGTCGCAGCCAGCGATACGGCATATTTCTTATCGCGCAACTGCCCGTTGACGGTCACTTCAGCATAATCGTCGGAGACACGCTTCGCCTGTGCAACCGAAACACCCTTGCGCCCAGCATCAACTCTGGCTTGCACGGCCCTCATGACCTCTTGTTCGGGAGTCTGAGCGGCGACGTAGGAACCCAAAGAAAAAATTACGAGAGCGGTGAAGAGCCAACGAGACATGGCGACTCTCCTTTGTGTGGTGAGTGGACGGGGACGGCGCATTCTAGGATGGGCGTGCGCGTCGTGCAATGTGAATCCAGGCCAAGGCAGGGAGTCTCACGAATCGTTTATGGATCATGGGCGGAGGTTCCACTCAGAGTCGGCCTGCGTAAATGATTCCAGGCATTCCACTTGGCCTGGACGTAAATCACGTATGCCCGCCGCACTTTGGCGACGTTCTTCAAAGCAGCAATCAAACCCGCGAAGGCCTCTCCAAACACTCGCAGTAGGTCCTTCAGAAGTCGCGCGTCGGATGAGGTCAACTGCTTGAACTCGTAGTCCATCGACTTAGCCTCTGTTGCCCTTCAAAAGTCCTGCAGATTCCGGTTCGGCATTCTCTGCTGGTGCCGCCAGATTGAACCGATAACCCGTATACGTATGATGTCTTCCCATGGACCTTGGATGGGGTCCCACGACCATGGCCTCGTTCTTCTCTCGGTAGTCATCGCGATCCTTGCCTCCTACGTGGCCCTGGACCTCGCCGGCAGAGTGACCGCGGCAACAGGTCGGGGACAGGCCGCGTGGCTCTCCGGCGGCGCCGTCGCGATGGGGACCGGAATCTGGTCCATGCATTACATCGGCATGCTTGCCTTCAAGCTGCCGGTACCCGTGCAGTATCACTGGCCCACTGTCGCCCTGTCTCTTGTGGCGGCAATCGTCGCCTCGGTCATCGCGTTGTTTGTGACCAGTCGGCAAACCATGAGGCCGTCACGCGCCGCGATCGGCAGCGTGTTTATGGGATGCGGCATTGCGAGCATGCATTACATCGGGATGGCCGCGATGCGTTTGCCAGCGACGAGCCATTATTCGCTGTGGTTGGTCGTTCTGTCAGTGATTCTCGCAATCGGCATTTCGTTCGTCGCGCTGTGGCTGACGTTCGAGCTTCGCGACGACATCAGCCATTTCACCTGGCGCCGCCTCAACAGCGCCGTCGTGATGGGTCTCGCGATCCCCGTCATGCACTACACGGGGATGGCGGCCGCCTCGTTTACTCCGTTATCGCGCACAGAGCCGGACCTTTCTCACGCCGTGAGCATCTCGGCGTTGGGCACATTCGGCATCATTGGCGTCACGTTTATGGTGCTCGGGCTGGCGGTCGTGACGTCGTTGGTCGATCGCCGCTTTTCCGCCCAGGTACGGCGCGAAGACTTGCTGCTGCGGGAGAACGAAGCACGGCTGCGCGAAGACGCCGACCGTCGCGAATTTATCTTGAGCGCGGCTGGTATCGGCATGTGGGAACAGAATCTGACATCGCCTGCGATCGAGTGGTCGAGCACGATGGAAGTGATTTACGGCCGCCCACGCGCCGGCTTTCCGAAAACACTCGAGTCGTTCCTCATGTTGGTGCATCCCGATGACCAGAGCAGCGTCCTGGACGGTTTCGGGCAATTCCTGCAGGATGGCATTGAACATACGAAAGAGTTCCGCGTGGTCTGGCCCGACGGTTCCGAACACTGGATCGAGAGTACGGCCCGAATGCGCCGAGACTCCGTTGGCGGGGCAACCTTCGTGTTTGGCGTCGATCGTGACATTACGACGCGACGGTTGCTGGAAGACCAGTTCAGGCAGGCGCAGAAGATGGACGCGATTGGCCAGCTGGCGGGCGGTGTGGCGCATGATTTCAATAATCTTCTGACGGCCATTGTCGGCTTTAGCGAGCTGATTCTCGAACGTCCAAACGTCGACGGCCACATCCGCGCTGACGCGGGGGAAATTCTCAAAGCGGCGCAAAGCGCCTCTGCGCTGACACGCCGGTTGCTTGCCTTCAGCAGACAGCAAACGCTCGACCCGCAGATTCTTAGTCTGAACGACATCATCCGCGACATGGAAGGTATGATGCGGCGCCTGATCGGCGAGCACATCGAATTGGCGACGGCATTGCCGGCGTCGGTGTGGCATGTGAACGCGGACAAAGGCCAGATCGAGCAGGTCGTGATGAATCTCGCCCTGAACGCGCGTGATGCGATGACAGCTGGTGGAACGCTGCGGATTCAAACATCGAATGTTGAACTCGATGACGTATTTGCCGTTCAACATCCGGGGGCTGCGGCCGGGCGTTACGTTCGTATTGTCGTGGGGGACACCGGCGTAGGAATGGACGCGAAAGTACGTGCCCATCTCTTTGAACCGTTCTTTACGACAAAGGGCGTCGGTAAAGGCACCGGTCTGGGTCTCGCCACCGTCTACGGTATCGTCAGGCAGAGTCACGGCTTCATCACTGTCGAGAGCGAGCTCGGTCATGGGTCTACGTTTAATGTGTACCTGCCCGAAGCGTCAGCCAGCGCGCCCGCGGCACGGCTCGCCAGCCGCCCGGCAGTGATGCGGGGCACAGAAACGATCTTGCTCGTTGAAGACCAGGCTGAGATACGCCGGCTTACCGGCGATGCGCTCGCGCGGCATGGCTACACTGTACTGACCGCCAACAATGCCGCCGAAGCGCTCGCCGTGCTCACGCGGGAAAACGGCCAAGTCGACTTGCTGCTGACAGACGTCATCATGCCCGGCTTGGATGGTCGCGAACTGGGGCGACGGGCATCGACGCTCTATCCCCACATAAGGGTGTTGTACATGTCCGGTTACGCCCACGTGATCGCAGACACGCATGGAGTCCTCGAGCCGGGTCTCGTGGTATTGCAGAAACCGTTCACGATTATCGGCCTCCTGGAGAAAGTGCGGTTGGTCATCAGCGCTCAAGCAGTCCAGTAAATGCCCTCCGATATTGCACTTGGCGGAACCCCGGTTCAGGACTGATCTCGCGGAATCCTGAACCGGGACATCTGTTTCCTGTAGACTAATTCTACCGGTCGCCACATCGTCTTTTTTGGACGGCTGACAGAGGGATCAGTATGTCAGACCAGCGCAATCGCCGAGGTGTCCTGTGGGCGTTCTCATTGACGCTGCTCGTGGGTGTCGGCGCATCCGCCGCCAACGAAGATCTCCGGCTCGTCAACGCCGCAAAGGACCAGGACCTGCAACAGGTGCGTACCTTGCTGAAGGCGCGTCCTGACGTGAATGTTCGATCCGAGGACGGCTCGACGGCGCTCTTGTGGGCCGCGCATTGGAATGATCTCCAGACGGCGGAGCTGCTGGTCAGGGCCGGCGCCGATGCCAACGCGGCAAACGATTTTCGGATGACGCCGCTCTCTCGAGCGTGCACGAACGGAAGCGCCCAGCTTGTCGATTTGCTTCTGAAAGCCGGTGCAAACCCGAACACGCCGATCGGAACCGGCGAGACGCCGCTGATGACGTGCGCAAGGACGGGCAGCGCCGACGCCGTCCGCATGCTGCTCGTTCGCGGCGCCGATGTGAACGCCAAAGAGCCCAACCAGAATCAAACCGCGTTGATGTGGGCCGCCGCGGAAAAACATCCGAAGGTTCTCCAGACACTCATCGAGGCGAGCGCCGATCTCAGGGCGCACACGAAACTGGGATTTACCGCGCTGCACTTTGCCGCACGGGCCGGCGACATGGAGGCGACGCGGACCCTGTTGGGCGCCGGCGTTGACGTGAATATCCGATCGCAGCCCGATCCGGAAAGCGGCCGTGGACAAGGCGCGGGGGGCACAGGACCATACGGCGGGGCTGCAGCGGGACGCGGTGGCGCGGCGCGCGGCATAGTTGTCGGCGGTGGAGCTGGTGCGCGCGCAGGCACGAACTTTCCCGGCAGCACGGCGCTGCTCGTCGCGACGGTGCGAGGCCAGGTGCCGCTCGCACTGTTCCTCCTCGATCGCGGCGCAGATCCAAACGTTCTTGATGCGGGATTTACTCCGCTTCAGTGGGCCGCGGGCACGTGGGAAAACGGACTGGCGAACCCCGTCTACGGGTTTGTCGATCCGATCGGCGGAATTCCGGATCGCGAAGCGAAGCTGCGGCTCGTGAAGGCGCTGTTGGCACACGGCGCGAATCCGAATCTGCAGATGACGGCCCGTCCACCGGGATACGGCGGCACGGGGACCGGTGGCTACAACGATGCGCCCGGCGCGACGGCGTTCATCCTCGCCGCCAATTCGGCGGATGTAGAGATGCTGCGCATTCTGCTCGCCGCCGGCGCCGATCCGCACATCGTGACCAAGACCAACTCCAATGCGTTGCTCGCGGCAACGGCTCTCAACCGGGGAATCGGCGAAATTATCGACGATGAGGATCGGGCGCTCGAGGCGGTCAAATTCCTGCTCGACCTGGGCGTCGATCACAAGGCCGTCACCACGTACAACGAAAATGCGCTGTTCGGTCCCGCCTATCGTGGCTGGAACAGGATGCTCGAGCTGCTGATCGAAAAGGGCGCCGTCGTCAATACTGTCAACAAGGCCGGGGTCACGCCGTGGCTCGCCGCCTCGGGCTTCGGCGATCGTCTCGGCGGCGTGCTCTTCAACAAGGCAGGGGCCGACATTCTGCTCAAGCACGGCGCGGATCCGAAGCTCGGACGTCCCTGCCAAGCGCAAAACAGATGTCGTCCGGAGTAATTGCAATGCGAACACAGCAGAAACAGCTGATGCTGATGATGGCGTTCGGATCGATCGCGCTCGTCGCGACGATCTCGGCGACCCTGTCAGCAGACCAGGCCAGCACACCGGCGTCTGCCCAGGGCGGGACGACATCCGCAACGGCGACCACTCCTGCTCGAGAGCTCGTGACCACGTACTGCGTAAGGTGCCACAACGAGCGCGTGAAGACCGCCGGTCTCGCGCTCGACAACGTGGATGCCGACCACGTGTTCAACTCGGCAGACACCTGGGAAAAAGTTGTCGTGAAACTCCGAAGCCGCGCGATGCCGCCGCCGGCCGCGCGACGGCCCGACAACGCGACCTACGACCGCGTGGCGACCTGGCTCGAGACCGAGCTGGATCGTGCCGCTGAGACACATGTGAATCCAGGCCGGACAGCCGTGCTCCATCGGCTCAACCGCACGGAATACGCCAATGCGGTTCGCGACCTTCTTGGAGTGGAAATCGACCCGAAGGCCATGCTGCCACCTGACGAACAGGCGTTCGGCTTCGACAACAACGCCGACGCCCTTTCGATGCAGCCCGCGCTCTTGGACCGCTATCTCGCCGCCGCGGCGAAGATCGCGCGGATCGTTGTCGGCGATCCGACAATTCCGGCAGGGTTCGAGCGATATACCGCTCTGAAGGACAACTCGAACGAAACCACATGGCTCTGGCAGAACGAGCGGCTCGGGGAGGAGTTTCCGCTCGGGTCTCGCGGCGGGATCGCGGCGCGCCACTATTTTCCCGTGGACGGCGAGTACATCTTCAAGATTCGGCTCGACCGCACCGACACCGGCCTCATACGAGGCCTGCGGGCGCGCAGCGACATCGAGATTCGCGTCGACGGCGCCCGCATCGGCCAGTTGACGGTCGGCGGCACGCCGGAGTTCACGGCGGGGAATTCGAATGCGGGGATCGGAAATTACGCCGAATCCGGGAGCCCGCTGGCGAACGCGGATGACCGGTTGGAAGTGCGCGCGGCCGTCAAGGCAGGCATGCGGCAGGTGATCGCCACAATCGTCAAAGCAGACAACGTCGAAGTCGAGGGATTGGCGCTGGATTCGGTACCGGTATGGAGCCGCGAATACACGAATAAACCCGACAACCCAACCCTCATCTCAGCGCTGTTCATTGGCGGGCCTTACGGCGGCCGCGTATCTCCGGACTCGCCCGGCCGGCGGCTACTTTTCGTCTGCCAGCCAAAAGCCGCGAGCGGCGCGGCGCGGGGCAATGGGGCCCCGCAAGCAGAGCGAGCAGCCGGGGGAGGGACCCCGGCTTTAAAAGAAGATGAGACCGCCTGCGCGACGAAGATCTTGTCGGCCCTCGCGCGGCGCGCCTACCGCCGTCCGCCGACCAACGACGACCTCCGAAGACTCGTCGGCTCCTATCAGTTCGCGCGCGCGCAGGGAGATTTCGACGCGGGCATTCGTGCGGGAATCGAGCTGGTTCTCGTGAGCCCCGATTTCCTGTTCCGGATTTCGGCCGATCCGGCCGGCGCCGCCCCGGGCACTGCGTACGCCCTGCCCGATCTCGAACTGGCGTCGCGCCTGTCGTTCTTCCTGTGGAGCAGCATTCCCGACGACGAACTGCTCGACACGGCGGTCCGTGGAAAGCTGCACGAGCCGGCTGTACTCGATCGACAGGTCCGGCGCATGCTGAGTGACAAGCGCGCACGCACAGCGCTGGTGAAGAACTTCTTCGAAGAATGGCTGCAGACGCGAAACGTCTGGCTGCTCACGCCGGATCTCAACCAGAAGTTTCCCTGGTTCGACGACAACCTGCGGGTCGCGTTCGTCAAGGAAATGGAGTTGTTCTTCGATGCTCAGCTGAAAGGGGATCGCAGCGTCGTCGACCTGCTGACGTCGGACCAGACGTTTCTCAACGAACAGCTCGCGCGGCATTATGGTATCTCTGGTGTGTATGGCAGCCATTTTCGGCCCGTCACGCTCACCGATGAGAACCGGTTCGGTCTGCTCGGCAAAGCCGCCGTTCTTTCGGTGACGTCCTATTCGACGCGGACGGCGCCCACAATCCGCG
>Ga0136617_10005833_pt1 | contig 11034 bp, 11 predicted proteins | sample AntDrymUQ3222106_2_FD_129672 | JGI IMG/M metagenome (GOLD analysis project Ga0136617, IMG submission 129672) | Polar desert sand microbial communities from Dry Valleys, Antarctica - metaG UQ322 (21.06) | ecosystem: Environmental > Terrestrial > Soil > Desert | place: Antarctica: Dry Valley...
CGAACTAGGGCGAATCACTACGGACATCCCGGCGCGAATGGACCGATTGCCGTGGGCGCGCTGGCATTGGTTGATCGTGGGTCGGCTTGGGCACCGTGTGGATGGACGGACTCGAGGTCACGATCGTCGGCTCGATGTCGGAGGCACTCAAGCCCGAGGACACCGGACTGGGCTTGAGCAGCTCGGACATCGGATTGGCCGGCGCCATTTACGTCGCCGGGGCGTGTATCGGTGCGTTGTTTTTCGGACAACTGACCGACCGGTTCGGGCGCAAGAAGCTCTTCATGCTGACTCTGGGCGTCTACACGGTCGCTACGGTGCTGACCGCCTTCTCGCCGAACGCGATGTGGTACTTCATCGCCCGATTCCTGACCGGGGCCGGCATCGGCGGTGAGTACGCCGCGATCAATTCCGCGATCGATGAACTGATCCCTGCCAAGTACCGCGGAAGGGTCGACGTAGCCATCAACGGGTCGTTCTGGATCGGTGCGGCCGGCGGTGCGTTGCTGACCATTCCGCTACTCGACCCGACCATTCTCGACCCGGCCCTTGGCTGGCGGCTGGCCTTCGGACTAGGGGCGATCCTGGCGGTCGGCGTGTTCCTGGTGCGCCGCTACGTCCCGGAGAGCCCACGCTGGTTGTTTATCCACGGTCGCGAGGACGAGGGCGAACAGATCGTCAGCGACATCGAGAAGACCATCGTTGACGAGACCGGCAAGGACCTGCCCACCGTGTCGGAGACCATCACCATCCGGCAGCGCAAGTCGATCGGCATCGGACTGATCGCCCGGACGGTCTTCACCCTCTACCCGCGGCGCACGATCCTGTGTTTCTCGCTCTTCGTTGGTCAGGCTTTCCTCTACAACGCGTTCTTCTTCACCTACGGCGACTCCCTCACGACATTTCTCGAAGTGGAACAAACCGGCTACTACATCGCGGTCTTCGCGGCCAGCAACTTCATCGGCGCTCTGGTCCTGAGCCCGCTGTTCGACACGGTCGGACGCGTCAAAATGATCGCCGGCACCTACATTCTCTCCGGAGCGCTCCTCGGCCTGGTCGGCTTCTTCCTCGGTTCGGTGACGGCGGTGTCGCTGACCTTGTTCGGGGCGATCATCTTCTTTTTCGCCTCCGCCGGCGCGAGCGCTGCCTACCTGACCGCCAGCGAGATCTTCCCGATGGAAACCAGGGCGCTGTGTATCGCGTTCTTCTACGCCATCGGCACGGCCGTCGGAGGGATTTCCGGGCCTTTGCTGTTCGGAAGTCTGATCGAGAGCGCCTCGGAGAGCGGGGACATCACCGGGCTCGCCTTCGGCTACTACCTCGGTGCTGCCCTGATGATCGCCGGAGGTGTCGTCGAGATCTTCTTAGGCGTCAGAGCCGAGGGGCAGTCGCTGGAGAGCATCGCAATGCCGTTGACGGCCGAGGACGACGACGCGCCGAGCCCCGAGGACGAGCGGGCCAAGACGCCAGCCTGACCGATGGCGCGGACATCCAGCGGCAACACGAGAGGACGTGCCCATGCCCATGCCACCGCCCAAGCCCAGCACCGAAGGACCGCGTGACAGGCAAGTAAGCGCCGAGACCCACCAGATGGTCCGCGCGTTGCAGGCGCACGGGCCGCTATCCCCGGAGGAACTTGCCGTACGCGTCGGTGCACCCTACTGGGAGACGGGCCGGTATGAACGCGCCCTGGCACTGGCACAGTCCGACGGCCTGATCATCCGCTCAGCCGACGGACGACTCTCCGCAGTGTGACAAGCTCGCCGGTGTGTCCGGCGTCGTGCTCATCACCGGTGGCGGGCGAGGCATCGGTGCAGCCACGGCATTGCTACTCGCCTCGCGCGGTTACCACGTCTGCCTGACCTACCGCGAGCAGCAGGAGTCCGCCGACGCGGTCGTCGCGGACTGCCTGGCCCAGGGGGTACGCGCCTGCGCGGTCCGGGCCGATGTGACCCGCGAGGCCGACATCCTCGAAACGTTCGAGAACGCAGGGCGGTTGGGCACGGTCACCGCGCTGGTGAACAATGCCGGGATCGTGGCACCGCAGAGCCGGGTCGAGGACATGACAATGGCCCGGATCGAGCGGATCTTCGCAGTCAACGTGATCGGCGCATTCCTCTGCGCTCGCGAAGCGGTGCGACGGATGTCAACCCGCAACGGCGGAGGCGGCGGCGCCATCGTAAACGTCTCCTCGCGCGCCGCCGTTCTGGGCAGCCCCGGTGAGTACGTGGACTATGCGGCCTCCAAGGGTGCGCTGGACACACTGACGACGGGTCTCGCGCGGGAAGTGGCCGACGACGGAGTCCGGGTCAACGCGGTACGTCCGGGACTAATCGACACCGAGATCCACGCCGGCGCCGGTGAACCCGGTCGGGTAGAGCGCCTGGCCGGCTCAGTGCCGCTGGGCCGAGGGGGGCGACCGGACGAGGTGGCAACCTCGATCGCGTGGCTGCTGTCCGCCGAGGCATCGTTTGTCACCGGTACGTTCCTCGACGTCAGCGGCGGGCGCTGACGATCCGATCATCGGTCACCCGGCCACGTCAGTCATGGAGAGGGCACGTACGGAAGATCATGCTGTTCTCTTGCAGCCGAGCGAGTAGCGCATCTCCCATTGCCTGGACCGGAGTGAGCTGACCGGCAAGGTCGGGCAGTTCGTCGAAGGCCAGACTCAGTGCGGATTCTGCCAGCAACTTGTCGGTCTCGTCGTAACCCGGGTGCCCACCGGCAAGCTCGCTCAAGGTCCGAGTCTTCGGATCGCCGCCGACTGTGCTGACGAAGCGCACGCGGACGTCGGCGTCAGTTCCGGACGCCGATCATCCGGAACCCTGGTTATTGTCCCGTCCATGGACAGCTGACGGACAAGCAGATCGCCGCTACTTACCTGACCGACTGGCGCAAGCTGGGTCAGGGACTACATGCCCGTTATGTGGTCGGCGACTTCGGCATTGGCGTACGGTTCGTCGCCGCAGTGGGCGAGGCCGGCGACGCGCTCGGCCACCACCCGCGCGTGACGATGGGCGAGGGGTACGTCGATCTCAAGCTGCTCAGCGACGATGCCGTCTACCGCGACGGCGAGGGCACCGAGCACGTCGTTGAATGGGTGACCCAACAGGACGCCGACCTCGCGCGAAGGATCACCGAGATCGCCGCCGAGCAGGCGGTCGACGCCGACCCGAGCTCGATCACCACGATCGAGCTCGCCCTCGACACGGCGCACGCTGCGACGATCGCCCCAGTCTGGGCGGCCCTGCTGACTGGGAGCGCCGAGGCCCGGGGCCGCGGGACGATCGGCGACGACGTCCGCGACGCCACGGGTCGGGTACCGATCCTGTGGTTCCAAGATACCGACGAGCACGAGACCCCGCGTCAGCGGTTCCATGTCGACGTCTGGGTGCCGGCCGAGGTGGCCGAGGAGCGGATCGCCGCCGCTGTCACCGCGGGCGGGATCGTCGTCGATGACAGCCAGGCGCCGTCGTACACGGTGATCGCTGACCAGGACGGCAACAAGGCGTGCGTATGCACGACGCCGTCCTAGACCTGGGTCTGCGACGCCACCGAGAGCACCGTTACCAACACCCGGACTAGGTGGAGCTCAACTGCAGGCGTCGGACGACTGCAGTAGGCGACTCAGCCAGCCCGGCCGCGATCAGCCGGTGATCTGAGCTGACCAGCGGGATGGCCAGCCCTCGCGCAGCTGCTGCCCAAGCGGCGTCGTAGAAGGAGAGCCGGTATTCGGTCGCGATGGAGGCTGCATCTCGCAGCCACGCCCCGGTCAGGATCAAGGGTGGGCCGCAAATCGTGAGCAGATCGTCGAGTTGGTCAGCTACCGCAACCGCGGGCCACTCGAGCGCGCGGACCAGGACGTTACCGACTTCGTATAGGGCGAGATCGAGGACATGCGCGTCCACATCGCCCGATACATGGGCCGCACGGAGTGTCCTCGCCTCGGTCAACTCAGTCTCGCCGGAGCTATGAAACCATTTGATGAGAACCGACGTGTCAAGGAGAAGCCGGGTCAACGCGACCGCGCTCGGTCCTGACGGACGAGGTCGGCAGCATCGAAGGACCCAGCGTGCCTGAACCGCTCTTCGGATCGTGCGATCGCCGCCGCCACGGCCCCGGGATCGGGACGATCGAGTTCGCGTCGTGCCGCGCTTGCCAGTAGCGCGCTTCGGCTCATCGATCGACGCTGCGCCTCTTCGTCGAGTCTGACCAGCAGGTCCTCCGGCAGTGAGATCATCACTTTGGACATACCCGAGTATAGCTATGTGTATAGCGGCGAAGTCAAAGGTCAGGCGACACCGTACGAAAGGTCATGCCCGCCCGTTGCAGGCGAGTCAGCAGCGCATCGCCCATGGCTTGGACCGGGGTGAGCTGTCCCGCCGCGTCGGGCAGGTCGACGTCGTCGACGGCCAGGCTCAGCGCGGATTCGGCCAGCATCTTTGCCGTCTCGTCATAGCCCGGGTCCCCGCCGGACACCTCGGTCACCACCGGCGTCGACGCGTCGCCCCCTACTCTGCTCACGAATCGCACCCGGAACCAGGACGCCGACCGACGTTGTTCATCCGGGCCGTCACCGCTGCTCTTGAGTCGGAGCAGTCCAGTCCGCAGCGGCGGGATCTGGGCTGCGGCCATCAGTCCGCCAGCCCCTGCCAGTGCGCCCGCCACGACGGGCAGGCCACCAACGTCGGCGTAATGCCCGTACCGGAAGTCCGGTCCGTACCGGGCAAGGGCACGCGCCGAACGGGTAACGACGATCGGGTCGATGGTGGGTAGTGGGACCGCCCACCGTGTGCTGCCGGGTACCCGGTGTGGTCGCAGCGGAAGGGACCCCACCCGACGACCGGCCAGCGGGGCTTCCTTCGATCGACGCCGGCGGGCCACCACTGAACTCTGTCGGGCCCGGCCAAAAGCGCGGATGGCCGAGTGGTAGGTCCCCGCGGAGAAGCTGGCCCGGGCGCGTACGTAGCCGGCGATGGACAACGGTGCATCGACGGGGAGATGGCGCAGGGTGAACCAAACGCCGAGGTCGTGCGGTACGGAATCGAAACCGCAGGCATGCACCAGGCGCGCACCGTTGCGGGCCGCGGTGTCGTGATGGGCCAGCCACATCAGGTCGACGAACTCCGGTTCACCAGTGATGTCGAGGTAGTCCGTACCCGACTGGGCGCAGGCCGCGACCAGCGGCTCACCGTGACTCATGAAGGGCCCTACGGTCGAGGCGAGAACCCGGCTGGACTCGGCCAGCGCACGCAATGAGGCCGGGTCTGCGCTGTCGGCTCGGATCACGTCCACCGACCCTGCCTCCGACGTATGTATCGACAGCTGCTCGGCGAGAGTCTGCAGGCGGCTGACATCTCTGCCAGCGATCGCCCAACGCATGCCCGGCGGGCCGTGGCGGGCGAGATAGCCCGCGGTGAGGGAGCCGGTGAAACCCGTTGCGCCGAAGAGCACCACATCGTAGGTGCGGGTGCGAGGCCCCCCGGGGCTCACGGAACGATCTCACCTTCGATGACCTCGGGGGCCGTGTTGCGGTGCGCCGCTGCGCCCGACCGGTCAGCACCGGTGCTGGACGGACCGGCGGGACCGTCGACGGAAGCCCCGCGCTGCGACTGCACACCGTCCAGGCGTCGGGAGCGGACCCGCTCCGCAGCGTACTTGCGGGTCACTCCCCCGATCACCAGACGGCGGATCAGTGGGCGAGTCCCTGGGAACAGGCAGAGCAGCCCGACGACGTCGCTGACGAAACCTGGCACGAAAACCAGAAGTCCGCCGACCGCGACAAGACCGGCGTCGACGACCGTCGCACCAGGGGCTTTACCCGAGCGCGAGGCCTCCCCGAGGGCGCGCAGGGCGCGGATCCCCTCCCGGCCGAACAGCCACAATCCGATCGCGGAGGTGGCCAGGGCCAACAAAATCGTCCACCCGACCCCGATCCAGCTGCCGACCAGGATGAAGACTGCGATCTCGGCGATGAGCAGCACGGCGAGGATCGGGCCCAAACGAGCGCGTATCACGAGCGGTCCTTCCGGGTTGCGATTGCGCGGGCACGGGCACCACGGCTGCGGTGCCGTACCCCCCACCAGCCCACATGGACCAGTGCTTCTCCAACGATCGAGGAGCTCATCTTGCTCCTGCCCCGCACCCGCTCGGTGAAGACGATGGGGACCTCGACGATGTCGTAGCCGGCCCGCCACGTCCGCCAGGTCAGATCCACCTGAAAGCAGTACCCGGCGCTGGAGATGTCGTCCAGGTGCAGTTCGCGCAGGACCTCGGCTCGGAATGCGCGGTATCCGGCCGTCGCGTCGTGAACCGGCAACCGGAGCATGGTGCGCGAATAGCGGTTTCCTGCGCGCGAGAGCGCCAACCGCCAGGCCGCCCAGCCTCGTACCTCTCCCCCGGGCACGTAGCGCGATCCGATCACCAGGTCGGCGCCGGCCAGCGCAGACAGCATCGCCGGCAATCGCTCGGGTGGATGGGATCCATCGGCGTCCATCTGGGCCAGCACGTCATATCCACGGGTCAGGCCCCAGTCGAAGCCGGCCAGGTAGGCCCGCCCCAGCCCGTCCTTCTTTGCCCGGTGCAGGACGTTGAGCTGATTGTCCTGCGTGGCCAGCCGATCGGCCAGCTCACCCGTGCCGTCCGGGCTGTTGTCGTCGACAACCAGGATGTCCACGGCGGGGTTGGCCGCGCGCGTGCGGTCCACGATCGACGCGAGGTTCTCGATCTCGTCGTAGGTCGGTATGACGACCAGGACCCGGTCCAGTGAGCCGGTCATTTCCCAGCCGCAGGCTTTCTCCGACGACGCGATGTAACGATTGCGTAGACCCAGGCCAGCAGACCGATCCCGACCAGCAACCATTCAGGCCCCTCACGGATCGTGCTGGCGATCGTTTTCGTCTGGCGCAACCCCACCTGGGCCACCAGTGTCTGGTTGGTGAACAGTTCGGTTGTCTGCACCAGCGAGCCATCCGGGGCGATGAACGCACTGATTCCGACGGTGGAGGCCACCACGACGGGGCGCCCGTGTTCGACCGCTCGCAACCGGGCCATCGCCAACTGCTGATACGTCTCGTCGCTGAAGCCGAACGTCGCGTTGTTGGTCTGGACGACGATCACGCCCGCGCCGGCATCCACAACGTCCGCGGTCAGGTCGTCGTAGGCGATCTCGAAGCAGATCAGGTCTCCGAGCCGGACCCCGGCGGCGTCGAAGATCCCGACCTCGTCGCCGGAGACAAAGTCTCGCCCGATCATGTCGACCAGGTCGGTGATTCGTTCCAGCAGGGCCCGGGCCGGGACGTACTCGGCAAAGGGGACCGGATGACGCTTGGTGTAGATCTGCCCCGGGCCTGAGTCTGGATCCCAGAGCACTCCGACATTGCTGACGCTGCTGGGCCCAGGGCCGTTCAGCACCGCACCCACGAGGATGGGTACGTCGATTGCCCGCGCAGCCCGGTCGATTGCAGCCGCGGCGTCCGGGTTGGTCAACGGGTCGATGTCGGAGGAGTTCTCCGGCCAGATCACCAGATCGGGAGCCGATTGACGCCCGGCGGCCACCTCCGCAGCCAGGGCGACGGTCGCCTCGACGTGATTGTCGAGCACCGCGCGTCGCCGGGAGTTGAAGTCCAGGCCGGCCTGCGGCACGTCACCCTGCACGATTGCAATCGTCGTCAGTGGTCCCCCTCCGCCTGACAGCGATCCTTCGCCCAGGGTGAGCCAGCCGGTCGCAGCCACCAGGGGTACCGCGAGGGTGGCGATACCGTGCCGCAGTGCCTGAGCACGACCGACGGAAAGGATCGTCGCGGCAAGCAGCGTTCCCGTCAGCGCGACGCCGAAGCCGACCAACGGCACACCGCCGAAGGCGGCAAGGGGTGTGAACGGACCGTCGGGTTGGCTGAATCCGAGCCTGCCCCAAGGGAAGCCGCCGACGAACCAACGGCCGCGCAGGGCCTCGCCGCCGACCCACAGCGCGGCCATCCACACCGGCCAAGCGGGCAGCCGGCTCACGATCGCCCAGCCGGCTCCCATCGGGGCCAGGTAACCCGCCTGCCACAACGCCAGCAGCAACCACGGCCATGCCGGGAGGTACTCCCCGGCCCAGGCCAAGTGCGGCACGAAGAACGCAAGTCCAGACGCGAGCCCCAGCCAGGCTCCGGATCGAGCACCTCTCCGGTAGACCGCGACCGCCAGCGCCGCAGGCCCGACAACGGCCAGCAGCCGAAGATCGTAGGGCGGGAAGGCCAACAGCGTGGCCAGCCCTCCGAGCACAACGAGCGCGGTCGGCGCCCCGCGAGGGATCCTCGGCACATCCCCCGAGCGGGCGGGTTGCCCGGGCGCTGCCTTCGTCGCTGTGGCCGAGCTTCTGACGGGTTTGAGTAGACCCGGGCCCGGCGGGACGGGGGCGGGATCGGGATCTACACGGGCGGGAGCACCAGGGGCAGCGGCGCCGGTCGTGGCCGAAGGGCCCACGTCAGTTCCCTCCGCCGCCCCGAGCGGCTGTCGGGGGTGAGCACACCAGCATTCCACGGCAGTGGAGCAAGGGTGGCTACGGGCTCGAACGCGTGGAGGCGGCACCGATCAAGCACGCAGTAACAGGTGTCGCGGGAATGGGCGCCTGCTGGCTGAAGGGGTGGGAAGAAGAGGCCCGGCGAAGTCTTCGGACCGGCTCCTCGTCGCTGCTGGCTGCAACCGAGGGACCGTTGTCTACTGGCTCGCCGGACGCTCTCCTTTTCCCACCCGCTCCGGGTGACTGGCTCCTGACGGCCCGCGTGACGCCCTGCCCTGGCCAGGTGCTGCACGCATCTCTGCGTGCAGCACACGAGCCGACGTCCTCGCGCACCGATGTGCAGCGAAAGGTCTTACCCGGATTGCCCGTTGTGCGATGTCGAGCAACCTACCCTTCGCCTTGCTTGAGCTGTCAACGGGTTCTGCGCGCCGCGAGTGGGTCAAGGCCCCACTTTTTCTTCAGGAACGGGACAGGGGAACGACAACGGTCCCTGTGGCCCGGGTGATCACGATTGGTGGGTCCAGGACATCGGCTGCCGACGGGCCCCGGTCGGGGGCAGATCGGCACACCACTCGCGCCTCGAATGAGATGGCTCGGCTACGCCGGCCAACCCGGGTGAGGGTTGCACTTGCCTCGACGATGTCGCCAGCTTGCAGCGGTGCAAGCATCTCGATGGAGTCATAACCGGCCAGCAGCGACTCGTCCCCGTCGGTGCGGATCGCGAGTTCGGTCGCGACATCGCCGAACAGCCCTAGGGCGTAGGCGCCCTCGACGAGGTTGCCTCCGTAGTGGGCGTGCGAATACGGAACGTACCTGCGATGGGTGACGGTCAGCCCTGGCTGGGGTTGGTCTGGATCAGCGGACACGAAGGGTCTCCTTGTTGGCGAGGGTGTGAACGAGGTAGGAAGCGACTTCTCCCGGAGTCGTACCGCGGCCGAAGATCCGATCGACGCCGAGTTCGTCGGCCATGAGCGGATCGAACCGCGGGCCCCCCACGACGATCAGCGGCCGCTGGTCGCCCATCGCCTCCCGGAAGGCCGCCGCGAGTTCACGGGTGTTGCGCAGGTGCGCATCGCGTTGGGTCACGACCTGGGAGACCAGGACGGCATCGGCTCGGTCCTTTCGTGCCTGGGTGACCAGTTCGTGGACGGTGACCTGGGCCCCGAGGTTGGACACCTTCATCTCCCGGTAGTACTCCAGGCCCTTCTCCCCCGCGAACCCCTTGACGTTGAGGATGGCGTCGATTCCGACCGTGTGCGCGTCGCTCCCGATGCAGGCGCCGAGGACGATCAACTTGCGGCGCAGCGTCTGCTTGATCGCCAGATTCGCCTCCTTGGCCGCCAACAGCGGGTACTCGCGCTCCCGTACGACGACCCGGTCGAGATCGACGAGATGGCTCACCCGGCCGTAGACGACGAAGAAGGTGTACGCGGACTCGCCTCCGCCCAATCCCTTGGCGTGCACCACCATCGCCGGGTCCAGGCCCATCTTGGCGGCCAGTTGGAGCGCGGCACCTTCGGCTTTCGGGCCGTGCACCATGGGCAGGGTGAACGACACCTGCACCATGCCGTCGCCGGTCGTGTCGCCGTAGGGCCGCATGACGCTGGCGTGCCCACCCTGGTCTGAATTCCTGGCGGGTTGCGTCAAAACCGCCAAGAGTTCCTGTTTGCTGTCAGTGGTTCCGGTCATCAGGGCTCCCCTCCGCCGAGGTCGGCCTCCATCAGGGTGACCGCCGGATTGTCGTACCCATCGGCTTTCACGATCACGCCGTCGAGCCCCTTACCCCGGTCGACCGGTCGCTTGGTGATGCCGAAGGTGCCATCGGCGATCGCGTTGAGTAGTCCGTCGTCGGTGATCCGCTCCAGCAGCTCGACCGCCTCGGCCAGCACCTGGTTGGCCCGGTTCTCGATGAAACCGCCACGGGGTGGGTGGAAGTCCTCGGTCAGTCCGCCGGCGGCGTCCAGGACGTAGCGGACGTTCTGCAGGGCAAGGTCGCGGTCGGACAGGAATGGGGTGACCACGGCCTCGGTCATCATGCCGACCAGCAGTATTCCCTGCCCGGTGAGGGCACCGACGAGGTTGAAGAAGCCGTCCAGGAGGTAGCCGCGGAAGATGTCGCCGGTCATGTGCTTGGTCGGGGGCATCCACTTCAGCGGAGCCTCCGGGAAGAGGTGCCGGGCGAGCAGGGCGTGGGCCAGTTCGAGCCGGAAGGACTCTGGAAGCTCGGGATTGATCTCAAAGGCATGTCCGAGACCCAGCTGCCAGTCCGCCAACCCGGCTTCGTGCGCAAACGTCTCGTTGAGCAGCTGGCTGACCGTGACGGTGTGCGCGTCGTCGACGGCATCGGCGGTGGTCAGGTAGTTGTCCTCGCCGGTGTTGATGATGATTCCGGCGCGCGCGTGGATCATCCGGCTGAAGCGTTGATCGACGAAGGTGCGCTGCGGGTTGATGTCCCGGAAGAGGATCCCGTACATCGAGTCGTTGAGCATCATGTCCAGCCGCTCCAGCCCAGCGAGGGTGGCGATCTC
>Ga0136617_10005834_pt1 | contig 11032 bp, 10 predicted proteins | sample AntDrymUQ3222106_2_FD_129672 | JGI IMG/M metagenome (GOLD analysis project Ga0136617, IMG submission 129672) | Polar desert sand microbial communities from Dry Valleys, Antarctica - metaG UQ322 (21.06) | ecosystem: Environmental > Terrestrial > Soil > Desert | place: Antarctica: Dry Valley...
ATGGCGGGCGTGGACGAAGCCTTGCGCAAATTTTCGTGGCTTGATCGCGGGCGGATGGGCGTGACGGGCGGCTCTTACGGCGGCTTTATGACGAACTGGATCATCACGCAAACCACGCGTTTTCGCGCGGCGGTCGCGAGCGCGTCCGTCTCGAACCTAGTCAGTTTTTACTCAACATCGCTGTATCAGGATTTGATCCACGCGGAGTTTGGTGGCTTCCCGTGGGATGATTATGATCTCCTGTGGCGTTGGTCGCCGTTGCGCTACGTGCGCGCGGTGGAGACGCCGACGCTCTTTATTCACGGCGAGTTGGACAACGACGTCCACATCACGCAGGCCGAAGAGATGTACATGGCCTTGCGCCGGCGCGGCGTCGAAACCGTGCTTGCGCGCTACCCGCGCGAAGGCCACGGCTTTCGCGAACCGCGCCACCGCGAAGACGCGCTCGAAAGAACGCTCGCATGGTTTGATAAATATCTCAAATGAGAATGCAGAGTTCAGGAGTCGGAATCCAGAAGTAAGCGTTATGCTGTCTTCTTTGATTTTGACTCCTGAATTCCGACTCCTGAATTCTTCTTATGCTTACACACATTGTCATCTGGAAATATCGCGCGGAGACGTCCGAAGCGGAGCGCGAAGAACATGTGTCGCGGCTCAGGCGGCTGCCCGCCTTTATTCCGCAGATCGAGAGTTTCTCGGTCGGCTTCGATGTGTTGCGCCTGCCGCGCTCGTATGATTTGGGACTTGTCGCCGTCTTTCGCGACCGCGCGGGTTTGGACGTTTACACGGATCATCCCGAACACGTCCTCGTCGCCGTCTACGGGCGCAGTCTTACGGAGCACATCGCGTCCGTTGATTTCGAGAGCGCGGATTGAAGCGGGACGAAGAATGAGAACGTCGCTGTCTGGAGTGCGACGGGGTGAGTTGCCCCGCGTGGTATCAGCTCATTCGTTCGACTGATCACGATGAGACGTTTCTGGAAATTATTGTCGCTCGTCCTCGCCGTCGCGCTCGTGACGCAGGCTCCCTTCATCTATCGCCGCTATCAACTCGGTCGTCTCAATGCGAAGATTCAAGAATTAAACTCCATGCGCGCCGCCGACATTGATCCGGCTTACGCCGATTACAAAGGGGCGATCCACGTCCACTCTTTTCTCGGCGGACACAGCACGGGCACGTTTGCGGCGATCACCGGGGCGGCGCAGTCAAACGATCTCGCTTTCGTCGTGATGACCGAACACCCGTCGAATGATTACGACACGCGCGCAATGACCTTGAAAGGCGTACGCAGTGGCGGCGTGCTCTTCGTTCAAGGGAGTGAGACGAGCGAGTCCGACGCAGATCGTTTTCTCACGTTTGGCGGCGCGGCGACAGAGAACACGGTCGCGGCCTCTTCAACGCAAGAGCACATCAATCGCGCCAAAGCCGCCGGGCAACTCGTCTTCGTCGCGCATCCTGAGACGTTTCGTAGTTGGCGCGAGGCAAGCGGCTTCGACGGCATGGAGATTTACAATCTCCATGCCGACGCCAAAAACATCAACCGCCTCACGCTCTTCTTCGACGGCCTCTGGTCTTACCGCAGCTATCCTCATCTGCTCTGGACACGCTTTTACGAAAGCCCCGCCGCCAATTTGCAACGCTTCGACGAATTGACCGCTCAGCCGGGCGGCAGGCGCAAAGTCGTCGCCATCGCGGGCAACGACGCGCACGCAAATGTCGGCCTCAGCTTTCGAGATTTGGCCGGTCATCCGATTTTTGAATTAACACTCGATCCTTATGAGCGCAGCTTTCAAATTGTCCGCACGCACGTCCTTGTTGAACGCGGCCAGCCGCTCGGCGAGGAAAACTTATTAACGGCTCTTGCGCGCGGGCACGCCTACGTTTCCTTCGACATCTTGTGTGAGGCGAGCGGCTTTCGCTTCACGGCGACGAACGGCGCAGAGCAGAAGTTGATGGGCGATGAGATCGCCTTGTCAACGAGCGTCAAACTGCATGTAACAACTCCGGTGAAGAGTCGCATCAGGCTCATCAGGAATGGTCAGGTTGTAAGTGAAGAAGAGACGAGAACCGTCAGGCATGAATGGACAGTCAACGAAGCGGGTGTCTATCGCGTCGTCTGTTACTTGCCGCAACTCCCTGCGCCGCTCAATGAAAAACCGTGGATCATCTCGAACCCGATTTACGTGCGCTGAGAGTTTACTCATCCAGACACGACATCGCCCCGAACAGCTAAAACTCTTCGGGGCGGTTGACGCGAGCCGGAAAGCTCCGACTCAATTTTCGGAAGCGGCGTCTTAAGTCACCTAATATCTGTAGAGAATCACGTGTTTGACTCTTCGCACGCGGCACACTCAAGTGTCAGAGAAGCGCGTGTACAGGCTTCCTATTAAGTTGTACCAAGTGCTGGCAATCTTATTGATCAGATGGCTCCCTGTCAAGTCTCACTTTGACCGTTTATAAGGCATACAGACCGGTCGGTAGTTCACACTTCAGACTAAACTTTAAGCCGTCTGCCTCAACTCTTTCATTCCTTTAGTCAACCACTCGGCGCGAAGCTTTTCAATCGCCAACTCCTTGTGTTTCGCCTCCACCTCGATCCACGGGGCGCGGGCATAAGCGGAAGGCATTTCCGTGATCAAATCGCTGTGATGGCGGTCGTTGAAGGCAGTGCGCCCGTTGGAGATGTGGACGAGTTGCCATTCGGGCACAGGCCACGTCTCGCGTGCGGCGGCGAGAAAATGCGCCACACTCTCGTCTTCATAGCTCGTCAGTTTTTCGCGGCACACATGATGATGCGCGTCAAAGACCATCGGCACACAGGCTTTGCGGCAGACTTCGAGAATTTGCGCCGCGCTGTAAGCATATTCGTCATTCTCAAGCGCGAGCCGCGTGCGAATCGCGTCGGGCAACGTGCCGATCACTTCGACGAGCCGACGTGTGCGGTCGCCTTTGCCCCCGTGAATTTCGATGACCGTCCAACTCGTTCGCGGTTGCGCCAGCAAATCGAGCACATGCGCGTGCGTCTCTAAAATTTTGATGCTGTTGGCGACGACCTGCTCCGAGTCAGAACTGAGCACGACAAATTGATCCGGGTGAATCACAAGACGAATGCCGAGCATCGTCGCACGCTCGCCTGTGCGGCGCGCTTCGTTCTGGAATTCTTCCAGCACATCCGCGCCCGCTTCATCGTCCGCGAACGGAAACAGTCCCGAAGTGAGACGGTATAACTTCAGGCCGCGCCCGCTGCAAAAATCGAGCGCGCCGTTCAGCCGCACGAGGTTGTCCGCATATAATTCGCGCAGCATCCGCTTCTGTTCGAGCGTGTCGAATTGCAGCAAGCGCTTGCGCGTCAACGCGCGGAAACGCACGGCATCCGTCGTTGTGATGCAGACCAAACCAAGTTGCGGCGCGCCCGTTTCGCTCAATTTAAAAATTTCCTCCTATGAGCTATTCACCCTCTGGCGAACTTTATTTAAACCGAAAATTCTATTTTTAAGGACACGAATGTGTGGCTTGTCTGCTGCGTTCGCAACATGGAGCGATTTACAAGGCTGGATGCGGTTGAGTGTGTTCCGCAGGGGTAACAAATTTTAAGTTTCCATCGCCGCGTGCAAGTTCAACTCCTCAAAATTCTCCGCCGTCACACGCTGCGGCGCGAGGGCGGAGGCAGAGGTCAGGACGAGCGCGATCCAGAAGAAGTCTGCAAGCAGAAGGTGTGTGAGTTGCAGCCAGACGGGCGCGAGCAGTGAGAGGTTTAAAACACCGGCTCCGAGTTGCAGCAAGAAGAGCGTCGTGAGGACGCTCGTCAGTTTCTTGGTGCGCGGGGAGAATCTGAGGAAGTTGTTGACGTATGAAGCGGCAGCGACGATGTAAAGGCCGATGCCGACCGCCACCAGTGGATGCAGCACGCGCAGGCGAATCAGAAAATGCGCCGCCGGAGACAAATCCTGTTTGATTCCTTCAGCCACAGAACTGACGGGAAAGAGGGTGTCGCCGAGCGCAGCAATCGCGCCGCTCACCGCGATCAAGAGTGTGCCGGCGAGGCCGAGTGCGAAGATCAAACTCACCTTGCCTTGCCCGCGCCAGCGCACAGGTTGTCCGCCCATCGCCCACCACGCGGTGAGGGATAAAACCGCAAGCAGCAGAAAAGTGTTGACCAGATGAATTGACATCACGAACGCGCGCGCGATTGAAGCGTTACCGGCCACCAACTCAAACTTAACTAGAGCCGCGCCGATGAGTGCCTCGATCAAAATGAAGATGAGCGACCAGAACGCGCCGCGCCGCACCATGTGTCTGCGCGGGAAGAGACGGCGCGCGCGCCACACCAACCCGACAACTAACAACAAGGCCACGCCGCTCGTCAAACGGTGCGTTAACTCGACGACGGTCTTGAAGAATCCCGTCGTCGGGAGCACCTCGCCGTTGCACAGAGGCCAATGGCTCCCGCAGCCGTCGCCGGAAAATGACGCGCGCACATATGCGCCCCACACGATCACAAACAAATTGGCTGCGACGACAAGCCACGCATAGACGGCGAAGCGATTGAGTTTCATGCCTTGATTTTACTATGAATTATTCGGAGCGACGCTAGCCGGGCCAAGCATTTAACTATTACGATGCTTCTCATTCACCGAGCGCGTGCCGGAGCGCGCCTTCGAGTTCGGGATATTTAAATTTGTAGTTCGTCTCCGCGAGCCGGGCCGGTTCGGCGCGCTGGCTTGCTAAGAGCGCCGCGTCGGCCATCTCGCCAAAGGCGAGGCGGGCGGCGAAGGCGGGCACGGCAAAGATCGTCGGGCGACCGAGCACGCCGCCGAGCGTCTTTGTAAACTCGCCGTTCGTCACGGCTCGCGGCGCGACGATGTTGACCGCGCCCTCTAACTCTTCATGCGCGAGCGCGTGTTGAATTGCCCCGACAGCATCGTCCAACGCGATCCAACTCATGTACTGCTCGCCGCTTCCGATCTTTCCCCCGACACCCATTTTGAAGGGCGTCAGCATCTTCGTGAGCGCGCCGCCCGTGCCGCTCAAGACGACACCGAAACGCAGCAACGCGACGCGTATTCCGGCAACTTTCGCCGCCTCTGTCGAAGCTTCCCAATCGCGGCACACGCCCGACAGAAAGTCCGTGCCCGGCGCGCTCGTCTCACCAAGCACTGCCGCGCCCCGTTCGCCGTAGTAGCCGACCGCCGAGGCGGAGAGCAACACGCGCGGCGGCGTGGTGAGACGTGTCAATGTTTCAGCGAGGAGCGTCGTGCCCTGCACGCGGCTCTCGCGGATGCGCCGCTTCTTCTCCTCTGTCCAACGCCCCTCGGCAATCGGGTCGCCCGCCAGATGAATGGCGGCATCATGTCCTTCGAGTTCCGTCCCATCCAGCTCATTGCGCGCTGGATTCCATAACACTTCCCGCGCGCCGTCTGCGCGTTGCGGGTGCGCTGCCCCGCGCACGAGACACGTCACCTCGTCGCCCCGCGCAATGAGAGATGCGACTAACGCTTTACCGATCAACCCAGTCGAACCTGTCACGATGATTTTCATCAACGATGCTCCTTCGCTGCTCCGTTGCGCAGTTTTATACCACGCCCAAACGTCGAGTCGCGAGAGCGACGTTGGCAGGCGTAGTGGCCCTTTGCAAACGTCTCTCCCGCGACTCGCACCGGATTTCCGGCAGATTGAATGATACTTAAACGGTAGTTTGTTGGACTGCGTGGCGTCTCTTTTTGCGCGCCGCGCGCCACTTGCCCGCGCCCTCTTGCACGAGTTTAAAGAGCGTCCCGCGATTCTGCGCGACCAGTTTCACCCACGCCCACTTGCTCATTTGCGGAAAATAGATGCCGCGAAAGAAGAGGCGCGCGACCAGATGGCCGATCCTGATTTCGACCGGCTTGTCCTTGATGAAGTCCATCGCCTCGGCGTTGCGCTCGGGGCTGTAGGAGACGGTCCACGCTTGATTGACTTCGGTGCGCGCCTCTTTGATCGTCATCTTGAGCGGCGCGTGCGCCATCTCGAAGGGCGCGAAGTCCATCCAGTGGCGCGGACGCGCGAGTCGCCCGGAAGCGGCGAGACGATCATACAAAGGCGTCGCGGGAAACGGCGTGAGTTGGCCGAAGACGGGCAGCCCCGGCGGCCACGAGTGAATCTCGGCGAGCGTGCGTTCAGCGACGCCCGTCGTGTCGTTGTCCATGCCGAAGATGAAAGAGGTGATGGCGTAGATGTTGCGCGTGGCAAGACGTTCCAAGACCGCGCCGTACTCGCCGGGCTTACTGAAATTCTTGTTCACGTCGGCCATGTTCGCCGGGTCAATGGATTCCATCCCGATGAAGACCCATTTGCCGCCCGACTCGGCGATCAAGTCAACGAGTTCTTCGTCCTTCAAGAGATTCGCGCTGATCTGCGCGACCCAGGGAACCTGCGCGTTCGCCGTGATCATGTCGCGCAAGAGCGACTTGGTGCGTTTGACGTTGATGGCGAAATTGTCATCAATGAAGAAGACGGCCACTTGCCCGCCGTCTTTGCGGGCGCGGGCTTTGAGGCGCAAGACTTCGTCCACGACAGATTCGTTCGAGCGGAAGCGGATCGAGTCGCCGAAGAACCCTGTGACGGTGCAGAACTCGCAGCCGTAAGGGCAACCGCGCCCTGACTCAATCGGGATCACGCGAAACGTGCCCCAGCCGCCGCCCATACGTTCGAGCAAGGGGCGCGCGATCTTCGGCACGAGGTTGAATTGATCGAGGTCGAGCGTCTCCCACGGAATGAGCGGGTAAGGCTGCAAGTTTGGCTTCTTGTCTTTCCCTTCCGCGTCAACCGGCAAATAAATATCTTGGAGTTTACCGCGCGCCGCATCTTCCACAATGCGCGGCCACGTCTCGTCGGCTTCGCCGAGAGCCACCGCGTCCGCGTGACGCTGGCCGCCGTCGCGCCCCAGAGCTTCGTCTGGGCATTCGGTAACATGCGGCCCGCCCATCACGACGGGCACTCCGGCGGCGCGCACGGCGTCGGCCATGCGATAGGCTTTCGCCACCATCCGCGTCATCGCGCCGATGCCCACTAGTCCGATCTCTTTCTCGCGGATGAAGGCGACGAGTTCTTCTTCGTTCATCGCGTGCGCGTTACCGTCAACGAGCAACACTTCGTGGCCGGGCGGCGTGAGCGTTTGCAAGAGGAACATCCAAAGGTGAGGCATGAAATTGCGCGTCACGCCGTTATCAGGGTTATACAATAAGATTTTCAAGACTCAACTTCTCCCTTCGAGAGACAAGACAATACAGGTTAACCTTGGGTTGAAATGGTAGCCGGAATAAACAACAAACGGCACGTAGGGGAGTTTTGGAGACTCGCTCCTAATGTCGAGCGGTGAATTTTCGGAGAGAGATTAGCAGAATATGTGCGCTAGATACAGTTGCTATTCTGGATTCTCTCTCTTTAGCATACGGTTTTCGATTGCTCCGCCGGGAAGCGGGTTCAGAGTAACACATAACTCGACCACGCGGTTCCTAAGCGACGCTGGCATGAATTAAGTGGCTCATACGAAACTGTATATCGGATCGTCAGCACACGACTCTCTTTCCCCTCCGTTGTTTGGTGATGCGGGACGATGACTTCGGCCTCGAACTCGCGCCGCAACCCTCCCGGCCCGGAGGCGGTGCTACCTTCCACAGGGTAATGCAACACGATGCGCAAACTTTTCTTGCGGACTTCGTACCATGTCTCGCTGTAGAACGAAAAGCCCGAACCTGATCCCACCGGCCCTCGAATCACTAACTAGTTTTTGTCTTGAGCGGTGGAAAGTGATGAGTGCGATTCCGAGTCGGAATAATTGATATGCCATTTGGTCACGGCTCCTCAAACGGGGGCTTTGGTGCGTTTAGTTCCGAGACGATGAACGCAAATCAATTTATGCCGACCGGAATCTAAGAACAATGTGGATAGCCACCGGTCAGCGGCGTGGGAGCGACACAGGTGGCGGCAGGGTTAGGCCCGGCTGCGCACTGTTCGTGCTCGCCTCTCAGGAGTTGCAGCGCGCGGCGATAATCCGTCGCTGATGCTAAAGCCTTTCCAACAAATTCGCTGTAGCACGCGCCACTTGTTGCTCATGGCGTGCGTTCGCGCGGTCTCCCTCCTGTCGCTCGCGCGTCGCGGCGGCGGCGAACGCCGCGACGAAGCCTACTGGATAAAAGGGGTAGCCGAATATCGCTTGCGAGAGTATGATGCGGCACGGCACACGCTGAAGAATTTAGCCGACGCAAAGTCGCCCGGACGATTGACCAAAGGCTCATGCATTCTCCTCGCTTTTATCGCGGAAGACGCGGGTGACATGGGCGGCGCGCTGGAACAATACCTCTTGCTCGATTACTAAGGAAGACGCAGCCTACTTCATAGACGTGTTGATGTCCCCGGAACAACTCGCCGCCTTCATCGCTAGATACCCGCAATCTGCCCACCTCGACGAACTCAACTACGCGCTCGGTGTCAGCTACCTGCGCGCGAAGCGCTACGCGGAAGCGCGCGCCGCCTATGCGCGCGTCCACACGAGGCGGGAAGACGACGGCGGCAATTACGGCTACAGTTCAAACTGCGTCAATTACGGCGTCCCGTCGTCGCCGCACCGCCGGTGCTGCGAACGTCTGAAGACGGCGAATTCCGTTGTCGGCTGGCACACGCCCCCGGAACCCAAGTCGCACCCGAATGGACTCGCCCTTCTCAAATTGAGGCTGGCGAAGGCGCAACGGATCTTCGCGGCTTTTTGGGCTGCCTGGGCAGATTGGTTGAGCCACTGGCTGACCGTCGCACTCGACGTCGCCACGACCATCGCCGGACGCACGGCGGCGCGGGCGCGCAGACAATTGCGCGTCCAACTCGCGCGACATCCGCCGCTCCAGCCGGATTTGCTTGAAACCGCGCCGCCTCCGACGCCCGCACCGTGGTCTATCGCCGTAGCGGTGACGCAGAGTTGGACAGAGCAGATGCGTGCTCGTCTTTCGAATAACTTTCTGTTTAGGCAACTGCGACGGCGCATCAAGCCGCTCCTGCACGATGCGCCGCTCCGCGCCGCGCTCGCGACCAATGCGCTGGCTCACACAATCTTGACCGTGCTCCTATGCACGCTGATCCATTTGGTACAAACGGGCGTTCAATAATTTCACACGAGGTCTTAAGGGCACACATTTGCGCTTCTCTGTTCACATCACCATCTGTTTGCTCTTCGGCGCCGGCCTCTCCCAAATGGCCTGCGGCGGCGGCGGCGCTTCGCAGGCGCACGTGACCGCAACTTCAACGACGACAACGACCGCGACCGCCGAACTCACACGCCGGTCAGATGCAGAAACCGTCGGCTCGATTGACGCGGATGACGACGGCATTCCCGACCGCGCCGAGTTGCGCTCCTACAGCGACCGCGCAAATTTCCGGCGCTGGTTCATTGGCCTAGCCGAGATGCAGTTTTATGAGATGAGCCAACAGTGGAACGCTGGGCAGCGCGATTGCGCGGGGCTGGTGCGCTTCGCTTGGCGCGAGGCTCTGCGCACGCACGACCGCCCGTGGCTCCAGCGCATGGGCAGCGCGTATGAATCCATCGCGCCGGACGTGCAGCGCGCCTCCACGCTCGAACGCGGCGCGCTCGGCGAGAGGCTCTTTCGCACTCGCTTCGGCGCGTTTCAAGAGAACGATCTCACCGATGATACCTTCTCCGATTTCGCCGACGCGCGCACGCTCAAGGAGTTCAACACGGAGTTCGTGAGTCGCGACCGCCGTCGCGCCGAGAGCGGCGATATCATGTTTTTCCATCAACCGTGGGCGCAAGCCTATCCCTATCACGTCATGATCTTTCTGGGCGCGGCGCGAGAGGGGTCGGAAGGCGCGGCGGACTGGGTGGTCTATCACACAGGCACTTCCGCAAACGACAAAGGCACCGTCAAAAAAGTGCGGCTCGCCGTGCTCGACGAGCACCCCGATAGACGCTGGCGACCCGTCGAGGCCAATCGCAATTTTTTGGGTTTCTACCGCCTTAAGATTCTCCGTTGATGAGAGATAAAAGCAGTTTGAGATTTTCCTGTGAATTGATGTTGAGTTGAACGCTGGCGAGGGACTGAACTTATGAACGGTCGAAAACTTCTAACTTCGATTTTAATTTATCTCGCGGTTCTGTTTGTCATCTTCTCTTTCTCGTTCTGGCGGCTGCGCATGCTGGCCATCGGCGTCTCGCTCGGCGAAGGCCGCGCCGAAATTGAGTACAGAGAGCGCGACCCGAACATCCCGGCAAAGCCCTTCTTCTCGCTCACCACCAACCGCACCTACGGCACGAACGAACGCCCGCGCCTCTGGCTCAACTATCGCGACATAGATGCGATTGATTTTCGCGTCTATCGCGTCAACGACCCCGTCAAGTTTTTCCGTGGACTCGATAACCCGCACGGGTTCGGCGAAGACGAAGAGGGCGAGTTCGAGAGTTTTTATCGCAAGCGCAAGCCCACTTTTCTCGAACGCGTCCGCGCCTTTAAGAGCGGCTTTTACCTGTGGTTTCGCGATTACTTCCGTGCGCAACTCAAACACGAATCGCGCAAGAGTTTCAATCAAAGATTCCGCGCGCCCGACGAACTCAAGGAAGCCGAAGTGCAACGCACGCCTCTGAACGTCGCGGACTATGCGCGCGTGCCGCTTCTCAATCAAGACCAACTCGTGCGCGGCTGGCGCGAGAAACTCCCGCCGCTCGACAACGATTACGACCGCCGCTCGATCCCGCTCGGCCAGCGTGAGCCGGGCGTCTACTTGGTTGAAGCCGTTAACGGCGATTTGCGCGCCTTCTCCGTCGCCATCGTCACCGATCTCACAATGATCGAAAAAACTTCGCGCGACGGCGGGTTGACGCTCTACGCTGTCAACCGGCAGACGGGCGCGCCGCGCGCGGGTGTCTCTGTGCAAATCCTGCAAGGCAAGGACACGCTCACCACAGGGACGACCGACAATCAAGGCATCCTGCGTACCAAGGTCGCGCGCAAACAGGCGAACACCGATCAGGAAGCGACGGAAGGCGAAG